>ERZ1673752.2030-NODE-2030-length-24677-cov-6.317237_pt1 | contig 24677 bp, 19 predicted proteins | sample MGYA00580195_ERZ1673752 | MGnify/ENA primary metagenome ERZ1673752 (study PRJEB41218, sample SAMN15661744) | gut metagenome | host: Homo sapiens | place: Canada: London | collected 2015-08-20/2019-03-30 | study: EMG produced TPA metagenomics assembly of...
CGATTTTTCAAGCTCTTTGTTTTTTTGTATTTTTATTTTAAAATTTTTGTAATATAAAAAAACCAAAAGTTTTTTCTTTTGGTTTTTTATATTTAAACAATATTCTCTTTTTTACTATAAAAATATCTTTTAATAATCTCTTTTACTAAAGCGTCAAATATTGCAAAAATAATTGCTAAAGTAAATATTTTAAAAGGAAGTATTTCAAGAGCAAGAACTTTACCTAATTTTGTATATGGTAATGTTATTGTAATTAGTATGGATAGTATTGATACAAATTTTAGGTTTTTACTTGTTTTTGATTTATAAAATGGTTTTCTTGTTTTAAGCACAAAAAGTGATAATATTTCTGCAACACATGACTCTATAAACCATACTGTTCTAAATACACTAGCAGGTGCTTTTAGTATGAAATATAGTAAGAAGAAAATTAATATATCAAAGAATGCACTAGATAGTCCAAATGTTCTCATAAATCTTTTTATATAGTTTATATCAAATTTTTGTGGTTTTTTTATATATTCATCATCAATATAATCTGATGCGATTTGAGTTTGTGGTACATCTGTTAAAAGATTTGTAAGCATAAGCTGATCTGGAAGAAGTGGTATAAATGGAAGTCCAACTGATGCAACAGACATACTAAACATATTTCCAAAGTTTTCTCCAGTAGTTATTTGAATATATTTCATAGTGTTTACAAATATTTTTCTACCTTCCATTACTCCATCGTAAAGTACTGTTAAGTCTGGTTCCATAAGAACTAAATCTGCAACTTCTTTTGCAATATCTGATGCTTCAGATACAGATATACTAACATCTGCTCTTTTAAGTGCAGGTGCATCGTTTATTCCGTCTCCTAAATATCCAACTGTATTATTTCCTTTTTTTAATGATTCAATTATTCTTTCCTTTTGTCTTGGATCTATTTCTGCAAATATATGTACATCTTTTGCTTTTTCTAATATTTCTTCAGCAGATAATTTATCTATATCTTCACCTGTTATTACTTTATCGTTTCCTAGATCTAGTTTTCTTGCTATGTGTTTAGCTATATATTTATTGTCTCCTGTAATTATTTTAAGATCTATTCCTCTTTCCATTATTTTTTTAATTGTTTCTTTACTGTCTTTTTTTAAAGGATCATGCATTAGTATAAATCCTAAAAAGATCATATTGTTTTGATCAAAATTAATTTTTTGTTTATTTATTTCTTTTTCATCAAGACCTCTATATGAGAGTGCTATTACTCTATATCCTTCAAAACTTTGTTTTTTAAACTCTTCTTTTATCTCTTCTATATGGCCATCTATATTTTTTTCTTCTTCATCTATATTTATTTTATTACATTTTTTTAATACTTCATTTACAGAACCTTTTGTAATTAAAATATTATCTTTTCCAAATATTTTCTCATCACCTAAATTTACTGCAACAGATAACATTTTAGTATCAAAATTGTATGGAATTTCATCTATTTTAGAGAATTTTTTTCCATCAAACATATATTCTTTTTCAGCCTTTTCATTAATAGCCTCATCTATTGGATTTTTAAAACCAGATTGTAGTTTTGAATTTAAATATGCAAGCTTTAAACCATCTTCTTTTTCATCTCCATTTATATTAAATACACCATCAATCTTTATTTTTCCTTCTGTAATAGTTCCTGTTTTATCTGTACAAAGTATATTCATTGCACCAAGATTTTGTATTGAATTTAATTTTTTGACAATAACCTTTTTATTAGATAACTTTTTAGCTCCATATGAAAGTGTTATTGTATTTATTGCAGGAAGAAGCTGTGGTGTCATACCAACTGCTACAGCAAGTGCAAACATTACAGAGTCAAAAGCTGTTTTATCTGTAAATAAATTAAGCACAAGAATTACAACTACTATTAAAAAAGACAATCTCATAAGCATATTTCCAAAAAGCTCTAAATCTTTTTCTATTTGAGTTTTATTTGCTTTACTTACACTTTTACCTATTTCTCCAAACTTTGTATCTTTTCCTGTTTTTAAAACTTGCATAACAGCTTTTCCAGAATACACATATGTTCCCATAAAAGCTTTATCTGATGTTTTTTTATTAACAGGAATACTCTCACCAGTAAGACTTGACTCATCTACTAAAAGTGTTTGAGACTCAATTATAATTCCATCACCTGGGACTATATCTCCTGTTGTTAGGTTTATAATATCTCCAGGTACTATTTTTTTTACATCTATCTCATAGTTTTTAGAATTTCTTTTTACATTTGTTTTAATTTTTACAAGCTCTAATAATTTTTTCATTGTGTTTTCAGACTTAAACTCTTGAAATGCAGTAAGTACACTAGATATAAATATTATAATTAATATAATTATTGCATTAGTTATATCTCCTACAACAAAAGATATTATACAAGCAATTATAAGCATTATAATTAATGGATCTTTAAATTGTTTCAAAAAAAACTCTGTTTTTGAAACTTTTTTCTCATGTTTTATTTCATTTAATCCATATTTTTTTATTCTTTCTTCTACTTCTTTTTTTGAAAGTCCAGTTTTTATATCTGTATATTCTATTTTTTCTTCCATTCTAATCTCCGCTATTTTTTTAAGTACTTTAATTATATCATAATATATTTTTACATCATTAAAAAAAATAAAAATTGTTCAAAAATACATAATTAATAAAAACATTTACAAAACTTTTAATTTTTTTTAAATAAAAAAAGATCTAAATTTTTTAATTTAGACCTTTTGGCTTTCTACTGATGGTATCATAATAAAAATTATTACAACTAAAAATATAATTATCCATTTTTTAAACTTTAAATATGTAGAAAATTTTTCATTATTCTCTATTTTTTTATTGATCTCTGGAGAAATAACTACACCTAATAATATAAATAAAACTCCTATTACTAATTCTTTTATATTTTTTTATAAGATATAAAAACTGAAAATGCTGTAATAAAACAAAACTAAACGGAAATAAGATAATTTGCACTACCTACTTCATGATATGCCTCTCACTATTTATTTGACTTAGATTCTAAACTCTTAATTCCTGTATTGTTCAATTTTTCAATTGACATCAGTTGAGTTCTTGCAAGCTTTCTAAGTTCTATCATTCTTTCTTTTTGATCCATGCCTTTACCGATAAGAACTGCATTATAGCTTTCCATATTTGCAAGCACCAATAACTCATTCAAACTTGCATAGTCTCTCATATTACCTTTTAAGTCAGGATTTTCTTCACGCCACTGCTTGGCTCTTTTGTTAAATAAAGCTACATTGAGCATATCTGCTTCACTTGCGTATTTATAAGATAACTGTTCATTAGTAAGGTCCTGTAAGAGATATTCTTTGATTGCATCTGTATGGATTTTATAGTTAATCTTAGAAATTTCTCGATTAAGATTCCAACCTAATGATAGCTTAGAATTCTCGTCGCCTTTTAGTCTCTTGTAATCTTGGATTAAATAGAGCTTAAACTCTGCTGAAATCCATGAAGCAAATTCCATAGCTATATCAGGATGAGCAAATGTTCCTCCTCCTCGCCCAGATTTAGAAACAATACCGATCGCATTTGTATTTTCAATCCACCTTTGAGGGGATAAGGTAAATGCATTTGTTCCTGCTTCCTTTCTAAAGGAGTCGAATTCGACCCCTTTAAAATTAGGATTGTGAATAGTCTCCCAGAGACCAAGAAATTCAATTGTATCTCTTACTCGTAACCAGTTTTTAACAACATCTTTAGGTTCATGCACATTTTTGTATCTTGCAATATCCGTTAGACTTATATAATCGTTTTTAAAGTCTTCAGTATAAATTTGAATAGCAAAACCTTTTGCTTCAATCGTTTCTTTTTTCAACTTAGACATGTGAGTTTATCCTTTCTGTTGGTATACTGTTTATAGCATTTATTAAAGAGTTTTTTCTCAAAATTCCCTTATTTTTTTAAATCATACCTTTTAAATCTGAAAGCTCTTTTAAAGCTTCAATTGGAGTTAAATTATTTATATCCATCTTATTAAGCTTTTGCATAATTGCTGCATATTTCATATCTTCAATTGCAAATTGATCTTTTTCTTTTTGTTTTTTTTCTTGTTTTTTTAAAATAATTTCATTTGCTTCAATATTTCCTAATATTTTTTCTGCTCTTTTTAAAACATTTTTATTTATACCTGCAAGTTTTGCAACATGAATTCCATAACTCTCACTGCTTCCACCTTTTTCAAGTTTTCTTAAAAAATATACATCTTTACCTATAACATCTGCTGTTACATGATAATTTTTTATACTTGGTATTGTGTTTTCAAGTTTTATTAATTCATGATAATGTGTTGCAAAAAGTGTTTTTGCACCTATTTTATCTTTATCTGCAATCTCTTCTATAACTGCTTCTGCAATACTCATTCCATCATATGTAGATGTTCCTCTTCCTACTTCATCTAAAAGTACTAAGCTTTTATTTGTAGCGTTTTGTAAAATATTTGCAACCTCGCTCATTTCAACCATAAATGTAGAATTTCCCATAGCCAAATCATCTGATGCTCCAATTCTTGTAAATATTTTATCTACAATACATATTTCAGCTTCTTCTGCTGGAACAAATGATCCTATCTGAGCCATAAGAGTAATTAAAGCAACTTGCCTCATATATGTAGATTTTCCAGACATATTTGGTCCTGTTATTATTATTACAGTATTTTTGTAATTGTCCATATATGTATCATTTGGAGTAAATGCTTCTTTAGATATTTTTTCTACAACTGGATGTCTACCATTTTTTATATTTATTAATCCTTGCATATTATTATATATTTTAGGTTTAGTGTAGTTATTTATTCTAGCTGCTTCAGAAAGTGAATAAATTGCATCTATTTTTGCAACTATTTTTGCCGCTTTTTGTATTCTTGGAAGTGCTTTTGCTACTTCACTTCTTAAGTTTAAAAATATCTCATATTCTAATGCTTTTATTTTTTCTGTTGCTCCCATTATTTCATCTTCTAAATCTTTCAGTTCTGCTGTTATATATCTATTTTGGTTTTTAAGTGTTTGTTTTAAAAAATATCTTTCTTCAGGTACATTTTTTGAATTTAATTTTGTAACTTCGATATGATATCCAAAAGTTTTATGAAAAGAAATTTTAAGTGTAGGAATACCTGTTTTTTTTCTTTCTTCTTTCTCAAGTTCAAATATTTTTTTACTATTTATTTCCTCTATATGGTATAGCTTAAAAAGCTCTTCATTAAAATCTTGCTTTATTATTCCACCCTCTGTTATTTGAAGAGCTGGATCATCTAAAAGAGTTTTATCTATAATTGTATAAATATCGTCTAAAATATCTAATTCTTCAAAAAATCTTTTAAGCATAAAACTTTCTGCATCAAAAAGAGCAAGCTTAAGCTCTGCTAAATGACCTATCGATCTTTTAAGTGCAACCATATCTTTTGCATTAGCAGAATTATTTGCCATTTTACTTGAAATTCTTTCTATATCTTGAATATTTTTAAGAGCATCTTCTAATTTTATTTTTAATTTTGTTTTACTTAATATCTCTTCAATACTATCTAATCTACCTTCAATTTCTATTTTATTTACAAGTGGTGCATTTATCCATGAAGAAATCTCACGAGACCCCATTGCTGTTTTAGTATGATCAAGAACCCAGTAAAGACTTCCTTTTTTCCTTCCATCTTGAAGTCTTTCATTAAGCTCTAAATTTTTTCTAGAGTTATAATCTATTCCCATATATTTATTTGGAAAATATATCTCTATTTCATTTAGCTGATTCATAATTTGTTTTTGAGTTATCATTGCATAATTATCTATGCCTCTTACAGCTTTTTTTATTTCATCTTTTACTTCTAATTTATTTTTTTCTTCTTTGTTTTTTTCAAAAAATGAAAGTGAAAAAACATATTCATAATCTTTAGAACTTTTCCCCTCAAAAAAATCTTTACTTTTAACATTAATAATCTCTGCAAAAAGCTCTTTAATTATATTTAATTTATCTTCATCTATATTGTCTGTAATAATTATCTCAGATGGTCTAAACTTAGCAAGCTCATCTAAAATTTTATTAAAACTTTTCTCAAAAGATGTAGCAAAAAAAGAACCAGTAGAAAGATCTGCTGCAGCTACAGCATAATTTTCATCACCCAAATATATACTCATTATATAATTTGATTTATTTATATCTAAAATATCTGAAGAAATTATTGTACCAGGAGTTATAACTTTTACAACTTCTCTTCCTAAAACTTCCTTCTTACCATTTTTAAAACTCTCTACTTGTTCACAAAGTGCAACTTTTTTTCCCATATTAAGAAGTTTTACAATATATGTTTCTGCGTAAGTACTAGGTATCCCAGCCATCGGGATTTTTTCATCAAGACCACCTAGTTTTCCAGTAAGTGCAAGTTCTAATTTTTTACTCATCTTTTCTGCATATTCAAAAAAGAACTCATAAAAATCCCCTATTCTATAAAATACTATTGCATCTTCATATTCTTTTGTAATTTCTATATATTGTTTCATTGTAGGAGTTAATCTCTCAAACTCCTTTTCGCTTAAATCTTTTATATGCACTTTATATTTTTTCTCCTTTTAAATACCATCTATGATTTTTTGTAATCTTTATTTTTACTTCATCACCTTTTTTCCAATTAGGATATTTTTCAAAAATTAATATTTTATTGTTTTTATTTCTAGCTTCAAGCATGTTTTCATTATTTTTACTCTCACCTTCAACAATAACTTTTTCAATCCTTCCTACATATTTTTCATTTATCTCATCAAGTCTTTTATTATATAACTGTTTTAATCTTTCAAATCTTTTGTTTTGAACTTCTCTTGGTATATATTCATCCTTCATATTATATGCGATAGTTCCAGCTCTTGGTGAATAAATAAACATGAAAATTTGATCAAAATCTATTTTCTTAACAACATCAAGAGTTTCTTCAAAATCTTCTTCAGTTTCTCCAGGGAAGCCAACTATAATATCTGTTGAAAGAGAAACATTTGGCACTTTTTCAAAAATCTTTTTTGCTCTACTAATATACTGCTCTTTTGTATATTTTCTATTCATTTTCTTTAATATTCTTGTACTTCCAGATTGAAGCGGATAATGCAAATTTCTTGAAACTTTATCATTTTTTGCAATAGATGAAATTATTTTATCTGTAAAATCTTTAGGATGCGGCGAAATAAAAGACAGCTCTTTAAGCCCATCTATTTTACATATTTCATCAATTAAATCTGCAAAATCTAAAATATCTCCTTCACCTTTATATGAATTAACATTTTGACCAAGAAGTGTAATTTTAGTATAACCTTCTTTTACTAAATCCCTTATCTCATTTAAAATATATTCAGGTTTTCTAGATCTTTCTCTACCTCTTACATATGGCACAATGCAGTATGTACAAAAATTATTGCAACCATACATTATTGTTACATAAGCACTACTACCCTCTCCTCTTTTTACAGGCATACCTTCATATATTTCTCCATCTATATCTAAAATATCTACATATGTTTTTCTTTTTTTATTGTTTTTATTTGCTTCTGTTTCTTTCTCTTTTTTTGTTTCTTCTTCATATATTCCAGAAATTATATTATATAAATTTTCTGGAAGTCTAAAAGATGTATGTGTCCCAAATATTAAATCCACAAAAGGAAACTTCTCTTTAACTAATTTAATATTTTCTTCTTGCTGCATCATACATCCACCTATTAAAATTATTGCTCCATTAATAGCTTCTTTTTTTACTGCTCCAAGTCTTCCTAATAATCTTTTTTCTGCATTTTCTCTTATTGCACATGTATTAAATACAATTAAAGATGCTCCATCTGGAGTGTTTTGTTTTCTCATTCCAGATAATTCAAATATTCCTTCAAATTTTTCGCTATCATTTTCATTTAAACTACATCCAAAAGTTTCTATATAATATGTGAAATTTAGATTGTTTTTTTCTATTATTTTTTTTATTTTTTCTATATATTCTTTTTGTTTATTTAAAATTATCACTGAATTCTCCGTTTTTTTCTTTTTTTTCATTATTAATTTTTTTTATTTTGCTATTATCTTTATATTATACTATATTTAATTTTCAAGCAAAATATTTTTTATAACATTTTTATTTCAATATTCAAATTTTCGTTTTTTTTTTTTTTACATCCTTAATTTTTTAGATATAATAAATATAAAGATATTTAAGGAGGGGATATGAATAAAAAAAATATTTGTCTTTTAATAATTGCAATTATTTTATACTGTGCCGTTTTATATTTCACTTTACTTTTTAGATTAAATGTTATTATTGAAGATAAACATGTTTATAATGAAGTTATGAACGAAAAACAAGAAACTGTTCATAATATAGAAAACAAAAATGTAGAAAATAAATAAAAGGAGAAAAAATGAATAAAGAAGATAAAATTAATGTTATTTTAACAACTATTATAATTATTCTTTCTTTAACACTTGTAACTTTGGGAATTACTTATCTTAAATTTGATAAAAAGCTTATAGAAAATAGAAAAGAATATTTTGAATTTATTGAAAAAAAATATCCAGATAAAAATAAATAATAAAGCAGCACTTTAAAAGTGCTGTTTTAATTATCCTCTAATGTTTTCCTAAATTCTTCAATATAATTTGAATCAATTATTCTCTCAGCTTGTTTTAATGTATAATAAAATGCTGTGCTATCACTACTACCATGAAGCTTTATAACTGGCTTTTTTATTCCAAGCATTACACCACCACCCCATGTTTTATAATTCATTGAATTTCCAGTTTTAGATATTTTAGGTTTTATTATTAATTTTAAAATTTTAGGTAGTTTTTCTATTTTTTCTTTTATTTTTTTTCTCATAAAATCTAGTGTACCTTCAACTGTTTTTACTAAAATATTTCCTTCAAATCCGCCAGATACTATTATATTAACATCACTTTCTAAAACATCTCTTGCTTCAATATTTCCTGTAAAATTAATTTTTTGTTTTTTAGCCTCTTCTTCAAGAAGTACATATGCTTCTTTGTGTACATCTGTTCCTTTGTTTTTTTCAGTCCCTATATTTAAAAGTGCTATTTTCGGATTTTCTATTTTTTCAACTAATTTTGCATATATATTTGCCATATTTGCAAATTGAACCAAATTTATTGGTCTTGTATTTGTATTTGCACCAGAGTCTGCTAAAATTACTTTTCTTCCATTTATATTAAATGTTGGAACAAGTGCAGGTCTGCTTATTCCTTTCATTCTTCCTACTATAAGTACTGCTCCTGTAAGAACTGCTCCTGTACTTCCTGCAGATATAAATATGTCTCCATTTCCTTTTTTAAGCTCATACATTCCTTTTACTATACTTGAGTCTTTCTTTTTTTTAATAGCAGTTGTTGGACTTTCTTCAACCTCTATATTTTCCTTGCAATCTATTATGCTTATATTTTCATTTAATTCATCTATATTTTTACCATATAATTTATTTGTTTCTTCATTTATTTTCTCTTTATTTCCAAGAATAACTATTTCATGTTTGGTTTCTTTAGAAAAACAATAAACACCTTTTATAGCTTCTGTTGGAGCATTATCCCCGCCCATTGCATCTAATAATATTTTCATAATTCTTCCTCTTTTTTATATAATATTACCATATCATTTTTTTATATTTATTAAAAGATTAATTATTATTTATTTTTTATTTTTTTATTTAACATAATTATTTGTAATAAAAAATTGTGGATATTGTGGATAACTCTGTGGATATCTATTTAAAAAGATTTTTTAAACATCTTTTTTTTAAAATAATTTAAACATTTATTTTAACTTTATTTTTTAGCTTTTATTCATATAAATTTAAAAACTTATGTAAACATTTTTCTTTTTTTCGATTTGAATTTTTTGTAAATTTATGATTAAATAATTTTTTATACGTATTAAAAAAAAGACTTAGCTCTCCTCTTTATCAAAAAACTAAGTCTTTTTTTATTATATTCTAGCATCAACGCTTATTTTACCATCATCATTCTCATCAATTTTTACTTTTAATTTTTGTCCTAATTTTAAAACATCTTCTACATTATTAACTCTTTTTTTAGATATTTTAGATATATGAAGTAAAGCTTCTTCTCCATTAGGCAGTGTTAAAAATGCACCAAATTTAACAATACTAGAAACAACACCCTCTGTTATATCTCCTTTTTTATATTCTATAACTGAAAGCTCTATCATCTCTTTTGCTTTTATTATACTTTCTTTTTCTTTAGAATAAATAACTACTTTACCATCATCTTCTATATCTATTTCTGCACCTGTTTCTTCAATTATCTTATTTATATTTTTACCAGATGGTCCTATTAATTTTCCTATTTTTTCAGCATCAATTTTTATCATTTCTGTTTTAGGAGCAAATTCTGAAATTTCTTTTCTTGGTTTTTTTATAGCTTTTAAAATAACTTCATCAATTATTTTTATTCTAACTTTTTCTGTTCTATCTAATGCTTTTCTTACTTGCTCTATAGTTAAGCCATCTATTTTAATATCTACTTGAATTGCAGTTATACCATCTTTTGTTCCAGCAACTTTAAAATCCATGTCTCCAAAAAAGTCTTCTAAACCTTGTATATCTATTGGCATTTCATATGTTCCATCTTCTCTTGTAAAAAGTCCTACTGAAATTCCAGCAACAGGCTTTTTAATAGGGACACCTGCATCCATAAGTGAAAGTGTACTACCACAAACACTTGCAAGTGATGTAGAACCATTTGATCCCATAATTTCAGATACAACTCTTATTGTATATGGGAACTCTTCTTCTGAAGGAAGTACTGGTACTAATGCTTTTTCTGCAAGTGCACCATGACCTATTTCTCTTCTTCCAGGCCCTCTTGAAGTTCTTGCTTCTCCTACTGAATATGGTGGAAAATTATATTGATGTATATATCTTTTATTTTCTTTTTCAGATAAATTATCTAGTTTTTGTTCTTCTGTAATTCTACCAAGTGTTGTTATTGTAAGTGCTCCTGTTTCTCCTCTTGTAAACATTCCAGAACCGTGAAGTCTATTAAACAATCCTACTTTTGCATCTAATTTTCTAACCTCATCTAAATTTCTTCCATCAACTCTAATTCCTTTTGTAAGTATTTTTTCTCTTACAACTTCTTTTTCTACTTTATTTACATATTCACTTATTTTTGAAAGAATTTCATTTTTTTCTCTTATCTTTTTAAGATCAAGAACTTTTTCATTTTCTAAATTTTCTATCTCTTCTTTTATTTCACTTTTTAATTCATCAAGTATTTTAGTTATTAATTTATCTACATCTGCTTTAAAAGCATTTGTAAGACCTTTTTCTATTTCCGCTTTATATTTTTTTCTTACTTTTTCTAATATTTCATGATCTAATTCTTGGCTTTCATATTCAAATTTTTCCATTCCAATTTCTGATCTTATTTTTTCAAAAAAATTACAAAGTTTTTTAATATATTTATGTCCAAATTCTATAGCTTCCATCATTTTATCGTTTGGAATCTCTTTACCACCTGCTTCTATCATTACTATTTTTTCGTAACTTCCTGCAAGTGTTAAAACAAGATCACTTTTTTCTCTTTCATCTGTTTTAGGATTTAAAACAAATTTACTATCTATAATACCAATATTGACTGTTGCAATCGGACCATTAAATGGAATCTCAGATACAAAAGCTGCTAGATTTGATCCATTCATTGCAGCAAACTCTGGAGAATGATCAATATCACTAGCTAAAACTAAATTATTTACTACAACATTATTTCTTAAATCTTTTGGAAAAAGTGGACGAAGTGGTCTATCTATTGCACGGGCAACTAAAATTGCTTCATCAGTTGCTCTTCCCTCTCTTTTTTTAAATCCACCAGGAATTTTTCCAACAGCATAAAGTTTTTCTTCATATTCAACTGAAAGTGGGAAAAAATCTATTCCTTCTTTTGGAGTTTTGTCTACAACTATTGTTGTATTTACAGCTGTATCTCCATATCTTACAAGCACAGATACATCTGCTTGTTTTGCCATAAAACCAAATTCAAAACTTAATTTTTCTCCATCTAAATCTATTTCATATTTTTTTTGTAACATATTTCCTCTTTCTTTTTTATTTTTTTCTTTTTTAATCTTTTTATCTTTTTGTTTCTTTATTTTATTATATATATTTTAAATAAAAAAAGAAGCTAAGCCGCTTCTTTTTATTTATTTTCTTATTTCTAATTCTTTAGTAAGACTAATATATTTTTCTAAATCTTTTTTAGCTAAATATTTAAGTAAATTTCTTCTCTTACCAACCATTTTTAAAAGCCCTACTTTTGAATGATTATCTTTTTTATGTATTTTTAAATGTTCAGTAAGTTCTCTTATTCTTTCTGTTAAAAGAGCTATTTGTACTTCAGTTGAACCTGTATCACCTTCTGCTCTTCCATATTTCTTAATTATTTCTGTTTTTCTTTCTTTAGTCATTTTATTCTCCTTCTTCTAAATCTAAGCATATAGCGACTAATCTTAAATGCTGAGAAATAGATATATTTATATATTTATATTTTTTATTCTATTACACTTTTTAATAATTTGCAAATAGTATGCTTAAAAAAGCTATACCCTTTGTTATATATGCATTTGTTATAAAAATTACCACTTTTAGACACATGTTTTGGATGAAAATTACCACTTTTGGATACATGTTTCGGATGAAAATTACCACTTTTTGACACTTAGACTTGTTTTCTCTGTTTTTAAACAGCCTTTCTTCTATCATCTGTGCTAGATATATCTTCAAAAAACATATCCAAATCATCAAAAGACATTATAGGGATTGCACCATCTCTTAATAATTCGTTATTACCATCATACTTTTTAGATAAAATATCTCCAGGTACTGTATAAACATCTTTCCCTTCATTCATTGCAAATTCTGCTGTTATTAAGCTTCCACTTTTTTTCTTTGCCTCAGATATTATAACTGAATTTGAAAGCCCTGCAATTATTCTATTTCTTTTTGGAAAGGTATATTTTGTAGCAGATTCATTTGGCATAAATTCTGAAATAACTAAGCCACCTTTTTTTATTATATCTTTATATATATTTATATTTTCTTTTGGATAAAAAACTTCTTCATTAAGACCTGTTCCAAGAACAGCTATTGTTCTTCCTTCTGCTGCAATATGTGCTGATTTATCTATACCTTTTGCAAGCCCTGATACTATTACATATCCTTTATTTTTTAAGTTTTTAGATATTACTCTTGTTATATTTATTCCATAAAGAGAGCACATCCTAGCTCCAACTATTCCTATTTTTTCTTCTTTTAATAATTTTAAATTTCCTTTTGCAAAAAACATTAAAGGATAGTCATAAATTAATTTTAAACTTTTAGGAAAATATTTATTTTCTATACTTATTAAATTAATATTTTCACTTTTAAGCATACTAGCTATTTCATATGCTAAGTCTTTCTTTTTATTATCTAGAAATTCATTTTTATATTTTTCAATTATTTTATTAACACCATCTTCTAATTCATTTTTACTTAGATTGTTTTTTTCATTATATTTTTCACCAAGAATTATTTCTCTAGATATTTCTAAATTATATATTTTTTCAATTCCAAGTCTTTCATATATATATCTTTTATATTTATCTGGCATATTAAGCATATTAAACCATATCCATTTTGAATCATTTTTTATTTTATTTATTTCCATATTTAATTTCCTTTCATAGTCTTTAAATGTCTTTATATCTCTTAATCTATATATTTTATTTCCACTCATATTTTTATTATATTAAATATTTTTTCAAGGTCAAATACTCTACATAATGTGCAAAAAAAAAGAGCTAATTTAAAGTATTAACTCTTTTTTCTTTATTAAATATTTCGACTTTTCCAATTCCAGCTTCTATACCTATTTTTACTTTTCCATTTCCTATTTCATCTTCTTCTAGCTTGCTATCATTAAAGTAGACTTGTCCAAGTCCTCTTTCAATTTTTATATTAACATCATTTGGATCATTTAAAATATCGTAATTGATTTTCCCAATTCCTGCTTCTATTTTTGCCATTTTTTCTACTTTAGCTTTTAGAAAAATATTTCCAATACCTGCTTCAATTTTTAAATTATCTGTTATTAAATTTTCAATATCTATTTTCCCTACTTCAGAATTTATTTTTACATTTTGAAAGTTCATATTTTCTGGGATATATATTTTTAATTTACTTCTTTTATTATTAGCTCCAAATGAAATTTTAGACTTTACACCCTTTTCTTCTATTTTTACTTCATCATTTTCTTCTTTTATATTTATATTTTTATTATCTGATTCAATTTTTAAGTCTTTACTTTTTAATATGCTTAAATCTGCATATTTTAAATCTATATTTAATTTTTTTATATTTTCTTTTCTTAAATTTGTAATTTCTGTTTTAAAATTATCTTCCTTTTTTGTATTAACGCCCAATATTTCCATAAAAAAGAAAATTAATCCAGATATAATTGATAAAATTCCTACAATTAAAAGTACTGCTAATATATATGCAAAAGTTCTTTTTATACTTATTTTATTCATTATACAATCCTTATCTCACCAAATATAGCTGATGCTGTTATATTTACAGTTGGAAGATTGTTATCTATTTCATTTTGATTTTTATTTTCAACTGACCCAAAAAATGCTGTTTGATTTATTTTTAAATTTACACCTTCTGGAATATATATTTTTACTTCTCCGAAAAGTGCTAATGTTTTAATATATATATTTTCAGTTATTTTTAAATTTCTTAAATCTAAATTATTATCTCCAAAAATTGCTTCTACATTTGCCGCTTTAAATTCATTTTTTATTACATCATTTTTATTAAAAAACACTGCACTAGATAATATTTTATCGTTTTTCTCTGTTTTAGAAATTTTATTAGCATTTTTATCTAATACTTCATTTTTTAATATAATTAATCCTAATGAAATTAACATTATTGGTAATATCAATTTCCATAATACATTAAATACATATATACCTCTTGAGTTTAAAAATAGTAAAATACCAACTATTAATAATATTAAACTCCCAGTATCTCTATTTTCTATAACTCCAATTAAACTTGGGATTATTATTATAAATGTCCACCATCCATCAAAGAAAACATTTATAGATGTTACTCCAAAAGAATTAAGACCAAATATTATTCCAAGTATTATTAGAATTGTTGCAAATACTAGTTTTGTCCACTTTTTCATTTTCACCTTCTTATTTTATTTTTTTTAAATATATTAATAATATACCTATACTTAAAACATTAAATAACATAAATATTTTTAATTGAAAATTAGCTCCAACATTTGGTATATTACCTATTTTATTTTTTAAATCTTCTATTTGTTCATCTTTTGTTTGACCTGTTGAATTAACAAAACCTACTTTTTTTAATTCTTTTTCATATTCTTTTTTTTCTATTTCAGCTTTTTTCTTCATCTCTTCTGTAAGTTTAGAGCTTTTCTTAAGGGCAATATAATTTGTAGACAAAAATCCTTCTCTGCCATTATACATTACTCTTACCCATCCATTATCTGTATAACCATTTGAATTTACTAAAGTTCCTTCTGGTATAAGTTCTATTGAATTTGTTCCAACACTATTTCCTTCTCTTAAATATACTTTTCCTAGTGTTAAATATTTTGAATTTTGCGGATATACTTTTATTGTTTTTTTGTTTACTTCTTTTTGTACTCTAGATGATGGTAATATAATTTTATTATTTTCTTTTTTATTGTTTTTTTCACTTTTATTGTTTTTTACTTCGTTATTTTTTTCATTACTATTGTTTACATTTTTATTATTATTTGTGTTTTGCTCATTATTAACATCTTCAATATTAATAGATATTTCAGATCTAAATGGAGTAAATGGTTCTCCACTTTTTCTATACATATAATACTTTATTTCTTGATTTAATTTGCCTGGTTTTTTAGCCTTTATTTCAAATGTTAATTTATCCCCAAAAGATCCTTCTAGCTTAAAAGAAATATCATAGTTTTCATTTGAATACTTTTGTTCAACCGAATCTTTTCCGCTTCCATTTTTATTAAGAGACAATACCTCATAACTTGCTAAATTTGGAAGTAATTCTTTTTTTACTGTTTCTCCAACTTTTAAATTTATTACTGGATTTTTTGCATATGTTTTTAAATTAAGAAATATTAAGCTTAAAAACATTATTAAAATTATATTTAATATTTTCTTTTTATTTATCATATTCATTCCTTGTTTTCTTTTGTTTTATTTAGCTTCACATTTTATTTCTAATCTTTTAGCTTCATCTTTTGTACATGTTATTAAAGTAAGTTCTTTTTTTGAATTATCTGAAACTAAATCATTTAAATCTGTAGGATCAATTTCTTTTTTTGTTTTTACAATATATTTAGTTTTATTACCATATATGTTTTCAATTACAATTTCATCACCTTGATTTAATTTTTCTAAATCTCCAAAAAATTCTTTCTTATTATGCCCTAGTAAAACTAAATTACCATAACCACCTATAACTCCATCTTTAGATAGTATTGATATTGCACTATTTATTGCATTAACATTTTCTTCTACAAAAAAATCTTCATATTTTATTTTGTCTATATATATTTTTCCTTCTACATCAAATCCATAATATTTTTCTTGAAGTTTTCTTTCTTTTTTTTCTACAAAATTTGTTACTGTTTCATTTTTATTCTTTTTATTTTCATTGTATTTTTTATACATAATAACTATAAAGCTTATTAATAATATGAATATTATTACACATATTCCTATTTTTAATATATTTTTATTTTTTCCTTCATTAAATCCTAGATTTTCATCTTCAAAATCTTCTCCTAAATTTCTATCAAATCTACTTCTTCTATTTCTTTCCACTTACTTTCCTTTTATTTTTATTTCTACATCTTATCTGGAACTTCTATTCCAAATATATTAAGAGATATAGTTAAAATTTTGTATACTATATATATTAAATGAATATTTGCATTTTGTTTTTCTTTATCTTCTACAATAATTCTATTATTAGTATAATATTCACTAAACATTTTTGAAAGATCTAAAATATAATTTGCTAAAATATATGGTTCTCTTTTTTCTTTTGTTTCATTTATTTTACTTTCAAATTCATGAACTTTTTTAAATATTTTTTGTTCAATTTCTCCATATAAATTTATATCTATATTTTCTCTTTTACCTGCTATTTCTTCTAAATTATCTATATAATTTACAAAAAGATCTTTATCATTAGACATAAAATTTGGATTTTCTTTTTCCACATAATTTTTAAATCCTAATTCTTTTAATATAGAAAATATTCTTACACAAATATATTGTATATATGGACTTCCGCCTTGAAAATTTAAAACATTATCCCATATAAATACTTCATCTTTTATAAGCTGTGTATTTAAATTTGAAAAAATTACTGCACCTATTCCAACTTTTTTAGCAATAATATCTTTTTCTTCAGGATTTAAACTTTGTACATTTTTTTCACTTTCTTTTTCTTCTAAAATATCTTTTGTTCTTGAAATAGCTTCTTCTAAAAGATTTTTAACCTTAATAACATTACCTTCTCTTGTAGACATTTTGCCGCTTTCAAGTCTTACCATTCCATATGGAACATGTATTAAACCATCTACATATTTTTTATCTACACCAAGCATTTCTAATATTTTTCTTAATTTTATAAAATGTACATTTTGCTCAGATGCAACAACATAAATTGATTTATCATAATCATATTTTTTAATTCTATAAAGTGCTGCAGCTATATCTCTTGTTATATAAAGTGTTGATCCATTAGATTTAAGTATTAATGCTGGTTCTAATTTTTCATCATCAAATTCAATTATTTTTGCACCTTTTGATTCTTTTAATATATTTTTTTCTTCAAGCATTTTAACTACATCTGGTAAATCCTTTGAATATGATGCTTCCCCCTTTATTTCATCAAAAGATACATTAAGCATGTCATATATTTTGAAAAATTCTTTTAAAGATATATTTACAAATTCTTGCCAAATTTTTACAAATTTTTCATCTTCTTCCTCAAGCTTTTTAAAATTATCTCTACATTTTTCAAGAACCTCTTCATCTTCTTTGCATAAATTTGAAATTCTTATATATATTTCATTTAATGTTTCAAGTGGTTTATTTTCAAAATCATATTCATCTTTCCATCTTAAATATCCTTCTATAAGTTTTCCAAATTGTGTTCCATAGTCCCCTAAATGATTTATTGCAACAACTTCATCTCCGCTGTATTTATATAATCTATAAAGCATTTCTCCTATAAGTGTTGTTTTAAGATGTCCTATATGAAATTCTTTTGCTATATTTGGTGATGAATATTCAACAAGTATTTTTTCTTTTTTTTGTTTTTCATCTCTCCCTAAAAAATATCCTTTTTCTGAAAAATTTTTAAATACATCTTCTATATATATTTTTTTATTTATATATATATTTACATATGCATTTATAGCTTCTGTTTTTTCAATCACAGAATTTTCATCATAATTTTCTAGTTTCTTAAATATATCATTTATTTCTTCAGCTATTTTATTTGGATTTATTTTTAAATCTTTTGCAAGTTTAAAACATGCAATAGAGTAATCTGATTTAAAATGTTTTGAAGATTCTTCTAATAATTCATCTGCTAAATTATCCTTTTTTTCTATTTCTTTTTTTGTATATAATTCTTCTAAAACTGTTTCTGTTATTTCTTTTATTTTTTCTTTTATATCTAGCATTTTTTCCTCTTTTTATTTTTTTACTTTTTTACTTTAATTTTTCATATTCTTCTTTAGTAAAACTATTTAATATTGCATCTGAAACATTGTTCATTTTTTTAAATATAGCTATATAGTCCATTAAAAATTTTTCATTTAATATTCTATTAAATTTCACTATATATATTTTATTTTTTTCATTTTCAAAAACTACTTTTGCTCCATGTTTTTTTATTTCTTTTTTAAATAAATTTATATCAAAGTTTTTATCTCCTTTAACTATAATTTCATTATTTACAAAATAAAATTTAAAACCACTGCTATATATTAAATCTTTTTTATTTGGTGTTTTTCCAAATATATTATTATTTTTTATATTTTTTTCTTTATTTTCCTTTTTTAATTCTTTTTCTTTATTTTCCTTTTTTTGATTTTCATCTAATATTTTTTCATTTTCTTTTTCTTCAATTTTTTTATATATGCTTTTTTGCTTTTTAAGTAAAATGTTTATACCAAAAATTAATAAAATAATTAAAAACAAAAGAAGTATAATTAATATATTTATTTTACTACTTTTTTGCTCTATTTCATCCATTTTTTCCCTTATTTATTTTTATTTTTTTTATTAAGTCTAACTAATTTTTTAAATTTTTCCACAATATTATTTTTAAAAATTTCTTCTTGATTTTTATTCTCTTCTTCAAGTGAATTTATATGTTCATTTCTTATTTCTTCTATATAGTTTTTATCATAAATACTACCACCTATAAATTCTCTAATTATTGAATTATTTGGTATATATGTTTTAGATAAACTTTCAAAATATCCAAGTCCTGTAAGTAGTCTTTCAACTCTAAAATATACTTCACTTGTTTCAGGAATTTCTTTTAATAATTTTTGTACATCATCTTTAAGAACATTTTGTTCATAAATTACTGATGTATTAAACATATAATCTGCATCTTCTTGAAATGGATATATGTTTTTAATTTCACCTCTTCTTACTGAAGGCCAATTTTTAAGAGTTTCTTCAGCACTATAGTTTCTAGTCCTATAGTCTCTTAAAATTCTTCTTACAAGTCTTGTATCTGTTGTAGAGATTCTGTTTTGTGAGTCCATATTAAGAACAGTAAGTGCAGATATATATACTTTGAATTTATATTTTGAATCTATTTTTTCAGTAAGTTTTTCATTTAAGCAGTGTATACCTTCCATTACAAGTATTTCATCTTTATCTAATTTTAATTTGTGACCATTATATTCTTTTTTACCTTCTTTAAAATTAAATTCTGGCATTTCAATTTCTTCACCATTAATAAGTCTTGTAATATGATCATTTAAAAGTTCTAAATCAACTGCATTTAGTGATTCAAAATCATAATTACCATTTTCATCAAGCGGTGTATTTTCTCTATCAACAAAATAATTATCTACAGATATTATTATTGGTTTTATTCCATTAAGCCTTAATGTTTTTGTTATTTTGTTTGCAAATGTGGTTTTTCCGCTACAAGATGGACCTGCTATTAATATTAGTTTTAAATCTTTATGTTTTTCTATTTCTTCTGCAAGTCTTGAAATATTTCTTTCATGTATTGCTTCTGAAAGAAGCACAACATCTACAGGATCTTTTTGTACTTTTTGATTTAATTCAAATGCTGTTTGTATTCCTAAAAGATCATATATTTCATCATATTCTTTCATTGTTTTATATAACTTTGTTTTATCTTTAAATATAGGTATTTCATCTAAATTAGATCTATCTGGATACATAACTAAAAAGCCATCATCATATTTAAAAATATCAAATTTATTAATTCTGCCTGCTTTATCTGGCATTATTCCATAAAAATAATTATAAAAATCATCTATGAAATATAAATTATATTTTTCTTTATCTTTATTGTATAGTTGAAATCCACCTCTTTGATATCCATGCTTTTTAAAAAATGCTTCTGCTTCATCTCTTCTCATTGGTTTGTGTTTTATTATTTTGTCTTCTTTTATTATTTTTTCCATTTCTGCTTTTACATTTTTCATCATTTTATCTGTTATTTTTTCATCTCTTAAAGAACAATACATAGCATTATGTAATTGGTATTTTATTAATACTTCATTTTCTGGATAAAGTTTGTTAAAAGCAGCTGTCATTACCATCATTAAACCACTTACATAAACTTCTCTTCCTTCATCTGTTCTTGAATCAATGAATTCTAAATTTCCATCATATTTTAATCTATGTCCAAATGATTTTACTTTTCCATTATATATACATGCAACTGCATGTATATTTTCTTTTTCAAAATGTTTTTTATATGCTTCACCTATTCTCATAGATTTTGGAAAATTATATTTTTTTCCATTTATTTTAATTTTTGAATTTCCTTCAATTATATTATTTTCTCTTTCGTTTGTCATTTTTAACCCTTTTCATTTTATTATCTTATGTATATAAATATTAAGCTAGAAATTATCATACATAATACGCCGATATTTTTTAATATCAGTGTTGTTTCATTTCTATTTTTCATAGTAAAAAACTTTCTTGCAATTCTTCTAGCATCAAATACTAGAACAACCCCTGTGCAAAGAATTATTGCTGCAATAATATTTACAATCATATTAACCACCTCAAATTTATTATATACTATATCTTTTTAATTATCTATTAAATAATTATTGTAAACCTGATCCATTTAATAAATTTTTAATTTTATTTCTTATTGGTAATAAATTATGGTAAATAAAATACATAAATGGATTATATACTTTTTCAACTAAACCTATTTTTCTTAATAATCCATCTTTTCCTGTAAATTTGATTTTAAATTGGTAAAGTCCATTTTTTTCATTTAAAAATACAAAACCACCAAAATTAAATTCCTCGCATTTGTTTTCAAGTCCCCATTTTATCATTTCAAACATAATATATTCACTTGCCATATAATTTCTTTTAATATTTGAGGACCCCCCATATACATAATATGTTTCTACTCCATAGCTTATACATATTGCTCCAAATAGATCATCATTTCCATGTTTTCCAATATATACTCTTGCATTTTTTCCAAATGATTTTACTAAATTTTCATAATATTCATATTCCCTTATAGCTATTTTAGATCTTTCACATGTTATTTTATGAAGTTTATAAAATCTTTTTATTAAATCTTCTCCATTTCCATATTCTGCTTCAACTCCTTTTCTTTTAGCAAGCCTTATATTATATCTTGTTTTGCTTGCAAAAGATTTTAAAAGTTCATCTTCTGTTTTATTTTTTAGATTTAATATAAATGTATAAAGTGGTTGCATAACAGAAGAAGGATTAAAATTATCTTCTAGAGGTGTTACTTTAAATCCTTCTTTTATATATTTATCTCTAAGTTCTTTTGTTGCTTTAATATTTGGCTCAAAGCATAATACAAAAGCATTATGTTTTTTTGCTACAATATCTACTTCATTCATTAATTCTTTAATAATGTCTATATCATTTGAATCACAAACAGGTCCTTCTTGAGCATAAAAAAGTGAATTTCCTAAAACTTTTTTTATTAAAATTAATATACCTGCTTTTATTTTACCTTCTTTTTTTATATATACTATTTCACTAGACCAATTTTTTTTTACATTTCTCCACTCAAGACTTTGTGGAAATCTAGCATATTTGTTATTTTTTAAAAATTCTTCATATTCCTTTACTTCATTTCTATTGTTAAAATCTAGTATTGGCATATTTTCCTCTCTTTCAGTAACTTAATTATATATACTTTTTAGGAAAATTTAAAGCTATATTATTATTTTAAGTTGATAGACTTAAAAAATAGACATATCTATTTATTAGATATATCTATTGTTTTTTAATTTAAATTTTAATTTTTAATTTTTTCTCTTATTTTTATTTTTTGTAACTATAATTTTTGATTTTTTTATATTTACATATAAAAATTATTTTTAAACATACGTTTTTTTATACTAAATGTTGATATTCCTATTACCGATAAACTTGATATTACTAATGTATAGAAAGTTTGAGCAAGACCTGTTTTAATTGAAAGTATAACTGATGCATCATCAATATCATCTTCACCTGGCTTTTTATTGTTAGGTACTGAATCTTTATCTGGAACATTGAATTCATTTTTATCTTTAGATATTTCTGCAACATTTGTCATTTGTCCGAAATATTTAGACTTTTTATCCCATCTTAGTACAAGTTTTACTTGTGCTCTTTGACCTGGTTTTAAAAGTTTGTCTTTAAGTTGTGTTGTTACTAATTTTCCGTCTTTTTCTTCCCAATTAGGATTATCTGCTTTTTCAAATTTTAAACCATGTGGAATATAATCTGAAATTTCTGTTGCATATCCTTCAAGTTCACCTTCATTAGTTATCTCTATTGTATAAATATATTTTATTTCTGTTTGTTTTATTTTAGATTCATCAAGATCTATTTTTACTACAGGCTCTGGATTATTATTTGCTCTTGTATGATGAGTATTAACTTTTTTTGTCTTATTACCTATTTTTAGTTCATAACCTGTTACTAATTTAATTAAAGCTAAGTCAAATATTTTTTCTTCTCTTATTTTTAATTTTTCAAAATCTTCGTCATCTTCCCAGCTTCCTTCTGGATTGTTTTCATATGTTTTTCTGTGCGGATCTGAGTCTCTGTCTTCGATTTCTTTTCCAAATTCATCTTCATCTTCAGATATTTCAGCTATATTTCTAAAAGTATTATCACTTTCTAATTGTACAAATTCTAATTCTTCTTTACTTAAACCTGTTTTTATTTTTTCTTCTTGTTTTTTTTCTTTTTCTTGTTGTTTTTCTTGTACTTTTTCTTCATTTTCTTTATTTTCAGTATTTTTTTGTTCTACTTTATTTTCAACTTGCTTATTTTCTTCTTTTTTAATTTCTTCAGCTTTTATATTACTTGCATCATATTTTAGTTTTCCTTCATTTTCAGTAACTTCTTCAAGAAGATCTTTATCATCTATAAGTGCTGAATTAAGATTTATTTTTTCTCCTTCAACTGGATTATCTTCAGATAAATTATTTTCTTGATTGTTTCCTTGTTGTTCTTCTTTTTCTGTATTTTCTATATTTTCTTTATTCTCTTGTTTTTCTTTATTATCTTCATTTATTGTATTTTCTTGTACTTTTTTCTTTTGTTCTAATACAACTCTTGCTTCAATTTCTAATATTCTAAAGTCTAATTCATCTGTTTTTTTATTAAATGCTTTTAATAAATTATTTCTTCCAGTTTTTGTTTCTTGTTCTTTAGATAAATAATCTGTTGTTATTTTTTGTTTATTTGTTTCATCAACTTTCCAGCCATATTTTATATTTATTTCACTATTTGGAATAAATTGTAATTTATTTGGCAGATTATCTGTTATCTCTTTTGCATATCCTGAAATGTCTCCTTCATTAAATACTATTATAGAGTATCTAACAATATCTCCGTCTTCTACTTCTAGCGGATTTTTAGGATGTTTATATATAGCTGTTGTTCCTGTTCCATTTTTTAAAGGAGATGTATCTACATTTGGTTTTCTACTTGGGCTTACCGCTTTTCCTTTTATATGTGTAATATATTTTCTAAGAGCTAAATCAAATTCTTTTCCTATTAAATGTTCATAATCTTGATCATCTTCTTTTGGTTCATGATTTCCAGGTTTAGAATCTCTGTCTTCTCTTGGTTTTCCATTTTTATCTGTTTCTTTTGTTATTTCAGATATATTTATTAATTTTTTTGGATCGCTAGTATCTGTTACTTGTACAACTACTTTTATATCTTTATAGTCTAGTTCTGAATTTTGCATTTTAAATCTCTTTAAAAGATTTTCACCTGGATTTGTTTCTTTTTCTTTAGAAAGATAATCTGTAAA
>ERZ1673752.2033-NODE-2033-length-24652-cov-12.336382_pt1 | contig 24652 bp, 24 predicted proteins | sample MGYA00580195_ERZ1673752 | MGnify/ENA primary metagenome ERZ1673752 (study PRJEB41218, sample SAMN15661744) | gut metagenome | host: Homo sapiens | place: Canada: London | collected 2015-08-20/2019-03-30 | study: EMG produced TPA metagenomics assembly of...
TACCCTCTCCGTCTTCGCTTCGCTCAGACACCTCTCCCAAAGGGAGAGGCAAGAAAGGCCTGCACGAAAACAGGCACAGCGGATGATCCCGCTGTGCCTGTTGACTGTTCGCCCTCAAATCTCTGTCACGGGAATGGTGATCTGCGTGACATATTGGTCGGCGGCGCTGGTGAAGCCGGCGTCGATCATGGTGATCTCGCGGGAGAAGCCTGCGGGGCGCAGGCCGGTTTCGCGGATATATGCCATCAGCCTGCCGTACTGCTCCGGCGCCTGCAGGTGGCTGCCGCGGAACATGACGCGCACGCAGCGCGCGGGCGGCAGGGAGATCTGCTCGCCGTCAAAGCGGTCCTCCTCGTCCAGCACGAGGAAAATGCCGTCGTACTGCGCGAACTCTCCTGCAGCCAGGTGCTCCGCCGAGATGCCGACGCCGACCTTGCCGAGGAAGATGAGCGCCTCGGCCAGCCGGGCCGTCGGCAGCTCCAGCTCGCTGCAGTCGGTGATCTGCAGCGTCTGACCGATCCAGAACAGGCGGCATGGCTCGCTCTCAGTCAGCTCGATCCGGCCAAGCTCCGCCGTCTGCGCCTCATGCACCTGCCGCAGGCGATTGTCGATCTTGCGCTCGATGCGTGACAGCTCCTGCTGCCGCCGGGCGACCTCCTGCTTCTGCTGGCGGAGCTTCTGTTCGATGCGCGCGACGTCGCGGTTATGAAGGAAGTCCGTGATCTCCGGCAGCGGCATGTCGAGCGTGCGCAGATAGCGGATGGTATTGAAGACCTCAAACTGCCGCGCGCTGTAATACCGGTAGCCAGAATCGGGGGCGACGTATTCCGGCGTCAGGAAGCCGCTTTTCTCGTAATAGCGGATGCTGCTCTGGCTGAGGTGAAAAATCTTGGCCATCTGGCCGATGGAGAACAGGCCGGATTTATCCATACAGGCTCCCCCTCCTTCGCCGTGCAGGCGGCTGCCCGCGGCCGGTCGCCCGCGCCGACGGCCTGCGCGATGGAGACCGTCGTGCCCATCGCAAGTCCCACGAGCATGACCGTCAGCATGTGCATGACCTGCGAGCCGATCGAGACCGCCGTCGTGCTGGCCACGCCCTCATACTGCCCAATGATGAACAGATCCGCCATGCCGTAGAGCGTCTGCAGGAAATAGGACAGCAGATACGGCAGCGAGAAGCTGACAACTGTTTTCAGCACACTTCCGTTTGTCAGATTTCTTTCCATTCCGGATACACCTCGCTTTGCGTCATTATAAACTCTGCAACCGTTGCAAAGTCAAGCGCACTTCCAAAAATCCGGCAAAATTCGTGCAGAATGCCATTTACTTTTTCGGTATCCCGGCATATAATACTGCGTTGCGGACATCAAATCACAAAAAATACTCCCGGAGGTATGTCATGCATCAGAAGCATCCCTTTCACGGCCAGATGTCGGATACGTTCCGCGCGGCGATCTTCGTCATTCTGTCCGGCGGCTTTCAGGACGCCTATACCTATATCTGCCGCGGGCAGGTCTTTGCCAACGCGCAGACCGGCAATATCGTTCTTCTGAGCGCGGCGCTTCTGCGCGGCGAATGGAGCGTGTGCCTCAAATACGTCATCCCGGTCACGGCCTTTATCCTCGGCACCATGGCGGCCGAGGCCATCCATATGCGCTTCCGCAGCTACGAAAAGATCCACTGGCGGCAGATGGTGCTGGCGCTGGAGATCGCGTTTCTGCTCATTGTCGGCTTCCTGCCGCATTCTCTTGACCCGCTGGCCAACGCGCTCGTCTCGTTCGTCTGCGCGATGCAGGTGCAGACGTTCCACAAGGTGCGCGGCCATGTCTATGCCAGCACGATGTGCATCGGCAATCTCCGCTCGGCGTCGGAGGCGCTGTGCGAGTATTTCCATAACCACGACAAGCGGACGCTGCAGTCCTCCCGCACGTATTTCAGCGTCATTCTGGTCTTCGCCGCAGGCGCGGGTCTCGGCAGTCTTGTGACCGAGTTCATCGACGTCCGCGCCATCTGGGCCTGCTGCGCGCTGCTGTTCGTCAGCTTCGCCATGATGTTCACCCCGGCGGACACCTGATTGCTGCCGCGGGCTTGACTTTTTGCGGGAAGCTGGCATAATACTATATAATAAATCTGCATGCGCGGAGGCGTAAATTATGAGACAATGTATGGATGCGGACAATCTGCACCGGCGGCTGAAGAAGATCATCGGCCAGATCCAGGCGATCGACCGGATGGTCGACGAGGATGTGCCGTGCGAGGACGTGCTTTCGCAGATCAACGCCGCCAAATCCGCCCTGCACAGCTGCGGCAAGGTCGTGCTCGAGGGGCATATCCGCCACTGCGTCCGCGACGGGCTGGAGCACGGCGACGCGGACAAGACCATCGAAAGCTTCACCAAGGCGGTCGAGCGGTTTTCCAACATGGGCTGAGTTTTTAAGAAAAAGTCAAGGAATGTTCACAGTGCGTTCATTGACTTTTTCTTTTTTCTGCTTATAATTTAGTTCGATATTGAACTATTCGATATTGGAGGTATTGCTTATGCCGGAGTTTTCCCTGACCGCGCCCGCGATGTTTGCCAACGCGGCAAGATTCATGGACGCCTACCACACCGTCCTTGCCCCGCTCTGCGAGCTGACGCAGCTGCCGCCCGCCGCGGTGGATATCCTGCTGTTTCTTGCGAACAATCCGGAGCATGACACGGCGACGGCTGTCTGCCGCATGCGCGGACTGAAGCCGGGCATCGTGTCGTTCCACGTCGACCGGCTGGTGACGGAGGGGTATCTTCTGCGGCGGAGCGTGCCGGGCGACCGGCGGAAAACGTCGCTCGTCTGCACCGAAAAGGCCGCGCCTGTCATCGAGCAGGGCCGCACGCTGCAGCGTGCGTTCGCCGAGCAGCTCGCAGACGGGCTGAGCGAGGAGGATCTGGAGCATTTCCGCCGCTGCATCGCCGCCTTTGACCGCAATATCGAAAGGATCCGTACCGAAGGGTGTAAACGAAGGGAGACGCAACCATGATAAAACTTCTCAAACGCATGCGGAAGCGGGAGGCGCTGATGACACTCATCTGCGCGCTGCTCGTCGTCGTACAGGTCTATTTTGATCTCAAGCTGCCCGATTACATGACGCAGCTGACCACGCTCATCAAGACGCCCGGCAGCGAAACGGCCGACGTTCTTTCCGTCGGCGGACAGATGCTTCTGTGTACGCTGGCCAGCGCCGTGCTCGCCATCGCCTGCGGCTATCTTGCCGCAAAGACGGCCTCCGGCTTCAGCTTCGCCGTGCGCGGCGATCTGTTCCATCACGTGATGGACGCCGGGAGCGAGGAGATGCACGCCTTCTCCGTCCCGAGCCTCATCACCCGTACCACCAACGATATCACCCAGATCCAGATGATCGTCGCCATGGGCCTGCAGATGCTCATGAAAGCGCCGATCATGGCCGTCTGGGCCGTCATTAAAATTCTCGGCAAAAGCTGGGAGCTTTCGGTCGTCACGGCTGGCTTTGTCGTCGCGCTGTGCACGGTGGTGCTGCTCATCATGACCAGCTGCCTGCCGCGGTTCCGCAAGGTGCAGAAAAAGACGGATGAGATCAACCGCGTCGCGCGGGAAAATCTCACCGGCATCAACGTCGTCCACGCCTTCAACGCCGAGGACTACCAGAACCGCAAGTTTGACGGCCCGAGCCGCGACATGATGGACCTGCAGATGAAAAACCAGAAGCTGTTTGCCATTCTGCAGCCCGCCATGGGGCTTGGCATGAACGGGCTGTCGCTCGCGATCTACTGGGTCGGCGCGGCGCTGGTCGAGGGCATCGCCCTGTCGGATCCGGCGGCGCGGCTGACGATGTTCACGAATGTGCTGGTCTTCAGCACGTATGCGACCTATGTCGTCATGTCCTTCATGATGCTGGTCATGACCTTCATGCTGCTGCCGCAGGCGCAGGTCTCGGCAGAGCGTATCAACGAAGTCCTCGACACGCAGCCGCATATCCGTGAAGGCAAACAGAGTAAGGGCCGCGAGACCGGCACGGTCGAGTTCCGCGACGTCACGTTCCGCTATCCGAACGCCGCCGGGAACGAACTGGAGCATATCAACTTCCGCGTCGGCCGCGGCCAGACGCTCGCCGTCATCGGCGCAACCGGCAGCGGCAAATCGACGCTCGTGAGCCTCATCCCGCGCTTTTATGACGCGACGGAGGGCTCCGTGCTGGTCGACGGCGTCGACGTGAAGGATTATACGTTTGACGCGCTTTATAACAAGCTCGGCTACGTGACGCAGAAGGCCGTTTTGTTCTCCGGCACGGTCCGTGAGAACGTCTTCTTCGGCGAAAGCGCCGCGCAGGATTCCGATGCATCGCTCAGCGACGCCCTGCGGCTGTCGCAGGCCGACGAATTTGTCAGCCGCTATCCCGAGGGTGCGGCGCACCCCATCGCCCAGCTGGGCCGGAACGTCTCCGGCGGGCAGAAGCAGCGCCTTTCCATCGCCCGCGCGCTGGCAAGAAAGCCGGAGATCCTCGTATTTGACGATTCGTTCTCCGCGCTGGACTACCGGACGGACGCCGCCCTGCGCGAAGGCCTTGCCCGCGAGCTGCCCGACACCACCAAAATCATCGTCGCCCAGCGCATCAGCACCATCCGGCACGCCGATCAGATCCTTGTGCTCGACCGCGGCGAGCTTGTCGGCCACGGCACGCACGATGAGCTGATGAAAACCTGCAAGGTCTATCAGGAGATCGCGCTGTCGCAGCTGAGCGCGGAAGAACTCGCAGAAGGAGGAGATCGCAAATGAGACCCAATATGCAGCCTGTCCAGAAGACCGATCTGAAGGCCGCGCTCCGGCGGATGACCGCATATCTGCGCAAGAGCCTCGGCATTCTGATCTTTGCGCTCATTCTCGCGGCGCTCAGCGCCGTGCTGACGATCATCGGCCCCGATCAGGTCGGCAAGATCGCAACGCTCATGTCCGAGGGACTGATGACCGGCATCGACCTTGCCGCCGTGGCAAAGGTCGGCATCCTGATGGCCGTAATCTATGGGCTGAGCGCCCTGTTCGGCTTTACGCAGCACTATATCATGGCGAGCGTCACGCTCAAAATGTCCTACCGCATGCGCGGTGAGCTTTCGGAAAAGATCAACCGCGTACCGCAGAAATACTTCAATTTCCATTCGCAGGGCGACATCCTCAGCCGCATCACGAACGATGTTTCCACGCTCCAGCAGGGTCTGACCAACAGCCTGCCGACCATCATCTCGGCTACCACGCAGTTTGTCGGGTGCCTCATCATGATGTTCGTGACGGAGTGGCGGCTGGCCCTCGTCTCGCTGGCGATCACGCTCGTCGGGCTTCTGCTGGTGGTCCTTATCATGTCCCGCTCGCAGAAATACTTTACCGCCCGGCAGGAAAGCCTCGGCGCGCTGAACGGCTATGTGGAGGAGATGTACTCCGGCCACGCGGTCGTGCGCATTTCACGCGCGGGCGAGCCGGTCGGCAAGAAATTCGACCAGCTCAACAGCGCCGTCTATGACGCGAACTGGCGCTCGCAGTTCCTGTCCGGCGTCATGCAGCCGCTCATGAACGTCATCGGCAACCTGTCGTATGTCGCCGTGTGCGTGCTGGGGTCGATCCTGGCCATTCAGGGCATCATCGACATCGGCGTCATCGTCTCGTTCATCCTGTACGTGCGCCTGTTCACGTCGCCGCTGACCCAGATCGCGCAGGGCATGACGAACATGCAGACTGCTTCCGCGTCGGCGCACCGCATTTTTGACTTCCTCGAGAGCGAAGAGCTCCCCGACGAGAGCGAAAAGACACCCGCGCCGCAGGCGGTCAAGGGCGCCGTCAGCTTTGAGCACGTCCGCTTCAGCTATCCCGACGCGCCGGATAAGATCATCATCAAGGATTTCTCCGCCGAAGTCAACCCCGGCCAGAAGGTTGCCATTGTCGGCCCGACCGGCGCGGGCAAGACCACCATGGTCAACCTGCTCATGCGCTTTTACGAGCTCTGCGGCGGCAGCATCCGCATTGACGGCACGCCCGCCAGCGAGCTGCGCCGCGAGGATGTGCACCGCATGTTCGCCATGGTGCTGCAGGATACGTGGCTGTTTGAAGGAACTGTCCGGGAAAATCTGGTCTACAACATGCCGGACGTGACCGACGAGCAGCTGGAGACGGTCTGCCGCGCCTGCGGACTTGACAAGTTCGTGCATTCCCTGCCCCACGGCTTCGACACCGTCCTGTCCGACAGCTCGTCCATCTCCGCCGGTCAGAAGCAGCTGCTGACCATCGCCCGCGCCATGCTGCAGGATGCGCCGATGCTCATCCTGGACGAAGCGACCAGCTCCGTCGACACGCGCACGGAGCTGCTCATCCAGCGAGCCATGGACCGGCTGACCGAAAACCGCACGAGCTTCGTCATCGCACACCGGCTCTCCACGATCAAGAACGCCGATCTCATCCTCGTCATGAAAGACGGCGACGTGATCGAAAGCGGCACGCACGAGACGCTTATGCAGAAGGGCGGCTTCTATGCCGGCCTCTACAACAGTCAGTTTGAGTGCGCCGGATAACACCCGAAACCTGCTGCCGCGCGGTCCCAGAAAACGGGCCGTGCGGCAGTTTTTTCAGAAAAACGGAAGTTTATGTGAATTTCAATAAAAATACAGAGCAATTTGTCCTGATTTTTTCCGGATTGCATCTTGCAAAATCGCGTCAAATCCCGCATGATATAAAAAACCAAAATCCCACGCTCAAACGACACCTGCCCGCCTGCTGCGCACGTGCCGCGATTTTTGCCCGCAGCAGCCAGCTTTTCCCGCTGCCGCCGGATTTTATCCCTTCTTCGGTTTTTTCCCGAAGAAAATGCAGGAAAAAACGTCTTACGATTCATTTCCTGCAAATAATCGTTGATTTTTTCGCTTTAATCATTTATAGTAACATAACAGCACAGTATCAAATACGGAAAAGGCACTTGTCTTTCTGCAAGCGACAGTTTCCAGTTATTGAAGGTGGGATGAACCATGAACTCCAAGATGCTACTTTACATTCTCAAGCGGATCGGGCTGGCGATTCTGACGATCTGGGTGGTCATCACGATCACGTTCTTCGTCATGCATGCCGTCCCCGGCGGCCCGTTCGTGGGCGAAAAGGCCACGACGCCTGCCGTGCAGGCGGCCATGGAGGCAAAATACGGCCTTGACAAGCCTGTCCTTGAGCAGTACATCACCTACCTTGGCGACATCGTCACGCGGTTTGACTTTGGACCCTCTCTGAAGCAGCGCGGCCGTCAGGTCGTCGACATCATTGCAGACGGCATGAAGGTCTCGGCAAAGCTCGGCCTGATCGCGGCGTTCGGCGCGCTCGTGGTCGGCATCGTGCTCGGCTCCATCGCGGCGCTGCAGCGCAACAAGCTGGTCGATAAGATCATCATGGTCATCACCACGGCGTTCGTCTCCATGCCGTCGTTCATCGCGGGGTCGCTGCTCCTTATTATATTTGCCGTCACGTGGCACATTCTTCCGGCCAACGGCGCAGAAAAGAACGGCCTCGTGCTCCCGATCATCACGCTGGGGCTCTACCCGATGGCGTATATCACGCGTCTGACGCGCTCGTCCATGCTGGACGTGCTCGGGCAGGACTACATCCGCACCGCCCGCGCCAAGGGCGTGCCGGGCTTCCGGGTCATTTTCGGCCACGCGCTCAAAAACTCCCTCATCCCGGTCATCACCTACTTTGGCCCGATGCTGGCCTACATCGTGACCGGCTCGCTCGTCGTCGAGCAGATCTTTGCCGTCCCCGGCATCGGCCGCGCGTTCGTCAACAGCATCACCGGCCGTGATTACCCGCTCATCATGGGCACGACCATCATCCTCGCATGTCTTATCATCATCATGAATCTCGTGAGCGACCTTCTTTACAAGCTGGTCGACCCGCGGATCGAGCTGGAATAAGGAGGCGCATTATGAACAAGAAGAAATTATTCAGCCTCCACGTCAACATGGACGACTTTATTCCCGCCACCGACGAGGAAAAGGCCTATATCGTCCAGATGCGCCCCTCGACCACGTTCTTCAAGGACGGCGTCAAGCGTCTGTGCAAGAACAAGGTCGCGCTCGTCAGCCTGATTGTCGTTCTGATCATTACGCTCTCCGCCATCCTCATCCCGGCCTTCTGGCCCTATTCCTATGACCAGCAGCTCGGCGTCCGCCCCGGCAAGCCGGTCGACGCTTCCTACAATAACCTCGCCCCGTTCACCTACGGCAAGACGGAGCTGGCCAGGATCGAGGCCGGTGAAAAGGTCTTCCCGCACGTGTTCGGCACCGACGCCGCCGGGCGCGACTACTTCATCCGCGTGGTCTACGGCACGCGCATTTCTCTCGCCGTCGGCTTCTTCGCGAGCATCATCGTGCTCATCATCGGCATGACGATCGGCTCGATCGCCGGCTACTGCGGCGGTAAGGTCGACCTCATCATCATGCGCATCGTCGATATCATCTACTCGCTGCCTGATACCCTCATGGTCATCCTGCTGGCGACTGTCCTGAAGGTCGCGCTCGGCGACAAGCTGGACGGCACGCCGCTGGCCCGGATCGGCAGCAACATCATAAGCCTGTTCATCGTCTTCGCCGTCCTCTACTGGGTCTCGATGGCGCGGCTCATCCGTGGCCAGATCCTCTCGCTGCGCGAGCAGGAATACGTGCTGGCTGCGCAGGCCACGGGCGCGAAGGGCGGCTGGATCATCACGCGGCACCTTGTGCCCAACTGCATGAGCGTTATCTTTATCTCCACTGCCCTGCAGATCCCGAACGCGATCTTTACCGAGAGCTTCCTGTCCTACCTCGGTCTCGGCGTCAACGCGCCGATGCCGTCGCTCGGGTCTCTTGCCTCCGACGCACTCAACGGCATCACCTCGTATCCGTACCGCATGGTGATCCCGGCGCTCATCATTTCGCTCATCGTGCTCTCTTTGAACCTCTTCGGTGACGGTCTGCGCGACGCGTTCGACCCGAAGCTCAACGGTTAAGGAAGGAGGAACAGAACAATGTCTTTGCTTGAAGTCCATGATCTGCACACCTCCTTCTTCACCGACGCCGGTGAGGTCAAGGCCGTCAACGGCGTGTCGTTCTTCCTCGACAAGGGGAAGGTCCTCGGCATCGTCGGCGAATCCGGCTCCGGTAAGTCGGTCACGGCTTATTCCATCATGCAGATCCTTGCCTCGACCGGTAAGATCGTCTCCGGCTCCATCAAGCTCGACGGACAGGAGCTGGTCGGCGCGGGCGAGAACGTCATGAAGACCGTCCGCGGCAACCGCGTCTCGATCATCTTCCAGGACCCCATGACCTCCCTGAACCCGACCTACACCATCGGCCATCAGCTGATGGAGGCCATCACGCTGCACACGAACCGCAACCGCAAGCAGGCGTGGGACCGGGCCGTCGAAATGCTCCGCCTCGTCAATGTCAACGAGCCGGAAAAGCGCATGAAGCAGTATCCGTATGAATTTTCCGGCGGCATGCGCCAGCGTGTCATGATCGCCATGGCGCTCGCCTGTGAGCCGGATATCCTGATCGCCGACGAGCCGACCACCGCGCTCGACGTCACCATTCAGGCGCAGATCCTCGACCTCATGAAATCCCTGCAGAAAGAGCTTGGCATGGCCATTATCCTCATCACGCACGATCTGGGCGTTGTGGCGCAGATGTGCGACGAGGTCATCGTCATGTACGCCGGTTCCATCTGCGAGCAGGGCACGGCAGACGAGATCTTCTATAATCCCCGCCACGAATACACCAAGGGCCTGCTCCGCTCCATCCCGTCGTCGAGCAACATCGGCGAAAAGCTGGAGCCGATCAAGGGCACGCCGATCGATCTTCTGAACATGCCCGCCGGGTGTCCTTTCGCCCCGCGGTGCGACGCGGCCATGAAGATCTGTCTGCGCGAGCGCGCCGAGCGCATGCGTATCAACGACGATCATCTGGCCTCCTGCTGGATGAATGTCAAACTGGGCGTTGAGGACGGCAGCATCGCGCTGCCGGACGCTGAGAATCCGGAACAGAAGGACGGTGCCGACGCATGAAAAACGAAACTGCTCAGCCGATCATTGAGGTACGCAACCTGAAGGAGTACTTCAACATCAATATGGGTCTTCTGCGCACCAAGCCCCTGAAGGCCGTCGATAACGTCAGCTTCTCCATCCATCCGGGCGAGACGCTCGGTCTGGTCGGCGAATCCGGCTGCGGCAAGACGACGGTCGGCCGCACCATCCTGCACCTCTACAAGCCCACCGCGGGCGAGGTCATCTACAACGGCAAGCCCATCCGCACCAAGGCCGACATTCAGGCCTTCCGCGGCAAGGCATCCATGGTCTTCCAGGATCCGTATTCCTCCCTCAACCCGCGCATGACGGTCGCCGATATCATCGGCGAGCCGCTGGACGTACACAAGCTCTATTCCAGCAAGCAGGAGCGGCAGGACCGCATTCTGGAGCTGATGGGCTACGTCGGCCTGAACTCCGAGCATGCCGCACGCTACGCGCATGAGTTCTCCGGCGGCCAGCGGCAGCGCATCGGCATCGCCCGCGCGCTGGCGGTCAACCCGGACTTCATCGTCTGCGACGAGCCGGTCTCCGCGCTGGACGTGTCCATTCAGGCGCAGGTCATCAATATGTTCGCCGAGCTGCAGGAGAAATTCGGCCTGACGTATCTGTTCATCGCCCACGATCTTCTCGTCGTGCGCCATATCTCCGACCGCATCGCCGTCATGTACCTCGGCAAGATGGTCGAGCTGGCGGACGCCAACGAGATCTATGACCATCCCCTGCACCCGTATTCCAAGTCGCTTCTGTCGGCCGTTCCGGTTCCGGATCCGAAGATCGCGCGCGCGAACAAGCGCATCGTCCTCTCCGGCGATATCCCCAGCCCCCTGAACGCTCCGAGCGGCTGCCCGTTCCGCACCCGCTGCCCGTACGCGTGCGAGAAGTGTGCGGAGAGCATGCCGGAGTTCAAGGAGGTCTCCTCCGGCCACTTCGTCGCCTGCCACCGGGTCGATGAAATCAATTAAGTTTCTGTTGTGATCTTCATATGCAGTGCATATTGAGATAAATTTTTGAAAGGATGTATCAAAAAATGAAAAAAATGATCGCTCTTTTGCTGGCGCTGATCATGGTTTTCTCCCTGGTTGCCTGCAGCAGCTCCACGCCCGCTGCCGACACTTCCTCGGACACGACCACCAATGACACCGCCGCGACCCCCGCTGACACCGCTGCTGACACGACCGGCACCGGTGCAAGCGAAATCAACGTCTGCCTGGCTTCCGAGCCTGACACCGTTGACCCGGCTCTGAACTCCTCCGTTGACGGCGCTACGATGCTGGCGCACCTGTTCTCCGGTCTTGCCAAGTGGGCGCAGGACGAGAACGGCAACCTGGAGATCGTTGCTGACGCAGCGACCGAGCTGCCCGAAGGCGTCGTCAATGAGGACGGCACCGTCACCTACACCTACACCCTGCGCGACGGTCTTGTCTGGTCCGACGGCCAGCCCGTCACGGCCGGCGACTTCGCATTCGCATGGCAGCGCGCCGCTTCCACCGAGCTGGCAGCCGACTACGGCTACATGTTCGAGGTCGTTGACGGCTACAACGACATCTGGGCCACCGACGACGACGGCAACTACCTGAACCCCGACGCCAAGCTGAACGTTGTCGCAGTTGACGAGAAGACCCTCGAGGTCACCACCGCCAACTACGTTGCATACTGGAATGAGCTGCTCGCCTTCCCGACCTACTTCCCGGTCCGTGAGGATGTCGTCTCCAACGACGCTTGGGCGACCGATCCCTCCACCTACGTCTGCAACGGCCCGTACACCATGGAATCCTGGGAGCACAACAGCGTCATCACGCTGGCCAAGAACCCCAACTTCTATGACGCCGCCGAGATCACCATGGACAAAATCAACTTCTATCTGTCCGACGACGCCAACAACATGCTCTCCAACTTCAAGAACGGCAGCTGGCAGCTCATCGACGATGTGCCCACCAACGAGATCGCCGCTCTAAAGGCTGAATATCCCGACGAGTTCGTCATTGCCGGCCAGATCGGCACCTACTACGTCTGCTGGAACATCAACGAGGACATCCTCCCCGCTTCCTCCACGCTGACCGGCGACGAGGCTGAGCAGGCCAAGGCCGAGATCCGCAGCGCCATCGCTCTGCTGTTCGACCGCAACTACATCGTCGAGGAGATCGGTCAGGCCGGTCAGGTTCCGGCTTCCTCCTTCGTCGCTATGGGCATGACCAACCCCGACGGCACGCAGTTCTACCAGACCGCAGGCGACAGCGACGACTACTACGGCTACTATGACGTTTCCGTCGACGCTTACGAGTCCAACTTCGAATCCGCCGTCGAGACGCTGAAGAAGTACTACACCTATGACGAGTCCACCGGCATGTTCACCGACTTCCCGACCCTGACCTACCTGTACAACACCTCCGAAGCCCACAAGGCCATCGGCGAGTACCTGCAGTCCGCGATGGCCGCTGTCGGTATCACCATGAACCTGGAGAACCAGGAATGGGCCACCTTCCTGAACACCCGTAAGGCCGGCGATTACTCCATCGCCCGTAACGGCTGGCTGGCTGACTACAACGACCCCATCTGCTTCCTTGACATGTGGGTCACGAACTCCGGCAACAACGACGTCCAGTTCGGCAAAGGCGCTGCTGCTGACGCCAAGATCTACTCGATCGACCTGACGCCGTACGGCTATGACACCAAGGTCGAAAACGGCACGTGGGCCGAGACCTACGACGTTCTGATCTCCACGATCAAGACCTGCACCGACCCGGAAGCCCGCTATGAAATGATGCACACCGCAGAGGATATGCTGATGAGCACCGGCTGCATCGTCCCGCTGTACTTCTACACGGACATCTACATGCTCTCCAGCAACGTCAGCGGCTTCTTCTCCAACCCGCTCGGCTACAAGTACTTCATGTACTGCACCATCGCCTGATCGGTTTCCAAACCGCCCCTGCTCCGGCAGGGGCGGTTTTTGCTGTTTTGGCCAGTTTTCCGGCACCTTTTTGCCGAAAAATCGTGCAGGCGGACCTTGCATTTTCCGGATGTGCATGCTATAGTGTATTAGCGAAATCGATAGATCGCATCCACATGTTAGTCGCGTCTAACTTTTCCCGCGAACGCAGATTTACAGTTTATGAAACTATTACGTAGGAGGATATCTTATGAAACATCTTGGTTTATTTGCAGCAGGCGTTCTGTTCGGCACTGCGGGTCTCAAGATCCTCAGCAGCAAGGAAGCAAAGACGGTCTACGCGCACACCACCGCAGCCGTTCTGCGCGCCAAGGACTGCGTCATGCACACCGTAACGAACATCCGCGAAGGCGCTGACGATATCTACGCCGACGCCAAGACCATCAACGACCGCCGCGCCGAAGAGGCTGCCCCCGAGGTCATCGAGGACGCCGCGGACGCCGAGTAAGTCCCGGTCCCAGCTCACCCGAAGAGCCGCGCGTCCCGCGGCTCTTCTTGCATCTGGAGGTTCACAGGTTCAATATGAAATGCAAAATCCTGCATGAGACCCGCGGACGCATGCGCGTGCACCTTTGCTGCCGGAGCATGTCGCTGCACGAAGCGGATATTCTCGAATACTATCTTAAAAATGTCTCCGGCGTCGCATCGGTCAAGGTCTTTGACCGCACGCAGGACGCCATTATCACCTATGACGACGGCCGCACTGCTATCGTTCAGGCGCTGGCTGCGTTCCGCTTCACCTCGGAGGCGGCGCTCGCCCTCGTGCCGGAGCATACCCCCCGCGCGCTGAACCGCGAATATGAGGACAAGCTGGTCTTCACGGTCGCCCGCCGCGCGTTCTCGCAGCTGTTCCTGCCGCTGCCGGTCCGGTCGGCCATCGCGCTGGTGCGGTCGGTCAAGTACATCCGCGAGGGTCTGTGCGCGCTGCTGCACGGCGAGCTGTCCGTCGCCGTGCTGGACGCGACAGCCGTGACCGTCTCGATGGTCCGCGGCGACTTCAATACCGCGGGCTCCGTCATGTTCATGCTGCGGCTCGGCGAGATCCTCGAGGAGTGGACGCACAAGAAGTCTGTCGCCGATCTGGCGGGCGCGATGGCGCTGAACGTCGACAAGGTGTGGCTGCAGTCCGGCGAGACCGAGCTGCTCGTCCCCATCGGCGACGTCAGGCCCGGCGACCGGATGATCGTCCGCACCGGCAACCTTATCCCGCTCGACGGCAAGGTCGTCTCCGGCGAGGCGACCGTCAATCAGGCCTCGATCACCGGCGAGTCCATGCCGGTGCCCAAGCACGCGGGCAGCTATGTCTACGCCGGTACCGTCGCCGAAGAGGGCGAATGCGTCGTATGCGTGGAAAAGGCGCTCGGCAGCGGCCGGTATGACCGGATCGTGCGCATGATCGAGGAATCCGAAAAGCTCAAATCCACTGCCGAGGACAAGGCCGCACGCCTTGCCGACCGGCTCGTCCCTTATACGCTGGGCGGCACGGCGCTGACGTATCTGCTCACCCGCAACGTCACGAAGATGCTGGCCGTTCTGATGGTCGACTTCTCGTGCGCGCTCAAGCTTGCCATGCCCATTGCGGTGCTCTCCGCCATGCGCGAGAGCAGCAGCCATCATATCTCCGTCAAGGGCGGCCGCTTCCTCGAGGCCGTCTCCAAGGCCGACACCGTCGTCTTTGACAAGACCGGCACGCTGACCTACGCCATGCCGAAGGTCGCCGGGATCGTCACCTTCGACGGCTATCAGGAGACCGACATGCTGCGGCTGGCCGCCTGTCTGGAGGAGCATTATCCGCACTCCATGGCCAATGCCGTCGTGGAGGAGGCCAAGGAGCGCGGGCTGTCGCACGCGGAATACCATTCGCAGGTGCAGTACGTCGTCGCGCACGGCATTTCCAGCAAGGTCAATGACGAGACCGTTCTCATCGGCAGCGCACACTTCGTCTTTGAGGATGAGGGCTGCGTCGTGCCGGAGGGCGAGCAGGAGAAGTTCGATTCCCTGCCCGCGCAGTATTCCCACCTGTATCTGTGCATTGCAGGACGGCTGGCCGCAGTCATCTGCATCTCCGACCCGCTGCGCGCCGAAGCGAAGGACGCCATCCGCGCGCTGCACGCCTGCGGCATCAGCAAGGTCGTCATGATGACCGGCGATAACCGCAAGACCGCCGCTTCTGTGGCCGCCGAGGTCGGCGTGGACGAGTATTACGCCGAGGTCCTCCCGGAGGACAAGGCCGCCTTCATCCGTAAGGAAAAGGCCGCCGGACGCACAGTCATCATGATCGGCGACGGCGTCAATGACTCCCCCGCCCTGTCCGAAGCGGACGCGGGCGTAGCCATCTCGACCGGCGCGGCCATCGCACGCGAGATCGCCGATATCACCATCGCGTCCGAGGATCTTTTTGAGCTGGTCACGCTCCGGAAGATCAGCGAAGCGCTGATGGCGCGCATCCACCGCAACTACCGCTTCATCGTCGGCTTCAACTTCGGTCTGATCGTGCTCGGCGTAGCGGGCATTCTGCCGCCGACCACCTCGGCGCTGCTGCACAACACGTCCACGCTCGCGATCAGTCTCAAGAGCATGACGAACCTCCTGCACGAGGTGCCGGAGGAAAAGCACAACTGAGCATCATAAAAAACAGGCTGTTCCGTTCGGAACAGCCTGTTTTTTCATACCATTTTCTCCTGCTTGACCTTGTGGTCGATCACGTGGCGGGAGGCAAGCTCGCCGCGCACATCCTCCACGGTGATGCCCATCTGCACCATGAGGACCATCGCGTGATACGCAAGATCCGCCAGCTCATAGATCGTCTCGCGCCGGTCGCCGCCCTTGCCTGCGATGATGACCTCCGTGCTCTCCTCGCCGACCTTTTTAAGGATCTTGTCGAGGCCCTTGTCAAACAGATAGGTCGTATACGAGCCCGCCGGGCGATCCTTTTTTCTGCCCTCCAGCAGATCATACAGCCCCTCGAGGCTGAACGCCTGCCGGTCCGGCGCCGCATAGACCGGCTCAAAGAAGCACGATTCCGCCCCGGTGTGGCAGGCCGGGCCGTCCTTGTCCACCAGCACCACGAGCGCGTCGCGGTCGCAGTCGGCCGTGATGGAGACGATATGCTGGTAGTTCCCGCTCGTTTCGCCCTTGAGCCAGAGCTGCTGCCGCGAGCGGCTGTAGAAGCAGGTCAGGCCGCGCTCCATGGAGATCTGCAGGCTCTCGCGGTTCATATAGGCCAGCGTCAGCACCTGCCGGGTCGAAGCGTCCTGCACAATGGCAGGGATCAGGCCGTTTTCATCAAATTTCAGCGTATTCAGATCGATCATTGTCATACCCTCACATGGATCCCGTTTTTCTGCAGCTCGTTTTTCAGCTGCGGGATCTCAATTTCTCCGAAATGGAACACCGACGCGGCGAGCCCCGCGTCCACATCCGTGACTGTCCGGAACAGCTCCACAAAATCCTGTACACTCCCCGCGCCGCCCGAGGCGATCACCGGCACGTGCACCGCATCGAGGACCGCGCGCAGAAGCGGCAGGTCGAAGCCCTGCTCCACGCCGTCCGTGTCGATGGAATTGACCACGACCTCGCCCGCGCCGAGCGACACGCACCGGCGGATCCAGCTGATCGCCTCCATGCCGGTATCCTCGCGCCCGCCCTTGGCAAACACGCGGTATGCGCCGTCCACGCGCTTGATATCGGCCGACAATACGACGCACTGACTGCCGTATTTCTGCGCGGCCCGCGCGATCAGCTCCGGGTCCCGGATCGCGCCGGAATTGACGCTGACCTTGTCCGCCCCGCATTTGAGCACGCGATCAAAATCCTCCAGCCGGTTGATGCCGCCGCCGACGGTCAGCGGGATGAAGATCGTCCGCGCGACCTCGCGCAGGATATCGGTAAAGAGCGCGCGCCCCTCGCTCGAGGCGGTGATATCGTAGAACACCAGCTCGTCCGCGCCGTGCGCAGAATAATACTGCCCCAGCTCCACCGGCGAGGACACGTCCCGCAGGCCCTGAAAATTTGTTCCCTTGACCACGCGCCCGTTCCGAACGTCCAGACAGGGAATGATACGTTTTGTGATCATCTCGCCACCTCGATTGCTTCGCGCAGGTCGATCGCGCCCGTGTAATACGCCTTGCCGACGATCGCGCCGTAGAGCCCCATGCTGCGCAGCGCGCGGATATCGTCCAGCGAGCTGACGCCGCCGGAGGCGATCAGCCGCAGGCGGAGCTTTTCGGAAAGCGTGCGGTAGAGCGCCAGATTGCTGCCGCGCATCGCGCCGTCCCGGGAAATATCCGTGCAGATGACGGTCTGCACGCCGATATCCTGCATGCGCGCGAGAAACGCTTCCAGCGTCCACTGTGACTGCTCCAGCCAGCCCTTGACGGCGATATATCCGTCTCTCACGTCCGCGCCGACGGCGATTTTTTCGCCGTACCGGCTGACCGCCTGCTCCAGAAACGCGGGGTCCTGCACGGCGGCCGTGCCGAGGATGACGCGGCTGACGCCGCAGCTCAGATACCGCTCGGCCGTCTGCATCGTCCGGATGCCGCCGCCAAGCTCCACGGTCAGGTTTGTCTGCCGCACAATCTTCTCCACGAGCGCAAGGTGGGGCGTCGTGCCGTCCTTCGCGCCCTCGAGATCGACCATGTGCAGCTCCTGCGCGCCTGCCGCCTCAAACTGCGCGGCGAGCGCAGCCGGATCGTCGGAATAGACCTCCATCCGGCGGTAATCGCCCTGATAGAGCCGGACCGCCTTTTGTTCATACAGATCGATCGCCGGTAGGATCAGCATGGCTTCCACTCCTCCTCACAAAATGTGCGCAGGATGGCCAGTCCCGCTTCTCCGCTCTTTTCCGGATGGAACTGGCATCCCATCACGTTTTCCCGCGCCGCCGCAGCCGTCAGCGCGCGGCCATAGTCCGTCGTGGCGATCACGCTGTCGTTGCAGTTGGCGGCATAATAGGAGTGCACAAAATAGACGCAGGTACCCTCATCCAGCGCCTGCAGCAGCGGATGCGGCCGCGTCTTGTGCAGGGCGTTCCAGCCGATATGCGGGATCTTCAGCTCCGCGGGGATCGTCCCCTCCATCGGCACCACGCTGCCGCGCAGCAGGCCGAGACCCGCGTGCTCGCCAAATTCATAGCTCTTTTCAAACAGCAGCTGCATCCCGAGACAGATGCCGAGCACCGGCGTCCCCCGGTCCGCCGCCTGCAGCACCACGCGGTCCAGCCCGCTCTCTCGCAGCAGCCGAGCCGCATCGGCAAACGCACCCACACCGGGCAGGATCAGCCGTCCGGCCCGGCGCAGAACGTCCGCGTCGCCGCTGACGACCGTCTCCGCGCCGATGTGCCGCAGCGACGACTGCAGGGAAAACAGGTTCCCCACGCCGTAGTCAATGATCCCGATCATGCGAGCACTCCCTTACTCGACGGGATCTCGTCCGCGCAGGCCGGATCGATCGAGACTGCGGCGCGCAGGCAGCGCGCAACAGCCTTGAACGCGCCCTCGATGATATGGTGGGAGTTCTGCCCGGCAAGCTCCCGGATATGGAGCGTGATCCCGGCCTCCCGCGCGAAGGCGTACCAAAATTCCGCACAAAGCTCCGTATCGAACGTGCCGACCTTCTGCGCCGGGATCGGCAGCGCCAGATACGCGCCGCCGCGGCCGGAGATATCGGCCGCCGCCAGGATCAGCGCCTCATCCATCGGCAGCGCGGCGTCGGCATAGCGGCGGATGCCGCGCTTGTCGCCCAGCGCCTGCCGGAAGGCCTGCCCGAGGCAGATTGCGATGTCCTCGGTCGTGTGGTGATCGTCGACCTCCGTATCTCCGGTGCAGCGGATCGTCAGATCGAACCGCCCGTGCCGCGCGAAGAGCGTCAGCATATGGTCGAGAAACCCGCAGCCGGTCTGAATTTCACCGCTGCCGGTGCCGTCAAGATTGACAGCAAGCACAATATCGGTCTCCGCTGTTTTGCGGGCAATGTCTGCTGTTCTCATGTCTGTTCCTCCAGAATGGCCGTGATCGCCGCGATGAGCGCCTGCATCTGTTCGCGCGTGCCGACGGTGATGCGGTTATAGGCGCGGATGCGCGGCTTTTCAAAGTGCCGGATCAGGATGCCGCGCGCCTTGAGCTTCTCATAAAGCGCCAGCCCGGAGATGCGCTCCGTGCGGGCGAAGACGAAATTCGACTTTGACGCCGTGACGGTGAAGCCCAGCTTTTGCAGCTGCTGCGTCGTCCAGGCGCGGTTTTCGGCGATCGTGCGGCAGTTTTCCATATAATATGCGTCCTCATCCAGTGCCGCGCAGGCGGCGGCTGCATCCAGACGGCTGACATTATAGGGATTGGTTGAGTATTTGATCGTATTGAGATCGGCGATCAGCGCCGCGTTTCCCATCGCGTATCCTACGCGCGCACCGGCCAGCGACCGTGATTTGGAGAAAGTCTGCGTGACCAGCAGATTCTCGTAGCGATCGATCATCTGTACGGCGCTCTCGGCGCCGAAGTCCACATATGCCTCATCCACGATCACGACTGTCCCGGCATTGCTCTTAAGGATGCGCTCCAGATCACAGAGCTTCAGCGGCAGGCCGGTCGGCGCGTTCGGGTTGGCCAGGACGATGGTCTTGCCGAGGTTCAGATAGTCCGCCGGATCCAGCGTAAAATCGTCTTTCAGCGGGATCTGCGTATAGGGAATGTGGTTCAGCTGCGCGAAGACGGGGTAAAACCCGTAGGTAATATCCGCGAAGGCCAGCGGCCGTGTCTCGTCGGCGAAGGCCATAAAGGCAAAGTTCAGCGCTTCATCCGAGCCGTTGGTCACAAGCACCTGCTCCGTCGCAAGGTGATAGCGGGTGGCGAGCTTTTTCGTCAGCTCCGTGGATTCCGGGTCGGAATACAGCCGCAGCAGCGGCGCTTCGCGCCGGACGGCGGCCTCGACCGCCGGAGACGGCGGGAACGGGGATTCGTTGGTATTGAGCTTGATATACTGCTGGTCCTTCGGCTGCTCGCCGGGGGTATAGGGCTCCAGCGCGTCATATCTGCGGCTGAAAAAACGGCTCATTGCACATCCTCCTCAAAGCGGATCGTCACGCTCTTCGCGTGCGCCTGCAGTCCCTCCTGCATCGCGAACGCCGCGATCTTGCCGGAGACGGCCCACAGGGCGTCGGCGGTGTAATAGGTGAACTGTGATTTTTTGACGAAATCGTCCACCGACAACGCCGACGAAAACCGCGCCGTACCGCAGGTCGGCAGCGTGTGATTGGGGCCCGCAAAATAATCCCCCAGCGCCTCCGGGCAGTTTTTGCCGAGGAACACGGAGCCTGCGCAGCGGATCTGATCCAGATAATCGAACGGATCATCCACGCACAGCTCCAGATGCTCCGGCGCCAGCTCGTTGGCGATCTCGATGGCCTTTTGCAGGTCGTTTTCTGCGACGATGATCTTTCCGCTGCCGTCAATGGACGCGCGGGTAATTTCCGCGCGCGGCAGAAGCGGAATCTGCCGCTCCAGCTCTGCAGCGACCGCCTGCGCAAAAGCCATGCTGTCCGTGACCAGAACGGCGGTCGCAAGCCGGTCGTGCTCCGCCTGCGACAGAAGATCCGCCGCCACAAACACCGGGCTGCACGTGCTGTCCGCCACGACGAGAATTTCGCTCGGCCCGGCTACCATATCGATGGCGACCCTGCCGAACACCTGCTTCTTGGCCTCCGCAACGTAGGCGTTGCCGGGGCCGACGATCTTGTCGACGCGCGGCACAGACTCCGTGCCGTAGGCCAGCGCCGCGATCGCCTGCGCGCCGCCGAGCTTGAAGACCCGGTCGACGCCCGCGATCCGGGCCGCGGCCAGAATGGCCGGGCGGATGCTTCCGTCCGCGGCGGGCGGTGTGACCATCACGATCTGGCCGCAGCCGGCAAGCTTGGCGGGGATCGTATCCATCAGGACGGTCGAGGGATAGGCCGCCGTGCCGCCGGGGACATAGACGCCGACCTTTTCGATCGGCAGAATGCGCTGCCCCAGCATCACGCCGGGCTGTTCACTGATCACATAGCTTGCGCGCACCTGCTTTTCGTGGTACCGGCGGATATTTGAGGCCGCCTCCTGCAGGATCTGCAGAAATTCCGGCTCCACGGCATCCATCGCCGCGTCCCACTCCGCCGGACTGACCTCCAGCGCGGTCAGGTCGGCGCGGTCAAACCTTTTTTCATACGCACGCAGCGCCGCGTCGCCGTTTTGCGCCACGTCCTGCACGATCGCCCGTACAGGCTCCGCTACATCGGCCACGATGTCCTTCCGCGCAAACAGCTCGCTGTTTGCGATCTCGCCATATCTGTAGATGCGGATCATTTTGTCTCCACCTGCTCTTTCACTCGCTCTGTCAGCGTTTCGATCTCTTCTGTCTTGAATTTGAAGCTCACTTCGTTGGCGATCAGCCGCGCGCTGATGGGCAGCACCGTCTCCAGAACGGCCAGATGATTTTCCCGCAGCGTCGTGCCGGTCTCCACAATGTCGGCGATCACGTCGGACAGGCCCAAAATCGGCGCCAGCTCAATGGAGCCGTGCAGCCCGATGATGTCGATGTCCCGGCCAAGGCCCGCGTAATAGCGCCGGGCAATGTTCGGAAACTTGGTCGCCACCTTGAGCGTCCGCCTGCCGCTGTCATAGAAGTCCTGCTTTCCGGCCACGGCCATCCGGCAGACACCCACGTGCAGGTCCAGCAGCTCATAGACCTCCGGCCCGTATTCCAGCAGGATATCCTTGCCCGCCACGCCGAGATCGGCCGCGCCGCGCTCGACATAGATCGCCACGTCCGACGGCTTGACCCAGAAATAGCGGACGCCCGCGGCCTCGTTTTCGAAGATCAGCTTGCGGTTATTCTCCCGGATGGAGGGGCAGGCGTAACCGGCGCGCTCAAACATCGCGTAGACCTTTTCGCCGAGCCGCCCCTTGGGAAGCGCAATATTCAGCATTCTGCCGCCTCCTTCCGCAGATCGATCACCGTCTCATACCGGAGCTTCTCCGGCACGGCCCGCTGCGCCGAGACGCGGCGGCCATCCTGCTGCAGCGCTCCGATTTTCGCGGCCAGCGCCTGCGGCGGCGTCGCCGCGTCGTACAGAAGCAGTACGTCCACATCCGGGCCGTCCGTCTGCTCCTCCAGCTCGTCCAGAAGATCCAGATACAGCGCGAACCCGATCGCGCGGGCGCTGCGCCCGAGGCGCGCCATCAGCTTGTCATACTGCCCGCCGGCCAGCACGCCCTGACACACGCCGCGCAGGAAACCCTTGAAGACGAAGCCGTTATAATATTTCATATTGTTGACGATCGAGAAATCAAACTGGATCCTGCCTGCATACGGCGTCCCGGCCAGAAGCCCGGCAAGCGTCTGCAGCTGCTGCAGGGCTTCCTGCTCTTTCTGCGTGGTGCACAGGGGCGTCAGCCGCCGCAGGACGCTCTGCATTTCTCCGTAGATGCCGACGAACGCCGTCAGCTTGTCCGTCACGTCCGCGCTCACACCGGCTGCGCGGCAGAGCGGCTGCAGATCGTGCGCGTTCTTTTCCGCGATGCAGCGCGCCGCCTGCTGCCGGAAGGCCTCATCCGCGCCCGTCTCATCCAGGCTCGCGCCCAGCATGCCAAGATGCGACACATCGAGCACATAGTCCTCCGAGATGCAGGCGAGACTTCCTGCCGCGAGCAGGATCACCTCGTAGATCTCATAAAAGTCCAGATCACCGATGCATTCCAGACCCGTCTGCATGATCTCCCGGAACTGGTGGGATCTGCCGGAGACGCGGTAGACATTTTCGTTATAATACGAGCGCTGGATGCAGCCCGGCGCGTCCGTGCCGTTTTTCACGATCGACAGCGTGACGTCCGGCTTGAGCGCCAGCAGCGCGCCGTCGGTATCGTGGAAGGTGATGATCCGGTCGCTGACCAGAAACTCCTTGTTCTGCAGGTAAAATTCGTACGCTTCAAACTTGCTCATCCGGTACGGCGTGTAGCCATACCTGCAGTACAGCTCGCGCAGGGCGAAAACCGCCGCTTCCTCACGCTTGAGAATCGTCTTGTCCATCGTCATCCGCTCCTCCGATCCGTGCAAGTACCATCTGATAGCCCTGATTGCCGTAGCTCAGGCAGCCGCTGACGCGGCTGATGGTCGCCGTGGAAACGCCCGTCATCTGATTGACGGTATTGTAGCTCAGCCCCTCGCGCAGCAGCTGCGCGACCTTCAGCCGCTTGGACATTTCCCGGACCTCCGTCGCTGTGCAGGCGTCGCCGAAGAACGCATAGCACTCCTCCATGGTCCGCAGGCTCAGCACTGCGCGGAAAAATGTGTCGGTATCCTCTGTGCGCCATCTTGTCATAGCCGGTCTCTCCTTTTGTCCGCAGCCGCTTAATTGGGTAGCATTTTACCGTGTTATCATATTAACATGATAAATTATAAAATTGCAGCGATCATTTGTCAACTATCGCAGACGCAGAAAACCGGCATGCATCGCATGCCGGTTTTCGTCATTTTGTCCTGCGGACGGGGCTGTTATCCTCTGGTCTCCTGCGAGATGGCGCGGATGGCGTTGAGCGCGAAGCCGTGCTCCTCGAGCGTGATGACGCTGCCGCAGTACGGGCACTTGGCGCTGGCGTTGATCTCGACGGGCGCGCCGCAGTTCGGGCAGTTGACAGTCTGCATCGTCTCGCCCTTTTCCGTCTTCGTGCCGGTCGGGCGGACAAGATCCCATTCATAGACCATGAACTTCTCCTTGTCCTTACTGCCGGAGACGAGCTTGCCGGTCGCATCGTCAAGCGTATAGTCGACAATGCGCGTGTTGAGCCGCGCGACCAGCACGTCGTTGCCGCCCTCCTGGCACCAGCCGCGGAAGCTGACACCGAGGACCGCGATGCGCTCGATATAATTGGTCTGGCCCTGCTGCTTCTTGCGCTGGAGCTGATTGTCCATCTGCGTATAGAATGCGTCCGTGCAGTACGGCCGGATCGCCGAAATGTCCTTCTTCTGCCAGCCATCCTGCATCTGTACGTAGAGGTTCGAGAGCTTCGAGGTCAGCTCGGTCTCGTCGAAGGCCTCATCCAGCTGCCGGTACTCGGAGAGCGGCTTCAGCTTGCGGTTTGCAGCCGCGGACCAGCTGACGCTGCCATTCTTTCCGCCCTTGGTGCCCTTCCTGGAGGGCTTAAACATCGCGTAGGCGATGATCAGCACGATCAGAATGATGACCGACACTGTGTTGAAGTCACCCCCGGAGGAATCGGAAGCATAATAGTAATCATCGCCGGACGAGCTCCAGTCGGAAGAGCTGTCCCAGCTGGAATCGGAGCTGCCGTAATCGGAATCACCGGAAAAATCGCCGAAATCCGCGCCTGCCACGATCGCCGCGGCCAGCACGATACAGATACACAGCGCCAGCGCGAGCAGGCGCCGCAGAATCGTCTTGTTCATCGGAAATACCCCTTTCCTCTCTTTTTTATCAGTATAGCATCCAACCGTATCTGCATGCAAGCAAAATTACAGCCCGGCGGAAAATTCTTCCGCCGGGCAAAGTGTTTTGAAAAAGTTCGATTTTTGTGAAGCAGTACGAGACATGCACCGTCCGTGTAGGGGCCGATGCCGGACACA
>ERZ1673752.2036-NODE-2036-length-24621-cov-8.774200_pt1 | contig 24621 bp, 21 predicted proteins | sample MGYA00580195_ERZ1673752 | MGnify/ENA primary metagenome ERZ1673752 (study PRJEB41218, sample SAMN15661744) | gut metagenome | host: Homo sapiens | place: Canada: London | collected 2015-08-20/2019-03-30 | study: EMG produced TPA metagenomics assembly of...
CGCCTTGCATCTCATCCCTCGTGCAAAGTCTCAGCAAATTTGAAGCAAATGTGCGAGGATGGCAATTTGTGCAACATTCTCATGAGAGCAAAAACTGAGTTGCAACTAAGCATTTGCTTTGTTGCAACTCGCCATTTGCTTAGTTGCAACTCGTCGATCGCTTAGTTGCAACTCAGTTTTTGCTCTGCGGGAGGGGGGTGGGGGTGTCTTATCGGACAAGTCGGACAACCGTATCTGGGATTTCAATCTTAAACCTAAAATAGGTTGTCCGACTCGCAAGGGGTCGTGTTTTTTTGGGGGGATGGCGTCGTTTTTCCCCAACCGTTCGGGGCTAACGCCCCTCCGACATGGGGCTAGGATCCGTCGGACCTCCTCACGGAGGTCCTTTCCCCATAGACTCTCCGCTAAAAAATCATACGGTAAGACCTTCCTATTGTGTAACCTCTGGAAAATAGGGGGTAAAGAGTTGGTACAATGGCGGTGATTAGGTAGATTTGTAGAGTTTTAATTGGTATTAACCTTTCAAATGTCAAGCGAGCTATGTCTACTTCGCCTATCGACCAACTCAGCCCCACACGCCAAGTAGTGGTGGGTGTGCAGTATCTTTTTGTTGCCTTTGGAGCCACTGTCTTGGTGCCTCTGCTGGTGGGGCTTGACCCCTCCGCTGCCCTCTTTTCGGCAGGTATAGGTACGCTTATTTTTCACCTGGTAACGAAAGGTAAAGTGCCTATCTTCCTCGGTAGTAGCTTTGCTTTCATTGCACCGATTGTGAGTGCTACGGAGCTCTATGGATTGAGTGGTGCCCTTTTGGGAATTGCGGGCGTTGCCTTTGTCTACTTTGTGATGTCGGCACTGATCAAACTCTTTGGCACTAAGTTTATCAATCGTCTCTTCCCGGAGGTGGTGATTGGTCCTGTGATTATGCTGATTGGGCTTTCGCTCTCTAGCTCGGCGGTGAAGATGGCTGAGGGAAATTGGCCTTTGGCGGCGATTTCATTGGCGACGGCCATTGTGGTGACGCTTTATGGGCGAGGGCTGATTAAGTTGATCCCGATCTTTTGTGGCATCATTGTGGGGTATTTGGTGGACCTTATCTTTTTTGATATTGACTTTAGTGGTATTGAGGCGGCAGGGTGGTTTTCACTTCCACAGTTAACCTTTCCCGAAAAGTTTAGTTGGGCACCGATTATCTATATGATCCCAGTGGCGATTGCTCCTGTCATTGAGCACATTGGGGATGTCTATGTGGTGAATAGCGTGACGGGTAAAAACTTCGTGAAGGATCCTGGGTTACACCGCACGATGCTGGGCGATGGCTTGGCCTGCTTGGTGGCTTCGTTTCTTGGTGGCCCTCCTGTGACCACCTATTCGGAGGTGACGGGAGCGATGTCGCTGACGAAGGTGACGGCTCCTCGTGTGCTGAGGATTTCGGCTGTTACGGCGATTGTCTTCTCTATGATTGGCAAGGTGAGTGCCTTCCTTAAGAGTATTGATACGGCGATTTTGGGCGGGATTATGCTACTGCTCTTTGGTACTATCGCTGGTGCGGGGATCAATAACCTCCTCAATAGCCGTGTAAACCTCTCTAGTTCTCGGAATATTGTGATCATCTCTGTGACCCTCACAACTGGTATTGGCGGGGCGGTACTGAGTATGGGCCGCTTTACACTCGGTGGCATCGGCCTTTCAGCGATCATCGCGGTGCTCCTCAACCTCATCCTCCCCGAGACCGAAGCCGACCGTCGGCCTAAGTAGCAGTAACCTTGAAGGACCTCCTGCGGAGGTCCTTATTCATAGACACCCCGCTAAAAACCATGCGGTCAGAGCTTTCTAATGCATAAACCGTGCTTAGCGGGCGTTCCGTTCAGATTATAGCTAAAGTTTTAGTAAATTTGTGGAGGTAGTTATTTATTAAATGGTTTGATGACTTATGGAGGGTAAGAAGAGGAGATATTTTGATAGGGACATCAGTTGGCTCGCTTTCAATAAGCGGGTGCTACAGGAATCGCTGGATAAGAGTGTGCCGATATACGAGAGGATCAGCTTCCTCTCGATATTTTCATCGAACCTTGAGGAGTTTTATCAGGTGCGTGTGGCGAGTAACCGCATGGCACTGGAGCGAGCTATCCAAAAGGGGGATAAAGACGAGGTACGCCTGAAGCGTGAGAGCTTTAAGGCGCTTACCGATGAAGTGAAGTCGCAGGAGGAGCTATTTCGGCAGGCGTGGGAGGAGGTGATGGTGCCAGACCTCTTTGAGGCGGGGGTGAAGGTCTTTACCCATGCGGAGGAGTTTACTGGTAAGATACGTGCTTTTGTAGAGCACTATTTTGAGGAGGAGGTCTTTCCGTACCTTCAGCCGGTGCTGGTGAGTCCCAACCTTATGGATGTCTTTGTGCGGGATAAGCGAATCTACCTTGCAGTCTATGTACGTCGCCATTCGGATAGCAAGAAGAGAATTTTTATGATTAAGCTACCCTTTACCAAGGCTCCTCGCTTCTTGCGACTGCCTGACTTTGAGGGTCGCTACTCCTTTACCTTTTTGGACGAAGTGGTGCGTGCTGGTCTGGATAAGATCTTTGTGGGCTACGACGTGCTTGGTTCTTATAGCTTTAAGGTCTCCCGTGATGCCGATATAGAGCTCGATGAAGGGGCGGGCGGTATTGACTTGGCGGAGCATATAGAGGAGCAGATATCTAAGCGTAAGACTGGTGCGGTGACGCGCCTGCAATTTGATGATATGATGCCGGCGGTGGTGCTGGAGCAATTGGTTCAATCATTGAAGCTAGGACCGGAGGTGCTGCTACCAAGTCGTCGTCATTTGCAGTTACAAGACCTTCGGAAGCTACCCAATCCGATAGGACCTGAGTATGAGCAGCAGTACCATACCCCTATCCCTCACTACAGATGGGATCAGTGCCCAAATAAGTTGGATCACCTCCTAAGGCAAGACGAAGCGATCTTTGTGCCCTATACTAGTTTTGATTATCTTCTGAGCACACTGCAGGCGGCTTCTACCGACCCTCGGGTGAAGGGGATCAAGCTGACGCAGTATCGTGTGGCGGAGGATTCGGAGGTGATCGATGCACTGATAAAGGCGGCTACGCAAGGCAAGGAGGTGACGGTCTTTGTGGAACTGAAGGCGAGATTTGATGAGGAGAATAATCTGCAAACCGCTCAGCGGATGATCCGCCACGGCGTCAAGATACTCTACTCTCTGCCGGGGCTTAAGGTGCATGCCAAGACTTGCTTTATAGAGTTTCACCCAGAGGCGGTGCCAGGGAAGTGTGGCATTGCCTGCTTTAGCACGGGCAACTTTAATGAAAAGACAGCGAAGTTCTACTCGGATGTACTGGTCTTTACCAGTCGGCAAGAATTGGCGTACGATCTTTCGCAACTCTTCCTCCTCTTGGAGCAGGGCGATACCACGCATACCTTTGAGCATCTCCTCGTGGCTAGCTACGGCATGGTGGAGCAGATCTACCAATTGATCGACTATGAGATTGCCGAGGCGAAGGCGGGGAGAAAGGCACGAATGGTGCTCAAGATGAATTCTATAGAGGAGCAAGGGGTGATTAATAAGCTCTATGAGGCGTCGGAGGCGGGAGTGGAGATTGACCTCCTAGTTCGTGGTATCTGTAGGGTGATCCCCAGCCAACCATTTAGCCAAAATATCCGGGTGATACGTCTGCTAGATATCTACCTAGAGCATGCCCGTATCTGGTACTTTTACCACGGGGGTGAGGAGCGCTACTACGTCTCTTCGGCAGATTGGATGACCCGCAATCTCTACCGACGGATAGAGTGTGGTGCCCCGGTTTTGGCTCCCGAGATTAAGGAGTTCTTAGGAAAGGTATTGGACCTCTGCCTCAGTGACAATGTGAAGGCTACCTATCTATCTTCCGAACTAGAGAATATCCCTAAGCGTGACCATCCTGAAAAGGCTATTCGGACGCAAGAGGAGATGTATCGGGTGGTGAAGGATTTTAATCATCTGCCCCCTTTCACTACTTGTCACCTACCAGAGGAGCAGGTAAAAGTGCCTAGCCTAGAGCGTACCCCTCGTACCAAACAGAGCTGGCTTGGGCAGCTGATTTTTGGACAAAAGAAGTAATCAATTGATAGAGAAATAAGATATGTTTTCAGGAATAGTAGAAAGCACAGCCACTGTAGTGAGAGTGGTGAGAGAGGAAGGAACGGAAAATGTACACTTGACCCTTACGGCCCCCTTCGTGGAGGAGCTGAAGGTGGATCAGAGTATCTCGCACAATGGTGTCTGCCTTACGGTAGTGGCGATTGACTTGGAGGAGCGTAGCTACACCGTTACGGCGATACTCGAGACGCTACAGCGCTCCAATCTAGGTGACTTGAAGCCTGGGGACTTGGTCAATCTGGAGCGAAGCATGACGGTAGGTGGTCGACTGGATGGCCATATCGTACAAGGTCATGTGGATACTACTGGAGTATGTACCGAGATACGTGAGGCGGAGGGAAGCCACTATTTCCGCATTGAGTACAGTGTGCCCAAGGAGATGGCTCTGCGTGGCTATATGACGGTAGAGAAGGGCTCTGTCTGTGTCAATGGGGTGAGCCTCACGGTGGTGAATTCTACGCCCAATAGCTTTGAAGTGGCAATCATCCCTTATACCATCGAGCATACCAACTTCAAGACTCTTGAGGTGGGTAAAAGGGTCAACCTGGAGTTTGATATCATCGGCAAATACCTTGCCCGCATCATAGAGATTCAGCAATCATGAGCCTACAGGATTTAGCTGCCACTCGGCAGAGTGATCGAAAGTACGATGAGAGTCGCCCTGTACCTAGAGAGGTGATAGAGCGTATCTTGGAGGTGGCCCGCTTGGCTCCCTCGGCTACCAACTCTCAGCCGTGGCACTTTATCGTGGTTGATGACCCTACAACTCGTGCTGAGGTGGCAGCGACGCTCACGTCCCCTTTGGTACCAGGAATGAATAAGTTTGCAGCGACGGCACCCGTCCTCCTAGTATTGGTGGAGGAGTCGCCCAATGCAGCTGGCAAGGCAGGTTCGCTCCTCCTCAATAAGCACTTACCTGCGTATGATATAGGGATTGTGGCTAGCTACATTACCCTTGCAGCACGTGAGGAGGGACTTGGTAGCTGCATCATGGGGTGGGTCAATGAGCGTAAGCTCCGCAAAGTACTAGGGGTGTCGAGAGGCAAGAAGCTCCCTCTAGTGATCTCCCTTGGCTACTCGGTTCAGGAGCTCAGAGCCAAGAAGCGTAAACCCCTATCGGAGCTCCTTTCTTACAATAAATATTCAAAATAAATAGAGATAGACTATGGCACAAAAACCCTCAATACCTAAAGGGACGCGCGACTTCTCACCTGAGGAGATGGCGAAACGCAACTATATATTTGATACCATTAAGAGTGTCTACCGCACCTATGGATTTAGGGAGATAGAGACACCCGCAATGGAGAATCTCTCCACCCTTACTGGGAAGTATGGTGCAGAGGGGGATAAACTACTCTTCCGTATCCTCAATAGTGGGGATAGCCTTAAGGGCTTTAATCGGGAGGAACTGCTTACGATAGACCCTGCTGAGTTTGCAGCTCGTGCATGTGATAGGGGATTGCGCTACGACCTCACGGTGCCTTTTGCCCGCTATGTGGTGCAGCACCGCAATGAGATTACCTTCCCTTTCCGTCGCTTCCAGATACAGCCAGTATGGCGTGCCGATCGACCTCAGAAGGGAAGATATAGGGAGTTCTTTCAGTGTGATGCTGATGTGATCGGTTCTGACTCTCTTCTCCATGAAGTGGAGCTCACTCGTATCATTGATACGGTCTTCCACCGTCTCAATATCTCTGTCACTATTCACCTGAATAATCGAAAGTTGCTCACGGCTATTGGTGAGACTTTAGGCATTGAGAATATCATTGACCTCACTGTGGCCATTGATAAGCTAGATAAGATTGGTTGGGAAGGGGTTCGTTCGGAGTTGCTCTCCAAGGGAATTTCCGAGGCGGCGTGCGAGCAGCTACACCCTATCCTCAACTTTGAGGGCTCTAATGAGGAGAAGCTACAAAAGATGAGTGGCCTCTTTGCCCAAAGTGAGGTAGGGCAGAAGGGGATAGAAGAGCTGAGCTATATCTTTGAGATGCTACAGCTCACACCGCTCTATAATAAGGTGGTTCTTGACCTTTCGCTCGCTAGAGGATTGGACTACTATACGGGTACTATCTTTGAGGTGAAGGCTAATGATGTGGAGATTGGTAGCATCACAGGAGGTGGTCGATACGATAACCTCACTGGCGTCTTCGGACTAGATGGCGTGAGTGGTGTGGGGATCTCCTTTGGTGCCGACCGTATTTTTGATGTGCTGAATCAGCTAGACCTTTATCCAAAGGAGGCTACTTCGGGTACCCGTCTGATGTTTGTCAACTTTGGGGATAAAGAGGTGCGCTATATCCTTCCTCTCCTCACTCTGATGCGCAAGGAGGGGATCGCCGTAGAGCTCTATCCCGAGGAGGCGAAGCTCAAGAAGCAGATGAGCTATGCCAATGCCCTTCAGATCCCTTACGTCGCTTTCGTTGGTGAGGAGGAGGTGCAAAATAAGACTATCACTCTGAAGAATATGGAGAGTGGCGAGCAAAGTGCCCTTTCGCTAGATGCATTGATTGCTAAGGTACGATAGAAAGTGGAGACGATCTCGGATCATAAACTGAGTATGCAGCTGGAGCTGTGGCCGTTTCACCTCGACCTGAGGGGGCGGTACCCGCTGAGCCAATTGGTGAGTAGGATGATACATGTGGCGGGTGAGCATGCTACTCACTTCGGCTATGGAATTGACCACTTGATGGCACACGGAGCTAGCTGGGTACTTAGCCGTATGAGTATCCGATTTTTCCAACCTATAGGTGTAGACCCACTCACCATCACCACGGGGGTGACGGACTGGGTGGGTATCTCTACCGATCGTGTCATTACCTTGGAGCAGGGAGGTCGGCTGGTGGCAAGTGCCTTTACCAAGTGGATAGGGATTGATATTCGGAAGCGAATGCCACTGCCTATCGATTCCCTACTCACGGACCGCTCTGTCCGCTCTTCCTTCCCCGACCTGGAGCTTCCCGAGATTCCACGCCGCCTTATGGATCGTGAGATGACTGCGAAGCTCCGCTCTGTCTACTTCCACAAGGTACGCTATTCCGACTTGGATATCAATCGGCACGTCAATTCCTCTGTCTGGATCTCTCTCGCCATGGATGCTCTCCCCATTGCTCATATCATAGAGGAGGAGCTGACGGAGGCACACCTGAGGTTTGTAAAGGAGGCGCGACTGGGTGATGAACTTCTGGTGAAGCATTACTCGGAGGGGCCGGTAGACTATGTCCAAATAGAGCATGAGGAGGCGGTCTGTTTCCAACTAATGATAGTGAGAAAGTAGGATGGCAAAGAAGAAGAAAAAGATCAAACCGCCAATGGTAAAGCAGGATCCTCGCACGGAGAGGGTCACTATCCTTTTCTCAAAGGAGGAGGAGAAGATGATCAATTACTATGTGAAGAAGTACAAGTACAGTAGTCGCTCAGCTCTGATTCGGAAGATTGTGATGACCCATGTGCTGAGGGAGCTCAATGCCAATTACCCTACGCTTTTTGACCAAGATCTCTCTGATGATGACTGAGCAACCTATTGCCCCTTTTTCGGATCAATACTTTATGCAGCAGGCACTGCAGGAAGCCCGACTTGCCTATGAGGCTGAAGAGGTACCTATCGGTGCGGTGATTGTCTCTCGCGATACGGTGATAGGGCGGGGACACAACCTTACGGAGACGCTACAGGATGTCACTGCCCATGCCGAGATGATCGCCCTTACGGCGGCTCAAAACTATCTAGGCAGCAAGGTGCTGCCCGATTGTACACTCTACGTGACAGTGGAGCCGTGTGTGATGTGTGCCGGTGCTATCCGCCATAGCCGCCTTATGCGAGTGGTGTGGGGAGCAGACGAGCCCAAGACGGGCAATACACGCTTTGCCGATGATATCCTCCACCCTTCTACCCTGGTTACCCGTGGTGTCCTAGCTGAGGAGTGTGCCTCTCTAATGCGTGACTTTTTCCGTCATCGCCGATAAATTGCGGCAATAAAAAACAATCGGGCGTCGCTGAACTATCAGCGACGCCCGATTGTTTTCAATATTGATCAGGGAATCAACCGAAGTCATCAAAGAAGATGCTTTCGCGTGATACGCCCAGATCATCGAGCATCTTCAGCGCAGATGCGGCCATAGGACCAGGACCACACATGTAGTACTCAATATCCTCAGGAGCTGGATGATCCTTGAGGTAATGATCGTAGATCACTTGGTGGATAAAGCCAGTATAGCCTGTCCAATTGTCCTCCGGCAGAGCTGCCGATAGTGCAATGTGGAAGGAGAAGTTAGGGAACTCCTTCTCTAGCTTACGGAAGTCTTCCTCATAGAAGATCTCCACCTTGGACCTAGCACCATACCAGTAAGACACCTTACGCCCTGTCTTGAGGGTGTTGAAGAGGTGCAAGATCTGAGCACGGAGTGGTGCCATACCTGCACCACCACCGATATAGAGCATCTCGGCATCGGTATCTTGGATGTGGAAGTGACCATAAGGGCCCGACATCATCACCTTATCTCCAGGCTTTAGGCTAAAGATATAGGTAGAAGCAATGCCAGGAGGCACCTTCATCCAACCACCATTCTTGCGGTCGAATGGAGGGGTAGCGATACGTACGTTGAGGGTGATGATGTTACCCTCTGCAGGATAGTTGGCCATAGAGTAAGCACGAACAGTCTCCTCGGTATTCTTACCGGTCAGACCCCACATATTAAACTTATCCCACTCAGCCTTGAAAGGCTCCTGAATCTCCATGTCGGAGTACTTAACATCGTACTTCGGAATCTTAATCTGTGCGTAGGAACCAGCCTTGAACTCCATGTGCTCTCCCTCAGGAAGCTTCACTACAAACTCCTTGATAAAGGAAGCCACGTTGCGGTTGGAAATCACCTCGCACTCCCACTCCTTCACACCAAAGACCTCCTCAGGTACCTTGATCTTAAGGTCTTCTTTTACCTTTACTTGGCAGGAGAGACGGTAGTGGTCGTTGATCTCTTTACGGGTAAAGTGAGGCTTCTCTGTAGCGAGAATCTCACCGCCACCATCTACCACTTGGCAGCGACACTGCCCGCAGGTACCTTGTCCACCACAGGCACTTGAAAGGTATACCCCTTGATTTTGTAGCGTGGTGAGCAGGCTACCACCTTGTGGTACTTCTAGCTTTTTGTCATCGTTGACGGTAATGGTGACATTACCCGAGGCTACTAGCTTGGATTGTGCTAGCAGCAATAGTACCACGAGCAACAGTATGGTCACTAGGAACACCACTGTGCTGACGATTATCGTGGTTGTTGAAATTGCTAAGAATGTCATTATAATATTCGCTTATTAGATATTTCGTTTCCTTAAATGCTGAGCCCTGAGAAAGCCTGGAAGGCGATACCCATCAGTGCTGTGATGATAAAGGCCATACCTAGACCACGGAGTGGCTTTGGAGTGTCGTTGTACATCATCTTCTCACGGATAGCGGCCAGACCTACAATAGCAAGTAACCAACCAATTCCTGAACCGAAGGCATAAACTGCTGCTTCGCCGATATTGGGGAATGCACGCTGTTGCATAAATAGCGAGCCACCAAGGATGGCACAGTTCACAGCGATAAGGGGTAAGAAGATACCGAGCGAATTGTATAGTGAGGGGCTAAACTTCTCTACCGCCATCTCGAGGATCTGCACGAAGGCAGCAATCACAGCGATAAAGATAATCAGGCTAAGGAAGCTGAGATCCACCTCGGCAAGGCTAGGATCGATCCACTGAAGTGCTCCTGGCTTGAGTACATAATTCTCGAGTAGCCAGTTGAGTGGCAAGGTGAGTGTCAGTACTACAGTCACCGCTACGCCTAGACCCAGAGAGGTCTTGACATTCTTGGAGATGGCAAGGTAGGAGCACATCCCAAGGAAGTAAGCGAAGACCATATTGTCCACAAAGATGGACTTGACAAATAGACTTAAATATTCCATATCTTAGATATTATCTATTGATGTTCGTGTATTCACTTACTAATATTAATTCTCCTCCTGAAGCTCAGGATTGATACTGCGGTGTACCCAAATGATCACTGCCACAAGAATCAGTGCCATAGGGGGTAAGATAAAGAGGCCGTTATTGACATAACCAGCATCGTAGAAGCTCTGAGGAATCACCTGATACCCTAGTAGTGTACCAGAGCCAAAGAGCTCACGGAAAAAGCCCACGATCACTAGGATTAGTCCGTAGCCAAGTCCGTTGCCAATTCCATCAAGGAAGGAGGGCCAAGGCTTATTGGTCATTGCAAAGGCCTCTAGGCGACCCATCAAGATACAGTTGGTAATAATCAGTCCCACGAATACCGAGAGCTGCTTATTCAGCTCAAAGGCATACGCCTTCAGCACCTCGCTTACGATGGTTACAAGGGTAGCCACTACCACCAGCTGTACGATCACACGAATATTATTGGGGATGGTCTTGCGGAGTAGTGAGATGATCACGTTGGCAAAGGCCACCACCACTGTTACAGAGAGTGCCATCACGATGGCTGGCTCTAGCTTACTGGTGACAGCAAGTGCCGAGCAGATACCCAGGACTTGTACCACCACAGGATTATTCTTGCTGATAGGGTCCAGCAAGGTTGCTTTATTCTTTTTATCAAATAGTGCCATAATGAGATGTTACTTTCTTAGAGTGTCTAGATAGGGTCGGTAGATCGAAAGGGAGTTAAAGAGCATATCATTGACTCCATTGGAGGTAATGGTACCTCCTGAGATGCCATCTACGCGGTCTTGTCCCTCTACCTTAGTACTTTTCTTCACTACTGCGATGCTCTTGAAGTTGCCATCTTTGTAGATTTCAAGTCCCTCAAAGTGCTGTCTAAAGTGATCGTAGTTAGCGATCTCGGCACCAAGACCTGGAGTCTCACTTGCGTGGGAGAGATTGATTCCGTAGACTGTGCTAGCATCGTCGTCGAGGGCGATGTAGCCCCAGATAGGACCCCAAAGCCCAGCTCCGTGAAGGCCAAGTATGTACTTCGTGGCTCCATCAACGTCGGCTACAAATACAGGAGCTGTGCCGTCACCGATCTCTGCGAGGTCTTTAGTGAAAGCCTTGTCCTGAACATCCGTTCCCTCACTATCAGGTACGATCTGTCCATCCTTATCTATCAAGAACGCTTCCTTGATCACGGCATGGTATGTGGCAGGTACATCCTCAGGGTACAGCTTAAGTGCTGCTAGGATCTGTGCCATAGTGTCTTTATTGACATTCTCTGTCTGCTTATCCTTCAGTGCCTGTGAGGTAAAGGCAAGCCCTACTGCTACCAAGATCACCATGATAGCAGAGTAGAGAATGACGTAGGTATTACTATTTTTATTCATTGTCTTTTATTCCGTCTCTTACTTATATAAATAGGAGTGAACTCCCTATTACCTACTCTCTACAGCTGCAGTGGCTGCTTTGGTACGCTTGAGTCGTCTCTGTACATTGGCGTCCACTACATAGTAGTCGATCAGTGGTGCAAATATATTCATCAGCAAGATAGCCAGCATCATACCCTCTGGATAACCAGGGTTGAGGGCGCGAATAGATACAGCCAAGAAGCCAATCAATAGACCATAGATCCACTTGCCTGTCTCGGTACGAGATGAGGTGACTGGGTCGGTAGCCATAAATACAGCACCAAAGGCAAAGCCACCTAGAAGTATATGGTCAATGGCAGGAAGAAGCATCACCCCATTACCGCCGATCGCATTGTAAAGAAGAGCGGTAAGGAAGCCACCACCAAATACCGAAACCATCACCTTCCAGCTAGCCACCCCAGTGATGAGGAGCAGCAAAGCACCAATCAAGATAGCAATGGTAGAGGTCTCACCGATAGAGCCGGGGATCAGTCCAATGAAATAGTCCATCGTACCGATAGGCTCTCCAATCGCATTGGTAATCACGGGAGTGCCCTCTGCTAGACCAGCTTGTCCGAGCGGAGTAGCACCGGTATAGGCATCGATTGTAGCGGCATCGCCACCCAAGCCAAAGGCCTTGCCTGTGCGAATGAATACGCTATCGCCCGACATCTGAGCAGGGTAAGCAAAGAATAGGAAGGCACGGGTCACCAGTGCTACATTGAATATATTGTAGCCAGTACCACCAAATACCTCCTTAGCAAATACTACGGCAAAAGCAGTTGCCACAGCGATCTGCCAAAGTGGAGTCTCCACAGGGACAATCATAGGAATCAGCAGTCCCGAAACGAGGAAGCCCTCGGCAATCTCCTCGTGCTTGTATTGGGCCACCGCAAATTCAATGCCTAGTCCCACTACATAGCTCACAATGATCTGTGGCAGTACAGCTAGGAAGCCGTACCAGAAGATAGGCCAGAAGCCCATCTCTTGACCTGTCACCAAATAGTGCTGGTACCCCACATTGTACATTCCGAATAGGAGTGCGGGGATCAATGCCAGTACCACTACAATCATCGTTCTCTTAGAATCGTTGGCATCGTGGATATGTACCCCACGCTTGCTCGTCGTATTAGGAACGAAGAGGAAGGTCTCAAAGCCCTCAAAGGTCGACCACAAGCCAGATAGCTTGCCACCCTTCTCAAAATTGGGCTTGATCTTGTCTAGATATTTTCTTAAACCGTTCAAAGCAGTAAATCCTTATATCGTTATTCTTTATATTCCATTCAGTAGACTAGTTGAGCTCCTTGTAGAGCTGGTCTAGTCCCTTGCGGATAATGTATTGGAGCTCCAGTTTGGAGGTGTCCACAAACTCACAAAGTGCGAAGTCCTCTGGTGCCACTTCATAGATGCCTAGCTCCTCCATCTTGTCGATATCAAAGGCGATAACCGACTTGATGAGATACTCAGGGAAGATATCGAGTGGGAAGACCTTATCGTACTCGTTGCTCACAATGATCGCTCTTGGACCACCCTTGATACGGGCGTCGAGGTCGTGAGGTCGTGAGGTGCCGAAGAATGCACTTGGATAGCTTCTATTGACGCTAAAGCGCTTAGGGCTAATGGAGGCCCAACCAAATAGCTCATTAGTCTCATCACCCTCTGGGATAGCAGTGATCAGGCTGTGGAATGGGCTGAGGTGTCGGTAATCACCGATCACCTGAGTGCCAGTGAGTACATTGCCATCGATTAGACGAACCTTTCCACGCTTGGTATCCAGCTTATTTTGGCAAAGCTGAGCCACATCGGCACCAGCGATCACCTTGGCATATCCAGCACTCTCCATGCGAGAGCCAGCAAATACCACCTTACGGCTCAAGTCTACCTTGCCAGTAGCTAGGAAGCGACCGAGTAGAGCCAGCTCAGTGATGCCGATAACCCATACATTCTCCCCCTTACTAATAGGTCTTGTGTGATTGATCACCACACTTGCATTGCCAATAGGGTGAGGGCCTTGCATCTCGTGGATCTCGCAGTTGGTCAGAGAAAGACCACTGCCAGCCTTAGTGCTGATATGTACCCTGCCGATGGTCAAACGGCTGAGTAGATCTACCGCCTTCTGTAGGTAGGGCTTATCCTCTGCGATGAGCTCTAGAGCATCGCCCTCCAATGGAGCACTCTGGTAAGCCGTTACATAGATGTCTCTTGGCGTCTTGGTAGGATCCACTACTCTATCATAAGGGCGATTGCGGAAGAGTGCCAAAAAGCCACTCTCTCCGAGTAGAGCGAGTACCTCCTCGGTGCTTTTGCTCTCAATGCCTTGAGTATCAAACTGCTTGTACTCAATGGTCGTGTCGGGCTTCACCTCAATATAGAGGATTTTGCGCTTCGCACCACGACACACTTGGGTCACCTCACCACTAACAGGGGCTGTCAGCTTGAGCATTGGCGCCTCCTTGTGATAAAGCAGTGGCGAGCCTGCTTGTACACGGTCACCTACCTGCACCTCTAGCCTAGGCACAAACCCAGGGAAGTTGTCGGGCGATACACCGTACGAATGGACTTCTCCTACACTCACCTCTACTTTGGGAGCTTCTCCCACAAGGCGGATGTCGAGCCCTTTCTTGGTCTTAATTACATTAGCCATATAGTTCTTATAAGAAACTTATTAAAGTATTATTCCTTGCAAACTTACTATTTTTTAGAGTAACCCACACCTTTTTCAGAAACTATGTGGCTTTACTCGTTACTATTAGAGGGGAAAGTGTGAAAAAGCATTATCCCAAGGCTACTTGAGGGGGAGGTAGGGGGCGAGGCGAAGGGAGTCGTCGGTGGAGAATTGTCCGCTCTCCATCAGGGCCTTCCATGTGGGCTCTTGGCCACTGCGGAGTATCTCCTTGAGCACCCTGGTGTGGCGCCATTGGAGGTAGGGGTGGCGAGGGATGCTATCTCGGCTAATGTCGAGTGGGGTGGGGGCGGTCTCTATCCGAAAGAAAGGGGCAATCTGATCGTATCGCTCCCGATCCATACCATAAACCTCCTGCAACTGCTCCACCACGTAGTAGCCACCTAGCAGCTCGCGATACTTGTAGATCCGTCGAGCAAAAGCAGTACCAATCCCTGGTACTCGGGTCAGAAGAAGGGTGTCGGCACTATTGAGATCTATCGTGACTCCCTTCTCTAGCTTTTTAGGGTAATGGGCACGTTCTGGTGGCCCTGGGTATCGTGATGTGCGGATAGGAGCAGAACTAGCCGTTGTCTTTGGTGCCACATATAGCGTGTCCGATGGGTTCTTTGTCTCAATATATATTGTATCGCGAACCTGATGAGCTTGCACCTCATTACTCTTTACGCTGGCACTACTTTGCCCACTAAAATAGACGTAGAAGATCAGCCCCAGTAGCAATACCAGTAGCCAAATCAGCATCTTACGGTCGCCTTTTGTGATCCCTCCCATAGGCTACTCTTTGATGATGCCATCCTCTAGCTTGATGGTGCGGTGGGTGACCGCCGAGATCTGAGGGTCGTGCGAAACGATTAGAAACGTCTGACCCTCCTCCTCATTCAATTGGTGAAAGATCGCATGGAGCTCTCTCCGATTGTCACTGTCAAGTGCCCCCGTTGGCTCATCTGCCAAGATCAGGAGAGGATCGTTGATGAGTGCCCTTGCCACCGCCACTCGTTGCTTCTCCCCACCACTCAGTTTGGCTGGTCTATGCTCAAGGCGATGGCTCATCCCCAGTTTGTCAAGGATCTCCCTCGCCTTCGCAAGCGATGCCTTCTTGCTTACCCCCGCAATCATACTCGGGATAGCCACATTCTCCACCGCTGTAAATTCGGGTAAAAGCTGGTGCGACTGAAAGACAAAGCCCATCTGCCGATTGCGGAAGTCCGACTGCTCATCACGACTAAGCTGGTGCACCTTCACCCCGTTGATCTCTACACTTCCACGGTCAGGCTTATCCAGGGTGCCAATGATTTGTAGCAACGTGGTTTTTCCCGCCCCACTGGCACCTACAATCGCCACAATCTCCCCCTCCTGCACCTCCATATCTATCCCTTTTAGGATCTCCAATTTCCCGAAGCTTTTGTGAAGGTCCTCCACTTTGATCAGTGTCTTTGCTTCCATTCCTTTACTTAATCAGATGGTCAATAGCTACATAAGCGGCATAGCAACCAGCAACGGCAGGATTGTAGGCAATCGTCCCAGTGATTGACTTCTTATTCTGCTCCCCCTCTGTCACCACAATGGCATGCTCGTGGGGTAACTCCTCAGAGTAAACCACTGGAAACTTTAGCGATACCTCCAGACGCCTTAGTCGCTTCCGAATCATACGTGCCAGTGGGCAGTTCTTCGCCTTGTCCATCCGTCCTATCTTTAGTTGGCGAGGATCCAGCTTCGCTCCCGTGCCCATAACACTCACAAAGGGGATCTCACGCTCCACAAGGGCTTTGATCAGATGCACCTTCGGACTGAGCGTATCAATCGCATCGATCACAAAACTGTAAGGAGCCGCATCGAGTAGCTCAAACGTATCCTCATCGCGGACAAATTGAGTCCTCACCTCTAGGTCGATATCGGGGTTGATATCCCTAATCCGTTCGCTCCACAGCTCCGCCTTACCCCGCCCGATAGTGCTGTGCAGTGCAATCAATTGCCGATTGATATTGCTGCTGTGGACGCTATCACTATCCACAATCGTCAGCTTACCAGTCCCCGTGCGAGCCAGCATCTCGGCAGCATAGCCACCTACACCACCAAGACCCACCAAAAGCACATGGCTCCCCCGTAGCTTCTCCAGTTGTTCGCTACCGAGGAGCAACTCCGTTCGGCTCTGCCACTCTCTCTCTTCATTCATACCACAAAGGTAATAAAATAAACCTTGCCACCCGACATACACCTTATATATATATGTGTGTCCGGTGGAGATCAAAGAAAATCCCGAGGGGTTTCATATATACCACAGCCTATATATAATATATGTATCGCAAAAAAAAAGCACCCGTGAGGGTGCCACTCAGCTAGCCCCCAGTCAAGGCTCGTAGAGCCGAAGACTGGCGGGTAAAAGGCGGGATATATCATTCGACCCTTGTGGTCGCACTTGGATGGGCTTGTGCGACCACAAGGGTCGTGGAGGTGAGGGTGCCTCGTTTCCCGCCGGTCGTTCGGGGGCGTTTGCCCCCTCCGACGCGGGGGTTAGCTGAATGGCACCCTGACTGGTGCACTAATTGACTTGTCCGACTCGTCCGATCTGTCCGATAAAGGTGCCCCTCTTTGATAAAGCCCACATAAAAATAGTCAGCAGGGAGAGTCTTAGGCTCTCACTGCTGACTAGTATAAGGCGTGCGCCGAGGAAATTGTAAAAACTCCGAAATTAAGGATTTGAGGATGGCTAATGCTCTGAAATCCACCGGTACCCACAAGGAGTACACTGCCCGAAGGCAGTCGAGGCCAGTCATCACATCAGTCCAATGATCTCGGAACTGTAATATATTGATGAGTTTCGCATTTGCTCGACGCACGTTGTCTCTATATCTATCCTCCCATACCAAGTAGCCCTCTGGCCTCCCTTGCTATCACAAAGATAGCTTTTATTTCCAACAATACCAAAACCTAAGCTCTAGAATATCAGTGGTTGCACATTAGAAAGGTCTTACCGTATGGTTTTCAGCATTGTCTATAAGAAAGGACCTCGGCAGAGGTCCGTGCTAAATAGGCACAGGTCGAGGGCAAAGCCCGAAGACCTGTGTATAGATAGGTGTAAAATACCCTTACGACCCCGGCCGAGGGGTCGGACAAACCTCTTTCTAGGTCTGACCCCTCAACCGGGGTCAAGGAGGTGGTGAATATGCTCATGCACACAGGTCGTTCGGGGCTAACGCCCCTCCGACGCGGGGGCTAGCTGAGTGGCACCCTCGCGGGTGCTCTAATTGACTCGTCCGACTCGTCTGACCAGTCCGACCAGTCCGACTAGTCCGATAGAGATCCAAAGAAAACCCCGAAGGGGTTTCATGGCCTATTAACCCAAGCTTCCCCCTGAAGGCGAACGACAGTGAGCCTGAAGGAGAAGCTTGGGTAGGGAGGTCACCGCTACCACGCTACCCCGAAGGGGTTGCATATATTCCGGTACAAATGCGCTTCGCTCGCAGCACCCGTCAGGGTGCCACTCAGCTAGCCCCCAGTCAAGGCTCATAGAGCCGAAGACTGGCGGGGGTGTCGGAAGATATTATTCGACCCTTGTGGTCGCACTTTGATGGGCTTGTGCGACCACAAGGGTCGTGGAGGTGAGGGTGCCTCGTTTCCCGCCGGTCGTTCGGGGGCGTTTGCCCCCTCCGACGCGGGGGCTAGCTGAATGGCACCCTCGCGGGTGCTTTTATTGACTCGTCCGACTCGTCTGACCAGTCCGACCAGTCCGACTTGTCCGATAGAGTTCCAAGAAAAGCCCTTCGGGCTTCGTCGGTCCACCCCGATTGAGGAGAAACGATAATTCACCTCTGCGAGGTCCTTTTTTGTAGGGTGCCTTTTGAATAGGTAAGGAAACACCTTGGAAAGGCTGTTATCCGAAGGGCGGATTTTTACCCTAAGGTGTGGGCAAAAGTTTAGTTGCAACTAACCGTTTGCTTAGTTGCAACTAAACAAATGACGAGATGCAACTAAGCAATCGCTGAGATGCAACTAAACTGACACTAATATATGGTGTTGAATATCAGCTTGTTAGAAATCGCCTTTTTTGGTGATCTGAACGTGCTATTATCAGGCACACACATTATATTATATATAGGAGTATTCATCTTCGTTCACCCTCTATTGTGAAATATCTAAGAGTTCATAAGTGCTAAACTATTAAATTGCAATGTGGAGTTTTAAAATACCAAATTAGTATTAATTTTCTTTAGAATTATTTGGTGAATCAATATGTTTTACCTACATTTGTTGAGCGAGATACTAAGTACCTAGAGTTGTTATATATGTGTTGCGATGACTTGATAATGAAAGGAATGCTTAGCTACTAGCAAAAAACGAGTATTACTAATGTGCTGAGCAATCAGTGCGAATTTTTAACTATTTTACTAAAAACTATGAAACAGATTAACTACCTAGCCGCTTTAGCGGTAACTTTGCTGATCGGGATGTTAACATCCTGTGCGCCTAAGGATGATGGACCAGAAGAGGCAACTTTGTCACTCTCTGCTACTTCTGTCACTATTCCTAATGCTGGTGGCGAAGCCCAAGCTATTACTGTAACCACTAATCAAGTTAAGTGGAATGCTATTTCCAATGCTGATTGGATCAAGACCACCGTTTCTGGTAATAGCCTACAGATCGTGGCTATGCCTAATGAGGCTGGAAAGGACCGTGCCGCTCAAGTACTGGTAGTAGCTGGTGCTACTAGCGAAAAGGTAGAGGTAATACAAACTGCTGCTGACATTTCTTTGGAAGTTTCTCCTGAGACCATCGTTGTGCCTAATTCAGGTGCTAGTAAGCTGATCAGCGTGAAGAGCAATTCTGGTGCGTGGACACTAGATATTGATGAGGCTGCTCAGGCTTGGATCAAGCAGAATGTATTCAATGATATGATTGAGCTGGAGATCGCTGCTAATGATGGCGAGCCACGTGAGGCTAAGCTCTATGCAAAGAGTGGCACCTTGCAAAAGGAGATCACCGTACAGCAAGCAGGTAAGGGTAGTGAAAAGTTCCTAATCCCATATCTTGTAGTTGAGCCCGAAAAACGCGACCTTTTAACTTATGAGGTTAATCATGGTAGTATCTTGTTACGTTATGCACCTAAATCTTCAAGCCTTTTTGATGGTGACGTTCCAGAACACTATGAGTTTGTTACCTCATCTCAGCTATTGCCATCTGTAATTTACTTATTTAACTTTAAGACAGATATGTTGCAAGGGGTTGAGTATGTAACTAAGGCAGAGTCTGTGAAAGCACTTGTTGATGAAGGGTTTGTTGACTTTCTAGTGAAGAATAACTTCGCTGATGCAAAGTATGATGATAAGAAAGATGTCATTACTGGTGAAAGCACAGAGAATGGCTTTACAGTTATTGCACTTTATGACAAGGATGCCAAAAAGGTTTATATTGACTTTGTTGCTCCTAAACCAAAGCAACCTGCACTACAAACATTTAAGGCTTTCCCATGGGATAAGAAAGCTTTGCTTAACAATACTGAGTGGACTGCCGAAAAGATTGTAAAGGCTGAAGAGGATGCCGGCAGTACAGTCACGAAGAATTTTATGAAAAAATTCCCTACGGTATTAGAGTCTATTAGAGCCACACTAAAGAAGAGTACTGATCGTGATATACCTAGCATTCGACTCTACTTTATGGACGTAGATGATAAGACTGGAACGGTAAATAACGATTGTACACAGCAACTTCTAACAGTTTGGGCAGATCTCTCATTGGCATTCTGGAATAATAAGGGAGAAATTGTTATGACAAAGGAATTCACTAAACTTTACGAAGATGCTGGCTTTGTGAAGATCGGCAATTCTTCAAAAGGTGTAGGAGCATACCTATACTTGGAGAAGGAAGAGTTGGTATATCTTGTAAGAGCGGTTAAATTTAGTGATATTCCAGAGTTTGATATTGTTGTGGCTATGAATATTTGGCATGAGCATGTTGACCTTGATCAGAGCCAGGCAAATATTCTCAAGCAATTGGAGAAATCCTACAAGGCAACTCAGCTTATGGATCAGAAGCACAACATCAAGCCTTTCTGATTTTAACATAAATCTATAGATAGATTGAAGTGGACTTGCCTCTGATATTCATGAGATGGAAGAGGCAAGTCCTATTATTTAACTTGCAGTGAAAACAGAACTAATATGAAAAAAATCACATTACTTCTTGTCGCGTTTTTTTCTTTTGTAATTGTAAGTTGCAAAAACGAACGTGATATTGTGTCCGACACGGCTGTGGCGGATCAAGAGGAGATAGATAGTAGTCCGAGGGTTTTTGAAGGTATGCATTTGCCCAATGCGGGTGAGGCAATTCCGGGCACAGTAATTATTAAAGTGTCCCAAGAAGCCTATGATTCAATCAATCAAGGAACCGTGACGGGTAGGATGCAGCTCAACAATGCACCAAAACCTATGGCTAAAGCTCTAAATAACATTAGAGCTACTCAAATAGAGAGAGTGTTTCCATATGCTGGCAAGTACGAGGAGCGTACTGTAAGGGAAGGCTTGCACCTTTTCCTAAGGGTCACCTTTGACAAACAGGTCTCAGTTCCAAAGGCTATGCAGAGCCTATTCAAAGTAGAAGGGGTTGAAACAGTTGAATATGAGCCAGAGTTGGTTCCTCTCTCCGTAACTTCTAGAAAGGATTACTGGATGTTTAATGACCCTTATCTTCCTCGTCAATACCACTACAATAATCTGGGAGTTGATCGTAATCGTACTAGAGGTGCAGTTGAAGGGGCCGATATTAATTTGATTAAGGCTTGGGAGATAGAGACTGGTAAGCCTGAAGTAATTGTCTGTGTCGTTGATGGAGCTATTGATGTTCGCCACCCTGATCTAATTCCCAACATGTGGATCAACGAAGCGGAGATGAACGGCATTCCTGGCGTGGATGATGATAATAATGGTAAAATAGACGATATTCATGGCTGGAACTTTGCGAATAACTCTAACGAGTATATTCCTGATTCAGATTTCCATGGGTCGCATGTGGCCGGGACAATAGCAGCCAAGAATAATAATGGTATCGGTGTGGCTGGAATCGCTGGTGGTGATGGCACTCCCAATAGTGGCGTTCGTTTGATGACTTCTGCTATCTTCTCTGTGAGGGATGGAAAAGATTCTCAAGGAGGTGGAGCTGCAGCAATTAAATATGGTGCCGACAATGGAGCAGTTATTTCTCAAAACTCTTGGGGCTCTCGCTTCCCTGGCCCAACTCCATCGTCTACTAGAAAAGCTATAGATTATTTCATCAAGTATGCTGGCTGTGATAATGATGGTAACCAACTACCCAATTCTCCCATGAAAGGTGGTATAGTGATATTTGCGGCAGGTAATGATAATTCAGAACAAAGATACAGTCCCGGTGAGTATGAGCCTGCATTTACGGTTTGTGCAATGGGTCCTGGTTTTGAAAGAGCATCTTATTCTAATTATGGTACTTGGACTGATATTACTGCCCCCGGTGGCGATCAAGAGAGGTATGGTATGACATCTGGTGTTCTTAGTACTTTTGGTGTAGATCAAAGCTATGCCTTTCCCGACGAAAAGGGATATGCATGGTATCAAGGCACCTCTATGGCGTGTCCTCACGTTTCTGGTGTAGCTGCTCTAGTGGTTTCCCACAGAGGAGGCCCTGGCTTTACTGCCGCTCAATTGGAGCAATGTTTGCTTGCTGGTACCAATGATATTGAAATGTATAATCCAGGGTATGAAGGTAAGTTGGGGGCTGGCTATATTGATGCCTACTTAGCACTCACCTTGGAGAATAAGAATAAGGCACCTGAGGCACCAAAGTTCTTGCCTGAAAAGTCTAAGGAGAATGACTTCTTAAGTGCTACTATCTACTGGCAAGTGCCTAAGGATGCTGATGATGGAGCTCCATCGAAGTATGAGCTTTATATCTCGGATAAACCGCTGGATAAAAGCAATTATACCAAAGGAAGGCGTCTTGGCAATGAGTCGGGCTACGTAAGTGGAATGAATAAGGAGGCGGGTGAGGAGATGAGCTTTAAGGTGTCTGACCTGAAGCATAGCACTACCTATTACTTGGCCATTGTGGCGATAGACCGTTGGGGTCTTAAGAGTGCGCCAGCCTTTATGGAGACCAAGACGAAAGTCAATAATCCACCTGTTATCACCAATGTACCTAAAGAGCCCATCACGGTATTTGATATCAAGGGTAGTGCTGAATATACACTTATAGTGAATGAGCCTGATGGTCAGAAGTGGAAGATCGCTTCTGAAGGTGAAACTACTGGAGTAACACTTGCTAAAACGGATGAAGGTATCAAGGTACGTATCCGCCCAGTATTGGCACAAGGCGATTACAGCTTTACGGTTGTTGTCACTGATGAATTGGGTACCTCGGCTTCCTTTGAGATTCCATTCCGCGTGATCAATGTGAAGGCTCCTGAACTGATTGAGAAGCTACCTAACACCTTGGTAGGTGTGGAGAATGATCCTCTGACGCTTGATATTAGCAAGGTCTTTAAGCCACAAGAGCTACTAGAATTTAGCTATAAGGTGAGCTCTAGCAATGGCTCTGTAGCCACTGCTGTGGTGGAGGGTTCTAAGCTGACTATCAAGGCGTTCCAGCCAGGTAAAACTACCATCACTATCACAGTATCCAACGGATATTATGAGACCCGCACTAGCTTTGAGGTATCGGTGACTAAGAACTTGGATAACGAAGTGTATGCAGTGTGGCCTCTTCCAATGAAGGAGAAGCTGAACCTATGGGTTAATCCTAAGAGCAGTAAGCCAGTGATCACTATCTACACCATGACGGGTGAAAAGGTGATGGATAAGGCATTGCTCGTAGACCACGAAGGAATGTCGAGTGTGAAGGTGAAGAACCTAGCTCCTGGCACCTACAGAATCCGTGTCACTGGCACTGGAAAGAAGCCATTTGAGCAAGTGGTGCAGAAGAGATAACCCCGTTAAGTGGACTTAATTTAGAATTATGAACGTTATGAATACAAAGCCAATCATCGGGGCACTCTTCGCCCTTGCACTATCTATATGTTCGGGAGTCTCAATGCAGGCTCAGCAAAGCCGTGGATTGTCTTTCCTTGAGACCCAAACGGATGCTCGTGCAGCAGCTATGGGAAATGTTACCTTGACTAAAACCGACCGTAACTATCTCTACACCAACCCAGCTTCGATCTTTAATGGAGATACGAAGCTAACCGTCTCGGCCACTGGATTGATGTTCAAGACGCAGGAGAATGAGTTTGTAGAAGGAAAACTAGGCTTCGGTGCAGCATCTGTAGGGTATCGATTTTTGGATCGCCATGTGATCTATGCTGGTTTTAGATACCAAGGTGGTATGAAGATCAAGGGCAGCACTAATGACCAATGGGGTTATAACAGAAAGAGCTATACTCCATTTGATTGGGCTGTGGATATGGGCTATGCCTTTAAGTTTAATAAGATGTTTGCAGCTTATGCCACAGGTAGCTTTATCCAAAGCTATACTGGACGTGTAGCCTATGCTGGGGCCTTTAGTGTCGGTGCCAACTGTTTGATCCCTATCTCTGCGAAGAGTGATATCAACGTGGGTGCTAGAGTAGCCGACTTTGGTGCACCTATCTACTATGCCAAGAATGAGGCGTATGCTCTGCCTACTAATATGCAGGTGACAGCAGACTATGGTCTTACTATCAACGAAAATCATAAGCTACGTGGCGTGTTAGGAGGTAAGTACTACTTCCTACCATATAAAGCACAAGTATTCCAGGCCAATGTGGGTGCTGAGTATACGCTCTTCAATATCGCAAGTCTGCGCGCTGGCTATCAATATGGTAGCAAGGAGACGAGCCTTTGGAGTGTAGGTGCTGGTGTAGCTCTTTATGGTGCAAAGCTAGACTTTGGTTACCTTAAGTCGCTGAATGACTTCGGGGCTGATAGACTAGTCCTCTCCTTGTCATTTGACTATTGATCTAAGAACTTCTGGAGGAGGGTGTCGATGGTGACGCCCTCCTCTATATATCTCAACAAGAGCGTATAGGAGATTACTCTTATACGCTCTTGTCGTCTCTTTTGAGAATGTTGCACGGAATGAGGCGGCTGGTCGAACCACTCATTTTTAGAGTGGTCTGACCATATGGTTTTTAGCGGATTGTCTATGCTAAGGACCTCCGCGAGGAGGTCCGATTTGTTGTAGCCCCCATTCGAGGCTCGCAGAGCCGATGAATGGGGGTAGATAATAGGATCAAAACCCACGATCCCTTGCGGGTCGGACAACTTCGACCACATTTTGTTGTCCGACCCGCAAGGGGTCAATATATATAATGTGTGGTGCGCGAATACCCCGAAGGGGTTTCATGGTCTATTAACCCAAGCTTCCCCCTGAATGCGAGCGACAGTGAGCCTGAAGGAGAAGCTTGGGTAGAGAGGGCACCACCACGCTACCCCGAAGGGGTTGC
>ERZ1673752.2037-NODE-2037-length-24618-cov-9.239018_pt1 | contig 24618 bp, 16 predicted proteins | sample MGYA00580195_ERZ1673752 | MGnify/ENA primary metagenome ERZ1673752 (study PRJEB41218, sample SAMN15661744) | gut metagenome | host: Homo sapiens | place: Canada: London | collected 2015-08-20/2019-03-30 | study: EMG produced TPA metagenomics assembly of...
CAAACCCCCGGTACATTTGCCCAAAGGGCAAAAACAGTCTGAAAGACTGACCCTGACGACCCATTGCATGGGTATAAACAATGTGGGGAATGACATTGGTAAGGTTGCGCCGGTCAGCCCCATTGAGAGACCGTCCTTCGGGCGGGGCTGCACATACCGGAAAAAAGAGAAACGGGACACCCTATTAAAGGTATCCCGCTTCCCCCGTTTTAACTAATTAGGAGATTCTTTATGAGAAGAATCGTGGAGATAGGGGGACTCGAACCCCCGACCTCTTGCATGCGAAGCAAGCGCTCTAGCCAACTGAGCTATACCCCCCTGCAAAACCAAGCGCAAAGGTAGTACAATTTTTTGATTTCCCTACACCCCGCCGTCAGTGCAACCCAAATAGTAGGGTACACACTGCGAGCGGATTAGCATATAGTCTCCACAAAATCAGACGATTAATATCAATTTATTGGGTGAAAAAGAATGATTGGTATTTGGGTTTGTCGGGCGAGGGTGCGCTGGGGGCAATTTGAAATTTACCCGAAGGCGTTGCGTGCGGGTGGAACACCGAGCCTTAGCTAGCCCTACAATGTCGTGAGGATCTTGGTGGATCTGCACGAATGGTTTCGTAAGGTCACGCGGGTCAGTCTTTCAGACTGTTTGCCCTAGCGGGCTGGAATCCGGGGGTTTGAAAACCCCCGGCTATTGAGAGACCGTCCTTCGGACGGGGCGGCATTGGACGGCGAAAATCTATGCGGGATTACGGGGCGGCATTATGTGCGAGGGCGGTTGGTTGTGCGTGGATGGTTTCGCAAGGATGTGGGGCTGCTGTGGGAGTGGAAGGGGGGCGAGGGTTCTATTGAGAGAGCGTTCTGCGGATGGGGCTTTTTTCAATTCAACGTATCGTTCCGTAGATGCCAGCAAAGAGGGTATCTACGATAGGTAAGCTAACGACTGAATGGGATAAGACGGTATAGCTTCGACGCGGCATCGGTTCTACCGATTCCCCCGATCGCTGGACGGGGAGGTGCAACAGGAGAAAAATCAATGATCTTTCGAGGCTCTGGGCGCCTCCGATTCCCTGCTTCGCGAACGATTAGGTCAATGCGCCTTACCCTATAAATCAATCGCTTTCACGCCCCGATGGGGGCAAAATTCCCGCTGCCAAACGTTCTAACGAGCGTCTGCCTCGCAGGGACAGCGGGAAAAAGTGGAGGCCAATTCTCTAGGGGCGAATTGGAAAGGCAACTTAAAATCGTAACTTTGCGACTTGAAACGTAAAAACCATTAACGTGCGGGCTGGCGAGCCAACCCGGCAAGAGGAGGGGACGATAAAATGCGAAAGGTATACAATACGCTAACGGCGTGCGCCGTGACGTTGAGCGTGCTGCTGGCGGGGTGTGGCACCCCATCGGGGCAGACAGAGGGAGGGACGATGAAGGGTAAAAAATCGAAGGGTTTCACGGAGGAGCGGCTGACGGCCGAGGAGCGCGAGGCGCGGCAGTTCACGCCGGAGGTGATGTGGAAAATGGGGCGCATCGGCGGCTTTGCGCTATCGCCCGACGGCACGCGCGTAGCCTACACGGTGACGCGCTACAGCGTGAAGGACAACGCGAGCCGAACCGCTGTGTACGTGCAGGGAATCAATGAGAAACAGGGCACGCTGGTGGCCGAGGAGGGGAGCAGCCCGAAGTGGATCGGCAACGGCGCAGCCATCGCCTTCCTGCGGAATGCGGACGGCGTAACGCAGCTTTTTAGCGTGCAGCCCGACGGGAGCACCGCGACGCAGCTCACGAAGTTTAGCCAGGATATTAACGCCTTTTGGGTTTCGCCCGACGGCAAGCAGCTCCTCTACGCGAGCACCGTGCAGGTGGAGAAGACCACAGAGGACCGCTACCCCGGCATGGACAAGGCGAACGTGCGCATCATTGATAGCCTGATGTATCGGCATTGGAACTACTGGACGGAGGGCAAGTACAGCCATCTTTTCCTCACGGAGTTCCAGGGGGAGAATACTGCGTGGGGCAACGACCTCATGGCCGGCGAGGCGTGGGACTGCCCGATGGCGCCCTACTTTGACGATGCCGAGGTGGCTTGGGCTGCCGATTCGAAGTCGTTTTTCTATACCTGCAAAAAATCGATGGGGCGTGAGTACGCTACAACCACTAATTCAAACATCTACCGCTACTTCCTTGAGAACGGCAACACGGAGGTGCTAACGGCCGACAATAAGGGGTACGACAAGCTCCCGGTGGTGTCGCCCGACGGCACGAAGCTGCTGTGGCAGCGAATGGAGACCCCTGGCTACGAGAGCGATAGGGCGAGGCTCATGTGCATGGATCTCACCGATAAGCACGTGACGGAGCTAATGGCCGATTATGACCAAAACGCTGACTCCTACAGCTGGGCGGCAGATGGGGCGAGCATCAACGTGATAAGCGGGCTGAACGGCACGGAGCAGCTCTTCTCGCTGGACGTGGCCACGAAGCAACTCACGCAGGTGACAAAGGGGCAGTTTGACATCAACTGGGCGGCGCCCATCGAGGGGGGCTACCTCGTGCAGCGCACGCAGCTCAACAGGGGCGCGGAGCTCTATAAGTACGTGGGCGGAGAGTTCACGCCATTCACCGGTATCAACGATGACATCTACGCCGCGGTAGACCTAAGCGAGGTGCGGGGGCGCTGGATAGAGACCACCAATGGGGAGAAGATGCTGACGTGGGTGGTGCTGCCACCGAACTTTGACAGCACGAAGAAGTATCCCGCCCTGCTCTACTGCCAGGGCGGCCCGCAGAGCACGGTGAGCCAGTTCTGGAGCTATCGTTGGAACATCCAGCTGATGGCGGCGCAGGGCTATGTGGTGGTTTGCCCCAATCGCCACGGCGTGCCGTCATTCGGGCAGGCGTGGAATCTGCAGATTTCGGGTGACTACAGCGGGCAGAACATAAAGGACTACCTCACGGCCATTGACGTGGTGAGCAAGGAGCCCTGGGTGGATGAGACCCGCCTCGGCTGCGTGGGCGCAAGCTACGGCGGCTACTCCGTATACTACCTCGCGGGCGTGCACGAGGGGCGCTTCAAGGCGTTCATTGCGCACAACGGCATGTTCAACTTTGAGAGCTTCTACGCTGGAACCGAGGAGACGTTCTTCCCGAACCACGATTTCGGCGGGGCGTACTGGGATAAGAAGAATGCGACGGCGCAGCGTTCCTTTGCCAACAGCCCGCACAGGCTAGTGGACAAGTGGAACACGCCCATCCTCATCATCGTGGGGGAACACGATTTCCGCATCCCCTACACGGAGGGCCTGCAGGCTTTCAACGCGGCGCAGCTCCGGGGCGTTCCCGCACGTCTGCTGGTGTACCCCGAGGAGACGCATTTTGTCAGCAGTCCTCAGAACTCGATCATATGGCAGCATGAGTTCTTTGGGTGGCTTGATCGGTGGCTAAAGAACTAGCCTAGAGACCGCTAGATAGGCCACTGCGTGTTGGCAATGTTAGCAAAGGAGAGTATTATCTACCCTGAGGTGCCGCGGGTGGCACAAATTTCGAGGGGAGAGGTGTACGGTGAGCAATTATAATAAGGAGAAGAAGGGTTTAGTATGGGTGGATTTGGGAGTATAATAGCGAAGCTATTCGGCTCGAAGTCGGATCGCGACCAAAAGGCGCTGCGGCCGATTGTGGACGAGAGCAATGCGCTCAAGGCGGAGCTGGAGGCGCTAAGCCATGATGAGCTGCGCGCCAGGGCGCAAGCACTCAGGGCGGAGGTGCGCGGCGCAATAGCGGACGAACAGAAGGAGATAACGGAAATCAAAGAGCGCCTTGACCGCGAGGTGCTGACGCTGCCAGAACGTCAGAAGCTCTTTGAACGTATCGACACGCTCAAGGAGAGCATCGGCAAAAATGTTGAGGAGGCGCTGGCCAAGGCCGAGGCGCTGGCCTTCGCGATCGTGCGGGAGACGGCACGCCGCTTCGCGGAGAACGAAACCATAACCGTCACGGCGACGGATTTTGATCGCCAGCTGGCAGGGGAGGGGAAGGACTTCCTCCACATAGAGGGCGATAAGGCAATATACCAAAACCATTGGAAGGCTGGGGGCAACGAGATTGTGTGGGACATGGTGCACTACGACGTGCAGCTCATGGGCGGCGCGGTGCTCCACTCCGGGAAAATCGCGGAGATGTCAACCGGTGAGGGTAAAACGCTTGTGGCTACGCTGCCCGTGTTCCTCAACGCGCTCCCGGGGCTGGGGGTGCACATCGTGACGGTGAACGACTACCTCTCGAAGCGAGACTCCGAATGGATGGGACCTTTGTACGAGTTCCATGGGCTGAGCGTGGATTGCATCGACAAGCATGAGCCGAACAGCGAGGCGCGCCGCAAGGCCTACCAGGCCGACATTACGTTCGGCACGAACAGCGAGTTTGGCTTTGACTACCTGCGCGACAACATGGCGTTCTCGGCGGATGGGCTGGTGCAGCGCGAGCATAACTACGCTATCGTGGACGAGGTGGACTCGGTGCTTATCGACGATGCACGAACACCGCTCATCATCTCAGGCCCTACGCCCAAGGGCGATGACCAAATGTTTGAAGAGTTCCTGCCGCACGTGGAGCGGCTGGTGGACGCGCAGCAAAAGCTGGTGACCAGCCTCTTTACCGATGCCAAACGCCTCATCAGCGAGGGCAAGGAGAAGGAGGGCGGAGAGCAGCTTCTAAGGGTGTTCAAAGGGCTCCCAAAGTACAAGCCGCTCATAAAGTACGAGAGCGAGGAGGGGATTAAGAATCTCCGCGTGAAGACCGAGAATTTCTACATGCAGGAGAATAATAAGCGCATGCCGGAAATCACGGACCAGCTCTACTTTGTGATTGACGAGAAGCTGAACTCTGTAGACCTCACCGAGAAGGGGATTGATTTGATTTCGCAACGTGTGAGCGACCCGCAGTTCTTCATTCTGCCCGATGTGGCGAGCGCCATTGCCGATATAGAGCATGGTGACGACTCGGCGGATATGAAGGAGCGTAAGAAGGAGGAGGTGCTGCGCCAGTACAGCGATAAGGCGGAGCGCCTGCACACGGTGCAGCAGCTGCTGCGTGCCTACACGATGTTTGAGCGCGACGTGGAGTACGTGGTGACTGACAACGCTGTGCAGATTGTGGATGAGCAGACGGGGCGTGTGCTTGAGGGGCGGCGCTACTCGGAAGGGCTGCATCAGGCCATTGAGGCGAAGGAGCACGTGAAGATAGAGGCCGCCACGCAGACGTTCGCCACGGTGACGCTCCAGAACTACTTCAGGATGTACCGCAAGCTGGCGGGGATGACTGGTACGGCGGAGACGGAGGCTGGGGAGTTCTGGTCGATTTACAAGCTCGACGTGGTGGTGATTCCCACCAATCGCCCAGTGATTCGGAAGGATGAGGAGGATAGGGTCTACAAGACGGTGCGAGAGAAGTATAACGCCGTCATTGAGGAGATAGAGAAGCTGGTGAAGGAGGGGCGGCCGGTGCTGGTGGGTACCACCTCGGTGGAGATTTCAGAGCTTCTCAGCCGTATGCTGAAGCTGCGTAGAATACCGCACAACGTGCTGAACGCTAAGCAGCACCAGAAGGAGGCACAGGTGGTGGCCGAGGCGGGGCGCAAGGGGCAGGTGACGATAGCAACGAACATGGCAGGGCGTGGAACTGATATTAAGCTGACGCCGGAGGTGCGGGAGGCAGGCGGCCTTGCCATTATAGGTACGGAGCGGCATGAGTCGCGCCGTGTTGATAGGCAGCTGCGAGGGCGTTCCGGCCGTCAGGGCGATCCTGGGTCCTCGGTGTTCTTCGTGTCGTTAGAGGACAACCTCATGCGCCTCTTCGGTTCTAGCCGTATCATCAGCATCATGGATAAGATGGGTGTGGAGGATGGAGAGGTGATTCAGCACCCCTGGATATCGAAGTCCATAGAGCGTGCGCAGAAGCGCATGGAGACGAACAACTTCGGGATTCGTAAGCGTCTGCTAGAGTATGACGATGTGATGAACCTACAGCGCGAGCGGATCTACGATAGGCGTCGCCACGCGCTGTTCGGCGAGAAGATGGAGGAGGATATCGCGGAGATGGTGGAAAGCACCTGCGAAATGATGACCGAAGATTTTGCGGATAGCAACGATTGGGATGGTTTCAAGGATTCGGTGCTCTACAACTTCTCGATGGAGCCCACGATAAGTCAGGATGCGTTTGGGCACGCCTCGAAGAGCGAGCTTTTCGAGATGCTGAAGAAGATGGTGTGGGAACGCTACGAGCTCCGGATGGATACGATCGCGAAGCGTGCGCTCCCGGTATTCCAAAAGGTGCTTGATACGCACGGCGACCGCTACACCGATGTTGTCACGCCGATATCAGATGGGAAGCGGGTGCTACAGATACCCATAAATTTGCGTCGTGCCATTGACTCAAATGGTCGGGAGCTGTCAAAGGGGATTGCGCGTACAATCCTACTTCTGGCCATTGATGAGCATTGGCAGCAGCATCTACTCGCGATGGACGAGCTGAAGCAGAGCGTACAGAATGCGTCGTACGAGCAGAAGGACCCTCTCTTAATCTATAAGTTTGAGGGGTATCAGCTCTTTGAGAAGATGATTTCAGAGCTTAACCGCGACATACTCCGCACGCTGCTCAAGGCGCACATCCCGATTGATGAGGAGGAGAGTGTGCAGGATGCCTCTGCGCAGAAAGCCCCTAAACGCCCCGCACAGAAGTTACAGACTGGGCGCGGCGATACTTCAGGCAATAGGCAGCAGCAAGCGCAGCCCCAGCAGGCGCAGCCTCAGCCGAACCAGCCGATTGTGAACCGAGAGCCCAAGGTGGGGCGCAACGACCCATGCCCCTGCGGGAGCGGAAAAAAGTATAAGAATTGCCACGGTAAGCTAGGGAACGCCTAGCCGGGCGCAGCGGCGTGAAGCTAGTGGGGGAGGCCTGGCGAATGGGCAAGGAGATAGAATCAAGAGGGATGTGAATGATGGATCCAGTAAGACTGTTGGAAGAGGCGCTTAGCGCAACCCTGCGGGAGGTGCTAAACGTGGAGGTGGTACAGCCGGACGTGGAGCTACAGGCTACGCATAGCGAATTTGCGGGCGACTACACGCTGGTGGTGTTTCCATGGGTGAAGCAGGCGCGGTGCAAGCCGGAGGTGCTAGCGGAAGAGATCGGGCAACGCGTAGCCAAGCGTACGGATTTGGTGCGGGAGTACAACGTGGTGAAGGGTTTTCTTAACCTCTCCGTTGCGGATACTGCGTGGCGAGAGGCGTTGATGGCGATACCTACCGATGGGAGCTACGGGCGCAAGGCGAGCAACTCTAGCGGCAGGACAATGGTGGTGGAGTTCTCATCGCCTAACACGAACAAGCCGCAGCACCTCGGGCACATCCGTAACAATCTGCTGGGGAATTCCATCTCGGAGATATTGAAGGCGGTGGGCGACACTGTTTACAAGGCGAACCTTATCAATGATCGCGGTATACACATCTGCAAATCGATGGTGGCCTGGCTGCGCTTTGGGAACGGCGCAACGCCGGAGTCAACGGGCAAGAAGGGCGACCATCTTGTGGGGGATTACTACGTAAAGTTCGATAAGGAGTACAAGAAGGAGATTGAGGCGCTGCGGGCAAAGGGCAGGAGCCAGGAGGAGGCTGAGGCAGAGGCGCCGATTCTCCGTGAGGCGCAGGAGATGCTACGCAAGTGGGAGGCGGGCGATGAGGAGGTGCGTGCGCTTTGGAAGCGCATGAACGGATGGGTGTACGATGGGTTCAGCGCGACGTACAAGACGATGGGGATATCGTTTGATAAGATATACTACGAGTCGCAAACGTACCTGCTTGGGAAAGAAATAGTGCAGCGAGGGCTGCAGGAAGGGGTTTTCTACCGACGGCCTGACGGTTCGGTGTGGATTAACCTGGAGAAGGATGGGTTCGATGAGAAGTTGCTGCTGCGGCAGGACGGCACGTCGGTGTACATGACGCAGGACCTCGGCACGGCGATTAAACGCCAGGAGGAGTTTGGGGCGGACATCATGATGTACGTGGTAGGGAATGAGCAGGAGTACCATTTTCAAGTGCTGAAGCTAATCCTTTCGAAGCTTGGCTACGAATGGGCTGATGGGATATACCATTTGAGCTACGGTATGGTGTCGCTGCCCGAGGGGAAAATGAAATCGCGCGAGGGTACTGTGGTGGATGCCGATGACCTGATGGAGTCGCTGTTTTCCATAGCCCGCGAGACGGCCGACACGCTTGGGAAGCTCTCGGAGCTCTCCGACGCGGAGAAGGAGACAACGTATCGGCAGGTGGGGCTCGCAGCGTTGAAGTACATGATTCTAAAAATAGATCCGAAGCGCAATATAATGTTTGACCCGAGGGAGTCGATAGACTTTAACGGCAATACTGGGCCCTTCCTGCAGTACACGCACGCCAGGGCGTGTTCCGTGCTATCGCGCCTCGGCGAGGGGGATAAGGGCAGCCCGATTGCGAATGCTCCGCTCAGCGACTATGAGCGTACGCTGATTCGTAGGTTGACGCAGTTCCCCGCAACCGTTGAGAGCGCCGCGAAGGCTTACAGCCCTGCGCTGATCGCCAACTACCTCTATGAGCTGGCGCGCGAGTTCAATCAGTTCTACCATGAGCAACCCATCGCCAAGGAGCAAGATGGGGCGCTGCGCCAGCTGCGGTCAATGATTACCCAGGCGGTGCGTAGCGTGCTGGCGAGCGGGATGGCACTTCTGGGTATTGATGCGCCCGAGCGCATGTAATGGTTAAGGGAGGAACGGTAGGAGAATGCGGCGGCCATGAGACCCACACTATGGCGCTGCAAGGAACATCTAGGTTATGAACTATCAGGAGGCGGTAGACTATATATTTAATGCGCTACCCATGTTCCAACGGCAGGGGGCGGCGGCCTATAAAGCGAACCTTGACACGTCAAACGCGCTGGATTTGTACGATGGTCAGCCCCACACGATGTACCCGACCGTGCACGTGGCGGGCACCAACGGCAAGGGGAGCGTGTCGCATATGATGGTCGCTATACTACAGTCGGCGGGCTACAGGACGGGGCTCTTCACCTCGCCGCATATGGTGGATTTTCGGGAACGCATTCGTGTCAATGGTGAAAAGGTGCCGGAAGAGTACGTGGTGCGTTACGTGGAGAGCCATCGGGAGGTGTTTGAGGAGTTGCAACCCTCGTTCTTTGAGATGAGCGCGGCGATGGCGTTCTCCTATTTCCGCGATGCGCACGTGGACATTGCGGTGATAGAGGTGGGGATGGGGGGGCGTCTCGACTCAACGAATGTAATTAACCCCGAGATTTCCATCATAACGAATATCGGGTATGACCACATGGCTTTTCTAGGCAATACGCTGCCCAAAATAGCCAAGGAGAAGTGCGGTATCATCAAGGATGGGGTGCCGGTGGTGTTTGGGGAGGTGGTCAAGGAGACAGCCAGCGTATTTACCGATGCTGCGAGGGTACATAACGCACTGTATGAGAAGGCACAGGAGTACCTGCACCTTGAAGGGCAGGAGAGTTTGTCGCATTCGCAACGGCTCACCTACAAGAGGGTTCGGGATGGTAAAAAGTTCACGGTTGAAACGGACCTGATGGGGTGCTACCAGCGGCTGAACGTGGCCACGGTACTCACAGCAACCGACATTCTCCGCATGAGCGGGTATCGCATTCCCGAGGAGGCTGTGAGAGAGGGGTTGGCGCACGTGCAATCGCTTACCCACCTCTATGGGCGGTGGCAAAAGCTGGGGGATGCCCCCTGCATTATTGCCGACACAGGGCACAATGAGAACGGTCTCCATGAAACGCTACCCCGCCTTACGGCCATGCCGGCAAAGACGCTTCGCATAGTTCTCGCCGTGGTGAACGATAAGGATCTATCGCAGATGCTTCCCCTATTCCCTACAACCGCAGCCTACTACTTTACGCAGGCCCGCATTCCCCGTGCGCTGCCCCGCGAGGAGCTACAGCAGGAAGCTATGAAGTATAGTCTCGTGGGGAAGGTATATGAGAGTATAGAGCTTGCAGTAGCGGCAGCGAGAAAAGAAGCTGACCGAGAGGACATCATATTTATCGGGGGAAGTACGTACACGGTGGCAGAGGCGCTGCCGCTGTTTCTGACGTTGGATTAGTCCGTGAAAAAGCGGGAGCGATACGAAGGTATCACTCCCGCATGCGCAAGAAGAACACCGTGGAACACGGCATGAATGCTACTTAGATTCCGTACGCTCCGCGATTAGGTAGCGGTTACGGATGGGGGAATTACGCCCCACCAATTCTCCAATAAACCCCGCTAAGAAACACTGTACCCCAATAACAACGAGTATTAAAGCCAAAAAGAAGAGCGGTTGGTCAGTTACGTTTCGATAGGGGCGGAACGAGTAGATCGAAACGATTTTCTCAACAATGAGCCATATCGCGGTGATACCCCCGAATAGGAACATGAGCGACCCTATCGTACCGAAGAAGTGCATGGGACGCTTGCCGAAACGCCCCACGAAAGAGACGGTCATGAGGTCGAGGTAGCCATTGATGAAGCGTGACCAGCCAAACTTTGTCACCCCATACTTGCGGGGGTAGTGCTTCACGGGCTTTTCCCCTATCCTTGTAAAGCCATTTGATTTGGCTATGGCAGGGATGTAGCGGTGCATATCCCCATAAAGTTCAATAGTCTTCACCACCTCACACCGGTAAGCCTTGAGGCCGCAGTTGAAGTCGTGTAGCTTAATCCCCGTCATCCTCCTTGCAGTGGCGTTGAAGAGCTTACTAGGCAAGTTTTTCGTGAGCTTGGGATCGTGACGTACCTTTTTCCAACCCGACACCAAATCGTATCCCTCCTCCACGATCATCCGGTACATTTCGGGTAGTTCATCGGGGGAGTCCTGCAAATCGGCATCCATAGTGAACACCACTCTTCCCTGCGCCTCCCGAAAGCCCACATGGAGCGCGGCAGCCTTGCCGTAGTTACGTTGGAAACGTACGCCCCGCACCGCCAGTCCTTTCGCCTTCAGGTTGCGTATTACGTTCCACGAACCGTCCGTGCTACCATCGTCCACTATGATTACCTCGGCGCTCCACGCCTGCGCACGACTCACCCGCGCGATCCAATCGACTAATTCGGGCAGCGACTCCTCCTCGTTGAACGAAGGCACCACGACAGAGATATCGTAAAGCGTCTCCACGCCACTCATCTTCTCTCCCATTGCTAACGTCCTAGTCTACATCTTGGAAGGGGGAGTCCGTCTTAGGTTTACGCCGAAGTACAGCCGCGGCAATGAGCGCGTAGATTAGCCCGCTAAGAACCCCATTAATGAATGCAGAGAGTCCCATAAACCATGGCGTAAGGATCTTCTCCATCACAGCATACTGCGTATCGGCCATATCGCTGTCACCCAGCATTCCAATAGTGGTGCTGTAGGCCTCCTCAAGAACGTTTTGGAGGTAATCGACGTAGACGTATGATATGAGGATCCACATACCGACTGCGTAGAACACCGCAGCGATTAGCGACTGAAAAAAGCCTACACGCACAGCGCTGCCATACTTCATGTCTGAAGGGAGACTGAAGCGCTTCCTATACTCCCTGATGCAGAGGTAAACAATCGCAAAGCTGCCCCCCCAATTGATTAGCTGCATCCAGATGGGCATTTTGTATATGTTCTGTGATGCCACGAATAAAAAGAGTGCCAACCAAAACACCCCCAGCGGGATTCCGTACGTAACTGCCAATGGCCACTCAGATGCCTTGGCACTTCTTTTGCTTTCTATCTGTTCCGACATATCCTAAAGTTTTGCTGCGCGAAGATACAATTTATTCTAGCTTGCGTTGCTATATTTTGCAAAGTGACTTGTCTGTGGCTACGTGCTAGGGAGGATAGAGCTATCGTATACAACAACCTCCCCACTTCAAGCACTGAGCTAGAGATTGCCCTTGGGTAAGGGCATCTTCAAATTGCAAAAAAATCCGTTACTTTGCCATTTGGACAGATTAAGGTAGGGAGGCGTACGTTCTGAAAAATCAACAAATGCTTACAAGAGTCGTTGGCGTTCTGCGGCGTTGTTTAGTCGGCGGGGTGTGCATTGTGGTGGTGTTCGTGGTGGCTGCGGGGTGCGGCGACAACACTCCTGAGAACCTCAAGGGATTCAAACGTCTCGCGGGGGGTAGCTACATGCAGCTCGTACAGCTCGGAGAGAAGCCGCACACGGCTAAGCCGGGCGATTACGTTTCGCTACAGCTACGCTACGCTACGTGGCGCGACTCCGTCTTCTTTTCGGGTACACGGCAATTCCAACTTGTGGAGTCGGTCTATAAAGGGTCGATTGATGACTGCTTCTCCATGCTCTCTGAGGGCGATAGCGCAGTGTTTTACATCGATGCCTACCAGTTTTTCCACACCACGTTGGCCTCAACCCTGCCGCACTACATAGATTCTGGAGAGCTTCTGCGTATCGATACGCGTATGCTTTCCATTCGGGACTCTTCCGCTTTTTCACAGCAGCAAGAGGCATTTCTACAGTGGATAAGCGATTTTGGAAAGTACGAGGAGACGCAGATCCACCAATTCCTAAACAAGCAGCACGCTAGTATTGCTCCCGTGGATAGTCTGTACTACATTCCCCTCAGAGGGGGGAGTGGAAGTACCCCGAAGAATGGAGATACCATAACATTTGATTTTGAGGGGCGTTTTCTAACGGGAAAGTATTTTGACTCTACGAAGCAGCGCAACGAGCCGTTCGTTTTCGTGCTAGGCCAGAAGTGGCAGGTGATAGACGGCCTTGAGCGGGCCGTCCGTATGATGCGTAGAGGGGAAAAGGCGCTATTCGTTTTTCCTTCAGGCATCGCCTTTGGACAGGAGGGGAGCAGCACGGGGATTGTTCCACCATTCACGCCTGTTGTGTTTGAGGTAGAAATACTTGATATTAAGGAGGGGGTTCAACGTGATGCACAAGAGGGGTAGCGTATCGTTGATTCCCTTGGTTTTGGCTGCGCTTGCGGCGTTGTCGTTTTCGTTTTGCACGAAGCCGTATCGAGACCAAGTGAGAGAGCGAGAGTTCTCCGCCATGGAGACCTATTTTAGGTCTCAAAAGCTCACCGTATGGAAGTACGATGACTTTCGTTATGCTGTCGTGGAGCCAGGCGACTCTCTAAATGTGCAGAATGGCGATGCGCTGGAACTACGGTACTCCCTCTTCGCATTGTCAAGTAGCAAACTTGCGCTCCTCGCCACGAACGACACCGCCACGGCTCGTACCTATCAGATGCCCCCTCAGGCCTTTGATAGCAGCCTACTCCGAGTTGAAATTGGGGAAACGCCCTTGATTAAGGGGTTAGAAGTTGGAATAAAGAACCATGCCCATCTCAATGGGCGCGCATGGTTGGGGATACCGTCGGACTTAGCGTATGGGCGTACACGTTTCGGCAACGTACCATCGAACACTCCGATTCTGTGCCTCATCAATGTGGTAAGCGCAACCAGCGAGAGAGTACCTTCTGAGGAGTAAACATTTTCCATGCTTGGAAGATAAATTTCATTACAATGCAATACGAAAAATCAACAGCCCTGTCCCTTTTAAAGCTACTGCTCTTTGGACTACCGACAGCCGCACTGCTTCTCGCAGCTACAGGCTGTAAGAAGAAAGGGAGCAAGGAACGTGTTGACCCCTTCGCGGCACAGGATGAGATTGTAAGGATTGACGCACGGAGACAGGTGGAGTACCCATCGGCCGTAAAAGAGGGAGACGAGGCCTTTTACCTTGTTGCTAAACAAAACCCGATGGGCGACCCTGTAAGAGGTGCTGAGTGGGTGTGCATTGATTATACCACGGTATCTTTTGATGGTCGGTTCATCGGTAGTAGCGTAGCTAAGAGCGCGAAGCTGTACCGGCAATGGAGTGCCGGCACTCGCTACGTTCCTTCACGAGTAAAAAATGACGCCGCAACGTTGGGTAACGAATTGTACAATGTCATTCAAAAGTGCCATGCGGGCGATTCAATCGTTATGGGCATGAGTGCCAAAGTGGGCAATGCCACAGGCATGTGGAAAAGTCGCCCCAACGAGTCGGTAATTTCCTCTCTTGTAGTCACTCAAGTCATAAGTGACCCCAAAGCCGAAGAAGAAGCACTCATCAAAGCCTACCTAGATGAACATAGCGGATTCACTCCGTACGATTCTGTATACAAAAAGGTTAACGAAGAGGGGAAAGGGAAAGTGATTCCCGAGAGTGGGAGAGTGCACCTGAAGTACGGGGCCTACTTCCTTGACGGTACGCTGCTTGAAACCAATGACGAGACAATAGCAGATCGCTACGGCTATACCCTCCCCAACAATCGAAAGCAGTTGCTATCCATTTCGGTAAAGGACGATAAAACGTTTATCAGTGGACTTAGCGGCGTGTGCATAGGAGAAAAGGTTGGTACTAAGCTTGAGGTTATTACTCCTAGCGCAACGGCCTACAAGGATAAGGGAAGGGGCAGCGTCCGTCCGTACGAGCCGCTACGTTTTGAACTTACGATTATAAATTACACCGAGCGGTAGATCATAGGACGTTGCACGTAGAAGGAAGCTACGATGCTATTGAAATCTGTCGGCATGGCTGAGTAATTTTGTGCGTTTTTTTTGGGGGGGTATAGGTGCGAAGATTTTGGCTATGCTTTGTTGATTCAAATGATTTTTTTGCGAAGTCTGATGCGGAGTATAGAAATTATGCTACCTTTGCGGATGGACTAGGCGTTGGGGGAACGCATGGCATAAACTCAAGGAGGAAGGAAGTATGAGGTATTTTCACATGGTGTTGCTGATGGCCGCTGTGCTGTTGGCGGGCGTTAGCTGCAAAAAGAAGCTGCCGGAGGAGGAGATTTACGGTACTTGGGAGCGTAGCAAGGTGGAGGTCGGCATAAAGCTAAAGAAAGAGGTTGCGGAAGATCCTACGTTGAATGGTATCAAATTGCAGGTGGAGGGGATTCTGAATGGCTTTGCTGGTAACACGCTGAAGAGCATGACGTGCGAGGTAAATAACGAGCTGAAAATTACGGTGGTTGACCCGTCTGGTGCAAAGGAAGAAACGGTGGAGGGAACGTACTACTACCGTGCGGATGATCAGTTTAAGCTTGAGGCGACTGTGAATGGCGATGCCCAGTTGGGGATGCGGATGGTGTTTTATGGTGGGCTCGTTGGGATGCAGTATGTGCCTAAGCTGTCGGGGAATAATTTGGAGCTTCGGTTGGCTCCTGGAGTGGCCAATGCTTTGCTGCAGATATTGCTGCGCAATGGGATGCTCAACAGCCTGCTTGCGAAGAGCCATGGAAAGCTCATGAACGATGTTATGCCTAAGGACGACCAGGCAAAAAGTCCAGACCTAAAGACGTTTTTTGGTTTTGTTGAGGATGTGGAAGTGACGGTGTCGCTGCGGCGGATGCAGTAGGAGTGAACGTTCCTATATTTAGTATGTGCAGCGGTAGGGTTGCTATTCTGCTTTTCCCATTACTGCTGCTATCCGCAGGAGATGGTGATACAGTAAAGGGACAAGGAGTGCAAATGGAGCTGGCAACGTTTGGCATGGGGTGCTTTTGGTGCAGCGAGGCGGTTTTTGGAGAGCTTGATGGGGTGGAGAAGGTGGTGCCGGGCTACAGCGGGGGAACTGTAGAAAGTCCAACCTACACCCAGGTGTGCAGCGGTGCTACGGGGCACGCTGAGGTGGTGCAGGTAACGTTTGATCTGACAAAGGTAAGCTACGCGAAGCTTCTGGAGGTGTTTTTCACGCTACACGACCCTACAACGGTGGATCAGCAAGGGGCTGACGTGGGGTCCCAGTATCGCTCGGTGATATTTACGCATAGCGAGGAGCAGGCGAAGGCGGCGCGGGAGGCGATAGCTGCGTTAGATGCGGCCAAGGTGTGGCGCGACCCTGTGGTGACGGCGGTGGAACCCTTTACCTGTTTTTGGGAGGCGGAGGATTACCACCACGCCTACTACGCGAATAATCCACGACAGGGGTACTGCATGATGGTGGTACGGCCGAAGGTGCTGAAGCTAAAGAAGGTATTTGCAGATTTACTGCGTGTCAAACCGCGGTAAATCTTTTTTTTGCGTGGGTGGATTTGAGGTAGCGATTGAGAAAGAAAAGGGGCAAGAGCGTATGAAAATGGTGCAGTGGGCAGGGGTGCTGCTGTTGGTGTTCGGGGCTGTGCTGGGGCGTGCAGTGCACGGCGAGGAGAAGCGGATGCTGACGATGGAGCAGGCGGTGCTGCCGCGGGAGCAAGGACTGATGCCGGCCACGTTGCCGGGCTTTGCGTTTCGGCCGCAGAGCGATGGGTACTCCTACGTGGATGGAAATGACTTGGTGATTAAGCAGGTAGGGCGACAGCAGGAGGTGCTACGCCTACCTTTGGGGCGGGTTAATGCATCGCTGCGTAGCTACGGTGCCGACACGGTGCGGAGCTGGTACGGTTATCAGTGGGAAGGGCGCGAGAGGGTGTCGCTGTGGAGTGGGCTGAAAAAATTCTACGTTGCGGTGAATCGTGGGGCTGTGGCACCGGGGTGGCAGTTGCCCGCGGGGGCTGACAACGTGCACGAGTCGCCGAGCGGGGAGTGGATCTCCTTCAACTTGGGCGAGGCTATCTACATCATGGATGGCAGCGGGCAGCAGCGCATGGTGACGGCCGACACGGCGGTTGGGGTAGTGAATGGGCGGTCGGTGCACCAAAACGAATTCGGCATAGATGGAGGTATCTTTTGGTCGCCGGAAGGGGATCGGTTGGCCTTTTATCGCATGGATGAGAGTATGGTGGGCGAATACCCATTGCTTGACATCTCCACGCGGAAAGCGGCCATGCGGCCCTTCCGCTACCCGATGGCTGGGATGGCAAGTCACCATGTGACGGTAGGCGTTTACGCAGTACAGGGGGATGGCAAGGTGGTTTGGCTGCAAACCGGCGGAGACCCCGAGCACTACCTCACGAATGTGACCTTTACGCCCGATGGGAAAGAGGTGGTGATAGCCGAGCTGAATCGGGAGCAGAACCATATGCAGCTCAACCGTTACGATGCGGAAACAGGAGCAAAGCTTGGGACGCTCTTTGAAGAGCAGGATGCGGAGTACGTGGAGCCATTGGCGGGGCCGCGGTACGTGCCCGGCGGCAAAGGGGCGTTCGTGTGGGAGAGCCAGCGGAGCGGGCATAACCATTTGTATTTATACAGCGCAGAGGGGAAGCTGCAGCGAGCGTTGACGGAGGGCGAATGGGATGTGCTGGGCGTGTTGGGCTTTAGTAACCGAGGCGATGAGCTGTACATATATAGTAATGCGGGGGCGGTACTAGAGCGGCATGTGGAGGCGGTACCGATTCGCGGTGGGCAGCGTCGGCGGCTAAGCGACGTGGCGGGGTACCACACGGCTGTAGTTGATTTGGCGGGGAGTCGTTTTGCTGCGTCGTGGAGCAATGGGTTGGAGCCTGGAGGCTTCTACGTGAAGAGCTTGAGAAAGGGAAAACGGATCGATTTGCTGACTGCGGGCAATCCGCTTGAGGCGTTTGCGATGCCGGAGGTAGAGCTGGTGAAGATTAAGGCGGCGGATGGGGTGACCGATCTGTATGGTCGTCTCATCAAGCCGCTCGGCATGGAGGAGGGGAAAAAGTACCCGGTGATAGTGTACGTGTACGGCGGGCCGCACGCGCAGATGGTGGATGGCTCTTGGCTTTACGGCACGCGCTACTGGGAGCTGCTCATGGCGCAGCGGGGGTACGTGGTGTTCGTGCTGGACAATCGGGGGTCGGCGAATCGTGGGTTCGCCTTTGAGCAGGTAATCCACCGCAAGCTTGGCCAGGCAGAGCTTGCAGACCAGATGGAGGGGGTGAAGTACCTGAAGAGTTTGCCGTACGTGGACGGCAGCCGTATGGGCGTGCATGGGTGGAGCTATGGTGGCTTCATGTCGATGACGATGCTGATGAAGGGGGGCGACACGTTCAAGGTAGGGGTGTCGGGGGGACCGGTGATTGACTGGAAGTACTACGAGATAATGTATGGGGAGCGTTACATGGATCGGCCGCAGGATAATGAAGAGGGATATCAGTGGGCTGATTTGAAACGTGCAGTGGATGGGTTAGCGGGTAAGCATTTGCTAATGATCCATGGGCTGGAGGACAACGTGGTGGTGCCGCAGCATACGCTCAGCTTCATGAAGGCGTGCGTGGATGCTGGGCGAACTGAGGTGGATGCGTTCTTCTATCCAGGGCATCGCCATAATGTGCGGGGGCAGGATAGGATACACCTGATGAATAAGGTTACGGAGTACTTTGACCAGTACCTTCGTTGAGATAGCATTGCCTTTTTGTTTAGAATAATTCATACCTTTGCGGCCGGTGGGGCTGTGGGCGAGGTTAGATCGCAAAAGAAAGATTGATTTGAAGATAGCTGATGGCGAGAAAGAAGTTTTTGTACAATCCTGACACGCTTCGTTACGAGCATCGTAAAGAGCCGTTGGCGCGGCGCATATTGCGTGCGGGGTTGGGGGTGTCGGCGAGCGTGGCGGTGGGTTTTGGCATCATGGTAGCGTACACCTCTCTGTTCGCGACGCCGCGTTCACATGCGTTGCGTCGGGACATAAATGACCGTGTGATAGCACTTTCGATGCTGCGAGACCGGGTGAATAGCTCGGCGCGGCAGTTGGCCATAATAGAGAATCGGGATAACAATTTGTACCGTACGATATTTGAGGCAGACACCATAGCGGAGTCCATTCGTGAGGGGGGAATAGGAGGTGTGGAGCGGTATGGGAACTACCTACAGATGCCGAATGGGAGTTTACTGCGCGATGTGGCGCAGGATATAGATAGGCTTACGTGGCGGGCGTACGTGCAGTCGAAGTCGTTTGACGATGTGGCGCGGTTGGCGTACACGAAAGATCGGATGGTGCACTGCGTGCCAGCGATACAGCCGGTGTCGGTGCAGCAGCTAACTCGGATGTCATCGCCATTCGGCTATCGTCGAGATCCCTTCACGCATGCAGCGAAGATGCATACGGGGCTGGACTTTGTTGGGAGTCCTAACACGCCGATACATGCCACGGGCGATGGTTTGGTGGTGGTGGCTTCAATGAGTACGGGGGGATATGGCCGTCAGGTAGTAATAGATCATGGGTTTGGCTATAAGACCCGCTATGCGCATATGTCGAGCATCTCGGTGGTGGAGGGCGAGCGGGTGAAGCGGGGGCAGGTGGTAGGCAAGATGGGGTCTACGGGGCGTAGCACCGGAACGCATTTGCATTACGAGGTGCTGGTGAAGAATAGGCCGGTGAACCCTGCGTTGTATTTTAGCGATGTGAGCGAGGAGGAGTACGAGGACATGCTTGCGAATGCGCAGTTGCAGCAGATGGACTAAGCTAAGGCCTGTAAGGCGGAGTGTTGATTTCCGGCGAGGTTGCTGCGTTGAGTTCTAGTTTCGTTGAGAGTGCCAAAAGCGGCGGAGCGGTGGCGTGGCGGTAGAGGAGTGGGCGGAAGTTTATGGCAGCGAAGAAATACCAGTTTAATAAGGAATCACTAAGCTATACGCAGGTGCGTCGCGGGTGGCGATGGTACGTGGGTGTTGCGTTTCGGTACTTCTTGGCGGGTCTGGCACTGGCGCTGCTTGTGTATATCGTTTTTTCACTGTTCTCCTATACGCCGAGTGAACGCCGTTTAGCGTGGGAGCGTGCGCAGCTAGATAGTGCGGTGGCAGAGCTAAATGCTCGGTACGATCAGGTGTCGGCTGTGCTATCGGACATAGATAGTCGCGATAAGAGTATCTACCGAACGATTTTTGAGTCGGAGCCGAGCGAAAGCGATGCTGAGGCGGCGGAGCAGGCGGTGTCGAATCTGTACCAACAGCTGGAAGAGGAAGGCGCAGAGGTTTTATTGCGACGTACTGATGGCCTTTTAGCAAAGCTGGATACGCTGAGCGAAACGCAATCAAGGCGGTTTGACACGGTGGTGGCGCTGGTGAAGCAGCAAGGAGCAGCGGTACGTCAGATTCCATCGGTACAACCCGTTGATAATGGGAAACTGACCGGGATGGTGGCATCGTTTGGGCGTAGGGTGCATCCGTTCTACAAGGTGCTGCGCATGCATACGGGTGTGGATTACGCGCTGCCGGTGGGTTCTCCCGTATATGCCACAGCGGATGGCACCGTGAGAACGGTCAAACGCTCGGAGCGGGGGTATGGCAATATGATAGTAGTGGAGCATGGGGCTTTGTACTCCACCTCGTACGCCCATTTAGAAAAGATCAACGTTCGGCAGGGGCAGAGCGTGCGCCGGGGCGATGTGATTGGAGAGGTTGGGAATACGGGGCTGAGCATGGCGCCTCACCTGCACTATGAGGTTCTGTACAAGGGCGAAGCTGTGGACCCAGTGAACTACTTTTTTGGCGAATTGGGGCCACTAGAGCTGGAGCGGATGGAGCGGAATGCAGCGCAGCGTGGGCAAACGCTAGACTAGTAGTGGCAGCGCAGATGGTGGCGGGCTATGCAGTCGTTTTGAATATTTAGTGAAAACGTTTACATTTGTGCTGCGCTAATAGGGTGTGAGTACATATTTTTTAGGTTAAGAGGAAAAGGTAAAGGAGTAAAAACAAGGAGTTATTCTATGACAGCAATACCTTCAATATTTTGGCTAGTGCCGGCGGCGTCGCTGTTGGCACTGGGCTTTGCGTGGTATTTTTACCGCGATATGAAGAAGCGCGATGAGGGGACGGAGCGGATGCGTGAGATTGCCTCGCACGTACGGAAAGGGGCGATGTCGTACCTGTGGCAGCAGTACAAGGTGGTGCTAATAGCTTTTTTGGTGCTGGCGGCATTCTTCTCGGTGCTGGCCTATGGGTTTGGCGTGCAGAATAAGTGGGTGCCATTCGCCTTTTTGACGGGCGGTCTCTTCTCGGCGTTGGCGGGTTATATCGGGATGCGCACCGCGACCTATGCCTCGGCGAGGGCGACTCAGGCGGCTCGTACATCGCTGAATGGCGGTCTGCGGGTGGCGTTCCGTAGCGGTGCAGTGATGGGGCTGACGGTGGTAGGGCTTGGGCTGCTTGACATCTCGCTGTGGTACTTGATACTGAATGCATTTGTAGACGCGCCAACGCAGCAGCAGTCGCTCGTGGTGATAACCACCACGATGCTGACGTTCGGCATGGGTGCATCCACGCAGGCCCTATTTGCCCGTGTGGGCGGGGGCATCTACACGAAGGCAGCTGACGTTGGGGCCGACCTGGTGGGCAAGGTGGAGGCAGGGATCCCCGAGGATGACCCGCGCAACCCCGCCACGATCGCTGACAACGTGGGGGACAACGTGGGGGATGTTGCCGGTATGGGCGCAGACCTTTACGAAAGTTACTGCGGCGCGGTGCTGGCAACAATGGCGTTGGGTGCGTCAGCTTTTTCTGCGGGTGAGTTTGATATGCAGGTAAAGAGTATCATCGCGCCGATGATGATTGCAGCGATGGGTGTGATCCTCTCGTTGATAGGTATATTCCTGGTTCGCACCAAGGAGGGTGCCTCGATGCGCCAGCTGATGGGGGCGTTGAACCTTGGGGTGAACACAAGCGCCGTATTGATCGCGGTGGCGACCTTCGTTTGCCTTTGGGCGTTGGGGCTTGAGAATTGGCTCTACATGTCGTGCGCAGTGGTGGTAGGGCTGCTTGTGGGCATTGTGATTGGCAAGTCAACGGAGTACTACACGTCGCACTCCTACCGCCCGACGCAGAAAGTGGCGGAGAGCGCGAAAATGGGGCATGCCACGGTGATAATCTCTGGTCTTGGGCTCGGCATGGCATCCACTGCGATCCCTGTGATTGCCGTGGTGTTCGGAATCACGTTTGCCTACCTATTCGCCTCTGGTTTTGACTTTACGAATGTGGGAATGGGGCTCTACGGCATCGGGATAGCGGCTGTGGGGATGCTTTCCACCCTTGGAATTACGTTGGCTACTGATGCGTATGGCCCGATAGCGGACAATGCGGGGGGCAACGCAGAGATGAGCGGTTTGCCGCACGAGGTGCGTGAGCGTACCGATGCGCTTGATGCGCTGGGCAACACTACGGCTGCCACGGGCAAGGGGTTTGCGATAGGATCGGCAGCGCTGACGGCGTTGGCATTGCTGGCATCGTACATAGAGGAGATTAAGATTGGAATGGTTCGGCTGTTTGACCAGGGCAAGGAGGTAACGGCAGACGTGATGCAGGGAGTGAAAGAGACGGCTGAGGCGGCTGGAGTGTCGCTCTCAGAAGCCGTGCATGCGGCAGATATTAACCAATTCATGGATTGGTTCGGTGTGAACCTGATGAACTATAAGGTGCTGGTGGGGGTGTTTATCGGCTCTATGCTAGCGTTCCTGTTCTCGGGGTTGACGATGAATGCAGTGGGGCGCGCAGCGCAGAAGATGGTGGAGGAGGTGCGCCGTCAGTTCCGTGAGATAAAGGGGATTCTAGAGGGGAAGGCAACGCCGGACTACGAGCGTTGCGTGGCGATATCGACAAAGGCGGCGCAGGTGGAGATGGTACTCCCCGCGGCGTTGGCGATTTTGATTCCAATATGCACCGGTTTGATATTCGGCGTAGCGGGTGTGATGGGCCTGCTGGTGGGCGGCCTAGGCACAGGCTTCGTGATGGCGATATTTATGGCGAACTCGGGCGGAGCGTGGGATAATGCGAAGAAGTTTATTGAGGAGGGGAACTTTGGCGGCAAGGGAAGCGATTCGCATAAGGCGGCGGTGACGGGCGACACGGTGGGAGACCCATTCAAGGATACGTCGGGGCCGAGCCTTAACATATTGATAAAGCTGATGAGCATGGTGTCAATCGTGATGGCGGGTTTGACGGTGGCGTATAGCGTGCTGTAGTTGTAGGCGTATTTTATGAACCGAGGGGGTAGGCGCAAGGAGCGTCTGCCCCCTCGGCTTATAGGGGTGTAATGGCTGGGCCATGACTTGGCGGTGTGCCCCTTTCTCGGCTATTGGGAGACCGTCCTGCGGACGGGGCTGCATTGGCGGCGAAAAATTATACGGGTTGTGGTGGAGAATTGGTTGACCGTTCGGGGATAGTGTCGCAGAGCTGATGAGGCAATAACACGCATATTGCCCCCGCCATAACTCTCTTCGGCAGGAGAAAATATTATACCTTTGCAGATGTAGCTATATAGGTAAGGCGACATCGGGGCATGGGGTACATTGACAATTTGCTGCGCGGGCGGAAGGTGGAATGGAAAGCGCTGGGGGAGGTGGCGAAATACGAACAGCCGTCTAAGTATTTGGTGCACTCTACAAAGTACAGCGACTCCTTTCCAACGCCGGTATTAACCGCGGGAAAATCGTTCATACTCGGCTATACCGATGAGTCTACCGGCATATACAGGGCATCAGAAGCGCCAATCATTCTATTTGATGACTTCACCACAGCCAGCCGGTGGGTAGACTTCGATTTCAAAGTGAAATCGTCCGCAACAAAAATCATTACCTCAAGAGACGAGAGTGTGGTTTTACTAAAGTACATATACTACTGGCTAAATACTCTGCCCAGCGAATGCGTTGAGGGGGATCATAAAAGGAGATGGATCAGCACTTATACCATCAAAAAAATTCCCCTCCCTCCGTTTGATGTGCAGGCGGAGATTGTGCGCATCTTGGATAGGTTCACCGCGCTGGAGGCGGAGCTGGAGGCGGAGCTGGAGGCGCGCCAGAAGCAGTACGAGTACTATCGGGATCGGTTGCTATCTGCGGAGGGAATACGCACGATGTACGGCGAAGCGGTGAAGCCAATCGCGCTGGGCGATTTAGGGCATTTGGTAAGGGGAAGTGGATTGCAAAAGAAGGATCTCACGGCATCGGGGGTGCCCGCGATACACTACGGACAGATCTACACCTACTACGGAGCATACACAACCCATACAATCGCTTTTGTATCCCCCGAAACGGCGCGCAGCCTCAAGAAGGTAAATTACGGTGATGTTATCATCACAAACACAAGCGAGAACGTGGAAGATGTCAATAAAGCCGTAGCCTATTTAGTGCAAGAGGAGGGGGTTACCGGCGGGCATGCGACCATTTTCAAGCCCGCTAAGGGGATGCTTGGCCAATACCTCGCCTACTACACGCAGACGCAGGAGTTTTTCAACCTTAAGCGGAGGTACGCCCGCGGGACGAAGGTCATTGATGTGTCAGCAAGCGACTTGGCAAAAATAACGATTCCTTTGCCGTCCCTGCATGTCCAGGAGGAGATCGTGCGCATTTTGGATAAGTTCACCGCGCTCACCACCTCCCTCACGGCGGGGCTGCCCCGCGAGATAGCACTGCGCCGCCGGCAGTACGAGTACTACCGCGAACAGCTGCTCTCATTTGAATAACAAACGTTAGCTGCGATTATACGACCTAACCTTTTACCAGCCATGACAGATTACAGCACCGTCGCAGAGCTCCCCTAACTTCATCGTTCTCAACTAGCTAGCTATTCCCCTCATCGGCGAGGATTTGGTGAGGCGTGCGGGGTAGCGAAGCATGCAATGGGGCCATGCGGAGGGTCACGCGGGTCAGTCTTTCAGACTGGCTTGCCTTACAGGCAAGAATCCGGGGGTTTGAAAA
>ERZ1673752.2049-NODE-2049-length-24425-cov-13.845055_pt1 | contig 24425 bp, 23 predicted proteins | sample MGYA00580195_ERZ1673752 | MGnify/ENA primary metagenome ERZ1673752 (study PRJEB41218, sample SAMN15661744) | gut metagenome | host: Homo sapiens | place: Canada: London | collected 2015-08-20/2019-03-30 | study: EMG produced TPA metagenomics assembly of...
AAAATGATGTTAAAGAAAAGTCAGAAGATCCTCTAGGTCTTGACTACCTTTACAATAAAGACATGGCAGGAAAGTCTGATGAAGAAAAGGCAAGATATGAAAATAAAATGAGAAATATGCCTTCCAAAGTTTTTAAGGGCAGAAAAAATGGTGAAGTTGAGGCTTGCCTTGCTTGGTTATCCTTTGCCAAGGCTGGAGAATTTTTTGAACCTGAATTAAATAAGGATCCTTTTATAAATCCTAATAAGGATGGATTTGATATAGGCGTAACTAAAAGGGGAGAGTCCATGTCAAGCTACGATGACTACGAAAAGGACGAGAAATACACGAGAGAACTCATGGGCGTAAGCTCTGGTCCATCAATGGCAGGGCTTGAACATTTTGATTATTATTTAAATTTTGATGGTACTTTTAACTATTTTAGGCTTCCTCTACACTATCAAGGTGATGCTCCAGAAATGTTAAAAGAAGTTAAGGATATTGTTTCTAAGCCAAAGAAGGTAAAATTTATTAAGGCTGATAAAAAGGATGTTGAAAAGCTTTTAAAGATTTTGGGAGAAATGTCTTACAATCCCTATAAGTAATAATTTTTATAAGAAGGCTAGCTTGTGCTAGTCTTTTTTGTTTTGACTTTTATAAAGAAATACAAATTATAGCCAATCAGAAAGCCAATTGACTGTCTATCCCAGAAGTCAGACCTATAATATTTTATTTTTAGAAGTTCTAAAATAAGAACAAGGAGGCTTAAGAGATAGAAATTTTTTCTCTTGCATAATTTTGATTTTTCTAGTTTGTAGCCATATAAAAATTCTAACATCACATAAGCTATGGACTTTATAATAAAGGAAAAATTCATATTATCACCAAAATTATTGTAACAAGTTCTTGTAAAATGAGCGTAAAAAAACCAGGCAAATGAAATAAACCTGGTTTTTAAAATTTATTAAATTATTTTAACTTATCTAAAAAATAGATAAAGTATTGGCATAGTGATTACTATACTTAAGATAACTCTTTCAATCCAAATTATTATATAATCTGAGAATTTTAGAGGTATTTCTGTTCCCATCATTACTGGAATTGATGCTGAGAAAAATAGGATTTCTGAAACAGAAACTACTGCTACTAGCATCTTTGCAATTAGTCCTAGTCCTGCATTTGCTACAACTGGTGCTGGTAAAAGCATTTCTGCAATACTCATGCCAAGGGCTTGGGCAACCATAAGTGGTTGTTCTACTCTAGTAATTAGTGTGAATGGGTAGAAGATGTAGCCAATAATATCAAAGATTGGAGTGTATTCTGCAAGTAAAAGTCCTATCATACCTACGCCGAGAAGTGACGGAGCAATGTTAAGTGCCATTTTAAATCCATCGATAAAGTTATCTTTTACAACTGATGCTAGTGAGCCAGAATTTTTGTAAGCTTCCATACCTGCTTCTATGGCTTCGCCAAAAGTAACTTTTTTCTTTTCTTCAGGTACATATTCTTTTCCAGAATAATATTCTTGTGGTTTTCTATTTAGTGGGAAGATTCTTGCTGTAATTGCTGTTACTAAAAATGTTACAAAAAGTGTAATCCAGAAGTAGGCTAGCCAGTAGTCTAACAAGTCCAAAGTTTTTGCAACTATAATCATAAAGGTTGCAGATACTGTTGAGAAACCTGTTGCTATAATTGCTGCTTCCTTCTTTGTGTAAGTGTCTTCCAAGTAAACTCTATTTGTAATTAAAAGTGCAAGGGAATATGAACCTACGAAGGATGCAACGGCATCTACTGCTGATCTACCTGGAGTTTTAAAGACTGGTCTCATTACTGGTTCCATAAATACACCAATAAATTCCATTAGTCCAAAGCCAGTCAAGAATGCCAAGAAAACTGATCCAATTGGCACGATTGTAGCCACAGATACCATGATTCCGTTCCAAATAAGTGGAAGCATATCACCATCAAAAATTCTTGCAGGACCCTTCTTAGTTACATACATGAATACAAAGACTAAGGCTACAAGTTTAATTGCAAAGAATACTGTGTGAAGTTTACTCTTTTGCCAAGATTTAGTTTTTATTGCATAGGCTATACCGGCAACTACCATGAAAACTCCGAAAACTAAATTGTAATTTGGAAGTTTTTTCACAAGGCTTGTGATGTGGTCAATTGGTATACTCTTTGCTCCGCCTATTGTAATAGGCACAAAGAACATAAAAATTCCAAAAAGTGAATAAAAAATAAATAGTGCAATGTCCGTCGAGTTGAATTTTTTCTTTTCCATAATGTCCTCCTTAATTTGTATTAATATACTATGGTTAAGCTTTATTATACCATAGTATTAGCAGATAAAACGAGAGTTGACTAAATTTCAACTTATTTTTTTTAAAAGTTATTTAAGATAAGGGCAATTTTTTTAAAATTTTCATAAAAAGAGCCCGCCAAAGCTATGGACGAGCTCAAAATTTTTATTTTTCATCATTGAAGTTAACTTTTATAATATTGTCGGCATTTACTTCTTCTGTTGTGTAGTAATTATAAATGTCTTTGCCAAACTTTGTGAGTCTTATACTTTTATCAGATTCCTTTATCTTTATTACTTCCAAATCTTTTAAAATATTTAAGAGGGCGACCTCATCCTCTGCAAAGTCTCTATTTTTTATGACCTCTCCATCTTTTAAGTCTTTCAAAAGATCTTTCACAAAGCCACTATATTTTTCGTAGTTTATACCAAAGGAGCTTTCCAGAAACTTTTTATTAGTCAAGGATTCAACCCAAAGGGAAAGCTTAGTTATGTCATCAAGGGCTTGGTATTCATCGGCATAATCTGTGAGAAAAAGTTCTTGTGGGAAGTAATCTCCGCTTATTAAGGTCAAATATTTTTTCAGCATAAAGTTTAGGTAGAGCTCAATTAGTGGAAGGTGCTTATTTTTTAGGGTCTTAACATCCTTTGTGGGCTTTAAATTTATGGCAGATGAAAATTCTTTTAGCATAGCCGGAGATAGGTCCCCTGACTTTAACAAATTCACATAGTTCATGTCGAGGAAAGTGATAAAGCCATCAAAGTTTTCTATAAAGCTGTTGCCAAAGACTGCCTTTTTGTTGTCATAAAGTATATCTAGTAGGTTGTCATCAGAGTAAAAGCCGCTTTCACTGTTTTTCAAAAGCTCCATATAATAAAATATGTTGTTCTTTATTTCGCCTAAATCTTTTAAAATATTTTTTACGCCCCTGCCCATGATTTGAAGCTGTCCATAAAAGACAAGCAAAAAGTCTATGGACTTTATTAAGTCTTCTCTCGACAAGAAGTCTCCAGCCTCGCAAAGGCCTTTAATCATTTCCTTGTAGTCTAGGTCGTAATCTTTGAAGGTCTTTTCTTCTTCATAATCACCAAGGCTTAGGCATCGACTTAACTTTGAGAAGAGAGTGAAGAAGAAGCCCATTATAAATTCCACATCCTCACCAGGGAAAATTTTTTGAAATAACTGTGTGTCTTGGGCTATAAGCAGGTCCTCTTCATAAAAAGACCTTAACAAGTGACCAAAATCTTCCAAGCCATCTAAATCTTCTAGGTCTTCATTTGGATGGAGAAAATATTTATTTATAGATTCTAAAGTTACGCCAAAGACGGCAATGACATTTAAAAATTCTCTTTTTAAGAAGTCCTTATTCATTTTTATGGGGCCGTAATTGTCCTCTATGTGTCTGAATAAGCTAATGAGGTTTTCTGAAAAAGAAAAAAAGACTTTCTCCTCCATAATTTGAATGACTTGAAGTATGGATTTTTTATTTTCATGACTAAAAATCCTGTAGAGGCCAAATTCATCTTTGCTAATATTGATCTTTGTGTAATTTTCAACTTCTATATATTCATCTAAAAGGACATCGTAAAAGGTAAAATGGTCATCTTCTTTCCTTATCCTAAAAAGGGACACATAGGAGTCCCTGAAAATTTTTATAAGATAAGCATAATTTTCTTCAGGAACTTCGAGCTCTTCTAGTATGCCCTTTAAGACTCTCTTTGCATTATCCTCATACTCCTCAAAGTCAAAGAGCATAAAGGCTGCCAGTTCGTCTCTATCTCTTACCATTACATAGGGATTTTCTGTAATGGGAGCAAATTCAATTTCATTTATAAAATTTTCAAAGCCAATGCTTGCTTGGCTCAAGAGTTTTTTTCCTATTTCATAAATTTCTCTTGTAGTTAAATTCATTTTTTCACCTATTCTTCAACTAAATCCTTTAGTTCATCCATGTATCGCAAAATATATTCTATGTGATAGTTGTAGACGCTGTCCACTTCAGTTAAATTGTGAGAAGTTGGCTCATCTAAATCGTAGCGACTTTTCACTTCCTCAGAAACTTTTTCGCTTAAATAATTTGCGTTCATATTATTTATTACTTCTAACCGAACAGATATGCTCTCCAGTAGGGAGACAATTTTTGTTTCTTTATCAAGAGAATGGTCGTGGTGGAAGGGTGTCTTTACTTCATTTTCTAAAAGTTTATAAAGAGTATTTGCATTAGATAAATTTTCGTTAAAATCAGACAAATTTGCCCTCTTGTCGTAAATTATTTCTCTCAAAACTCTATTTGCTGATTGGTAGCATTTTTTTGAAACTGCAATAAAATCTTCCCCGATGTTGGGAGAGGATATATAGTAATTTACAAGGACGCCAACAACAACTCCTATAACTGTTCCTAGGATTCTATTTACTGCGTAGAGAGCCTTATTTGAGTCGGAGCAAAAACTTGCAACGAAAACTATACAAGAAAGTTGTGCCATGTCACGCATCTTTATTACAGAAAGTATATAGATTGTAATCAAAATGCCAAAACCAGCAATTAGTGGCTCAACTAAATCGGGCACAGATATTTTGGAACTTAGATAGCCAAGTATTACTCCAAAGACGCAGGTAAAAAGTCTCTTCTTCATGTCGCTAAGTGATTCTGACATTGAGGGCTTCATGGAAGAAACTGCGGCGATGGATACAAATATTGGCGAATTTAAATTTAAAAGGTAGGAGATGTAAAGTCCAATTACAACAGCAAGGGCTGTCTTAATTGCACGCATCCCAATTCTGTATTTGTAATCAAATTTTTTTTTGATAGTCATGTAATCATCCCGTTTATTTTTTATATGCAAGATAATTATATCAATAATGGATATAAAAGTACATTTTGATAATTTACGAGAGCCTTGATATTTTTTGTAAAAATTGGGTAAATAATTAACAAAGAAAAGGAGAGTGACATTTATGTTATTGAACTTTGTTGGAAAAAACATTGAACTTACAGAATCATTAAAGAACGTGGCAGAAAAAAAATTCTCCAAATTGGATAAATACTTTTCTGAAGAAGTTGAAGCAAGAGTTGTATTCTCTACCGTAAGAGAAGAACAAACTGTTGAAGTTACAATATTTTTACCTAAGACAATTATTAGAGCAGAAGAAACTACAGACGATATGTACTCTTCAATGGACAACGCTGTGGATGCACTTGCTAGACAAATTAGAAAACACAAGACTAAATTAAAGAGAAGGTACCAAAACAACGAAACTATTAGATTCGATGAAATTGTTGAAAAGGAAAAGGAAGAAGCTGAAAACAAAATCGTTAAGAGAAAGAATTTCGAACTTAGTCCAATGAAGGAAGAAGAAGCAATTCTTCAAATGGAACTTTTAAATCACAATTTCTTCGTATTCTTAGATGCAGATACTGAAGCTGTTTCTATTGTCTACAAGAGAAAAGATGGCAATTACGGAAAGATTGAAGTATAAAATAAAAATTTATGGGCGCTTAGGCGTCCTTTTTTTAGGCTCTATAATATCTGTTGGGGAGTAAATCTCTAACAGATATTTTTATGTAAAAAAATTGCACTTACACGCATTTAGTCCTAAACTTAAAATAACTACAAAATAAGCAAGGAGGTGCATATAAGTGCAAGATAATAATAACATGAATTTTTTAGGTTTTAAAGATGTAATTTTTGATAGCTTTGAGGAGGATAATGACTTCGTTTATATTCATACTTCTGTTAAAAAGATGGATACTTGTCCTCACTGTGGTTCTAAAAGAATTTGGGTTCATGATCATAGAATTCAAAAGATTAAGGATACTCATATTCATGGTAAGAAATGTCTTATTCATTTAAAGAAGACTAGGTATGATTGCAAGTCTTGTGGTTGTCGTTTTGAAAGAGAACTTGATTTTATTGCTAAGGGTCATACTATGACTAATAGGCTTGTTTTTGCTATTGTTGCTGAATTTAATGAACTTCATTCTAGCACTTCAATTGCTAAAAGGTATAATATTTCTCCTAATACTGTTTTAAAAATTTTATCTTGTTTAAGTGTATCAAGAACTGAACTCTCTAAAGTTCTTTGTATAGATACCCATAGGGCACAAGTGAATTCAAAGGAGATAGTGGAGGTTTTAAGTATCAGACTTCTCTTCTTAATGGTGATAAGCACTCTATCATTGATATTTTACCTAATAGGGATAAGGACTTTTTGTTTAACTACTTTAAAAAAGTTCCTGACAAGGAGAGACAAGAAGTTAAGTTTTTTGTAAGTGATATGTCCAATACCTTTAAGTCTGTTAAGAATAGGTTCTTTAAAAATTCTATCCATATAGTTGACAGATATCATTTCATAAGACAAGTTTCATGGGCTTTAGAGAATGTTAGAAAGAGGATTCAAAAAGATATTTCTTCTAAGCTTAGAAAATATTTTAAGAGAAGTAGGAGTCTACTTACAAAGCCTGCTTCTAAACTAACATCTGAACAAGCTAAAGAAGTTTCTCTAATGCTCGATTTAAGCAATGATTTGAAGTTGGCATATAGGTTAAAAGAGTTATTCTACCAATATGTTCTTAGTCAACCCAATAAAGTTAGAGCAGCTAAATCTTTAAGAGAATGGATAAGAAGAGCTGAAGAATCTAATTTAAAAGAATTTAAAGCTTGTATCACTGCTTTTAATAACTGGTTTGATGAAATATGTAATTCTTTTGATTATCCATGGTCTAATGGTCCTCTTGAAGGTACTCATACTAAGATAAAGACTTTAAAGAGAAATTGTTTTGGTATGAAAAATTTTAATTTGTTTAGAAAAAGAATTATGTTTGCATGTAAGTAATGATAGGAAAACGAGAAAATTCGCAAAACCCCTAGGGGTTTTGTTTGCTATACCTATTTTTAGTAATTTTTTAGTTATTTTAGTTTTGATATTCTATTAGCGTCTAAGTATTGATTTTTAAATGAAAAGAGAGACTCGAGTTAACGAGTCTCCCCAATATTTGACATAGAGCCTAAAAAAAAGACTGTGAGCATTTAACTCATAGCCTTTTATCTTGCCACCTAAAGACTCATCAAACAATTTTAATAAAATCCCTAATTCAATGAGACTTTAAGGTGCATTTAAAAATCTCATTACATATTTATTTTTTTGCGATAATCTTTTACAAGCTCTCCGAATTTCGGTGCCAGCATAAATAGTGCTATCAAGTTTGGTATTACTATAAATCCTACCGCCATATCTGCCATATCCCAAATTTTTTCGATTTCCATTGTAACTGCCAAAATCGGCATAATGAAGAATATCCATTTCAAATATTTTTCAGCCTTTTCACCGAAAAGGTATGCTATTGAAGTTCTAAATTCAACATAAAATCCGAGATAAGAAGAATAAGTAAATAAAATTACAGCAATTCCCAAAACTATTATTCCTAACTCTCCCCAAGAACTTCTGAACGCATCAAAAGTCAAAATCGCTCCGGTATTTCCGTTGCTCCAAACTCCGCTAGTCAAAATTGCAAGAGATGTCAAAGTACAGATTACCAACGTATCCAAAAATACTTCGAAAATTCCATACATACTTTGATGTACAGGATGGTCAGTTTTCGCAGTAGCGTGTACAGCTGCAGCTGTTCCTTCGCCGGCTTCATTTGAGAAGATTCCTCTGGATGCTCCTCTAGCCATTGCGAGTGTAATCGTTGAACCTGCAAATCCACCTATAGCCGGTGCCGGTTTAAAAGCATATTCAAAAATCATTCCGAATGCTGAAGGAATATTTCCCGCATTTTTTATTATTACCAAAAGAGTTCCCACTATATATAAGATAATCATAGGTGGAACTAATTTTTCGCAAAATGCACCGATTTTATTAACTCCGCCGGATAAAACAACCGCCAAACTCAAGCCAACAAGTACAAGTCCTGAAACCAAAAGTGGGACGTTGAAAACGTCTTGTGCAGTTGTGGCCAAAGTGTTTGGTTGAACGAAACATGCATCCGTCAATACTAAAATAAGCATTGCAAAAGCATAAATTCCAGCTAAAGTTTTTCCTTTTTCGCCAAGCCCTTTTTTCATATAATACATCGGGCCGCCATAATATTCTCCGTTTTCGCCTTTAACTCTATATTGTACTGAAAGTGCAACTTCCGCCATTTTTGTAGCCATTCCAAAAATCGCGATTAGCCACATCCAAAATACAGAACCGGGACCGCCAATTGCAATCGCAGCGGCAACTCCAGCAATATTTCCACTTCCTACAGTTCCTGCAAGAACCGCACTCAAAGCTTGAATTGGTGACAATTGTCCTTCGTGGTCGTCATCATCTTTTTTTGAAAACAATTCACCTGCGGAAAGCTTCCACCAAGTTTTGATATGCGCTAATTGAAAAAAACCGCATTTAATACTCATGTAAATTCCTGTTCCAATAACAAGAATCATCAAAGGAATTCCCCAAAGGAAATCCATCGCATCATAAATCGCACTCCACATATTTCCCTCCTGAAATGCCGGAAATTCTCCGACTTTATAAAATTTTTATTTAGTTAAATTCCAAACTCATCATTGCGTATATTTTTGTTGCATCAATTATTTTTTGGATATCGCAATATTCGCCAGCTGGTATGATATAACTCAATATTGCAAAAATTAATATTATAGTATACAAAATAAAAAATATATGCGGCATTTGAAATTTCTTTTTATTCTTTGTCATAAAATACTCTTAAAAATTGCTGGAATTTTTTCCGTCCCAGATTACTTTTTTATAGTTTACTTTATCTGTATCGCCTTCCGTATTGAAGAACAAAAGCACACTATTTTCGTCGATTCCCAATTTTTCTACATATTCTTTTAATGTTTCGCTGTCCAGAGTTTTCATTATAGCGCCGAATGCTGCTGCTCCACTTTCGCCAGCGATTACTCTTCTGTCATCTACTAATGGAGAGCTCAAAACTCTCATTCCGAATGCTGCATATTCATCAGGAACGCTTAGATAATTTCTTGCGTAATCTAAAAGCACTTTAAGTCCATGAATATTAGGTTCTCCGCAGGCAAGTCCAGCCATTATTGTTTGCATCTTTCCGCCTACTAAAACTCTTTCGTTCTTTTCGGCACTTTTATAGATACAATCAGCTGCATTTGGTTCTACAATTGTGATTATAGGATTTTCATTTCTGTAAACGTTTGAGAAAAATCCGGTTGCTCCTGCTGCAAGCGAACCTACTCCTGCTTGTAGGAATATATGAGTAGGTTTTATTTTCTTTTTTTCAAGTTCTTCATATGCTTCATATGCCATAGTCATATAGCCTTGCATAATCCAATCTGGAATATCTTCGTAGCCTTCCCACGCTGTATCTTGAACCAAAATCCAACCGTTTTCTTTTGCTTTTTGGTCTGCAAGCCTTACGCAATCATCATAATTCATATCCAAAATGCTTACATCAGCACCTTCTTTTGCGATTTTGTCGGCCCTTTCTTGAGCACTTCCATGTGGCATGTAGACAACACATTTTTGTTTCAAAATTTTAGCAGTCCAAGCAATTCCTCTGCCATGGTTTCCGTCGGTTGCAGTTATAAAAGTTAAGTCGCCAAGTTTTTCTTTAGTTTCTGCACTTGTAATTTCTTCGTATCCAATTTCAGAGATATCTTTTCCAAGCTTTTGTGCTATGTATTTCCCGACAGCATAGCTTCCGCCCAAAACTTTAAAAGCATTCAAGTCAAATCTGTATGATTCGTCTTTTACAAAAATATCTTTTACATTATATTTTTGTGCCAAATTTTTTAGTTCTACAAGCGGAGTCGGTTCATACATCGGAAATGATTTGTGGTAATTTATCACTTCGTTAGCTTTTTCTCTGCTCAAGAATTCAATATCGAATTCTTTTTTTGTTTCCCTCGCAATAAATTTGTAATTTTCTGTCATAATCCATCCTTCCTTTTCTTATTTACATTTACACGAATGACATGTAATATATTACATATATAATATCATTACGATTTTTATTGTCAATAACTTTTTTAAACTTAAAAATGTGTTATACTTTTAATGTGAGGTGAATATTTTAACAAAATGGAGCAAAATTTGCTAAATGAAATTAAAAACCAAAAAATAAATCGCTCGCTTATTAAAGACGAAACCTACGTAATTTTAAACAAATGGATTGTAACAGGTAAATTAAAACCTGAGTCAAAAATAAATATAAATGAGCTTTCGGAGGTTTTGGGAATCAGCAGGACTCCCGTAAGAGAGGCGATTTTAAAATTGGAAGAAAACGGGCTCGTTCTTTCTAAAGCCAACAGTTGGACGATTGTGGCGCCGATAGATCTTAAAGAGGCTAAAGATTCTTATCCTATAGTTTCGAGTCTGGAATGTTTGGCACTCAAAATTGGATTTGAAAAAATAACTGAGGAAGATATTTCAGAGCTTAAATATCTAAACGCAAAAGTAAAGCTTGCGATAGATTCTCAAAAGCAGGAAGAAACTTTAGAAGCAGACAATGAATTTCACAAAAAAATTATTAGTCTTTCGGGAAATTTGGAACTTTATCCGATAATTGAAAATTTAAAAAACAAATTTCAAAGAATCGAGCTTTATTTTTTTGAAAATGTGGATAACAAATTCAACAGTTTTGAGGAGCACGCTGCAATAATCGAGGCTATAAAAGAAAAGGATTTAGAAAAATCTATAAATGCACTCAAAATAAATTGGGAAAATTCTTTAGAACTTTTATACGAAAAAGCAAAATTCGAATAAAAAGAAACTGAAAAAATTGACAGTTTCTTTTTTTTCTACAAAAAAACCGGATTTAGGCGTCCTTTTTTTATGGAATTTTTTGTGTAGAAAATTTTTGCAGCCCATAAATTTTATTTAGGAAGATAAAAAATAATTTTACACTAGATAAATATTAATTTTACATTCCTCTGTTACATTATAGCTAAAGAAAATCTAGGAGGAATAAATGAAAAGTTTTAAAAAAGTTTTGGCAGTGACACTTGCAGTGGCAACTCTTGCACCAAGTTTCGCCTTTGCTGAAAAGAAAGATTATGGCAGTGCAAAAAATGTAATCATGATGATACCTGATGGCATGAGTATAGAAGCACTTACTACAGCAAGATGGATGACTAAGGACAAAAAATTTGTAATGGATGATATGGCAACAGGTCTTGTTAGAACAAACAATTCAAACACACCTATTGCAGACTCTGCTCCAGCAGCCACAGCTATGGCAGCAGGAATAAAAACAGAATCACCTTTTGTAGGATGTTATCCAACAAAGGCTGGCATGCCAGGCGCTGCTGAACTTGAAAAGGATAGGGCAAAACAACCTGTAGCAAATGTCCTTGAAGCTGCTAAGAGAAGCGGAAGATCCACAGGCATTGTTTCAACTTCAAACATTCAACACGCTACACCAGCTGACTTCTCAGCCCACAATCCTGACAGAAATAATTATGAAGACCTTGGAGAACAACAAGTTTACCAAGACATGGAAGTAGTTCTAGGAGCAGGCAGCACTTATTTAAGTAAGGAAACTAGAAAGGACAAGGAAGACCTTCTTTCTGAAATTAAAAACAAGGGCTACGATTATGTAACTACTAAAAAGGCAATGGAAGATTCAAAGGGAGACAAAATTTGGGGCCTTTTCGAAGACAAATCCTTCCCTTATGAAATAGATAGAGATAAAGTAAATGAACCATCCCTTGCAGAAATGACTGACAAGGCTCTAAAGGTGCTTTCAAAAAATGACAAGGGATTTTTCTTAATGGTAGAAGGTTCAGAAGTTGACTGGGCTGCTCACTCCAACGATCCAGTTGCACTTGTTCACGAAATCAAAGCCTTTGACGATGCAGTAAAAGTTGCAAAAGACTTTGCAGACACTCATAAGGACACTGTAATTGTAATTGCAGCAGACCATGGAACTGGCGGAATAACTTTTGGACACAGAAATATATCTCACGGCTACGACAAGAGGCCTCTTAACGAATTTACAGATTTAATTTTATCTGCAAAAATTTCTGTAACTAAGGCAGCAAAAGAAGTTAACGAAGACAAATCTAATGTAAAAGAAGTAATGGCAAAGGACTTTGGAATCAAAGATTTGACAGAAGAAGAAATGAACTTAATAAAAAATGAAAAAGATATAGTTTCAGCAATGGGAAGAATTATCTCTGCAAGAAGCCACATTACATGGACTACTGGCGGTCATGTTGGCGGAGATATAGGACTTTATTCTTACTCAACATCAGATAAGGCAGAAAGACTTATTGGAACAGTTCACAATTATGAAATTGGAAGATACCTTGAAGATGTACTTGACCTTGATTTAGACAAATTAACTGAAGAACTTTACCAACCAATTAGAAAGGGTTTCGAAGATAAGGGAGCTAAAGTTGAATTTAAAAAGAAGGGCGAAAATGATTACGAAGCTCTTGTAACTAAGGGTGAAGACAAAATTGTATTCCCAGTATCAAAGAACTACGCAATTAAAAATGGAGAAAAAGTTGAACTTGGCGGACTTACAATTTACAGCACAAGAGCCGTATATGTTCCACAAAAAGCTTTTGACCTAGTTAAATAATAAAAATTTTAATAAATCCGAATATTTGATAATCCTAATTATATTTCAAATCCATCAAAAAAACTGCGGCTACCTTGACAGCTGCAGTTTTTATTTTTTCTCGATATTTGCAATTTCTCTTTGAATAAAGCGGCCAGCCACATTGGCAATTTCCTTTACACTTTTGATTTTAATATAATTTCGTCCAAACAAAAATTTTGCATTTTCTATTTTATCGCTATTTAATATTGCCAATGTGTGAATGCCCAGTTTTTTTAGCTTGTCCAATTCCTTTTTTGTGTCCTCTAAAGAGCTTTGGTCAGAATAATTTTTTGAGCCAAAAAAGTTTTTTGAAGCCAAGGGTCTTATGTCGCGAGGGTGGGCATCAGTTAGGGCAATTAAAAGGTGATTTTCGTTTTTTAAATCCACTAGGTTTTGGTAGGCACGATAAAAAAGTCCGTCGCGGTTCCAACCAGCTGTCCTGTACCTAAAAATTTTCTCAAAGTCGCACTTATCTTCATAGTCCTTTAAGATAGTGATGACTGTGTAGTCCCCTACAGTCTCGTAGGAAATCACACGATTTAATATTTCGTTGTTTTCAAGAGACTTGGACACGATGTATGCCTCAATGGCAATATCGCTTTCAAGCTCCATTAAGGATGCAGAGGCATCTAGGACTAGGTCTACCTTAAGGTAGGAGTTGAGATTTAAAATTTTCTTGGAAAAAATATTTACCCTGTCAGAAATCATGGACTTGTAGGCGAGCTTTGAAATGAGTTTGCCGCTATTAGTTACCACTTCTTCTATGCCAGAGTGATTGGAAAGAGCCAGCCTAATTTTTTTGGATAGACTTTTAATTTCATTGTTGTAAAAATTTCTGTTTTCCTTAAATTTTAAGAGGTGCCTATTTATTGCCTGGTCGTCAAAATTTTCCTCATCAATATTTTTGTGGCTTTGGCCTCTTGTGTAGTGAAGCCTTGACTTTTTGTGGGCGCCATATAAATATTTCTCCTGGATTACTTTCATCTCTTCCTCAGAGTAAATTGACTTGCCAAAGGTCTCCTCAATGTATTTTTCTTTTTCCCTTCGCCTTTTTAGGGCGAGGGAATAGAAAAAGCCTGTAAGACCAGAAGTCTTTTTCTCTTGAAAATCACCGAAAATAGTTGGACTATTGGACCTTTCCAGTTTGACAAAGCCAAGGCTGTCAAAGAGGGTGAAATTTTTTATGGGAGAAAATTTTAAGATTTCATTTTCCTTGTAATTTAAATTTTCACGAAAAATATTTAAGATTCTCTCTTCTAAATTTTTCTCATCAGTGTCACCTGGAAGCCTTAAATTTTCAAAAATATTTTCTCTCTTGTCGCTTAACTTATAGGGCATGCCTAAAATATTGTTGACCTTTTTAAGCTGCATTTCGAAGAATAAATTTTCTTTTAGAGCCAAATTTTTTCTCTGCAAATCATATTTGTCTTCCAAAAATTTTTCTGCGTAAAACTTGCGAAGAGGTGTCAAGACTTGTCGAGACTTAACTTCTTTTTCATAGACCAAATCTTCTAGGAGAAAAATGGCAAATAAATCAAACTTATCTCTGTAGAGATTGTACTGCCAATTATTAAAAATTTTTTCTAAATTTTCGCTGCCAAAATATTTTGCAGAAAGGCCAATTATTAAATTTAGATAAAAGTCGGGATTGCCAGAGATGTCTTCGCCAGTGATAAAGGGCTCCTTATCATAGTCCATGGACCCGTCCCAAATTATATTTTTTATTCGATTTTCTTCTTTTCTTGAATTTTTATTTGTCATAGTAAAAATCACTCTTGGAAAATATCTTTAAAATATAAATTTTCTTTAAATCTCGTCTTTATTAAGTCCTTTAAAATTTCTTCTTCATAGGAATCAAAAAGCTTATTTGCAATAGTGAGATCAAGAGCAGAAGTTAGACTTAAGTCTTCTCTCACAAGGTCAATGGCATCAAAGATTCCCCTAAGATCTGGTGCAGTTCTTGAAATTTCTCCTGCCTCTGCCTTTAGCTTTAAATCGTAAAAGAAAAAGGCAATGTTTCCCACATATTCATCTTTCATCCTTGGATATTCTTTTTTAATAAGCTCAACAAGTCTCTCGCGAGAGATAAGGGGCATCTTTATAATTACAAAACGAGATAGAAGGGCTTCGTTTAACTCCCTTGTGCCCTCGTAACCATAATTCATAGTGGCAATAAATCTCGTTGCAGGGTGAAGCTTGATGATGTCGTATCCTGGTATGTCAATGATCCTTCTGTAGTCAAGGATGGAGTGGAGGACTGCCATGGCTTCGTTTTTTGCCATATTGATTTCGTCTAGGACAACAAAGCCTCCACAGCTTGCCGCCTTTGTTATAGGTCCTTCACGAAAGAGGACATTTCCATTTTTTAGGGTGTCGTCGCCAATTAAAACGGAAGAGTCAATATTTATGTGAAAGGACAAATTCCAAAGAGGCCTTTTAAAAATGTAGGCGAGATTTTCTGCCAAGACATTTTTGCCTGTGGACTTGTCGCCAACTAAGAGAATATTTTTGCCTGCCAAGACTGCAGAGATTGCCTCCCTTAAAATTTCGTCGCCAGAATAAAAGAAGTGAGGATCTGGTATTCTATTTTTATATTTTTCATCTAAGTCATAATTTTTTATAAATTCGTCAATTTTATTATTTTTCATCTAATCACTCATCGATTCACTGGTCAATTGAATTTATTTCGTTCTCAACATATAATTTTTTAAAACTTCCAAGACCCACTGCAGATATTATTATATCCATGTCTTCTCGACCTTCTAGGTAAAGATCAATAGTAGGATTATAAAAAACAGCTATGCCTGACACGTCAACTTTTTTATACCTGCTTGTGTCTTCATCATCCCTTATGCTTATGTCAAAGTCAAAGGTGCCAACGCCGCAGCAACAAGCCTTAGTATCAAGGTCGGGATTGATAAAAATTTTATCCTTATTTTTATTTTTAAGATAAGTTAGAGCCTTATCACTTAGTATAAAATTCATAAAACCTCCTAACAAAAAAAGGTGGCATTTCCAGCCACCTCTTACTTTAAAATATTTAATCTAAAATTTTAAAATATTTAATCTAAAACTATAGATTCAATTCTAGTTTTGTTCTTTTTGCCAAGTTTGATTACGAAGTAAGCATATAGTACTGCAATAACGCCTGCTGCAGGGTATGCAATTGAGAATGGCAATCCAAGTCCAAGACCCTTAATGTTAATAATAAATGAGAATACTATAAATACATAGAAGATTCCTGGAAGTAGAGTAATAATATAATTCTTACCTGTATCAATTAAATAAATAGTGGCAACAGCTAAAGCGAAAGTTGCTACGAATTGGTTTGTGAAACCAAAGTATCTCCAAAGTAGGTTAAATCCATTAGGATTTGTCTTTGCAAAGTATAGGATTGCAAAAGCTGGGATAAATAATACAGCAGAAAGTCCAGCTCTCTTTGAAGGAGCCTTTTGGTCAATATTTAATTCTTCAGCAATTATTAGTCTTAGAGATCTAAAAGCAGTATCACCAGAAGTGATAGGAAGTGCAATAACACCAAGAACTGCAAGAAGTCCACCAACATTACCCATGAAGTATTTAGAAACTTGACCAACCATAATTGTTCCCGGAGTGTCAAGTGCAGCTTGTCCAGAAGAGAATAGAACCATTGCGCCTGCTGCCCAAACCATGGCGATGAAACCTTCAGCGATCATAGTTGAGTAGAAAGTTGTTCTAGCTTCTGATTCAGATTTAACAGTTCTAGAAATAAGTGTTACTTGAGAACCGTGGAAACCTGATAAGATACCACAAGCAACTGTGATAAAGAATGATGGGATAAACTTTTGTCCAAGTGGATGTTCTGCAAGAAGTCCAGCATTTTCAAATGCTAAGTGTCCTGAACCCTTAATAAAGATTCCAATAAATACTCCAATAGCAGATACAATTAGGAAACCACCAAAGATTGGATAAACTCTACCGATTAATTTATCGATAGGAAGTACAGTTGAAGCGATGTAGTAAGCAAAAATTACTGCATAGATAATCCAAATAACATTTGAATCAGCTCCAACCTTAAGAATATCATTTGCGATTAAGTCCCCAGGAGTGTAGACAAAAACTACACCAGTAAGTAGAAGTAAGATTGCAATAACAATATTGTAGAATTTACGAACTCCATCGCCAATGTACTTTCCAACGAGCTTAGGAACTTGTGATCCACCATTTCTCATTGAAATAAATCCAGTCATGTAATCATGAACTGATCCTGCAAATACACATCCAAGTGGAATTGCTAGAAAAGCAATAGGTCCAAAAAGAATACCTTGGATAGGTCCAATGATTGGTCCCATACCTGCAATGTTTAGTAGATTGATGAGCCAGTTTTTCTTTTGACTCATTACTACATAGTCAACTCCGTCAGCTTTTCTAACAGCTGGAGTTTCTCTGTCGTCTGGTGCCAATTGACTTTCTACATATTTTGAGTAGAAAAATCCGCCACCAAGCAATATTATAAGTCCAATAATAAATAGTAACATATAAATCCTCCTTTACTTTTATTATTCTTAGTTCAATTATAGAACAATGAACTTATAAATACAAGGAAATAACATTAAAGGATTTCAACGCATCAATCGTTTGCAGAACATTGTGTAAAAATGTTTTTACAAAGTTTTAATTTAAAATCTTTATTTAAAAATTATTAATATTATTTGGAAAATTTTATGGGAGCTTTTATGAAAAAACTTATAGAAAAGTAAAATTTTATTAAAAATATTATTGGAACTTAAAACATTTAATAAGTTGAAAAAAATTAGAAAATTCTTAAGAGGATTAATGGACTTAGGTCCATAAAGATGTTTTTAGACAAAAAAAATAAGGCCTAAGCCTTAAAATAAAATGGTCGGGGTGAGAGGATTCGAACCCCCGGCCCCATGGTCCCAAACCACGTGCGCTACCAAACTGCGCTACACCCCGACAATGAAAATTTTACAAGAATTTTATATTCTTTATATTTAATTTTCGAACAGATATTATTATAACATGAAAAAAAATTTTGTCAAAGACTTTTTAAAAAATTTTTTAAAAGCACTTAGAAGACTATTATAGTTGATTTATAAAAAGATTACAACTAAAATATAAGTATTATTAAAGAAGGAGGTAACATGAAAGCTATTATATTTGATTTAGACGGAACCCTGGTGGACTCCATGGGATATTGGAGAAGAGTTTCTCGCGACTTTATGAAGACAAAGGGAATAGACATAGAAGACAGTGTGCAACACAAGATGACCACCATGAGCCTTAACACTTCCCTTAGGTATTTAAAGGACTATTACAAGTTAAGCGAAAGCTTTGAAGAACTTTATAATGGTTTTAGCGACACAGTTATAGATTTTTATTCTAACAAAGTTAAGTTAAAGGACAATGCCCTTGAAATTTTAAAATATTTTAAGGACAGGGACAAAAAAATTGTCATAGGAACATCAACAGCAAAGCATTTTGCAGACATAGTCATAAAAAAATACGGCATTGACAATTACATTGAAGGACTTTACACAGCAGATTCAGTTGGTCACATAAAGGGCGAAGAAAAATTTTTCACTACAATAACTTCTGAAATAAAGGAAGATCCAAGGGATGTATATTTAATTGACGACTCCTATCTTGCCCTTAGGACTGCCAAAAGTGCAGGCCTTGAGACAGTGGGCATCTACGATGAAAATTCCAAGGACAAGTGGCACTTAGTTGTAGAAGAAAATAAATATTCCATAACAAATTTAATAGAACTAAAAAATATATGAGATTATTTTTATTTTTTGCGGCAAGGACAATACCTGCCTTCATAATTACCTTTGTAGTCTTTTCCGTGGTGAGAGTAAAATTTTTCTCCCACAGAAAAATAAATTCCAACGGCTTTAGGGAATTTCTCTTGAGTCTTTTTGCAGGCTACCTTGCCTTTCTAGTAATAATGTTATTTACGCCAAACTCCTATATTGCCAACTCAGGAATAAATCTAACTAACGAAAACTTTGACTTCGTTGGAAATTTTAAAGACAGGATAACATCAGGAGCCTGGGGCGTAAACCTAGTTCCCTTTAGAACTATAAAAAATTACATAAAATATTCAGGCTTCCTTCACACAATGATAAATATAATGGGCAATGTAATAATATTTTTGCCCTTTGGAATTTTTGTGGCAGAAATCTTTCCCAAGACGAGGAGTCTTTCAAAGATCCTTGTCATAACTTTTTTTTCTTCCTTTTTTGTTGAGTTCATACAATTTTTTATAGGAAGGTCTGTTGACATTGACGACTTGATGTTAAATGTCCTTGGGTCAGTGATTGGATATTTTATTTGGAAAAAAAATTTAAGATTTAAATTTGCCAAGAAAAAGAGAAAAAAATTTAAGAAGACTGAGATGGGCTAAAATTGACAAAAAGGCGGAATTTTAGTATAATTTTAGTCTAACTTCATATGGGGGCGAAAATGGTTTCGACGGGGATTTTGAGCTTTAAGTAGCGAGTCGTTGATGGATCACACAACGCTAAAATGGTCTATAAAAAATAAACGACGAAAATAATTTCGCACTAGCTGCCTAATTAGGTAGCAATCCGGCCAGACGCCGCGAACTGTAACCGGGTTTCAAATTAGCGGGCAAACGAACTCTGTAATGCGCCATAGCAGAGGGGGTTAATGGCGATACTCTGTATGAGTTTGACACTCTAGTAATACAGGGGAAATTTAAGAGGAGTCTGCACTCGGAGAATCTTTCTGTAAGAAGTCTTCGGACGCGGGTTCGACTCCCGCCGCCTCCACCAAAATTTTAATTTAAAGTCATTCATGCTTATGGATGGCTTTTTATTTTTGCTTTAAATAAATTTTAAAATATTAAAAAAAGACTTGTTGAAGATATTTTAGTGAGTTAGCTAATAATTCTTTGTGTTATAATTTTTGTAATAAGAAATTTATTTTAAGAGGGTGATTTTATTGCTTAACTCTATAGAGCTTGTTAATAAACTTAATGATAAGGGTGTTGAATTTTGCGAAGTTAGTAAGGAACAAGCTATTCATTATTTAGAAGAGCATAATTACTATGTAAAAGTTTCATCTTATAGACATAATTTTAAAAAAGATGAAAAGGGAAAGTATAAAGATTTAGATTTTTTTCATTTAAAGGATTTATCTACAATTGATATGCATCTTAAATTTTTAATCTTAAAAACTATTTTAAATTTAGAGCACTCTTTAAAAGTAAATTTACTCAAATCAATAGAAAACAATGGTTTAGACGATGTAAATCTTACCTTGGAATTTTTGGATAGTTTAGGAAATAACAAGGGGGATACAGGATATAATATTAAGAAAGAATTATATAGAAGAAGAGGGAAAGGCTATGTTGGAAATCTGTTAGATAAGTTTACACATCCCAATTATCCAATATGGACCTTTGTTGAAGTCATATCCTTTGGTACTTTAGTAAAATTTATAAAGTTTTATGTAGAGAATTATGAAGATAATTTTGCAGATTGTGATATTTTATTTCGTGTTAGAGACATAAGAAATGCATCTGCACATAGTAATTGCCTTATTCACAATCTCCCAGACAAGAGAGGATATTATCTCGATGATATATATAAATTTTTAAAGAACAATTTAGATGAATACAATGGAGTTTTTATAAAAAGAAAGTTGAGAAATTTATTTATACATGATTTTATTTGTTTGCTTTATGCTTTTAACTTATATGTTAAAAGTGATGAAATAAAAACACATAGATTTAAAGAGATAAAAGAATTTTTTGACATTAGAGTTATAAGAAATAAAGATAAGTACGAAAAAAATAAAATTTTAATAGATGATTATAAATTTGTTAAGAAAGTAATTGACTTATTTTGTGACAATGCTATATAATGTAACCACAAAGGGAAAAACTAAATAGTTTTTTTTAACCGAGAACTTTGAGTTCTCGGTTTTTTATGTTTTATAAATTCTTAGCTTGTCCAATTATTAATTTGTTTATTAAATTATATTTTAATTGACTTTTTAGCTTGATTGTAAAAGTTTTTCATACATCTCTATTAACTCCTCTGGTATGACGAAGTTAAAGTAAGTGCCGGATTTTGATAGGAAGAGATACATGAGTCCCAGGGATGTGAATTTTTTCATATTTACATAGACATTTTCGTCGGAATAATCTACGGCGCCATTATAAAAATCGTAAAAGGACTTGTGCTCTTTTTCGTCAAAGTTCATGAGAGTGTTTTTAAATTCACTAGTAATTTTTTTATGTATTTCTTCTACTTCTTCTGACAAACTTAGTCCCTCAAGGTCTAAATCATAGGAAGATGCAATGAGTTGCCTTTGGTCGCCGTCTAAACTCTCTATAATAGGGTATAATTTATCAATAGGCAGTTTGTTAATGGTTTCAACTTTAAAAAGTTTTAATAAAAAATCGCTCATAATTCACCTCGTATTTATTATACATGAAATGAGCTGAGGGAGGAAATATGTCTAGTATTAAAAAACTTTCTGATGGCGTTTATTGTAAAATTATTCCTTTAAAGGGAAATCCCCTAAAGAGCATAAATATTTATATGGTAAAGTCTAGGGGCGAGGCTCTTATTATCGACACAGGCTTTAACACTGAAGAGATCAGGAGTGAAATGTTATCTTTTATAAGAGATATGGAAGTTGATTTAAAGAGGACAAAGTTATTTTTGACTCATCTTCACTCTGACCACACAGGTCTTGCAACTTGGTTTCATGAAGAGCTTGGCGTGGGAATTTATATGGGAGATATTGACTACCGCATGATGTCTTCTATGGCTGATGCAAATTCTAAGAGGTGGAAGGATGTTATGGCGACTACCCACCTTCAAGGGCTGGATGAGGACAATTTAAAAATTGAAGAGCATGCAGGCTTTCGCTATAGACCTAAGGCAGAGTTTCCCTACACTTCCTTTAATCCTGACTACACCCTAAAGCTTGGCGACTTTACCTTTAAGGGCATGGATTTTTCTGGCCACACTCCTGGAATGGTTGGTCTCTATGAAGAGGACCGAAAAATTTTATTTTGCGGCGACCACCTTTTGGGAGACATCACTCCAAATATTACTTTTTGGAATTTCACAGTGGGAGACAGCCTTGGCAGATATCTTAAAAATATTGAGAAATTAAGAAATCTTCCAATCGACCATCTTTATTCATCTCACAGGGCTCTTATTGAAGATGTGCCAAAGAGGATAGACGAGTTAAAGGCTCATCACGAAAAGAGAATTAGCGAGGCGTTAAAGACTTTAGAGGCTAGGGGCAAGTGCACAGTTCGTGACATTGCCATGAATATGTCTTGGGACATGAGGGCAAGAGACTTTTCTGAATTTCCAAACACGCAAAAGTTTTTCGCAGCAGGAGAAGCTCACGCTCACCTTGAACACCTAAGGGCCTTAGGCAAGGCTGACTTTGAAAAAGACCAAGATGGAGTTTTGCACTACTACGCGCTTTAAAAATTATTTGATTTTAAAAGATCTTAGACATAGAATTAACTTGACGAGAAAAATAAAAAATGGAGTGAAAAATGAATAATTTAATTTGTAAGTATAAAGACAAAGTTTTAGAAAGTGGCAAGGAAACAATTTTATGTGGCATTGTAAATGTTACACCAGATTCCTTTTCTGACGGCGGCAAGTGGTATGGCAAGGACAAGGCCATCAATAGGGCAATGGAACTCATTGAGGCCGGTGCAAAAATGATTGACCTTGGCGGCGAATCCACAAGACCTGGCTCCCATTATGTAGAAATCGAAGAAGAAATAAGTAGGGTTGTGCCAGTTATAAAAGAATTAAAGACTATGACAGATGTGCCCCTATCCATTGACACATGGAAGGCAGATGTGGCACAGGCTGCAATAGAAGCAGGCGTTGACTTTGTAAATGACATCACAGGTTTTTTGGGCGACCCTAAAATGGCTGAAGTGGTAGGAAAAAGTGATGTGGGTGCAATTTTAATGTTTAATCCAAAGATTGCAAGGCCAAAGCACAAGTCATCTGCCAACTTTCCATCCTTTGGTGGCGAGGGAGCCTTCACTGATGAAGAATTAAAATCCTTTGAAGACATGGACATTGTGGAAGTCATGAAAAAATATCTAGGGAAATCTCTTGAAAGGGCAGAAAAAAATGGCATTACAAGAGATAGAATTATGCTTGACCCAGGCATTGGCTTTGCCTTAACAAAAAAGGAAAATTTAAAGCTAATTGACAAAATTGACACAATAAGAGAAATGGGCTGCTTCACATTTTTAGGAGTATCAAGAAAGAGATTTATCACAAATATTTTGACAGAAAATAATATTGAAGCTGATGGAAATAATGAAGAAGGCTTTGAAAATAGAGACGAAGCATCGGCTGCCCTTACGACCATAGCAGCCTACAAGGGCGTAGAAGTTTTAAGAGTCCACACAATGAAGCACCACAGACTTGCAAAGCTCGTTGCAGACTCTGTAAGGCTCAATGAAGTTATAGAAGATGTAAATTTCAAACCTTATTCACTTTAAATTATTTTTTATAAGATATATAATATAAGCATAAATAAAAAAGGGGGACATTATGTCATTAATTGAAAATTTGAGAAGTAAAGTAAGAGCATCAAAACCAGAAATAGTATTTCCTGAAGGCGATGACCCAAGAATTTTAAGAGCAGCAATTAGACTTAATGAAGATGGAGATATTAAACCAATAGTTCTTGGAGACAAAAAAGGACTTGAAGCTTTAGCAGAAAAAGAAGGGGTAAAACTAGGAGACCTTGAAATTCTAGACCCAGCTAACTATGAAGCTAAAGATGAAATGGTTAAGGCTTTTGTTGAAAGAAGAAAAGGAAAAGTAAACGAAGAACAAGCAGCAGAAATCTTAAAAGACCACAACTATTTTGGCACAATGCTTATATACATGGGAAAAGCTAAGGGACTTGTATCAGGAGCAGCACACACAACTGCAGATACAGTTAGACCAGCCCTTCAAATCATAAAGACAAAAGAAGGATACAAGAGATGTTCAGGTGCCTTTATCATGCTTAGAGACGAAGAAATGTATTTAATGGCAGACTGTGCTATTAACATCGACCTTGATGCAGACGGACTTGCAGAAGTAGCAGTAGTATCAAATGAAACAGCAAGACAATTTGGAATGGATCCAAAGATTGCAATGCTTTCTTTCTCAACTAAGGGTTCAGCATCTCACGAAAGAGTAACAATGGTTGCAGAAGCAACAAAAATGGCTAAGGAAAAAAATCCTGACATGGCAATTGACGGAGAATTACAATTTGACGCAGCTTTCGTAGAATCTGTTGCAAAGAAAAAAGCACCAGGCTCAGAAGTTGCAGGACACGCAAATGTATTTGTATTCCCTAACATTGAAGCAGGAAACATTGGCTACAAGATCGCTCAAAGATTTGGTGGATTTGAAGCAATTGGACCTATCCTTCAAGGACTTAATGCCCCAGTAAACGACTTATCTCGTGGTTGCTCAGAAGACGAAGTATATTCACTAGCAATCATAACAGCAGCACAAGCAGTTCTATAA
>ERZ1673752.2060-NODE-2060-length-24214-cov-4.952978_pt1 | contig 24214 bp, 14 predicted proteins | sample MGYA00580195_ERZ1673752 | MGnify/ENA primary metagenome ERZ1673752 (study PRJEB41218, sample SAMN15661744) | gut metagenome | host: Homo sapiens | place: Canada: London | collected 2015-08-20/2019-03-30 | study: EMG produced TPA metagenomics assembly of...
CTAAAAGGATAGGTCACTTCACTAGGAAGAGCCTCTTTGTGAATTGCTGATAAGGCCGCAGGACTGGGGCAAGCCCAGGGAAGCGGGGTTTTCACGCAGGTAAAGTTCCAGCCCGAATAGAGGGTAAAGGGTCGATCATTGATCGTCCCGTAGATGGCATCACTATTAGCCGTAATGTCAAAGCGATACCGGGCTGCAAAATCCACTAAGTTGTTGGCAATCATAGGCCTGTGCTTCCTCCCTTACATCTTGCCCTCTTATCTTGGCATGTTTCATGGAGTTTTTCAAGAATCGCCAGCCGCTATTCGGACGCTGTAGGGATACTTTGGGGATACTTTGGGGATACTATTCAGTTGCTATTGTGCTGCTTTGAGGAAGCGTTGGGAACACCTTTAGGCACTTTTAGGCAGAAAAAAGCACCGGCAAATGCCGGTGCCTTAGGAAGTCAATGTTAATTCTTATCTTGGCCCTCTCTTACAGTCTATGGTTCATTCAGCTCATAGCCTACTCAGGACTTTGCTTACGTAAGATTTTGCCTTCATTGACTCAAGGATCTTGAAAGACCTAGTCTTGAGACTCAGCAGATTCAGCACTTTCAGGCTCTTCGCTGGCAGCCCCTTCTTCAGTAGCTTCCGACGCCGCCTCAGCCTCCGCTTCTGCAGCAGCTGCCGCCGCAGCTTCCGCTTCAGCCTTTTTAGCCTCTTCAGCCTTGCGTTTAGCCTCTTCGATCTGCTTTTCTTCCGCAGCCTTCCGCTGCTCTTCCTTTTCCTGAGCTTCCTTCTCCAGCTTATCTACAATCTCTGCTCCAGCCTTACTTGCTACGGTAATATCTGCCGTACCAAAGAGGGTGCTGGTAGAGCTGGAATCATCCGTATAAGAGAAACTACCCGACCTCGGTCCACGTGACTCACCATCATGGTCATCAGAACGACGACGAGGGCGTCGGCCACTACGACGGTTATTCGAGTTAGTTCCCTGGGACTTCCAGTTTTCAAGAGCAGACTCCTCCGCATCGGGTGGATCAATAGGCTCCACGTCCTTAATGGAGATGCTGATTCTTCTACGCTCATTGGAAGTTTCGATAACTCTAGCATCCACTTCCATGCCCTCTTTGAGAACCTGGCTAGGATGATCTAGGTGGTAGTTCGAAATCTGGGAAATATGGCACAGAGCATCCAGACCTGGAGCAATCTCAACGAATGTTCCAAAGTCCACCACTCGGACCACGATACCCCGGACAATAGATCCAAGAGGATAGCGCTCCTCAACGTGGTAGTAGGGATCATTTTCTGGACGCTTGAAGCCTAAAGAAATCCGATTCTTCTCCCGGTCGAAATCTTTCACGAATACGTGCATAATATCGCCGACATTCACGATATCCGAGGGATGCTTGACTCTCCGCCAAGAGAGTTCGGAGATATGAACCAAACCATCCACTCCGCCCAGGTCAACGAAGGCACCAAATGTCGAAATATTTCTTACGACACCATCATATTCCTTGCCGACTTCGATCTCATCCCAAATTTCCTTGGCCGCTTTTTTGCGTTCCTTCAGGAGAATGGCTTTTCTCGAACCACTGACTCTAAGTCTCTTCCGAGAATTGTCAAAGTTCGTGATGATGATTTCCATGCTCTGGTTCAAATAGTCCTTCAGGTCTTCTGTCTTAACCGCTCTCAACTCAAGTTGAGTTTTGTTGATGTAGACATTGATGGACCCATAATTAGCAATGACCCCATCACGAGCTAGACTGTTGATTCTGACGGTAACCGGTTCACGGTTCAAATAAGCTTGCTCTAAGGCTTCTTTATGCTTGTTGAAGTCGACCCGGGTCTTGGAGAGAATAATTTCCTTCCCCATGTCGGTATTTCTGATGCGCCGAATGAAAACCTCAATGGCAGCATGCTCCTTACAAGCCTGGTCCAAATCATAGTCTGGTTCAAATTCCTGTCTAGGGACCTTACCTTCCGACTTGTCTTTGACATCTACATAGACGTAATCGTCATCATAGCGAATCATGTTGCCCGTCACAACGGTGCCGGGTTTCAAACGCGGAATACTGTCAATAAAGTCGCTAAAGCTCACATCGCCTTCGTCATTCTTCTTCACTTCTGTCTCTGTTGATTTGGTTGCGGTACTTGTTTCAGCCTGTGCCTCATGGGTTTCTTCACGGACATCAGAAGAGCTTTCTAAAGATACCTCTGTTTCAGGAGTGCCCTCTACACTTTCAATTTCCTCCTGCGAAGCAGCCTCATTGTTTTCTTGCTGATTCTGCAAAACCTCATGTTCTGTCATTAAATGGATAACCTCCCAGATTGTACTTTTTGGCGTAGATGCACCAGCTGATACTCCAATCTTCCTCGCACCCTTCCAGGTGCCATCCGCTTGGAGGCGGGCTAAGATAGGCTCAAGTTCACCTACTCCATCGATGAAAGAGCAATTTCGGCAACGGTCCCGGGCGGCTTGAAATAATTTCGTCGTATTGGAGCTATCATGGCTCCCTACAACAAAAAAGAGATCCATACGGGCAGCCAAATCCCGGTTTTCTCGTATGCGTACCGAAGTTACCTTACATATTGTAGCAAAGATTTTAATTTTTGCAATTTTTTCCTGGATTATTTTTTGGAAAGCCAGAAATTTCCCCGGGTCGAAGGTCGTTTGGGCAAAAAGAGCCCAGTATTCCGGAGGCTCTGGCCCCTTCTCCCTTAATAGTGCATCGTCCAAGGCCTGTGACAAATACTGCAAATCCCCTGCCACGAGTACCTTTTCCGGTGCTGCCAGGTGTCCCAAGACCCCTTGAATTTCCGGATGGGACCGATCCCCCAGAATAAGAATTCCCGCTCCGTTGTCTTCCTCCTGGCGGACTTGCCGCTGGAGCTTTGCTACATAGGGGCAAGTTTCATCCCATATTTCGCAGGCCTTGTGGCGTAGTTCAGTCAACACATCATGACGAGTCCCATGGGCCCGAATGACCACCCGGGCCCCCGGAGGGACATCACCAGGATTCTCAGCCAGGTGAAAGCCCTGGCCCTTCAGATCTTCTAGGACCCTTGCATTGTGAACCAGGGGTCCCAACATATAGAGGGGGCGAGGATCTGAGCCTTGCTTTCCCTCTTGTGCCTCTTTCGCTAAGGCCTCCGCCTGACCTACCGCCCTAGCTACCCCAAAGCAAAAGCCTGCTGACGGATTTAAATAAATTTGCTTATTTATAACGGTAACAACAGGCTCATCCCTATCAGCACTTAAGGGAGATCCTTGTACTTGTGATTCGGGCCTTCCCACGACAAACCTCCTAAGGCAAAACTTCGTTTCATTAGGGTCGCCGCCAAGAGATCAGCCTCCTCCGGCGTAACCCTTCCTCCAGGGGGAACATTGAGGCAAAATGGCGCCCCGTAAATAACCCGATTCTTCCGAAATAGCTTGTAAGTCCCGTCAATGTAAAAGGGAATAAGGATTGCCCCCGTCTTAATAGCCAGCTTTACCGTACCCGGCAGAGGCATGGTTGTCAGTGCCTCTTCCGGAGGAATCCGGTGAGCTTGCGGAAAAATTCCTAAAATACACCCATCCTTGAGGACTCGGAGCATTTGTTTCAGGGCCTGCATGTCGTTAATGGACCGATCCAGAAAAATAGCCTGGTAATCCCTACAAATATTCCCAACCACCGGGGTCGTCGCCAATTTTTCCTTCGCCACCCAAATGACATGCTCCGGGAAGGAGGTTTCCAAGGTCAGCACGTCGAAATTAGAGGTATGGTTCCCATAGAGGATAATTGGTGGATGGTCTGCCTTCCAGGCAGTCAGCTCTGCCATAAAACCCACATTAGGCCTCAGGTCCCCAGCTAGGTCTTGACCTCGAAAGGCCTGCTGAAGTTTCTTAGGATCTGTAAAAATATCCGGTCTCAAAAAGCGACAAAACGCTACATATCCCCCAAAATGAGGGCGAAAGAGAAATCGAATCAGATTGCCAAAAAATTTCCGATAGCGCCGACGCTGAGGGAAATTGGCACAGGGCATTCCAGGGTTCGAAAGGGTCATCTCAGAAGGAAAACCCACAGGCGGGTTCGGCACTGAAACCAACTTCGTAAGCGCCGACGCTTCCGGGGCTCCTTTCAGCGTCTTTTCCTGTGTTCCTTGCCGCTCCTCGCTGGATGTCCTTTTAGCAGTACCTTTTACTGACTCTTCCGGCGTTCCTTGGCCTGGATCTTGCAGGGCTGAACTCACGCTTGGGCCTCCTCTTGATCCGCATCATCTTCGTGATCCGAATCATCTTTTTTGCCCAAATCGGCAGGTGGGACCTCTCCCTTGCGGATCAACTCAGCAAAGCCCGATTTCAGAAGGATATCCGTCACAATAATATGAAAGACATCCTCAAATGAAAGCGCATCAGTCCTTACGACCTCTGCATCTTCAGCAATAGCCATATTCTTTTGGTCATTTTCATCCCGCTTATTCTGGGCTTCTAGAACCTCCTCGCTGGAGACCTCTACCTCTTGCTCAGCCAACTGTTTACGCCGCCGTTCCGCTCGGACTTCCGGGGCCGCAGTCAAATAGTACTTAAAAGGCGCATCAGGCAGGACCACACAGCCAATATCCCGCCCATCCATGATCAAGGAAGTTTCTGCAGCCAGAGACCGCTCCAGGCCCAAAATAAATTGGCGCAGCGCAGGCATCTGAGCCAGTTCAGATGCTAGACGAGAAATTTCCTGGCTGTGCAAGGCCTCTCCTGGCTCCTCCCCCCGGTATTGATTCACCTGGCGGGTCCCCTCAAAACGCACCTCAATATCCTTGGCAAATTGCTCTGAGGCTAAAAGCCTTGTCAGATTTGCCTTGGCATCGGCCGGCGCCCCGCCTTCCTCTTGAGCGACCGCCCAGGCCACCAGGCGAAACATCGCCCCAGTATCCAGGTGAGGAATGGCTAAAAACTCAGCCAGGGCGTCAGCCATAGTACTTTTTCCTACCCCTGCCGGTCCATCCAGGGCAATATGCCCTACCTGGTCTCGAAAATAAGCCTGTAAAATCTCCTGGTCTTTTTCGCGTTGAAACATGGATTCCTCCTCTATTCTATCTTCTTTTGGCTGGTCTTCCTGCGCTAGATCTTTAGGGTCTTGGTCTTGCTGAGCTTGGTCTTGTTGGAATTGCTCTTGTTCGTCATGTGGAGCAGCACTTCTATCGCCTCCTAGAGCCTTACCCAGGTCGAGATTCTCCTCCGCCCGGGGCTCCAGCAGATCACGGATGGACTCATACATAAAAATTTCAAGCTCCGGAATTTCCTCCCAAGACTGAACTTGAAACTCCAAATAAAAAGTCGTACTAAGGCGAAAAAGCATGGGCCGTCCCACCGTATCCAGAGTCCCCGCCTCCTGCAAATAATCCATCTCCACCAGGCGATTCACTAAAGCGTCCGAATTGACGCCTCTGATTTTCTCAATCCCAGCCTTGGTCAACTGCTTGAAATAGGCAACCGCAGCCAGTACCTCATAGGCAGCCTTGCCCAAGTGGGGGCGGGAAGATTTACCCAAGAGTTTGCGAATGGCAGGAGCAAAACTTGCCTTCGTCGCCAAAGCGTAACCTTGGTCCTCAAAGTATCTGAGTTCGATCCCCCCATCTTGCTCTTGTGCATATTTTTCTTTCAGATCTAGCAAAAGTCCCTCTACAAAGGGCTCTGTTACCCCAAGCTTATCTTCTGGCCGCCCTGTCTCCCGACAAAGATCAGTTAAGACCTTCACCGTCAAGGGGCGGTCTGTCACAAAGAGAAGGGCCTCTACCTGGCCCCGGTAAAAAGCTTGTCGACTTTGCTCTATTTTTGCTTCCTGCGCATCCTTCCTCATGATCGAGAATGAATCCTTCCCCATTACCAAGAACTATCGGTTGGTTCCTGCTCCAAATGCTCCAAGGCCCTCCTGAGCTTGGCAGCATCAACCTTAGCACCCAAGTGGATTTCTCCTAAAAAGCCGTCCTGGGTCGCCTCCACATAGGCCTTCTGACAGTTGACTAAGGTGGCCACCAGGCCCGTAAGGCGGCGGTTTCTCCCAAAGGCCTTGCCGAAAAGCTCATCAAAGGAACAGGTCTGATCCAATAAAAGTTTCCTCAACAAGAGGTCCTGGGCCTCATCCACCCGGTAGTCTCCCTGAGCGAGCTGTCGGTGGATAAGCCCTGCCATATAGGCCTCTTCTCCAGCCCGAAAGGCTCGCATGGCTAGCCTTTGCCAAGCTGCCCGAAAAAGCTCTAACTGGAAGACACCTTCCGTATCGGCCAAAGCCTCAGCAGGATCGAGTGTTGCCCCAGGCGCCGCCTCAGCAGGATCAAGTGTTGCCCCAGGCGCCGCCTCAGCTGGATCAAGATCAGACCATCGTAGGGCCCCCTTGGCTTGACGCAAAAAACTAGGTTCAGAAGCCCGCCTTTTCGATTCCAACTGATCTGCCACGACCTTGTTCCGCCGATAGACCAAAAGCCGGATGGTCAAATCCTCCCAGGCCTCATCAGAAGAGTCTTCCCAAGGCTCCTCAGGGTCTGCGTCCACTGGCAAGAGACACCTGGCCTTTAAGTCCAGCAAAATCGCCGCCATTAAAATAAAAGAAGACAAAAAATCCATCTCCTCCTGGTCGGTAAAATCTTCTTCCTCTAAGGCCTGGTCCAAGTAGTGGAGATATTGGTCACAAATACTCGCCAAAGAGACCCGAGTCAGATTTCCTCTGTCTTCCTTCAGCAAAGTATCCAAAAGATCCAAGGGTCCAGAAAAATCCTGAATCCGATAGATCTTCTCGGTCACTTCCTCCGGATCATCGAGTCTGTTCCCCGGATCGTCGAGTTGGTTCCCCTGATCGTCAAGGTTTTCTCCCTGATTATCAGGAGGCTGAGCAGGAGTATTTGCTAATGTTAGATCCTGGCGATTCATAGATTTTTAAGCAAAGATGCTCACAATCCAGTTGGCAAACCAAGCTAAGGGTTGGCGCAAAATCCAATTGATCGGCGTGGCCAAAATATCCATCAATTTAGAGATGATGTCACTTCCCAAAAAAATCAAAAGCAAAAAGGCCGTAGAAATCTCTCTTTGATGAACGAGCATAAACTCGTAGCTTTTGTCAGGCAGGAGAAAGCCAAAGAGTTTTGACCCGTCAAGGGGAGGAATGGGCAGGAGATTAAAAATAGCTAGGTTGACATTGGCTAAGTACATAGTGATTAAAAAGGTCCACAGGATCGCCAAAAGGGTGCCCCCCTCGCCTGGCTCGATATGGGAAAGCTCCTCCCATATTTGCAAGATCGTAATCCCTAAAGACGCTCCCAAGGCCAAAACCAAATTAGAGATTGGCCCTGCTGCTGAGACCCAGGCCATCCCCTGGCGCATCGAAACATTCTTGCGAAATTGCATGGGGTTAACCTCTACGGGCTTAGCCCAGCCCAAACCAATTAAAAGGAAACAAAGACTCCCCAACCAGGTTAGATGCGCCATCGGATTCATAGTTAACCTGCCCATCCGTGCTGCTGTATCATCTCCGAGTCGGTAAGCCATCCAGGCATGTGCCCTCTCGTGAAAGGAGAGAGAGATCATCAGAACCAAGACCTGGATAAGAACAGTAGTAATCCCCAAATTGCCGTTTAATATACTTCGTAACATAGGATGTTTGTTTCGCTTTCCTCCTCTAATAAAGTGCCTTTTAGTCTAGCTGATTCGCATTTTTTACGCAAAGAACCCTCCTAGGGCCTAATAGGCCAAATAGGAGGGCACAGTTACATAAATATTATTTCATTTTATATCTACTTATATCTACTTATTTCTACGACACACGGCGAGAATGCCAGCTATGCTTAGGAAAGTCCATATCCAGGAGGCCAAGGACTTTTCTCCAGTCTCTGGAATACCATGAAAGGCACGGGAAGCAACCACTGGCTGAGCGTTGTTAGAGCTAGGTCGCATATAAGCTTGGACTGGCTCTGGCGCAGATTTGGAAACAGCCTTGGGAACCAGAAGCTCATCAGGCGGAAGAGATAGGCGTTTCAGGCGCTTCAATTTTTTCGGCTGGACTTTCGTAGAATTAGCCTGGCTTTCCTTTGTCTCTTCCGTTTCTTTGCTCCCGGAAGGCTCCGTTGTTGCCTTGGTCTCCTTAGTATCCGTCGTGTCTTTTATTTCCTTCTTATCATCGGTATTTGACTCTGACTTTTCCTGAGGCAGGCCTTCAGTGGGGGCAGTGGATTTTGTGTTTTGCGCATCCCCGGTCGCTTTGCTGGGATCTGTCTCTTGCGCATCGCCGGTGGGTTTAGTGTCTTTTGTCTTTTTTGATTCTTGATTTCCCTCTTCATCTTGTTGGTTTTTAGGTTTGGGAGGATTCTCTGGCTCTTCCTTCTTCGGCGGATCTTCTTGTGGCTTAGGCTCCACAGCATCCCCGCCTTCGGCCACCTTACCATCCTCTCCTTTCGTATTCTGGATGACCAGGCGCTTATTAGGCTCCTGGCCGATCATAAAGCTGACCGGACTAGCCAGGATTTTATAACCCTCTGGGGCCTTCGTCTCTTGCAGGAGATAGCGTCCATATTCAAGGTCTTTCGCTAAAGCCTTCCCCGTCTTATCTGTCACAAGGCTTGCCGTCTTTTTCCCCGGCAAAGGCTTGGTTCCGCGGCCCGCCTGATAGCCATACAGCAAAAACTCTGCTCCTTCCAGTCCCCGCTCTTCTTCACTGTCAACCTTCACAACTTGCACGGGAAAACGCTTTAATGTCTCTTGGAGAGTAGGCCAAGCCTTCCACGAAGCTCCATTTTGCTGAAGACTTGCCCAATTGATGGCCACGGGTTGAGCTATATTATAGGCTGGATCTGCATTCACAACCTTCAGACTCAAGGGTAATTCCCCCCCTTTCCAAGCAAATACTCCCTGATAGTACCCATATCCCGTCAAATTTTTTGCTTCGTTTTCATTTTGTTTTTTTTCTTCTTGCTTTTCATAGTCGACAATGTCATCAGGCTCTTCTCCCTCGCCTGTCTGCGCAGGGTCCTGGGGGGCTTCTTCTATTCCCAAGGAAATTTTCGTCTTTTCTTGTTGCAATGCAATGAGCGAGTCGGCCGGAATCCTACTCACCAGGTCCGTTTCTTCCGGCAAAACCACTCCTGTCAACAAATCTTCCCTAGCTGCCAAAGCAACAATTTGTGTCTTGGCCCGGTGTTCTAAAAGCTCCTGACTTTGCCACTTGGGTTCTTCTAATTTGCTGACGTAGGGAATATTTCGTGTCTTAGCGTGGGAGCTAATGCTGATGTAAGTTGTAGGTAAACGGTGGGGCTGGGTATTGATTCTTCTTGCAAAGGGATCTTCGCTTTCTTGCGGGAGCGCATCGGTTAACTTCAAAGGTTGGGGGGTGCGATCGACCTTGTCTTGGCCATTCACCACCGTATGACGTTCCGTAACAATATTGAGTTGATTGTCGTCATTTACGGTCGGCAAATCTTCAATTCGATTGATTTCAAAAGGTATAGGCTCTCCCACTGGCTGAAGCTGGCGTATGGCCTCGACGTTATCATCGGCCACTTCCTGCATCCGGTCTGACCTATATTCTTGCAAATAATACTTGCCAAAGGTTAAAGACCCACTCATTGAAATGTCTCTGCCTGAACTAAAGAGGAGGCGCATTAAAGTCCCCTTCTTATACCGGTTATGTAGGATCCGCAAATCTTCCCCTGCATGAATGCCAAAGAGTCGCTGACTTTGCAATACTTGGGCGTAGACTGGCTGATAAAGGACCAGACCGCTTCGCCCTAATTCTGGTGTCTCGTTATCGGCTGGCGTGCTTCCCTCTGTTGAATTTTCGTCTTCTCCTTGTCCTTGCTCATTTTCCTCATTCCGAGGCTTGGCTTGGCCCACCGTCACTTTTTTAAAGCCTGCTAGATCTTCCACACTGACCGTCAGAGCCAATTGACCAAATTTCCGGTAAGTGTCTCTGCCTGCCTTTTTCGGTTTGACGCTCAGAATAAATTCGTTGCGCTCCACTTCTGGGTCAATCGTTACAAAGCTTTGACTTTTTTCAGAAAAGTAGGCTGCCACCCAATATTTATTATTCTCCCGATATTTACTATCTGCCTCTTCAGGTGGAAAGAAGGCCCCCAAATTTCCCTCTGGCTTCAATTCTCTTTGGGCATAAGGGAATTTCAAGGTTTGCCCCTGCAAAAAGTTTTCATCAGCACGTATGGTCAGGGTATTTTTCCCATCCCATTTAACGTAGAGTCCACCATTATCGGTCCCGATGGCTCTTTCAACATTGGGCCTAAGACGGGAAGCCCGTGAAAAATATCGCAAACATCCTTTCTCATCTTCCAGATCGATCGTTTCACCAGGAGATAGCTCGATAATCCGCCTGGCAAAGCTAGGCCCAGTCGTTACAGCATTGATATAAGTATTAATTTTGCTTTCCAAATCCTTGTTTAAGCCTTTTGCTTCATCATTCATTTTTTCCCAATTAAAGGAATAGCCCAGAGCCGACCAGATGTAGGCCTGCATCCCCAAGGTCAAATCTTCAACTTCATCCTGTTTTTGGCTCTCATTTCTAGCCATATTGTAATATTTCAAAGCTAGAGCAATATTCCGGATGGCCCTATCCTTATCTTGTTGATTGATTCCCGGGTAGCATTTTTCCAAGGCATCTGCAAGACTTGTCGGCATATAATGTTCTTTTCGATCTACAAAAAACTGAGGCTCAATACAAAAACAGGTGGTCGACTGTTCTTTTTGAAAGAGATTGAAATACTGGAGCCGGGTTGCTGGAGAATTTTTTGATCCCCGGGATGTACCGCTGCCTCTATAGGTAAAGTCAACAGTATATTTCGCCCCCCCCTTGGAGGGATAGTTCGATTGTAGGGTTACCGGGGCCGGCTGACCCTCTTCCTGCCCTTCATCATCCTCCCCAGTGTCTTCCTCTCCGGAAGGCGTCTTGTTTAAAGTCCCTGCATCTCCTAAAGGTTTCCTTACTGGGCTTTCTCCTAAGGGTTTTCGTACCGGATTTTTCAGGGGCGATCCCAATGGAAGCTGCTCTCCTCCTAAACTGGGCTGGTCTTTCTTTTGCGCCTCGGGGTACGTAACCAAATTTCCGTCCTCATCGATATAAAGGCCAGGATCCCCCTTAGCTCCTAGGCCATCGGTATTCCCCTCTTCCAAATCTTCTCCGTCTTCTTCATAAACATAGTATTCACCGTCGAGTTCGTAATATTCTTTACCCCAGGCCAGCTGGCCAAGGGGCCCCACCAGGAAGGTGATCGCCAAGAATAGGGCTAGGAACTCCCCTCGTTTTTTTCTTGTATGGTCTTTCATAGGTCCTCCTTTTATCTTCCATCAAAATCATCGTAGTCTCGTGCAAGAGGGCGTTACTATCCTTATCCTCTAGCACCTGGGTCTAGGATAGGAGATGGGGGGGAAAAAAAGGGCAAAAAAAACCGACAAAGAGCGACCTTTGTCGGTAAAAACTAATTCATTTAGTCTCCAGCGTTGCTAGCAAAGAGCGAAGAACGATGATTGAAGATCATAGTCTCGTCTAGACAAAAGTTTTAGACTGAAGAACTTCTGCTAAAGGCAATAAAAAAGCCCTCCCCGGAGGGAGGGCACCGTCTAGTCATAAACTAGTTATTCTTAAGCTAAATACTAAACTTACTGATTGTCAACCTTAAAATTGTACTCAAGAACTTCAGGATCAGCATTGGGATCAATAGCCTTAAGATTTGTGGTAATCTTATAATCCGCACACGTATGCACTGCAGTACCGCCAACTTTCAACAACTTACCAGCATTCCCGCCGTCGAGATAAGCGCCAACGGCTGCGAGGTCGGGTGCAGCAGGCAGAGTTCCATCAGTTTTAATGTTACTACTAACCCACATATTGGCAGCGGTTCTCAGTGCAGAGTGTTCCTCTTGAGCTCTGGTCAACTTAGCACTCCTTGTAAATGTAGAGAAGCCCAAAACGGCAGCAGCGGCCAAGATGGCGATGATGACCATGACGACTACTAACTCAACTAGGGTAAAACCTTTTCTTCTTGTCATAATAATTACCTCGTAAATCTTTCTTGATTTTTTAAGAGTTCTCTTGTGCACTTCCCTGTGAAGTGCTCTGTTTCTCAACTCTTGAAACCATGATACCAGTCAGCTTCACAAATTGCAAGTGTTTATTAACAATTTCCTAAAATTTATGGTCGTGGAATAGATGTTGATATATCAAGCTTTATTTCAAAATTTGTAACGAGTTATACAAAAAGTTTTAAAAATTTTACGAATGCTTGAGAGAGCCGCAAGATATATGCTTACATTCCGTCAAAATGAGCAAAGAAGTCATCCCTGAGATCACCCTACATAGCCCATAGATGGGAGAATTGGCAGATTATATACGCCTATGGATGGGGTCTTGGCAGAGCCTCGGCATAAAAAAACCCGGTCCAAGACCGGGTCTGATATCGGTTAAGATCTGTTATTCTCTTAGAATCCCAAGTGACTTAGACTCCCAGTTGATCTAGGCTCCCTGTTGACCCTGGGGGGCAGGAGCTCCGCTATGGGGAATGACAGGCGGCGTGTAGGTCCGGCTGGCTAAGTCTTGATCTACCATCCTAAGCGCGGCTGGGTTGGTCCCTGCAATGGTATACTGGTCGACATTGGCGTTGGCATTTCCTTCCTCTTCCACCTGCTCTAATACATACCAATCTAGGAATAAAGTCGCTGCACGATCTTGGTGCTTTTGGGCAAGGTCAGATAGATTCTGGATCGACTTTGTGATCATCTCTTCATGCGCTAAAATATCTTGGAAAACTTCTAGAGGTTGATCCCAACTTGCCTTTTCGGGGGCAGGAATGGCTTGCAACTTGATATAGGCATTACGGTTAGCCAAATAGTCGTAGAAGCCCTGAGCATGGGCCATTTCCTCCTGATATTGAATCATCGTCCAATGGGCGGCTCCTAGCCAGCCTTTACTGGTTAGCCAGGCTGACATTTGTAGGTAGAGATTGGCTGAGGCAACCTCTAGAGTATATTGGTTAGTCATTGCTTGTACTAATTCTTCATGCATTGTTATGATTCCTCCTTATGCACCTTCAGGGTAGCAAAATGTCCTAAAGAATACCAGAGTTCAAGCTCAGCTTCTTTATCCTTTCTTGCCTTTTGTTTTATTCTTTGGCTTTTTCCCTTTGGTAGCTCCCTCTGTACTTTCCCCGTTTTCGCCATCCGGATCTTCCTCCGGAATCCAATCTGCTTTAGTGAGCTTATGTAAAAATAGATCTTCTTGGCCAAATTGAATGGCTCGCTGGTGCATGGCTTCCAGGTCCTTACAATCCTTGCGATGAATCCTGATGTTGCTTTCTCCAGACTTGGTGCGGGAAGATTTGTAGCCTACAATCTTGTCCCCAGGCTGGGGATGACAACATTTCGCAGGCGTAGCGATAATGTTTTGTTGATCAATCAAAAAATGGTAAAGAAGTTTTCCCCCTTGCGGCACGGCTTGTGGAAGGAAGGGAAGATCCCGCCTTCTCACGATAGGACTTTCCTCGGTATAGGCCCCTGCTTCCAGCTTTTCTTCTTCTGCATCAGACGTATCTAAAAGATTGTAGCTTATACCATTTCTGTCTCTCTCTGCCTTTACGCCTAACTCTTTTAATCTTTCTGGACTTTGTAAAGAAAAATAGGTATATAAGAGGCCCTTGCTTAGGCGGTTGACCCATGTATGGTTGTCCTTATCCCTGGGAAAAAGACCCAAGCGATTAAAGATAAGGTTTAAGTCATTAGAAGTGCCTATCTGCCTTTCGTAGGCTCGAATCACAGCGGCATCCATCACTTCATCCTGGGGGACATTTTGGGCTAACTTCATATTCTTAATTTTTCTTTTTATCTTTTCTTTTCCCTTACGGACATTCTCTGGAGTGATATTGTTAGTAAGCACCCTCTTAATCCGATTACGAGTATGCGCCTCGGAAGCATCCCTAAGCCATGACGCACGAACCTGCACCTTAGGGCTCGTCTCAATTTGAACCACATCATTTTCTTGAAGGATATAGCTGCGAGCTACCAACTTACCATTAACTCGGGCCATGACATAGTGATCTCCGATTTCACTATGAACCTTATAAGCAAAGTCTAGGACTGTTGCGCCATCAGATAAGGAAACAAGGCTATTATTCGGCGTATAAGTATTGACCCTGTCTGATTGATCCATGACCTTAGCATTTTCTTCTGTCAAGGTAATATACTGGTCTGCAGCATTCAAATTATCCTTGGGACCTATCATAGAATTGATGATCTCTTTAATATTCTTCCAAATTCTTTTACCTGTCTGACCCAGGACAGGAGTACCATCTTTATAAACCCAATGGGCCGCTAAGCCATGTTCGTTCTTTTCATGCATGGCAAAAGTGCGAATCTGAACTTCAACTTGAAGAGTCGGAGTAAGTTGGAGGGTCAGATGCAAGGATTCATACCCATTTTTTTTGGGTCTAGCGATATAATCTTTACTTCTCCCTTCAACTTCCTGATATTCTTGTTTTATGGTACTAAATAAGAGATAACACTCAGCCGTACTAGTAACGAGGATGCGGGCCGCATAGATATCATGGATTTCGGAAAAGGTCACATGACTGTTCATCATTTTACGATTAATGGAAGCAAGTTGCTTTCTTCGGCTAGTGATCTCAAATTTAGCATCGGGTAACAAGTTTTTTTTGCATAATCCATTAAGTTCTTTTAAAAAGGCACTATAATCAACATGCACTTTTTGATCCAGGGCTCGTAGATACTCATAAATTTCCGCATAGGCTTGGGGATGTTCATTACGAAAGCAGAGCTCATCAATCTCTTGTTTTATCATGTAAAGCCCCAAGTTTTCAGCTAATCTCGCATAAATAGTTCTGGTCTCTGTAATAATATTGTCACGGTTTTGGCCTTTAGGCATACTCTTTAAAGTACGCAGGTTATGCAAACGGTCAGCCATCTTAATAGAGAGGGCTGCATAATTTGTTCCAGTTTTTTTCAAAAGAGACTGGATTTTCAATGCCCGTTTTAAATTATTTTCCTCCACAGGATCGACTTTTTTGCTTTTCTGCTCATTTTTCTGCTCGCTCACTGTTCCGTCGAGACCTGCTTGTTTCTCCATTTCCTCTTGACGCTTTTCTTCTTGCGTCGCAATGGTCACACGATCTACAATGTTGCTAACCGTCAAACCAAAGGCCCGATCAAGGTCCTTTTTTACAATTTCCTTACTATCTTCCAGAACATCATGGAGAAAGGCAGCCGACAAAGTCCAATGGTCAAAACCTTGACAAGCTAGGATCACGGCAACATCAATCGGGTGGGTGATGTAAGGCAACCCATCGTTTCGTTGATCTTCACGGTGAGCAAAGCGGGCAACCTTATAGGCTCTCCAAATAAAATCCATGAAAGCTTGGATTTGGGCCTGGAAATTGGGATCATTTTTATCTAAACCTTCATGCTTCTGTCTCAACTCCACTTTATTGCGATAAACGTCAAGAACTTCATACTTAACCATAGCATCCAAATGATCATTTAAGTCCATTGTTAAGTCTATATTGCCCATATCCAACATAAGACTACCTCCTGCGTTTGTTTTTTATGGTTTCAAGATCTCCCATCAGCCTTTGCCAGCTTGGGCAAGCCCGTACTGATTTCCGCTCTTGCTGGAACTTATAGGAAATCCAAAAATTCGTACAAGGTCCAAAAGCCCTATCTTGCCCATTGGGAAGGGTAAGTAGAACACCCAGTCCCAGTTCTTCCCAGATATCAAAGCACCGTCTCAAGACAAACAAAGAAGGCGAAAATCCCCGATCCTTCAGGACTCTTTGCATAAGCTGGCAGGTATGGTCAAAAGAAAAGGCTCTTGGTTGGGAAGAAATATCCGGAGATGCCTTTTTCAACGAATCTTTTCCCAAATCCTCCCTACTTCGAGGTCCTTCTGATAGCAATTGCAGGGCTTGGAAGGCAGCTGTAAATCCCGGCCAATCCAAATGAAAATAGGAGGGGGATAAAGCATAGCGGTCACATAAAACTTTTATACCATCTCCTTTCTTCCAATCGCTATCCATTTTACTTAAATTTTGATCTGCTGTACCTTCGATGGCATTTGAGCCCAGCCATCTGATCCCAGTTAGATGGATGTCAAAATGACTAATAGGAACTGGAGTTACCTGTTTTTTACGACCATATGCCGTATAACATGGTGTTAAACTTGCCAACACATTCACATAATCTCCGGGGAAAAAAGAATCTGCTAGGTCAGGTTGAAAAAAGGCAAGTGCTTCCAACTCATCGTCATAAGGAGCTGCCCCGACTTCAGGAACTTTCGCCAGGCGAAACTTCACATGCTCTCTTTTCTTCCCCATAGTCTTTATGCCCTGAATCAGGAAAGGCCCCAAGAGAAAGCTGGGTTCCTGGAAACCTGTTCCAAAGGGACGCATGGCATCCAGATCTTCCATCAATTCCAAGGTTAGAAGCTGGTGAGGAACTTGACAAAGATAGGTCTTGGTTAAAACTTGCAAAGCCAAATCGTTTATGGCTAAATTGCCATTTTCTTGCTTAGACAATTGGAATGATAGACTGGAGCTAAGTTGACTTGCTTGTATGGTCTTATCAGCTGCATCAATAGATCCAATGGACAATAAGCTTTGACCTTTCCCGCCTTGTAAACTAGGCAGCTTAGCACAGCGGTCCATAAAGACTTTGAAAAAAATCTCGATCTTATCTTCTGGAATGGAAATTCCTGCTGCTTGCGCATGCCCTCCAAAACTAGTGGCATAGGTCTGCGCAAGCGGCTGTAGGGCCTCATAAATGGAAAATTGAGGGTGCTGATCTCCACTGCGAGCAGATCCCTTATAGGTTCCTTGACTATAACCAAAAATAAGGGCTGGTAGATGATAGTGATCTGCCAGCTTGGAAGCTACAATTCCAGCCACCCCAGCATGCCAATCCTTGCTCCAAAGAACCAAGGGTAGGCCCTGGGCGATGATGCCCGGATAGGGACCTTGGGCCAGCTTCTCTTGAGCCTCTGCAAAAATCTGATTTTGAACTTCCTTCCGCTGGGCATTGAGTTGAAGGAGATTCTCAGCATAAGTCCTGGCCAAAATAGGATCTTTCGCAAAAAGCAAAGAACTTGCTACCTCGACTTGCCCCATCCTTCCTGCTGCGTTCAGGCAGGGCAAAATTTGAAAGGCCAGGAATTCCTCATTCACGGGAATAGCTGGCTGCCGATAGGATGTCTGAATAGCCTCTTCATAGAGGGCGCACAAGCCTATGGGCAAATCTCGAGGAAGGACCTGTAGACCTCTTTTAACATAATAGCGATTCTCATCCACTAGTGGCATGGAGTCTGCTAAAGTTCCCAAGGCAACAAGGGGATAAAAATGTTGGGGTTGGTCTAATTGTTCTCCCCACTGCCTGCAGATACTAGGACCCAAAGTCTCTAAGATATCTTGGAGCTCCTGTAGGGGCCCTAGGTCTCTCCCCCATTCAATCTGTGCGATAAGAGACTGAGGAAGTTGTTCCTTAGTTCCATAACTGAGTAAGAGAAGGGTTAAAGCTCGCACTAAGGTATAGGTAACACCTACCCCAGCTAGGTCCTTAAAAGGGTAGGTCTCATCTTCCCGTCTGGGATTAATAATCGCATCGCAGGGAGGCAGATTTAACGGTAGTTCATGGTGGTCAGTGACAAGGATCTTCACGCCTGCTTCACGGATAATAGCTAATTCTTCCGAAGCTGTACTTCCACAATCTACCGTAATTAAAAGATTCGGCTGTCGCTTAGCAATCTCCAGAGCTTTCTCCTGATTAATCCCGTAACCCTCCGTCAAGCGATCCGGAATCACAACATCCCATATAAGACCAAGGGTTTCGCAGGCATCAGCCATAACCTTGCTAGCCGTCAAGCCATCCACGTCATAATCTCCATAGATACAAACTTGAGCAGAATTGTTTTGGCCCTCTTGGGCAAGAGCGAGGAGGAGGTTCATGGCAGGTAGAAGGTCTCTAAGTGCCCAAGGAGGAGGAAGACCGTCATCATGGGCTCCTAGGCAGCTCGCCAAAGCATCTAAGGACAGGCTGTTGGCCTGGGCTTGGTAGGTTAAAAGTTCTTCCAAACTAGCTAAGGGTGTTGAAATCTGTGGGATCCAGGATTCAGGGGAGAGGGACAAGCGCAGCCTCCTTTCAATGTTTGATTGGTTCAAAAAACGATAGATATTTTAGATACAAAAAAGCCTGAAGTAGGACTCCAGGCAGAATAGCAACTGCTATAATAATTAGGCGTGATAAAGCCACATTAGCGTTTCCGCTTCCGTGCAGCTTCTGACTTTTTCTTCCGCTTCACGCTTGGTTTTTCATAATACTCGCGTTTTCTCACTTCCGCTAAGATTCCTGCTCTCGCACAGACTCTTTTAAATCTTCGTAAAGCAGCATCCAAAGTCTCGTTTTCTTTCACACGAACTTCTGCCAAATATATCCCCTCCCCTCACAAACATCGGTTCAATCAAAGACGGTACAAATCCAGGAGCTAGATCCTGAACGGCCAATCTAGAGTTCGAGCCTCCAAAGTTAACAAGCAGCCTCCTGCTCCAGCTGGTCGATGTGCCTACTGTAGCAAAATCACACAAGAAAAACAAGGGGAAGAACAAGAGGTTTTCTGGGACACATTGTCAACCAAGCTGAAATCACCTATACTAGGGCCAAAGGAGGTGCCCATGGCTAACCCATCAACTTGTATATTTTGTAAAATTGCGGCAAAAGAGATTCCTTCGGAGCTTCTCTTGGAAAACGAGACTCTTGTCGCTTTTAGAGATATTAATCCTGTAGCAGATACCCACATTCTTATTGTCCCGAAAATACACTATCAAGATATTCGGGAGTTGGCAGAAGATCCCCAAATCTGCGCAAATGTCTTAAATCAAGTGGCCCAAGCTGCCAAGCAAATTGCTGACCAATTTCACTTAACCGGCTTCCGCCTCGTAAATAATTGTGGAGAAAGCGGTGGTCAGACCATCCCTCACTTACACTTTCACCTTTTAGCATCAAAAGATGCCCTCAGGCCAGACCAATACTAAAGTTAGCTACGATCACAAAAAGCGCCCCAGGTCCGTAGGACCAGGGGCGTTTATTTTAATCTTCGTCGATATCTTGCGTTTTCTGAAGCATACTCAGCTGCCAAGCTGGAATATCCTCTGCATCTTGATCATATGCGATGCTGGGTCGTGGATTACCTTGACCTTCAGTATTAGCAGCAGGTCCTGCCTGCCATGGTTGAACAGGAGGCACACTAGGTGCAGACGCAGAATTTGCTGGCCCACTGTGTTTTGTTTCCTCCTGACGGTCTCGCCCACCAGAGAAGATAGATCCAAAAATGCCACGACGACTTGAATTCTGTCCCCCAGTAGGAATAAAGGAACGAAGTCCCTTGTCCTCTTGTTGAGGAGGATTGGAAGGGGTTGAAGATGGCCAAGCCTGGGAGAATGCGCTGGGAGCTGGGGTAGACGAAGCAGTAGAGGTGGCGTGTTGGAAGGTCTGTTGGAGACGCTCCATGGTCTGAGCCCCAAGGTTTTGCGCACCTAGACCAATATCAACCACTACATTTGACGATGTCGGTGGGGTTGGCGTGCGTAAGGGCTTATTCAACTCCTCCGTGTCGATATTGAGCACCCTATCTTCCTCTTCCTTTGCTTTCATGATAATCCGCTTCGGCGTTTTAGCAATGGCTTCGTTGGCCATCATCTCTAACTGTTCCCTAGCTTTTGCAAAATCATCCTGACTGGGTACGTATGCATGATTATCAAGCTGGCTGACATTGACTTTTACATGAGCTTTCTTCACTCCAGGAATATCCTGAATGGGTCTGCGAGGTTTTACCTCAGCGTCTGCGCCTTCTTCTTGACCAGATTTTTGTTGCACCATGGCTAGGACAGCTTCACGCTCCATAGACTCCACCATACGTACGTCCAAATCTTTCAAAGGTGCCTTGAGCTTTTGAAGCTGTTTGCTGACACTAGGTTGAAGGTCATCATAAGAGTAAATCTTACGTCCATCGGAGAAAACTAAGGCAGGCTCACCGTCTAACTGACTGGGAGCTACCGTTGACATCGTCGGGTCAGGTGTTCCCTGAAAGGAAGCAGGCTGGACTGGCGCAGCTTGGGGAGCTGGGCTCGAAGCCTGGAAAAAGCTGTCATTGTCACTCGACGAGGGCTGGAAGAAAGCGTCAGAATCAGAAGAAGAGCTTGCAGGAGCAGCAGCAAAAGGATCTACCGTTCCCTCTTCTTTTTTATTACTTTCACCTCCCATGGGGCCAAAGAAAGAAGCCTGATCCTCATAACTCTTGGCCATCGCTTCCTGATCTAGATCTCCTTCGGTCGAAGAGGTTCCCGACTCTTCCTCACCTACCGGACGGAAAAAGCTATCATTATCGGAATTCTTTTGAGCGGGCTGGAAGAAAGCATCTGTATCTTGATCTTGCCCACTTACCTGAGTTCCCTCTCCAGCACTAGGATTCAACCTAGAATCAAAAAAATCATCATTGCTGGTCGGATTGGGAGTGTTTTCACCGGGAACATTGAAAAAGTTTGCCAAATCGTCATTATTCATATCTTGTTTTGCCTCTCTACTTTCTTCTAGGGTCTCTTGAACCTGGTCAGGATCTCCTGGCTCAGTCCCCACCTCGGTTTTTAAGGATTCTGCATCCTCTATCGTAATGCTATCATTGTCCGCTGGTCCCGCATTGGCTGATACGAGATCCTCGTCTGCTCTTTCTTCTCCTGGCTCCTCGTCAGCTGAACCTCCAGTATCTTCTGGTTGACCTGATTTATCAGCGGCGCTAAGCTCATCATCAGATGGTCCGGGCTCACCCCCGGCCACTTCCTCTATTTTAGCAGATTTCTCCTCAAAGGAGACAAGATTTTCTCCTGATTCAGAGATTTTTTCTTCAGAATCTGGCTCAGGGAACGAATCCCCGTCAGATTCTATGGAAGAAACTTGGTCAGCTGATTCGAACTCTGTCAAAGAATTATCATCTTTACTTGATTCCAAGCCCTCAGTCATCGGCTCAGGAGACTTTTCCCAGTGCGTAGTATCATTAGAGAAGGTCTGAGGGCTGGCCTGGTCATCATGATATGCTGATCGAGGATCTCCCACTTTTTCCTGATCTAATGATGCTAACTCTGTGGAATGCTGGTTAGAAGTATAGCCCTCCGCTTCAAGCTCATTGTGCCCATCAACGCTATCTTCCAATAAATCTTCTGTAACAGTTTTTTCGTCAGTTTTTTCGTCAGTTTCTTCTAATTGATTAAAGGAAGAAGGCTCTTTGGGAGTATTTGTTAAATCTGGACTTTCTTCAATTTCAGGAAGTTTATCTAAAGTAGGAGCACTTTTTTCAGGAATACTTTCTTGAACTGAAATACTTTCTTCTGGAATATTTTCTTGCACTGAAATACTTTCTAAAGGAAGACTGTTTTCTGTTGAAGTACTTTCTTCTACAACATACTCATTCTCAGGAGCAATGCTTTGCTCTTCTTCCAGAGAGTCTTTTTGTTCTGCCACTTTCCCCAAATGGACAAGGCGATCTGCCCGTTCTTGAGCAATCTGTTCTTGTCGATAGGTCCCGAGGGATTCCAGATCTTCTAAGTGACCAGTCATAGGGATGTCCTTACCAGCTGATATGCTTGCATCCAAAATACCTTTACCAACAAAAAAAGCAATGAGATCAGTCAAGCTATACGTAGATTCGGGAAGAATAAAAGCATCACAGAGCTCAGGAGGCATGACATCATGAGCTGGCGCATAGCCTATGACATCCTTTGATGTAATGGCTTCCCCATAGATCTCCGTAGCCTCTTTCGCAGGAAATTCCTCTAAGGCAAGGACCGAAGATTTAATCGATCCTTCTTCAACGCGTCCTATGAGATAATGAGGGATCCCCCAGTACTTAGCTGCCATCGCATACTGAAAGCCTCCGATAGGAGTGACAGCAAAGGTATCCGTATAAAGTAGGTCCGCACAGGTAAAGAGAGTTTGAACTCTTTTTCTCTTTATAATATAGGCTACAGCCGTATCAGGAATAACCGTCACCTGGCCTCCCATCTCGTGAATGGCTGTTGCTACCAAACGTGACCCTTGGCAGCTAGGCCTTTGTTCGGGAATATAGATATTAATATCTTTTTTTTGTTGGAGGATATGGCGGGTTAACATTGCAGGATACAGTGCTTCTGAACTATGAATCAAAATATTCCCGTAATCTGGAGTTAAGTCAGCCATCCTCTGCCCAATCTTGTCCGCTTCCTCATAGGCGGCATGACAGCGATCAGAGATCATACTCCTAAGCCTATCTTCCACAGAAAGCCCCCGGTCAATCGAAACAAAGGCTTCTTGGAGAAGGGGCTTTAAAGTTAAGTTCATAGTCATTGTGAGGCCAGATCTCGCTCCTGCCAACAGGCTTGCTGCCCTTTCTAGTTGAGTCTTCTGTTCTTGGGATCCTAAATCTGCATTCTGGTGAGCGACCATAACAAGAGTCCAAGCGCCAGCAAGAATGGCAGATAAGCCATCAGTAAATCTGGTCTCCAGTGCTTTTGCCACTTCGTCGGGAGTCTTACACTGTATAAACTCCTGACGAAGAGGATAATATAGACGATTTAGGACCCTTAAAACCCCGTCCTCAAAACAGGGAAGATTCGCATATTGTATGGTTGTCGCAAGATCTTGATCTAGTCGCATCTCTACCTCCAAGACGCCAAAATATTAGCGTATAAGTCTTCCTAGTTTAACATGCTAGGACTAAAGTCGCAAAGCTCAGAGATCTAACTCTAAACATATCTGCCCCCTACATGAATAAGTAGAAGACTATGATAAAGGATCAAACGTTTTTATGTAGGTCCTAAATAGGGCAAAAAAAAACGCAGCCGAAGCTGCGTCGAAAAATATATGGAAAAGCTACATTCCCTGTGATTGTTGTACTGCCTTGCCAGCACCAAAGAGTGGTAAAAAGACGGAGGCAACAATTCCCCCAACCATAACACCCATGACAATAATAGCAATTGGCTCTATCATACCGACCAGCTGATCAACAGCGGCGGTAAGTTCATCATCATAGAAATCTGCGGTTTTTGCCAACATTTCATCAAGAGATCCAGATTCCTCACCAATCCGAATCATTGAAGTCATCATAGTCGGAAAATATTCAATCTTTGCAAACTGAGACCCTAGAGAAGAACCTTTACGGATATTATCTGTCAAGCCCTCTACTGCCTCTTGCACTATAACGTTGTTTGTAGTTCCTGCAGAAGAGCGAACCGCTTCGACCAAAGGTACACCTGAAGATGTCAAGGTCGCAAAGGTCCGTGTAAATCTTGCGGTAATAATCATTTGCATAGGTTTTTTAACACCTGGCATTTTCAACAAAGCGGTATCCAATACTCTCCGGCCATCTGGTGTACTCGTCAAAAGATAAATTGCAAATGCAATCACAGCTACCACAAGGACATGTATATACCAATATTTAATGTAGGAGTTACTGATATTCATAACAATCTGCGTTATCTTCGGAAGGTCCATACCAGCTTCAGAATACATGTCGGCAAAGATAGGAACCACGGCAACCATAACGATGATGACGGCAATAACTGAAATGACAATCAAAAGGATGGGGTAAGTCATCGCCTTTTTTACTTGCCGGGTCGTTGCAACTTCTCGCTCATAGTGCTCAGCCATCTGGGCCAACACTTCATCCATTCGCCCACTCAACTCGCCAGCTTCCATCATCCTAAGCAAGAGGGGTGGAAAGACTTTAGGATACTTCTTCATGGCCTTCGATAGAGACTCACCCTTTTGGATATCCGCTTTGACCTGCTGAGTTGTAGCTTTAAGAGTCTTATTCGTTGCCTGTTGCTGAAAAAGGTCAAGGGCAGTATTAATAGGAACACCAGCTCCCATCATAACCCCCATCTGCTTACAAAAAAGCATAACATCCCTCGGTTTCACCTTTTCAGGTAAGATATCCTTGGTTCTTGCTTCCTCAGCTTTAGAAAACTCTGTAACACTAATAGGTATGTACTTAAGATTTTTTAATTTAGACCGGACCTCTTCAATTGACTTTCCCGTCATCTCGCTTTCGATGGTCTTGCCAGAAGCATCAATCGCCCGGTATTTATAGGTTTGTTCCACGCAAGTCTCCTTCCTGTTCTGTATTTAATTGGCATGTGGAGAAAATCCCCACATGACTAGCATTTTTCAGAACATCTTT
>ERZ1673752.2063-NODE-2063-length-24191-cov-12.540728_pt1 | contig 24191 bp, 18 predicted proteins | sample MGYA00580195_ERZ1673752 | MGnify/ENA primary metagenome ERZ1673752 (study PRJEB41218, sample SAMN15661744) | gut metagenome | host: Homo sapiens | place: Canada: London | collected 2015-08-20/2019-03-30 | study: EMG produced TPA metagenomics assembly of...
CCTGATGGGTGATTCGACAGCGCTTGCCTCAGCAATTGTGCGGTGCTGCCTTAGATAAAGGAGGGCGTGTATGGAAAATCAATTAACGCCAAACAACTCCATGATTTTGGAAATCCGAGAGCTGCTGGAAAACGCCAGAAAAAATGTTGCACAGCAGGTTAATACGCAGCTTTTGACAACCTACTGGAACATTGGCCGGATTATCGTGGAGTATGAACAGCAAAATCAGATTCGCGCAGACTATGGAAAACAAACCTTAAAGGAACTTTCCAAAGAACTAACACGGGAATTCGGCAAAGGCTTTTCTCGTTCTAATCTACAAAATATGCGGGCATTTTATCTTGCCTATGAAAAATGCCAGACAGTGTCTGGCAAATTGTCCTGGTCCCATTACTGCGAGCTTTTGAGTATTACCGATGAGAACAAGCGCAGCTTTTATGAGAAGGAATCTGTCAATTCGGGCTGGTCAGTTCGGGAGTTGAAACGGCAGATTGACAGCTCGCTGTATGAACGGCTGCTGCTTTCCAGTGAAGATGTGAATAAAGAAAAGGTTCTTTCTTTGGCTCAGAAAGGGGTTGAGATCAGCCAGCCAGCTGACATCATCCGTGATCCCTATGTGTTCGAGTTTTTGGGTGTGCCGGAGAACAAACCCATGTTGGAAAGCGATTTGGAAAAGGCTCTTGTGGCACAGATTGAAAAGTTTCTTTTGGAACTTGGACGAGGCTTCATGTTTGTCGGAACCCAGCAGCGTGTGACCCTGAACAATACCCACTACTATGTGGACATGGTGTTTTATAACAAAATCCTCCGCGCTTATGTGCTGATTGAACTGAAAACGAAAAAACTGACACCAGAGGCTGCCGGTCAGCTCAATATGTACTTAAACTACTATGCGGCGGAAGTCAACGACCCTGACGATAACCCTCCTATCGGTATTATCCTCTGTACGGAAAAAGACAGCATCGCGGCAGAATATGCCCTGGGCGGTCTGTCCAACAATATCTTCGCATCCCGGTATGTTCTCTATATGCCGGATAAGGAACAGCTGATTGCTCAGGTAGAGGCTGTCTTGAAAAACTGGCACGAAAAGAAAGACAACCGCCATGACTGAAAAAGAACTGATTGGAAAAGTACATTCAGCGGTCTATCATCAATGCCAGCGCCGTGGTTATGCGGCTCCGGTGGATGTGCTGATGGAGGTCGGTGTCCTGCCAAAGCAGAAATATGAGGACTGGCGGTTTGGACGGGTGGACTATTTGGAACGGGTCTGCACCGTCAATCTGCGCAAACTCTCATTCATCATGCACCAGATGCGGGTGTACGCACAGAAAACCGGCTTAAAACCCTCCTTCTGTTACTACAAGCAATGGGGTGTAAAAAAGAAAAATGGGCAGGGACACAAGCCGGTGATTCCGCTGCGGTTCAGCAAAAGCGGAAACTCGGAAATTGAGAAATGGTATGCAACTCATTTTGTGGACACCAAACGGATTGCAGCCTTAAAAGCACAGCAGCCTGTTGAAAATTCAGATTAACCAAAGGACAGCTCACACAGCTGTCCTTTTCTTTTTGGAAAGGAGGTTCCCCCCCCTATGGCAACCACACGCATCATGCCGTTGCATATCGGCAAGGGCCGCACCGAAAGTCAGGCAGTCAGCGACATCATTGATTATGTGGCAAATCCGCAAAAGACCGACAACGGAAAACTAATTACCGGCTATGGCTGTGACAGCCGGACCGCCGATGCAGAGTTTCTGCTGGCGAAGCGGCAGTATATCGCCGCCACCGGGCGGGTGCGCGGGGCGGACGATGTGATCGCTTACCATGTGCGCCAGTCATTCAAACCCGGAGAAATCACGCCGGAAGAAGCCAACCGCCTGGGCGTGGAATTTGCCAAGCGGTTCACCAAGGGCAATCACGCCTTTGTGGTCTGCACCCACATAGACAAATCGCACGTTCATAATCACATCATCTGGTCAGCGGTCAATGCAGATTGTGACCGAAAATTCCGCAACTTTTGGGGCAGCACCAGAGCCGTCCGGCGCTTGAGCGATACCATCTGTATCGAGAACGGACTGTCCATTGTGGAGAATCCCAAGCCCCACGGAAAAAGCTACAACAAATGGCTGGGCGATCAGGCCAAGCCCTCCCATCGGGAGCAGCTGCGGGTGATGATTGACCGTGCGCTGGAGCAGAAACCGGCAGACTTTGATGCGCTGCTGAAGCTGCTTTCGGAAATGGGCTGCGAAGTATCCCGGCGCGGGAAAGCGATCCGTCTCAAAGCACCCGGCTGGAAGAATGTAGCCCGTATGGATGACAAGCTGGGGGCCGGGTACAGTGAAGCAGAAATCCGTGCGGTACTGGCCGGAGAAAAACAGCATACGCCCCGTAAGAAATCCATCGTGCAGCCGGAGCCGCCCAAGGTCAAGGACCTGCAAGCCGAGTATGCCAAGCTGCTGGAAGAAAAGAAGAAAACCTACGCCGAGTACCGGCGCTCCCGTGAAGAAATGCGGGAGCTTTTGACGGCCAAAGCCAATGTGGACCGGCTGCTGAAAATGGATGAGGAACAGAAAAAAGAACAGGAAAAAGACCACGGCCAGCGGTAAGCCGGTCATGGTCCAAAGCGTTCGCAGAACGCGCAGCCGCAGAATGAAATTCTGCGTTCAAGGGGGTTTGGGGGCGCTGCCCCAGGCAAGCAAAGCGGAGGGGAAAATCACGGCAGGATTTTTCCCTCTGCGGGCCGAGTGTATTAACACCGGCATTGCTTGCCAGATTTACCCCGAATTCGGGACAAGTACTACAAGCAATTTGATAAGTACTTTATTTTTGTTGAGCAGGCTATCAGAAAAACAAAGGATGCAGGCTACATTTGTTATATTGTCCCAAACAAATTTTTCAAAGTTGGTGCAGGAGAACATCTGCGAAGCTTAATTGCAAAAGGCCGATACTTGGTAAGCCTTGATGATTTTGGGGATGCACAGTTGTTTGAGGATAAGACTATTTATAGCTCCATCCTCCTTTTATGTAAGTCTCCACAAGAGAAATTCCGTTACACTGGCGTGGATTCTGCCGATAAGCTATGGGTTGGAGAGGAAGTCAGTTCCATAGAATTTGGCTCCTCTATTCTCAACAAGCTTAGAATGGCAATAACACAAGGGAGAGACGGCTCAAAGAGCTATCTCTCCCTGTTTATCATTACGGCCAACAACCCTTTTAATCCGAAACAACTTCGTTCAGCCATTGCTGTATCAGTTTTCGTTTTGGGGAAGTAGGTTTATAAATTACGTAGTTCTTCATTGAAGGTATCTCTTCATTCAAAATTGTAACCTCAAACAATGATTCGTTGGACAATTCCTGCTCCACCATCTTTCGCGGCACAAAGGCATAGCCGTCATCATTCAATAAGTATGGAACGATATTTTCCCCTATATCTATATCGAGCTGAAATGCCTTGTATCTTGAAAAAATCCTGTTATGTGTATCCGCATATAGGAAATTTGAATTGTAGATGCGCAGCGTTTCCATGTCTTTCAGTGTTATGCATTCATTTAGATCAGTAGGTTGTTTACTGGTAACAAGTATGATTTCATCTTCACACACAAGATCACACTGGAAACCGGTATGCCTAAACGGGTGATGTGAATAGCCTATATACGAAATTAATCATAAAGCAACTCGCTGCGCCAAAGCAGACAACTTTAAAATCCAGTCGAAGCAGGGCTACTCCCAAAAGGGGGCCGATTGCGCTTGCTATCCCCGTAATTGTGTTATTCAGCGAATAATATTTAGGACGATTGTCATTTGTTGTGAGCATTGCAATCGCAGACTGATATGGCATTTCAAAAAGAACTCCGCCTAGGCCGATCAATATCATGGCAGCAATCAGCATCCCATCAATCTTTCCTTGGTGCATAGCAGAAATAATATGTCTTGAATGCCCGAACTCTATGCGAACAGAAATGTCACTATGCTTTTCCAAAAAACGTCTGGTTCCTTGCACCAGATAACACTTGTGGAAAGCATAAACCGTTCCGATTGTCAATCGCTCAGAAAACTGACCAACCAAGCCAATTCTATCAATTGCTCTGTTCTCTAATTCCACTATGTTTTTTGCATATTCCAGAAAGGCCTGCCCTGCTAAAGTAAGTTCGGCGTGGTTGTAGCTACGAATAAAAAGACTCTGCCCCAACTCTTTTTCCAGTTCCTGTATTCGGCTGCTGACCGTGGACTGGACTACAATGTGCTCTTTCGCCGTTTCGGAGAAGCTTCCATTCTCCGCAAGTGTTAGAAATGTTCTCAGGTAATCTATATTCATGTACTCCTCCACGCTATCAATAATTCCGATTAAGTTTGTAAAAACTATTCGTTGGACAAATTATATGGCAAGAACTACAATATGTCAATAGGAGCGTCATAACCACATTGACTATGATGCTCTCTATTAAAAGAAATGGAGGAATAGCAATGGCACATTTGCTTATGATTGAAAGCTGGGTCGGAGCAAGCGGAAACCTCTTACCACCTTTATTGAGGGAACTCGGACATAGCTATACTTTTGTAACCCGGAAGGCATCACATTATCAAAATCCGATGAGCTCGGAAAAGCACGCTGTTTTCCGTTATGCTGACGATGTTGTCGAAACAGAAACGAACGATCTGCAACAGCTGATCGAATCGGTTAGGCACGTGCGGTTCGATGGTGTGATAACGGTGTGTGATTATTACATCGAAACGGTTTGTGAAGTTGCAAAGGCTTACAATGTACCGTGTCCGTTTTCAGCCAACGTTAAGACCGCACGACAGAAACATTTAATGCGGCAGGCTGTAGATCGTGCTGGATTGTCCAATCCAAAGTACATGCTTGCTTATAATTGGGAGGAAGTTGAAAAGGCAGCGCAAGAAATAGGTTATCCTCTTGTTCTTAAACCTGTGGATTTAGCCTCAAGCGCATTTGTTAAACTTATTCAGACTTCAAATGATCTGCAACAGGCATATCGTGATTTGGAGAATTTCCCGCTTAATTTCCGTGATCAAGAAAGAGAGCGAGCATTTTTGATTGAAGAATATATATGCGGAGAAGAAGTCAGTGTGGAGACGGTTTCAAATAACGGTGAGATTACCGTTGTAGGTATTACGGACAAGTCTGTGACTGGCAGTCCGTACTTTATAGAAAACGGACATATGTTCCCGGCAAAACTGGATGAGGACGTGAAAGAGGAGATAGGCGATTATGTGCGCAATGTATTGCTGGCAACAGGATATGACCACGGAATCGCTCACACAGAGATAAAACTCACGAAGGATGGTCCCAAAGTGGTGGAAATCAACCCTCGTACAGCAGGAAACTATATCGTGGAACTCATTGAATATGTGACCGGCGTAAATATGCTTAAAGCCTTTGTATCCCTTGCTTTAGGACAGCAACCGTCCGTTACTGTATCTGATACCAACGTGAGCAGTGCTGCGATTATGTTTATTGTTCCGGATTGCGGCGGCAAGATAAGGCAGATTAAGGGCGCTGACACGTTAAGGGAAGATTCAAATATCATACGGTATAGAATCGAGGACTGTGTGGGTAAATCCATTGAAAAACCAATCGACAATGCCTGCTATTTGGGACACGTTATAACGCGAGATTGCGATGGGTACGGCGCTCGCATGTTCGCTGAAACTGCATTGAGAAGGTTGGAAATTGAGTTTGAGGAAACGGAGCGAGTACATGAAGCAATATAAAAATGTTAATGAATTATGGGGTGCTATCGTGAATTTCTGGACACACCGCAGGAAATTACACTTCAGGAGGATCGGATATCGCTATGGCCAGAGCAAAAGGAAAAAGAAACCGCAGAAAAGAAAAGCTTGAGTTTGTACAGGATTATTTGCCCATCCGCGACCTGAAAAACGGAATCATTGAAACGACGGACGACCGCTACATAAAAATCCTTGAGATCGAGCCAATCAATTTCACGCTGCGATCCGATGAGGAGCAGTTCAACATCATCTCCAGCTTTGCCAGCTGGCTGAAGATATCCCCCATGCGGCTGCAGTTCAAGTCCATTACACGCCGCGCAGACTCAGATAAGCACATATCCATGATCTGCGAGGAATTGGAACACGAGGAGAATCCGCAATGTAAGGAACTTGGCGAAGATTACATCGGACTCATCAAGGATGTGGGAAATCGGGAAGCGCTGACGAGGCGCTTCTTTCTGATTTTCCAGTACGAGGCGGTAGGGCGCAACGAAAGCGATGACTATGCAAAGATCTACGGCATGCTCCAGACCGCCGAACAGACAGCGCGGGCGTATTTCATGCAATGCGGCAACAGCATCATCCAGTCCAAAGACCCGGATGAAGCGACTGCCGAAATCCTATACATGTTTTACAACCGGCGCTCCTGCACGGACGAGCCGTTTTCCTCCCGTGTAGATCGCATCGTGGTGGACACCATGGCGGCAAAGAAGAAAATCATCGGCATGGACCCGGTGCCGCCGATCCGCATGGCCAACTTTCTGGCGTCCCGCGGCATCGACCTGAGCCATTATAATTATGTCGTTATGGACGGGCTGTACTATTCCTTCCTCTACATCAAGGCAGGCGGGTATCCAAGCCGCGTCCGGGCCGGCTGGATGTCCTCGCTCATCAACGCCGGAGAGGGCGTGGATATCGACGTCCACCTCCGCCGTGAGAACCGCAGCCGCACCATAGATAAGGTCGCCCAGCGGATCAGGCTCAACCGCACCAAGCTCAAGAGCATGCAGGATACCAGCACCGATTATGAGGAGCTGACCAATTCCATACAGGCGGGCTATTTTATCAAGAATGGCATCGCTAACTACAACGAGGACCTCTTTTACATGAGCGTTTTCATCACCGTATCGGCCAAAACCTACGAGGAATTGCTTTGGCGCAAGCAGCAGATGGTGGATATGCTCAAGTCCATGGATATGTACACCAGCGAGTGCAGCTTTCAGCAGGAGGCTGCACTGCAGTCGGTGATGCCGTTCCTGAAAATCTCGCCCAAGCTGGAGAAAAAGGCGCAGCGCAATGTGCTGACCAGCGGCGCCGCATCCAGCTATATCTTCACCAGCTTTGAGCTGTCGGACGACAATGGCGTGCTGTTGGGCATCAACCGATACAACAACTCCCTATGCATCGTGGATCTGTTCAACACAAAGATCAATAAAAATGCCAACCTGAACCTGCTGGGCACATCGGGCGCAGGCAAGACCTTCACCATGCAGCTGCTGGCGCTTCGGATGCGGATGCGCGGCATTCAGTGCTACATTCTGGCGCCCATCAAGGGACACGAATTCCGTAGAGCCTGCAATAAGATCGGCGGCGAGTTTATCAAGATCGCACCGGGATCTCCCCACTGCATCAATGTAATGGAGATACGGCATACCATGTCGCCGGAGATGGAGCTGATTGACGAGATCGATTATGTGGAGATGGGCTCCATGCTGGCTCGAAAAATTCAGCAGCTCATGACCTTCTTCGGCCTGCTGATCCCCGATATGAGCAACGAGGAGGAGCAGATGCTGGATGAAGCACTAATTCGCACATATGCGGATTTCGGCATCACCCATGATAACGACTCCATCTATACGGACATGTCCTCCGTACCGCCCAAAATGAAGCAGATGCCTATCCTGGGCGATCTGCATAAGCATTTGCAGGAGAATCCCATGACCCAGCGGCTGGCGGCCATCATCAGCCGTTTTGTCACCGGCAGCGCCCAAAGCTTCAACAGACAGACCAATGTAGACCTCTCTAATAAGTACATCGTCCTTGACCTGTCGGAGCTGAAGGGCAAACTGCTTCCGGTGGGCATGTTCATCGCACTGGATTATGTGTGGGATCAGATAAAGTCTGACCGCACCAAACGCAAAGCCATCTTTATCGACGAGATCTGGCAGCTGATCGGCGCCAGCTCCAACCGTATGGCCGCAGAGTTTTGCCTTGAGATATTCAAGGTTATCCGCGGCTTCGGCGGAGCGGCCATTTCCGCAACGCAGGATCTGTCGGATTTCTTCGGTCTGGAGGACGGCAAGTACGGCAGGGCGATCATCAACAACTCCAAGAACAAGATCATTCTGAACCTGGAGCCGGACGAGGCCCGGTATGTACAGGAAACGCTGAAGCTCACCCGCACGGAGATACGCGCCATCACCCGCTTCGAGCGCGGCGAGGCGCTCATCAGCTCCAACAACAACAAAGTGCCTGTGGTAGTGAAGGCCTCCAAGCTGGAAAAGGAAATGATCACCACGGATCGCGCCGAGCTGGAGGCAATCCTCAAAGAACGGCAGAGGGAGAAAACGCATTCAGCGTAGAATACGCATTTTGCAAAGAATACGCACACGCAGAAGGAGGTGAACAACATGCTGCTTGATGATGAGCGCCATGTGATCAAATGGCTGTCGCAGTACGGCGCACTGACCAAAACACAGGTGATCCGACTGCTGCGGGACAAAACCCCGGAGACGGCGGAGAAGATTCTTCGCAATCTGAAAAGGGAGCATCAAATCTCGGATGTGGCCGGTGGCTACTATCTGGCTTTGGATGGACTATGCAAGCCGGATCAGCGGACGATCCTTGCCGTATGGGTGCTGCTGCGGTTTATCGACTATGTGGATCCCATGGCGCATTATCCTGCGGTCTACCCGTCCCAAATCTTTTTTCTGAAGGAAAACACCGGCTATGAGATCGTCGTGCTGTATGACGGTGAGCAGCACCTTAGCAAGCTGCTGCAGCCGCAGGATGACGAGATGAAATATATCTTTGTCCTGCCCAATATCGCCATGGCATCCCAGATGATGCGCCCCAAGGCGCCCTGCCTGTTTGCAACCGTCAACTTTGCCGGGCAGGAAGAACCGGACATTACATTTTACACAGAGGAGGCTGCAACCGATGGACTCGATAAACTCGTTCATTCATCTGCTGGATAAAATAGAGACGCAGGATCGACGGCTCGGCATGACCATAAAAAATCTCCGCTGTCTGACCGGAGGGAAAAGCATGGAGCTGGCGTATGCCATGGCGCTGAAGCTGGCTGAGGAAAGTGAAAAATTGACGCTGCTGACCAGAGCGCTTCCCGCCTACACGGGAAATCCGCGGGCACTGCAGGATGTGGATGCGGTTGCAGCAGAGTCGGTTCCAATAGAAGCGGGCTTTACCATCGAAGGTTGGTTCTGCATCCGGCTGCCTCTGCTGCTCCCCAAAAAAGAGAGGGGCTCCGCCTCCTATGTTCGGGGCATCCTGTACCCGGCGCTCAGGAACTTCTTTCAGGGCAAAGCGCCGGTTCGATACCCCGAAAGCATCATGATATTCCGTCATGTATATGAAAAAGGCAGGCCGGAGCGTCGGTACCGGGATCATGACAATATTGAGATCAATATGGTCTCCGATACCGTCGCCATGTATGTGCTTACGGATGACGCGCCGCCGTGCTGCGATCATTTCTACTGCAGCGCGGCCTCCACGCAGGAGCGTACGGAGGTGTATGTGGTCCCGGCACGGGATTTTCCCCAGTGGCTGGTGCTGGAGCCCCTGATCCCGGACGAGGGGGTGATGCTCCATGAAAATGTGCCGGAGCGGCGTCAAAAACATGTGTAAAAACAGGGCAAAAACCTGCCTCCCCAATGACATATCTTTTAACAGCCGGAAAACACCGATGAAACCGATATTTTTCAGGCTTTTTGCGCAGACGGTTTCCGACAAAGAGAGCAGTCATGTTGTCGGAAAACTCCTGCATTCCGGGGCTTGAAACAATGATTACCGTTCGGCCGGGAAGTCATGTGCATCGGCTTATCACAGTGCTTGGGCTCGCCGGCGAATACCCTGTCCGTTCGCTTGGCGTACTGGGAAACGAGCGTACTCTCAGAGCGCTGGTGGGTAAACTTTCCACAACACAGGAGCTTCGTAATCCGGATACCGATGAGCGGATGAGGGTAAAGCTGCTGCAGCTGACCGGCATCGGGAACGCCAAAGCGATTCGTTTCTGTAAGGGCGCTCTCCCCATACTGGAATGGATACATCCGGACGCATACGGCTATTATATGGCCGCGTTTTACAATCATAGATTTCCCGGCGGTATGGCGCATCGGGACCGTAACCTTCGGGTTGCCGAGACGATTGGGATGCACCTGATCGCCGGTGTCGAGACAAGGGCCTATCTGCTCCCCGCCTTGCAATACCGTGCCATCCTTCGGATAACACCGGACGCGCCTGCCTTCTACCTGGCGCGGGACTTCAAGAGGATCACCCCTGCGGAACAGAACAAAACCATGTTCACACGCATCGTCGGCGCAATCTTCTATCCCGGCGGCTGTTACGCCGTTTACAACACGCGGAACGCTGCAATGAAATGGAACGGCATGGGAGAGTTCAAGGCGCTCCACAGCCTGACGGAGCTTGCCCGCATGAATGCCGGGGTTCAGAGCATCGACTCCGCAATCCTGCTGGGCGAGTCCTATGATACGGCGCTGACCACACTGCTGGAGTCGGATAAAAACCGGCGACTGGAACTTCGGTTTGACGGCATCTATCGGCATATCTATTTTGTGCCTATGAATGCCGGCGGCATCCGGCAGCTCAGATTGCTCACCGTCCCAGACTGGAAAGAAAAACTGCTTGAACTGCTGTTCGACCCAGACGTCCGGTCATATAACCGGGGATTCATGGAATACGACGCCAGTATCGGCGGCACCTGTGTTTTCTCGCATCTTGACGGCGACATCGCACGCCTGATCCGTTTTCGTGAGGCAATGCAGACCGGCGCAGGGAGCTTCGAGGTACTCTGCTTCGATGATCAAGCGCCTTTTCTAAGAGACTACCTTGGCCCGCATATCACACTCAAAACCATCGACGCTGCCACAGTGGAAGCAGAACTGGGACTATAAAGGAGGAATGCATTCTGGATAAAAAACGAGCAGCAGCCATCATCGCCGTCTCCATACCGGGACTTATCACCCTGCTTTACCTGGGCGGAGTGCTTGGCCAATTGCTGATAAACTACGAGCTTTGGATGAATTCCGGCGGTCTTACAGGGCAAACGACCATCGGCGCCGTAGACTGGAATCCGATCGTGTGTCTGGGCAGCGCCTTCAGCATCCCGGGGCTAAAAAGCATCGGTATACTGCTGCTGACCGGGGGCGGTATCACGGCCTATGTGCGTTTCCACGATAAATTCAGCTCCAAGGACTACGATGAACGCGGATTTACCCGCAGCAAGTACGGAACCTACGGCACCGCATCATGGATGAAGGACAAGGAGCTGAAAGAGATTCTGGAGATCAAGCCTCCACTGCAGGCCGATGGCATCATTTTGGGCGAAAAAAACGGCAGCGTCGTCTGCTTACCTAAAGACACCAGACTGAACCGTCACATCGCCGTATTCGGCGCATCCGGTACCCGAAAATCCCGCGGCGTGATCCGTCCGGCGCTGTTCACCATACTCAAGCGCGGAGAGTCGGCAGTCATTACGGATCCGAAGGCGGAGCTCTATAACGATACCGCCGAGTTGTTCCGCAAGAACGGGTATGAGGTAAAAGTATTCAATCTGGTAGACCCCCGGCACGGCGACTCATGGAACTGCATGTCAGACCTGAACGGCGATACTCTGCTGGCGCAGGTGTTGACCAATGTCATCATCTCCAACACCAGCGAGGGCAAGGGCGACCATTTCTGGGACAACGGCGAGGCCAATTTGCTCAAAGCGCTGGTGCTCTATATCGATCTGGACAGGAGCCGCAGCCCGGAGACGAAGAACCTGGCGGCCGCCTACCAGCTCCTGACCCAAAACAGCGAACGGCAGCTGACGGCGCTTTTTGAAAAGCTGCCGCTGGATCACCCCGCCCGTGCGCCGTTCAATCTTTTCTCGCAGGCCAGCGACACGGTGCGTTCCGGCATCGTCCTTGGACTCGGCACCCGGTTACAGGTCTTACAGAACGAGGCTGTGCGGGACATCATCAGCCGCAGCGATATCGATCTCACGGCGCCGGGCAAGCGCAAATGCGCCTACTTCGTCATACTCAGCGATCAGGACGCAACGATGGCGTTTCTGTCCTCGCTGTTCTTTTCGTTTCTATTCATCAAGTTGGTGCGCTATGCCGACAGCACGCCGGAGCTGCGCTGCAAAGTCCCGGTCAACCTCATCTTCGATGAGTTCAACAATGTGGGCAAGCTCGGGGGCGCAGCGGACGGTTCGGATTTTGCCCGTACGCTCAGCGTTATCCGCAGCCGTGCGATCTATGTGATGCTGGCCGTACAGAGCCTCGGTCAGCTCCAGAACCGGTATCCCAACAATCTCTGGGCAGAGATCGTCGGCAACCTGGACGTGCAGCTCATGCTGGGCTGTACCGATGAGGTCAGCGCCGAGTACTTCTCCGCGCGGAGCGGTGATATGTCGGTGGAGATCAACTCCACCATGACCGTGCGCAAGACCATTGCCGTAGCGCAGGTCATCCCCCAATACCGTCAGACGGAGGGCCAGGGGCGCAGACGGCTGCTGACTCCGGACGAGGTGCTGCGCATCCCCAACGAGGAACTGCTGGTGGTCATCCGAGGACACAATGTCCTGAAACTGAAAAAGTTTGATTATGCTGACCACCCGCTGGCCAAGGAATTGACTCCCGTCAGCATTCTTGACTACACACCCCCGCACGCGGCAGCGCCTTTTCTCCAGACTGAAACGACTTCGCCACACGCAGCGTCTGAGGAGCGGCCGCACACATCGTCCATACCCTCAAAACGCAGAACTCTGTACAGCTCCGCAAAACCGCCGAGCGAGTTTTGAACTCAATGCTTTAACTAAAAAGTTGACATTTAACTTTAGTGATGTTATAATGCCGAAAGAAAGTTGAATTGGTGGTGAGCAGATGGACTATATCACAAAAACACTGGGCGTCCCGGTAATACGGACAGAGTGGAAGCAGCAGGCAGCCTTGCCGTTTTTTTTGAACGATAGATATACATTTGAACAAGCGGACATTGGCGGAGTAGCGTGCCTTATTGTTCATCCTGTGGGGGAACTCGATACGATCAATACCCTTAAAAAGCATGTGGCGAGGCTGCATGCAGCAAGTGGGCGACAGGTCGTTTTTGAGTTAACGGCCATATCCCGGCAGCGCCGCAACTCCTTCATTGATGCGAAGCTGGCGTTCGTCGTGCCGGAAAAGCAGGTGTATCTTCCCTTTCTCGGGGCTCTGCTTACAGAGCGCTGCGATAGCGAGGGACTCGTGACGGGCGCAGAGAAGCTGCAGCCGTCTGCGCAGATGCTGCTGTTTGCCTATATCCTGAATGGGAACGAGCCTATGCCGATGACACCCTTTGCGGAGCGGTTTGCCTTTTCCGCAATGACGATCACGAGAGCGGCAAATCAATTGGTAGAGCTTGGGCTCCTTAACAAGTCCTGCTCCGTCGGAGCGCAGAAAATGCTCTGCACCGAGCTCGACACGAAGGGACTATATCAAAAAGCCGTCCCCTACCTCATCCAGCCTGTCCGGACAACCGTATTCATCGAAAAGAGCGCTGTGACCCGGGATATGTTTCCCGCAGGGCTGAGTGCGCTTTCGGAAATGAGCATGCTCAACCCGCCGGCGGTCGAAACATGGGGTATGGTTGGCGGTAAAATTAAGGGATCGGCACAGAAATTGATCGATTCTGAAAAGCAATGCGCCCTGCAGCTCTGGCGCTATGATCCGCGCCGTATCAGTCAGACAGGCAGAGTTGATGTACTGTCGCTGGCGGCAAGCTTAGCAGACGATACGGACGAGCGGGTAGAGCAATGTATTGAAGAAATACTGGAAAAGGTGTGGTGACAAAGATGGTAACTGGATTTGAGAGCTTCAAGCGGTGGTTTTCCGAGTACAGCGAGCAGTATACAATTATCGGCGGAACAGCATGCGACCTGCTCATGAGCGAGGAAGGCATGGATTTTCGGGCGACGCGAGATATTGATATGGTGCTGATCGTAGAGAGCCTGACGCCGCAGTTCGGAGAACGATTTTGGTCATATATCAGAGACGCAGGGTACGAACACAGGAATAAGAGTACCGGCGAACCGCAGTTTTACCGATTTACGAATCCGAAGAGCCGGGATTATCCCTACATGATAGAGCTGTTCTCCCGCCGGGCTAATGCAATCGTTCTTTCGGATGATGCGGTACTTACGCCATTGCCACTGGACCATGAAATATCCAGCCTGTCGGCGATTTTGCTGGATGATGCGTATTACCAATTCCTACGCGAGGGGAAAACCACAATAGATGGGATACCGATTCTTGACGCAATGCACCTCATCCCATTCAAGGCCAAGGCGTGGCTGGATCTTCGCCAGCGAAAGGAAGCCGGCGCAAAGGTTGACAGCAAAAATATTCGGAAGCACAAAAATGATGTGATCCGGCTCAGCATGCTGTTGAGAGAAAATGATGCGCTTGACTTGCCGCAAGCGATCCGCAATGATATGAAAGACTTCCTTGCCGCTATGCGCGAAGAACCGATTGACCTCAAGGCACTTGGAATACGAGGAACATCGCAGGAGGAGATAACGGGAAGGCTGCTTACGGCGTATATCCTGAACAAATAAAACACATTACCGGTAGATGAGCGTCTCAGAAATGGGACGCTCTTTTTATATTCAAACAAAAGAAACGGAGGATCAAACAATGGCGACGAAAAAAACGGCGGTGATTCCGGAAGAAGAAATTCTTGCGGCCGCGACGGAGGAAAACATCAATGAACACGCATTACATCAGACTGAAACTGAACCTGAGCCGGATAGAGTGCTCAGCGCTGAAGGGGCGCCCGGAGACGCTGATCTCATCGACATTTGCCAGACTGATTCCGAATCTGCGAATCCCGAAGGGATGCCGATCGAAGACGCCGCGCGCAACACCCCGGAAGCACCGGTATCCCAGACCGGATCGGGCACTGAGCTTCCCGGAGAATTTCCGGCCGGATCCGATGAATTAACTGCGCCGGAAGCTCCGGTGTCCCAGACCGATTCCGACTTGGAGGAGAAAAAACCTGAAGAGAGCCCGCCGGCCCGCCGAACCAGAAAACCAAGAGCTAAGAAAAGTGAGTCTGACACAACAGCGGCAGAACCGCCCGGGGATGCATCCGACGGCGTCGAATCTCCGGAGAAGAAGCCTCGCAGGCGCGCCGCTGCCAGACCGGCGTCGCCGGTAGTATCCATCGACGAGCGCCCCAGTGTGGAAACGGAAGCGGACAAAGCCCGCAACGATTTGCTGGACCTGGTAGAATCCTTAAAGACCAAACGGATCCTGACCGGGACCATTCAGGGCATCGAACGCCCCGCTGACCATCCCTCACGTTCTCTTGCAGTCATTTATCATGGCGATATCAAGGTTATTATTCCTGCGGAGGAGGCGGTGGAGCCGCCGGAGGATTTCCGTGGCAGGCTTCCGGAGGATGTGCTGCACTATATGGTCACCAAACGCCTGGGGGCGGAGGTGGATTACATCATCAAGGGCATCGACGCCAAGGCGGGCGTTGCAGTCGGCAGTCGTCTTGAGGCTATGTCCGCTAAGCGCCGCGCGTACTATTTCGGTACAGACCGGGATGGAAACAATCTGCTCTACGAAGGTATCTGTGCGGAAGCTCGCGTCGTATCCGTCATTCGTGCCGGCATCTTCGTGGATCTGTTCGGCCTGGAGGTCTACATCCCGCTTCGTGAGCTGAGCTACCAGCGCATGCTGGATGCGCAGGACAGCTTTCAGCCCGGGCAGCGCATTCTGGTTAAAATCCTGAGCATCGAACGCAGTGACCGAACCCGTATCCGGGTCAGCGCCTCCATCAAGCAGGCCGGAGAGAATCCCTATGAAAAGGCGCTGCGGCGTTATTCTGTGGGCAACCGCTATGTAGGTACTGTCAGTATGGTGGACATGAACGGCGTGTTCGTCTCACTGGACGGCGGCATCGACTGTCTGTGCAGCTATCCTAAGCGCGGACGCCCGCCCAGGGGCTCTCGCGTAACGGTACGGATTCTGGGCATCAACAACGAATCCAATCGGATCTGGGGAGCGATCACACACATCGCTACCCCGAGATGACCGGAGCGAACAGAAAATGACAAGGAGGTTGAACAACTATGCTTGATTACGATCTGACCCGCGCAGAGCAGGTCAGAAGAACGGATCTTGCGCAAAAAGCCCGCAGAATGATCCTGTCCCACATGAAGGTGGAGGCGGAGGACGAAACTTCGCTGACGCTGGATCACCGCGGCTACTATATGCAGATCTCGTTCTCGCCGCTGCACCCGCTGCTGGTCGTCTGCCTGGCTAAGGCGATTCGAAACCCGGATGGCGCACGAAAACAGCAGCTTGCCAACGAACTGAACCTGCACAGCGTGCTGGGCAGCCACGCCATCAACGAGGACGTCGGCTGTTATTCCTATCGCGCTACCCACTGGCTGGATACGGAGCTCACGCCGGAACGGTTCTTTGAAATACTCAGCCGCTGCGTTGACGAAGCGGACCGTGGCTATTTCAATCTGGCAGGATGAGCATATTGCCGTAATGCTCAGTGCGTATCCGCGTACCGGACAACCCCACCGCCTCCCGGCAGTACCCGGGGAAAGCCTCAAGTGAGAGCCTCAAGTGAGAGCCGGGAGCCATACTGCGGCACTCCGGAGTACACCTTACAGCCGTCAAGCCCTCCGGAATCAGAACCAGCCATACTCGAAGAGCCGGCCATGAATGAACTGCATTTGCGTGAAACTGCGGCGTTGGAGTTGGTTTCACCTATGACTCTACCGCAACGGGACGCCGGGATACCCCCATTATCGCCGGAGATATCCATCCATCCGGCGCGGGATATCAAATCGTGGCTGGAACTGTACGCAGCAGACGGCATCATATATTTCTGCGTTTGGGCGCAGCTGAGAACAGAAGCGTGATACGATCTGTATATCGGCTGCACCTGAGCCAAACCACATCACGCAGCGAGAAGCGCATCGGAAACGGTGCGCTTCTTTGCTGCAAAAAACAGGAGGTAAAGGAACGATGAAACGTAAAACGCTCAAGAAAGCCCTTTCGGCATTCTTGTCCCTGCTCATGTGCATGATGACGCTTTTGTCTATCAGCACCCCTGTGTTTGCCGCAACGACGGTAGACGCTTACATGGTGGATTTCCCACGCGACGGTGACAGCAACTACTCTGCGACGGCGTGGGGCCACTCTGCCACGTCTCTGATGGGCGGTTGGCGGTTTCTCAACAGCAAATACACAACGGTGCATAGCATCGGCACCTATAACGGTCAAGTCTCGTACTGCATCGAGCCCGGCATCGGGCAAAATGCCGGCGATACTCTCTCCCACAAGGATGAGACATTTTGGGAAAACTACCCCAGCCACCTCAATCCGACCATTTCCCCGGATACCATCAAGGTCCTGCTTGGCCGGATCATGCAGTATGGCTATCAGGGCAATGTATCCACATCCTGGCGTTCTCAGAACGCCTCGGATGCAGCTGCGCTCAGCTATGCAATCGCTACGCAGCTGCTGGTCTGGGAGACGGTTGTCGGCGAGCGTGACGCAAGCTTCAACAAGGTGTATCCCTCCGGCTATGGGAAGAGCGCGGTTTGGAGTTATATCCGGGACGAGCATCCGCTTCGCAGCCAGATCCGCTCCTATTATAATTCCATGGCCGCCAGCGTGCAGAGTCACGCAGAGATCCCCAGCTTCTGCGCACGAAGCATTGGCAGCGCACGCAGCTATGAACTCAAATACGACGGCACGCGATATACCGTGACACTGACGGATACCAATGGAGTGCTGTCGAACTTCTCGTTCAGCTCCTCGGAACCCGGAATCAGCTTTTCCCGAAGCGGAAACCGCCTGACAATCACCTCCGATACGCCGATTGCAGGCGATATCCGCGTAAGCGCCAGCAAGACCAACGGCGTGCGAAGCGGTGTGGTCGTCTGGACGGACGGCAACAAAGGCGCCGGCATTCAGGACGTTGTCACCTACGGCGAAAACGTGTCAGACCCTGTCAGCGCCTATCTTCGGCTTGAGATGGAGGCGCTCGGCACCATGCACCTGGTCAAGACCAGCGAGGATGGCGTTGTGGCCAACATTTCTTTCACGATCTCCGGCAACGGCATTACCAAGACTGTGACTACCGGCCGCGACGGTACGATTGACGTATCTGAACTCATGGCCGGCACCTATACCGTAACAGAAGCGGACATTGAGCGTTATACGCCCCAGACTTCACAGCAGGTCACCATTGTCGGTGGTCAGACCTCGACCGTGACCTTCAACAACGTGCTCAAGCGCGGTGCATTGGAGGTGACCAAGACTTCAGAAGACGGATTCGTTGAGGGCGTAAAGTTTCGCTTGTACGGCAAATCCCTTTCCGGCCTGAACGTCGATGAGTATGCGGTAACGGACTCCACCGGCGTGGCTAAGTTCCGCAATGTCCTGATTGGCGGCCCATATACCATCGAGGAGGTCGATACGGCCATTCGTTACGTTATCCCTGATCCCCAGTCGGTATCTATCCAGTGGAACCGAGTTGCAGAGCGCAGCTTTGCCAATATCCTCAAAAAGTTTACCGTGACCGTAACCAAGACGGACGCAGAAACCGGAACACCGCAGGGCGACGCCACGCTGTCAGGCGCTAAATACGGGATCTACAAGGGTGGGAAGCTTGTCGATGTGTATTACACAGACGCCAAAGGTCAGTTCACCAGCAAAGAGTATATCTGCGATACCGACTGGACGATCCGTGAAATGGAACCCTCAGAGGGGTACCTCCTCGATACGACGGAACATACCGTTGGTGCAGCGCCTGGTCAGTATACGGTTGAACACAATACAACGGCTAACGCCGTGACCGAAACGGTAATCAAAGGCAGCATCCGCCTGATCAAGCATATTGATGCCGAACTGGAAACCTCCGAGAACGCGCCAACCCCGCAGGCGGAGGCTGAGATCCCCGCAGCAACGGACCCCTCTGCGCCGGAAGGCTCCGCATATTTTGTTAGCCCGGACGCCGCCGCACTGGAGGATGCTCAGGAAACTGCAGCTTCCGATGATGCAAAGGACACAGCCGAACCGGCAGCGGAAGAAACCCCAATGCCCGATCAAGCCGACACGGAAACGCCGGCCGAGTCTGAGCCGGAAGCAGCCGATACGCTGATTCCCGGTCAGAATGAAGCGGAGCCAGAACCCGAAAACGGATCTGTACCGGCGGCGGAGTTCAACCCCTCCGGCAATGCAGGCATTATCGAGCAGCCGGAAGCAGGCGCGATGTTCCAGCTTTATCTCTCCGGTGCCGGAAGCTATGACGCAGCCAAAGATAGCGAGCGCGATCTGCTGGTGACGGATGAAAACGGCGTAGTGCTTTCCAAGGATCTGCCTTACGGCCGCTATACCGTACACCAAATCGAGGGACAGGAAGGACAGGCCTTTGTTCCGGACTTCACCGTATTCATCAGCTCCGACGAACACCTGTACTCCTATATCCTCAACAACCAGACCATCACCAGTTTTATCCGCGTGGAAAAACGCGATGCTGAGACCGGGAAGATCATTCCGGCAGCAGGCATCGGTTTTCAGGTCAGAGACCTGACCTCCGGCGAACTGATTTCACAGACCGTCTATTATCCGGCGCCAGTGACCATCTCCACATTCTATACCGCAGACGACGGCACGCTGATGCTCCCCTGCGAGCTGCCCTACGGCCGCTATGAGCTGATCGAGGTGACAACCTGCCATGGCTATGTGCTGGATACCGCCCCGGTTCCGTTTGCCGTGGATGGGTCAGAGGCTGTCGTGACAGTTACAAAGTCCAACATGGCGCAAAAAGGCGTCATCCGCATCCAAAAGACCGGCGAGGTCTTCAGCAGCGTTGTAAACGAGGGATCCATCTTCCGGCCTGTATATGAGAATGCCGGACTTCCGGGCGCAGTTTTTGATATCGCTGCTGCGGAGGATATTTACACCCCCGACGGAACCTTGCGCGCAAAGGCCGGAGATATTGTAGACACCGTCACCACGCAATCGGACGGCATGGCCGCCAGTAAGGCACTCTACCTTGGCAAGTATGTGATCACTGAGAAGCAAGCTCCGCACGGCATGGCCCTTCAGACCGAACCGCATACGGTTGAGCTGGTATATGCCGGACAGGAGGTTACGGTCACCGAGCTTCGGGCAGATATGTACAATGAACGCCAGCGTGTTGAGATCAGTCTGGTAAAGACCATGGAAACGGATACGCTGTTCGGCATTGGCCAAAGAGACGAGCTCACGCACGTTACATTCGGCCTTTATGCCGCGGAGAAGCTTGTGGCAGCCGACGGCAGCAGCATCCCGCAGGACGGCCTGATCGAGATGGTGTCCTTGAATAAAGACGGAAAAGCGATGTGCAAGACGGATCTCCCCTTTGGACGCTTCTACCTGCAGGAGATATCTACCGACAGCCATTACCAGCTTGGCGATACGAAGTATCCGGTGTCGTTTGACTACGCCGGGCAAGACAAGAAGCTTGTCAAGCTGATTGCCAACGAGGGCGCAGTAATTGAGAATAAGCTTCTTTCCAATCAGTCCGCCGATGATCGCGCAGACGATCGTCCCGATAATCATTGCGGGGATCGCCCACCAGGTAGCCCCGATCGAATGAATCACTCCTTCAAAGGAGGAGAAGTCGCCTTTATTCTTCATAAAAGCATCAAACTGTGCGGGCATGACAACCATTGGAATATACGCCCCCATCGGCGCAAGCGCCATGACGCAGTAGGCAAGCAGGTTTTTCTTAAAGGATCTGAAATCAGCAGAAGCGCAGATAAAATCCGCAATCAAGCCGAAAACCAGGAAGAATACGGACATCATCCAGAACATTCCCGTAATAAACAGCAAAATCGCCGCGATTACACCGAGAATGGAGAGCGCTCCCTTCTTCGGTATTTTTGCCACATAGAGCATGAAAACTGTCCCCGTAAAGAGCGCCACGATCATTGGCATAAACGGGAAAGTGACCGGCGTCATCTGCGCAACACCGCCAATCACAAACGCCACCACAGAATAGATGAGCGAAAAGATACCAACCGATATAAAGTCCCTTGTTTCCAGCTTCTTCGAATCTGTTTTAAGCATAATAAACGACCTCCAATTTTATATTGTTCAGTTAGAGTACGCTAACTCGCGTGTAAAAAATTAAAGTGCTTGTGTGATTGTGCATTATTCCAGCCGGAGCAAGCCTTTCCAGCCAGAGTTGAAAAACTTTGCAAGCTCCTCAATATACCGCATAGCTTCTTCTTTGGGCATATCATGGGCAATCGTCTCACATACCGCCGTAAAATAGGCGCTGGTAATCATGTGGTGAAGCTGCTTTGTCATTTTCCCGGAGAGCTTTCCTCTTTTGCGGAGAAGTGCGTAGTATTCCTCTGAGCACTCTACCTCCAGTTCCACAAGCTCCTCCAAAAAGTTTGCATAGCGCGTACCTTCCGCCCGGCAGAGGATCAGCTTGAAGGCATCAAAATGGGCGTACATATATTCCACAAAGACGCGCAAATACTCAGTGGACAGCTTCAGGCTGTCCTTCGTCTTTTCCTCGGAGACAAGATCGAAATGGGCGGCCTGTGCGGCTTTGAACTGCTCCAGCAGTCCCTTTGCTGCCCCATCCACAAGATCTTCAAAAAGCGCGGCCTTATCCGGGTAATAGCCGTAGAAGGCGCCCTTCGTGAAGCCCGCCTCTGCGACGATTTTATTCAAAGATGCGTCCTTAAATCCTTTTTCCAGGAATTCTTTTTTCCCAACTTCGAGGATCTTCATTTGAGTCTCTGTACGTTCCATTGGTGCCTCCTGATATACCGACAGTATATACTGCTGGTATATTATAGCCGCACTGAAGGAATCTGTCAAGGGGGTTCGCGTGTGTTCCATTCAGCTCATTCCACGTATCGCCCGATCATAGAACGGCGCATGGATACCCCAAATCTTCTTTTTCATACACTTCCGATCACCGCTTTAGCGACCAGTGACCCCCTCCATCAATTCCCTTGGGGAAATGTTTCTGATCTGCTCCGGCGGGATGCGCGCCGGATATCTGCCCTTTTCCAGAATATCGGTCAGGTACTGATTATCCAGGATCATATCGTCCCGAATGAGCTGCCAATTCGCTTTTTTCCTGTAAAGAATCTTGAAAATCAGAAAATTCACCACCGGCCCTATGACCGGCGCCTGCACGCCAAAGCTCTCTGTATGGCGAAAGCGGCAACCCGTATCGGTCCGCTCTCCCTCAAATGAGATGACGGCAGTTTTTTTATCGCTCTCGAAGGCAAAGGAAAAATGATCCCTGTCCCTTTCCGCCCGAATGATCGTGCCGGTGACGTCATAATCCATGCCCATGACGATTTCATGAAAGCGCACTTTATCTCTGGCTTGAATGCCGCCGCTGAGCAGTTCGCATTCCAAATGCAGCGGACTCCACTTGACGAACTCCTCCTCAAAATGGTCCACCCACCACTCCAGCTTTTCAAAAGGGGCGGCGATCTCTGTTGTTTCGGTCAATGTTACCATATGCTTTTCTCCTTCATCGTGCTTTTTCTCCTTCATCCGCGTCTTTTCCCTGTTTGTGTCCATATATGTCCCGTGCCGGCACGCCGTAAAGCCTATGCTGCACAGGGAGCCCGTAATCATCCACGCCACAAAGCGATAGATGTCGCGCCAATCCCCGCCCGGCAAGCGCCGAAGCCGTTTATCGGGGCTTCCCCTCCTTTTCTTTGTTCAACCTCCAGGTTTCTGCCGTCTCGCTTTTAGTTAGCGCATTCTAACTAATTGGCAGAAGAAACGGCAGACTATTTTATGAGTAGTCTGCCTTGAATCCGCCTTGGTCAGACACCGGCCTTGGCTATCCCAGCGCCACATCCAGTGTCATCATGACGCTAAAGCCCACGGCAAAGAAAATCGTGCCGATGTTGGAGTGCTTTCCCTGCGACATTTCCGGGATCAGCTCCTCCACCACCACATAGAGCATGGCCCCCGCTGCAAAGCTCAGCAGATACGGCAGCGCCGGGATCACAAGCTGCGCGGCGAGAAGCGTCAGCACCGCGCCGATAGGCTCGACAACGCCGGAAAGCACGCCGCCGAGAAACGCTCGGCCCTTGCGTTCCCCCTCCGCCCGGAGCGGCATGGAGATGATCGCACCCTCGGGAAAATTCTGAATGGCAATGCCGAGGGACAGCGCCAGTGCGCTTGCCGCAGTAATCTGCGTATTGCCCGAAAGAAAGCCTGCATACACCACGCCGACTGCCATTCCCTCCGGGATATTATGTAAGGTAACAGCCAGCACCATCATGGTGGTGCGCCCGAGCTTGCTTTTCGGACCCTCGGCCTGTTCACTTCCCACATGAAGATGGGGAATCAAACGGTCAAGCAGGAGCAAAAACAGCACGCCGACCCAAAAGCCGATAAAGGCAGGGAGGAAGGACAGCTTGCCCATGCCCTCCGACTGCTCGATGGCGGGGATCAGCAGGCTCCAGATCGAAGCTGCGACCATCACTCCGGCAGCAAAGCCGGCGAGGGCGCGCCGCACCAGATCGCCAAGGGATTTTTTCATAAAGAACACGCAGGCCGAGCCCAGTGTTGTGCCCAAGAAAGGGATCATGATTCCGAAAAAGGTTTCCATTTATCTCACCGCCTTTGCGTTGCAGCATTATTTGTTCTTTCTGAACCCCGCCTCATCCCGGTATTCGGGATGTTCCTTTAGGTACGGGTCTTTGTCGCCACAGATGGTATAGTCGCATCGGCAGCCGTCCACGCAGGTGGTCGTCCGCACCAGCCTTGCGTGGAGCAGCTCCATGGAAGCATAGTCCACATTGCACAGGGCGGGCATGATGTCCGTAAGGCCGTGCCGGATGGCAAATTCCGCTGCCGGACACGATGTAAACTCATAATAAATAGGGGCATCTTTATCATAAGGCGCAACCGACATCTCGTAATCGTGCCATTTGTCGCAGCCGCGTTTCGCCCGTACAAACGCCCGGTACATCAGCTTCCTCCAGAACGGCTTGTTGCAGTTCACAAACCGCAGCCTGCGGAAGATAGGCAGGATCAGGTTTTCCTCCATCTCCTCGATCTCGCGGAAGGATGTGACAGCTTTGCAGACTGTGTAGTAGCTCATAATGGCGATGCAGTCGTAGGTGCCGCCTACGCCGTTGTGGAAGT
>ERZ1673752.2077-NODE-2077-length-23994-cov-6.163875_pt1 | contig 23994 bp, 15 predicted proteins | sample MGYA00580195_ERZ1673752 | MGnify/ENA primary metagenome ERZ1673752 (study PRJEB41218, sample SAMN15661744) | gut metagenome | host: Homo sapiens | place: Canada: London | collected 2015-08-20/2019-03-30 | study: EMG produced TPA metagenomics assembly of...
CCAAAGGAGCTGGTTTCTAGTTTTGCTAGAAACCAGCTTTTTTGCTATCATTTAAGGAGATTTTGTCCGAGCTTGCGCACACAATGAAAGTGTTGAAAGGAGAGATTATGGAGTTATACGATGCAAAGGTGATAGAAGTAATTAAGGAGAAACCGACGATTTATACATACGTGATGGAAGTGCCGGAAGGCTATGAGTGGACGCCTGGCCAGCATGCACTATGGAAACTGCCAGATTTCGAGTTGACTCAAAAGGAAAGTCAACGAGTCTTTACCATTTCTTCTGCACCTGATGAGGGTGTTTTAAAATTTACGACGAAGATTGCCGAAAAACATAGTGAATTTAAGGATGCTTTATTAAACAAGGTAACAGAGGGATCGAGGATCCAGGTTGCTGGGGCCAGAGGAAAATTTGCTTTTCATGAGGAGAAGAGAAACCACTTAGCTGTAGCTGGTGGCATCGGGATCACCCCCTTCCGTGCACTTTTGAAGGATTGGTTGGTCAGGCCTTGGGAAGGACATAAATTGACGATGCTTTATTCGGAATCCATGGGAGAATTTGCCTATGAGGATTTGTGGAAAGAGGTTGAGGAACATTTGCCAGAGGTAGAGTTGCATTTGCTGACTTCAGTGAAGGAGTGTACTGACTTGGCTAAGGCTTTTGCTAAAGAACATATGAATGAGGGTGAGTACCTTATCTGTGGGTCTCCTAAGATGAATGAGATTTATACGGAGATCTTTGAGGAAATGGGCATCGCCAAGGATAATATTGTCACTGATATTTTCATGGGGTATTAGGCCGGTGCCTAAACGTGAGGATAAAGAGAGCTTCAAGAAAATGACGTCCGGGATGGAGGGCGAGGTTGAGCTTTATAAGCCTGTACTTCGTAAGATCAGCTGTGGAGCCTGTCCCCGAGCTTGTTCCTTGCAGATAACCATAGATGATAAGGGAAAGATACTTGATATAACGGGCAACAGATGTCGGAGAGGTCTATCTTATGCTAAAGGTCTTCAAGAGGGGAGTGAGGGCCTTTTACATTCATCGGTCAGGGTCCGGGGAGGAGTGGCGGATAAGTGTCCCGTTGTGACTACTCGACCTCTTGACAAGAATTTACACATGAGGGCCCAAGTGGCCCTGAGGAGGATGATTGTCTCGGCCCCGGTGGCCAAGGGAGACCAGGTGCTGGAAGATCTTCTAGGAACTGGCATTCCTGTAGTTGCCACAGAAACAATAGAAGAACATAAAAAATAAAAGAAAAAAGGAGCGTGAAGGCTCCTTTTTTTTTATGGTGGAATCTTTGTTCAGGGAGAAGGGGAGAGGAGTTAGCGACGAATACATGAAGTATGGGAGCTATGGAAAGACGGGAGAAGATAGGAGAAGTATGAATTGTTGGGAAAAAATAGGGAAAGTGAGATGAATGGGATGATTTGTAAGGGAATGTAGGGGTGTTGTTGCGGTGGCAGGGGGGCGATCTGATAGACTGGGAGTACATGAACCAGGTCAAAGGATCGTGTTCTATTTCCAGCCTGCGGTCTTTTGGGGACCCCAGAGGAGGCAGACGGGAGGATTTTAGAGAAATGCGAGGTGGCATATGAAGAAAATGAAGATACAAGGACGTACAGCCCTAGTGCTAGCGGCCCTTATTGGGGTCAGTAGTCTGGGGATGGGGTCTATCGGGATCCTCGGCGGCCAGGGGCTGCGAGCGAGGATGGCACAGGGAAGGCAGGTTTGGCCTACAAGGGCAGACCAGGTCATGGCCCTGGAAGATAATCAGGGGAAGGGTCTTGTGATCGACGATGCCGACGAGGGCTGGTTCCGGCAGGTAAAAAACCTGAAGGCGAACCCCAAGTGGTTCTGGACCATTAATTCTGGCAGAATGCAGGCTTTCTTGCATAAGCATGGTTTGGATGAAAAGTCCTTTGAAGAGAAATATCATACGACGGTTCAAAAGGTGCTAGACCAGTATGCAGATGAGCTCGTTTCGGAAGAAGATCTGGAAGATCTAATGAAACGTCAGTTCTTCGGGCCTTATGAAGGCGAAGATTACATGCTGAGCCTATCTCGGGCCCTGCAGGCGTCGGGGTATTCCTATTATGCTCAGTTCAATCTCATGGATTGGTCAGCTGACTATAGCAACATCTATGGGTTGACGCCGGAGGCGGATCCGATGGCAGAATGGCGGATGAATCCCATCCAGTATGTGACCATACAGACCAATCCTGATGGATCGGCTGCTGGCGAAGATGGCGAGGCTGGCGAGGCGTCCGGAGAAAGTCAACGCTCCAATAGACGGACCCGGCAGACGGAAGCCAGTGAGGAGACGACAGTTACGGAGACGTCAGCCACTGCGGCTGAGGAGCCTGCGACTGGAGAAGAGAACCAAGAAGAGCCGACTGCTCCAAGTGCAGTAGAGTCGCAAGGGGAAGCGGGTGAAAGTGAAGCTCAATCTGGGCCGACAACCATTCCTGCTGATAATACTCCTACGAGAAGACGTAGGGGGACGGCAACTAAAGCGACTGAAGAGGTGGCTCCTAGCGAGTCGGCAACGCAGGCAACACAACCTGCAGGAAATTAAAAAGACAAATACGGGAAAGCCCCTCCTCGGGAGCGGGAATATTTGTAAAGAATGGTTAGATAAATCATAATGACCTGAAAAGCCGATCTGGGGTGTCCTGGATCGGCTTTTTTGCCTTTTGAAGAACGATTGTTTAGGCTTTTCATGATGGTGATTTGGGATGCTTATAGGTGAAATGGCTTTTGAAATCGGCTTTTTGCTGGCGGATGGGTAACTTTGTTGGTGCTTTGCCCTGTGATGCTCCCTACTGAGTATTCGGGAGCTGGGTTTTGTTAAAGAATTGTAGGGAGATTGTAGGCGACGTGAGTGCTGGGATCTGTTACACTATTCATATATGAATTGGGTCAATAGATCGTGTCCTATTCTCTCGTTGTGTCCTTTTGGGGGGTTCCGAAGGGGCTGTAGGCGGGGAGGGATAACAAGAGAAATGAGAGGTGGCCTATGAAGAAAATGAAGATACAAGGACGGACAGCCCTGGTACTAGCGGCCCTCATCAGGGTCAGTAGTTTAGGGACGGCGTTTGCTGGCATCCTCGGCGGCCAAGGGCTACAAGCGAGGATGGCACAGGGAAGGCAGATTTGGCCTACAAAGGCTGACCAGGTCGTGGCCCTGGAAGAGGATGAAACTGCGGAAGAGAGTGGGGAGCTTGAAATTTCGGAAGAATCTAGCGCCCTGGAAGCAGTTGCGGAGGCACCTGCGCAACAGAATGGGGCGTCAAGCCAAAAGCCTAAGGAAATTAATGGCTATCAGGTGATTCCGATTCCAATGACCTATGAAGAGATCATGAAGGCATATAATACGGTTCGTGAAGAGTATTGCGTGCTACAACAGTATGACGCTCAATTTGTCGATAAGCCAAGCTTAAATGATCCATCGAACATCAATCCGGGTAGACTGAGTGATCATGCTCTTCGGGTGATCCTTGATATGGTCAACCTTTACCGAGCGGCCGGTGGCTATCCTGCCATTCAATATATGGGACTGTCCGATGGTTATCAAGCCTACTGTGCCTTGTGCTCCAGGGCTGACACGATATCCCACGATCCTTCTGAAATCGTAAATCACAGCGCCAACCGAGAGGTGTCACAAGAGCTGAAAGATCTTGTCATGGCACAAGAAAATAACCATAACTGCTTGGCTTGGAATTATGGTTTCTTAAGAGACATTAAGGGATGGATGCAGGAAGGCTATAGAAATTCCACACTTAAAGGGGGAATTTATGATATTGGTCACCGCATGGTCCAATTGACCCCCGCATATGATTCATACGTTTATGGGCAGGCTGGTACGGTGTCTATTGCTGGGTTAGGTCGGAGCGGGAAGGGATCAGATGGATTTTCCTATACACCAAGGATTTTTCCAGCAGGTGGTCAATTACCGGAAGCACTTTTGGAAAGCGGAGCTTCTTTGATGATCGATGTTCGTAGTACGAATCTCATCGTTGATAATGACCTTCAAGTGGAAGTTTACCTGCCAGAGGCAGATGGAAGGTATATGATGTCTTCCTCCAAGAATGCGGCCGCCATATATAGTGTAAGTGACGGGACCATTGCCCTTGGCAGGATGTTTGGTAATCAATCTACTTATGACTTTGCTTCCGTTATGCCACCCTGGCAAGATGCTAAGGTGACGTCTAAGTTGGCCGGAAAACCATTTATCTTTGGCTTAATACTTCGCAATTTAAAAACGAGGGATGGCAAAACGGTCAATATGGCGACGGCCAATCTTTTTGCGGACACTGATAAGCCTGCGAGTACAGATTTGAAGGATACTCAGTATGCTGCAGATGAAAAAATGGTCAAAGAGTTTAAGCAAGTGATCGTAAATAGCGGGAAATTTGGCAATACACCGAGTAAAAAACCAGATAGCACACCTATCGATCCGAATGCCAATTTTGGTGGAAACACCGGCAATGAAGGTGGCAATACGGGTAACACTGGCAATGAAGGAGGCAATTCCGGCTCCAGTGGGAATACCGGGAACTCTGGGAGCAGCTCGGGCAATAAGGCCGGCCAGTCAGGCGGTGATGCTGGGCAGAAGGGCCTAGTTATAGATGAAGTCGATGAGGGTTGGTTCCGTCAGGTGAAGACCCTGAAGGCGAATCCCAAGTGGTTCTGGACTATTAATGCGGGCAGGATGCAGGCATTCTTACATAAGCATGGTTTGGATGAGAAGTCCTTTGAAGAGAAATACCATACCACCGTTCAGAAAGTCTTAGACCAGTATGCAGACGATCTCGTTTCGGCGGAAGATCTGGAAGATTTGATGAAGAGAAATTTCTTTGGGCCTTATGAGGGCGAAGATTATATGCTGAGTCTGTCTCGGGCCCTGCAAGCGACTGGTTATTCCTACTATGCTCAGTTCAACCTCATGGATTGGTCCGCTGATTATAGCAATATCTATGGATTGACCCCGGAAGCAGATCCGATGGCCGAATGGCGGATGAATCCCATCCAGTATGTGACCATACAGACCAATCCTGACGGATCGGCTGCTGGTGAGGATGGCGAAGGCGGTGATACGTCAGGTGAGAGTCATCGTTCGAATAGACGGACCCGGCAGACGGAAACCAGCGAAGAGACCAAAGAGACCAAAGAGTCCAAGGACGCTAAGGAAACACAGGCGACAGAGCCTGCGGCTGGGGAAGAGAGCCAAGAGCCTACCACTCCGAGTGCTGTGTCGACACAAGAGGAAGGCTCCTCTCAGGAAAGCCAATCTGGGCCGACGGTCATAGAAGAGCCGAGTACGACTGGAAGAAGACGCCGAGCCCCTGCCAGCTCTGAGACCACAACAGCTCCAAATGAGAATCCTAACCAAACGTCAGAGCAGCCTACGCAGCCAGCTGGAAACTAGGCACGAGCCATCCGCCTTGTTTCTATCTAGGAATAGCCTGATTTGAGCCGAAATAGCCTGATCTGAGCCAAAATGGCCAGAGATAATAGGGCTAAATCGGAAACGTAAAGTAGCATAGATCGAAGTGACCTGAAAAGCCGATCCGGGGTTTCCTGGGTCGGCCTTTTTGGAAAAAGGAGAAATGAAAATGCAAAAGAACCAGAAAAAAGTTGGTATAGCCCTAGCCTTGGCTGGAGTATTTGTTACAGGAAGTTTGGGGCCGATCTGGGAAAAAGGAGAGGCTATCCTTGGAGACAATGGGAGCCCGGCAGCGCAAGAGGCGGGGCAAGAGCCAGCAGGCGACCAAGGACAGGCTCAAGCTAGACAGGCGGGGCAACTGGATGCCGTCCAGGCCTTAGAAAAAGGGCAAGAAGCAGAGGAAATCCAAGGCTACAGGATTGTAGAGATGGGGCCTAGTTGCGACGAAATATATAAGACATTTAATTCGATTGAGAAAAGATGGCATATTTTGTCGGATGAGAACATGGTCTATTTGGAAAAGCCTGACTTGAAAGATCCTAAGAACCTTAAAATTGGGAAAGTTTCCCAGCCTATGCTGGATTTGACCCTGGAGATGGTCAATCTTTTCCGGCGGATGGGGGGGTATCCGCCCATGCGAGAGGTCCGATCCCGGGAGTCTTTTCAGGCCTATTGCGTCTTATCGACCCGGGCTAATACCTTGACTCATACGGTCTCGACGGTGATTAATCATCCGGCCAATAAGGATGTCCCAGACTCCGTAAAGAACCTGGCTAGGCAAGCAGGAGGCAACCATAGTTGTCTGGCGGGATTTGGCTTTATCAATGACGTTTGCGCCTGGATGGATGAGGGCTATGAAAACGGGCTTTCGTCCAACTTCTACGATATTGGACATCGGATGTACCACCTCTGGGCGGAGAAAAATATCTATTATTATGGACGTGCTGGGGCCCTGGGCATCGCCGACCAAGGGACGGAAGCCCCCTTTCCCCCTGTCAAAGCAAATACTCCCTACATTTCTAACCCAGGCGGCCAGATTCCCACCAGCATTTTAGCTAGAGGGGCTGCCCTCACGATTGATTTTCGGGGGACGGAAGTTTTGCCAGGGGCGGATTTCACGGTCGAGGTCTATGTGCCTGACGCTCAAGGTAAGTATGATATTTCTGCCAAACCCGCTGCTACGTATACGACAAGTAATAGTAAGGTGAAGATCGGGTCGGCCTTTTGGGGAACCATCGCCTTTGTTCAGCCGCCCTGGCAGGATCCTGAGGTCTTGAAGGCCCAGGGGATTACTGAAACCTATCATGATACCAAAAAGCCGATCTTTTATGGCCTTATCTTACGTAATGTCGAGACGAAAGATAAGAAATTGGTGAATGTGGCCACAAGAAATCTCTTTTCTGCTTCTGGAGATCCTTCGGAGCCTGCGATCGAAAAGCCAGCGGTGAAACATAGCAGATATGAGAGCGACTATGCTCCAGACCCCAGCTTCCTAGAAAACTACCAGGCTCAAGTACACGAGGAGGCTGAAAAGCTGCGTGCCTCGGAGACGTCGTCGACAGGGACAGAGAAGACGCAGGCGACAGAGCCGGGGCACTCAACCCAACCTGGCAGCTCAACGGAACCAGGCCATTCTTCGGATGACCCGAGATCTACCGGACCAAGCTCTCCTGGATCCAACAATAGTTCTGCAAATACTCCCGGCTACATGAGTCTTTCTAAAGCCGGTCTTGAACCTGGGCTGGGCGTAGGGGATAACTCTCTTGCAGTGAATCCCAAGCATTTCTGGACTCTCAATGCGGCGAGACTAGAACGCTTCTTAAACCGCCATGGTCTAGACAAGGCAAGCTTTGAGCGTCAATATCATATTTCCTTTGACAAGGTTTTGGAGCAATATGCCGAAACCCTGGTATCGGCAGAAGATGTCGAAGACCTGATGAAAAGGCTGTACTTTGGGCCTGTTGATGGCGAAGACTATATGTTAAGCCTATCTCGGGCTTTGCAGGCAACCGGTTACTCCTACTACAGCCAGTTCAACCTTATGGATTGGTCCACAGACTATAGCAATCTTTACGGACTGACGCCGGAAGCCGATCCCATGGCCGAGTGGCGGATGAATCCCGTCCAGTATGTCGTTCAGACAGATGCCGCCGGGTCGACCGCTGGCGGGGAGGAGTCCTCTGATGAGCAGGGCGATAGATCACATGATAACCGCCAGCCCAACAGGAGGACACGTCAGACAGAGGGCAGCCAAGAATCCATAGAAACCCAGGTTTCTGAGCCTGCACAAGGGGAAGCAGTTGAGGAGCCTACGGTACCGGCCGCCGCGGAGACGGCAGCCGATGAATCTGCTAGCGAAGGCCAAGCGGGTCCAACGACCGTTCCTGCCCAGGAGCCCCCGAAGAGACGGCAAAGAGGGACAGCTCCCAAACAGACTTCCGAAGAGACGCTCAGCGAGGCCCCTGAGCAGACAACGGAGTCGGCTGGGAATTAGAGGCCTTCTGTAGACGAAAACTGGGCAAAAAAATACGACCTCCTAGGTAGCTTTACACACTTAGCTTTCCTAGAAGGTCGTTTTTTTTTAGCCTATTTTACTGGGCAGAGCACTTGCTATTGGCTCGCACTGAGAGCCAATAGATCCTCCAAGCCACGGCCTCGGCCCATAATTGATCTCGCCTTGCTATTGGCTCGCGCTGAGAGACGCTAGATCCTAGCCACGCCGGTTGCCTTGGCAGCTTCTGCCACGGCCTGGGAGACGGCGGTCCGGACCCTGGGATCAAAGGCTTCCGGCATGAGATGGTCCGCATCCAAGATGTCATCCACGAGGCCCGCAATGGCCTTAGCAGCAGCAATCTTCATCTCATCATTGATTTCCTTGGCCCGGACATCAAAGGTGCCCCGGAAGACCCCGGGGAAGGCCAAGACGTTATTGATCTGGTTAGGATAGTCAGAACGGCCTGTAGCGATGATCCGGGCTCCTCCGGCCTTTGCCTCATCCGGATAAATCTCAGGAATGGGGTTGGCGCAGGCAAAGACAATGGGATCCTTGGCCATGGTCTTGACCATTTCAGTAGTAACTGTGTTCGGGGCACTGACACCAATAAAGACGTCGGCACCGACCAGGGCGTCAGCCAAAGATCCAGCCTTGTGGTCGAGGTTGGTGACCTTAGCCATCTCTTCCTTATAAGAATTCATCCCTTCCTTCCGCCCGGTGTAAATCATTCCGTGGCGGTCACAGATGACAACATTCTTAGCTCCAGCAGACAATAAAAGCTTAGAAATAGCAATCGAAGCAGCCCCTGCGCCATTAAATACAATCTTGATGTCGGCAAGGTCTTTCTGGACTATTTTGAGCGCATTCAAGAGGGCTGCATAGGTCACAATGGCTGTTCCGTGCTGGTCGTCGTGGAAAATGGGGATATCGCACATTTTCTTAAGTTTTGCCTCCAGTTCGAAGCAGCGAGGGGCAGAGATATCCTCCAGGTTGATCCCCCCAAAACTCCCCGAAATATTATAAATCGTCTGGGCCATCTCGTCTACATCATGGGTTTTCAGGCAGAGGGGGAAGGCATCTACGTCGCCAAAAGCCTTGAAGAGGGCGCATTTGCCTTCCATGACGGGCATGCCGGCCTCAGGGCCAATATCGCCTAGGCCCAATACAGCAGACCCATCTGTGACGACAAGGCAGAGGTTGTGGCGGCGGGTCAGCTCATAGCTGGCCTCGGGATGCCGCTGAATCTCTAGACAGGGCTCTGCAACCCCCGGCGTATATGCTAGAGACAGCTCCTCCTTGTTCGAGACGGGAACCCGACTCACGACTTCCAACTTTCCTTTCCACTCCCGATGGGCGGCCAGAGAAAGCGACGCATAATCCTTGGTCGCATGTTTCAATTCTTCCTTACTCACAAATAATCCCTCCTTACAATTTGAAATAAATGTGATTGAAAATGTATACGTTTTATGTCAATAGCCCTAATCTATATTGCTATACTAGTAGCCGTCTTATAGCCCTACTAGCTTATTGACCCTCTGTCTTCAGAATCTGGTCACAGAGCTCATCGATCCAGGCGGGCTCTGCGGCCTCCGTCCGGCCAATGTCGCAAAGCTGGGCCATGCTAGGATCCAGGGGGAGGCGGCCCAAGACGTCCAGGTGGAATTCCTGTCCTAGGGCCTCTGCCTGGCTCGGCCCATAAATTTCGTGCTTGGTCTGGCAATTGGGGCACATAAAATAGGAAAAATTCTCTACCAGGCCCAAAATCGGCACATGGAGTTTCTCTGCCATAATGATAATCTTAGATACAATCAGCCCTACCAGATCCTGCGGGGTGGTTACCAGGACCAGCCCATCCAGCTGGTAATTCTGCAGGACAGACAGCGGCACATCTCCCGTTCCCGGTGGCAGGTCCACGAGCAAATAATCCAGCTTGCCCCATTTGGTCTCCGACCAGAATTTTGTAAGCATGGAGGATAAGAGAGGGCCACGCCAAATGACCGGATCTTTCGGATTTTCCAGCATGAGGTTCATGGCCACTACCTGGATGCCCGTAGAAGTTACTGAAGGAATGATAAAGTCGCCTTCGGCAAAAAGGTTGCCGTCCAAGCCAAAGAGATGGGGCTGAGAGGAACCTGTCAAATCAGCATCCAAGATGCCAACCTGGAAGCCCTTCCGGGCTAGGCAGGCCCCGAGCAAGGCGGTTAGGGTAGATTTGCCGACTCCGCCTTTCGCCGAAGCAATGCCGATGCAATGGCGTATCTGACTGCCTTCGGCTAATTTTTCTTTTTGTGGGGCCACTTCCAATTTGAGTGGCTTGCGCTGAAAATTCATCTTGGCCTTGGCTTGCTCTTTGAGTGCCTCTCGGGCTTGTTCTAGAACACTTGCCTGGGCTTTGGCATCTTGCTCTTTACTCACCTTGGCCCTCCTTTCTCGCAGCTGGCAGGGTTACAGGGTCTTCGCCCTGCTTCAGGGCCTCCGTCCGTCCGCCCTCTTGGAGGAGGTGGATCCGCTCATACTGGGTTTCTGGCTTCAGATAGATATCAAACCAGTGAATCATCCGATTCAGGCGCTCCAGCCTCGCCTTTGGCTTGCCGCTCCGTGAGAGTTCATGATTTTCCCCATGGAAGAGGCAGAGGTCCGATGGAATCTGCCGCTCTTGGAGGCCTGTAAACCACTGGAGGCCCTGCTCTAGGGGACACCGGTAGTCTTCATCTGCATGGATGATAAGGCAAGGGGTCTTGACCTCATTGATAGCTTTCAGGGGGGAGCGGTCCCAGAGAGTTGTAAAATCTGCCTGGGTTCTTGCCATCTCAATGCCATTTTGATCTGTGGCAAAGTAAAAGCCGATGTCGGAAACCCCACAGAAGGAGAGCCAGTTGGAAATACTCCTTTGCGTAACGGCGGCCGCAAAGCGGTCCGTATGTCCGATGGCCCAGTTGGTCATAAAGCCCCCATAGGAACCCCCGGTGATCCCGATCCGTTCGGGATCAATCTTGGGGTTTTGGGCCAAGACGGCGTCGAGGAATTCCATAATATCGTCAAAATCAACTCCGCCATAGTCACCCCGGATGTCGGCAAAGGCATCGCCACGTCCATCGGACCCTCTGGGATTGCAAAAGGCCACCACATAGCCCTCATGGACCAAGCACTGCATCTCATGGTGGTAGACAGGGCCATAGACGGTCCTGGGGCCCCCATGGACTTCTAGGATGAGGGGGAAGCTTTCCCCGGGGCTGGCCTTTTCATAGGTCTCTGGGACGAGGAGATAGCCCTCAATGCCGGCCTCGCTCTCATAGAAAACCTTCTGAGGCTGGGCTACGTAGAAGGGGGCTAGGGTCTTGGCGTTGAAATTGGTTACCTGGGTCAGCTCACTCATCTCTTGGTTGAGGGCTTCCTTTAAGGCTTTAGCGTCTGCCAGTTCCGGTAAGGGCGACTTAAATTGATTTTCTCCTGTCAACTCTTCAACCGCCCGGCCTGTCTTCTTGGGGCTACTGGGTTGCCATGTGTAAATTTCAGGAAGCTTGGTCCCCATGAGACCTACTACATACAGGGTATTATCAATATAGGCCAAGCCATCCCAACTGGAAATGGTATCCTTGAGGGACACAATGGTTCCATCCTTACAGATCTTAGCCAAGGAAGTCCCAGAATAGGCGGTTGTCAGATAGTAGACCTCCCCGTCTACCCAGATAAAAGAGGATGTTTCTCCGTAGCGAACATCGCTATTGACAGAACTTCCGATACTGAACTCAACTGTGGAGACCTGGTCTAGGGGGAAGGGACCCTCCCAGGGCAGCTCGTGCACCTCAGAAGCCCCGGCAGCCTTGGCGACAGCTTCGGAGACAGCCTGGGCAGGAGATGTTGCATCCTTAACTTTATAATCCCGGAGCCGGTAGAGGCAAGCCGACTCATTGATCCCATACTGCTTGCCTGACCAGACCAAGGCATAAACTTGGTCATCAGCTTCCCAGAACTTATAAAAGCTGAGGGCAGAAGGCCCATGTAAGAGCTTGACCTGGGGCCATAGATCAATCCCTAGCTTACGCAGGTCCTCAGCCTCCGGGACCTGGTAGAAGAAGAGGCGGTTGTACAAGGACTGTTTCCCCGTCCACTCCTCAGCAGCAAAATACACCCGCTCCCCATCATCGGATATCCAATAGGAGTCCAGCTGATAGTTATATGGGAGGAGGGCCCGGAGTTTATTCTGGCATGCATCATAAATGAAGAGATTTGTCCGCTCCTGGTAAATCATCCCTTCCCCATTGAAATAGAAGGGAATTTCCCGAATATCCTCGCGGAAACTCCAGTATTTCTTCGTCTTTGCCAGTTCCAAACGCTCCTTCTGCTCTAGTTTCCAAGCTTCCGGACAGCGCCGATCGAGGCTGGCTGCCACCAGATAAAGTCCATCCCGATGCTTGTGGAGGGGACGAATATCTTGGACGGCCAAGGGGAGGGTAAAGGCCTTCGTAGCTTCGCCCGCCCTCGTGAGATTCCAGCGATAAAAGCTCGAGAAATCCAGGCCTTCCTTGGCCAAATCTCGGTCTTTAGGATCCTTCTGATTATCGCAGACCAACAAATGATCCTCATCCTCGAAGAAATATGCCTGCTTTTCCGTTGTGAAGTCTCGTAGGAGCTGGATTTTATTTTTTTCTAGGAGGTAAAGGGCTGTTTCATAGGTGTTTTCTTCGTAATTAGCCCGATTGACCTGAAAGATGCCCTTCGTATGGGCAGGAGAGGACCTTAATTGTGAAATGGCCTGGAATGGTAAGAAGTGTTCTGGAGCTAGAGTCTGCCCCTGTTCTGGTACATTCCCTGTTTGCTGGCTCCGCCCACAGGCGGTGTCAAGCCCTTCTTTGGTCTCTTGGGTGAGATTGGCCAATTTCTCTTGCATTTTAGCGCCCCGCCAGCTGCCAGCTAGGGCTTCCTTCGCTTTGTTTAAAACCGTTTCGTTATAGTTAGACAATGCGCATCTCCTCTCTTTCTCTTATGCCATGATGGCTTTCACCGGCCTTTATTCTAGCGAAGAAAGGGGATTTTAGCAAAGTGGGTAAAGCCTTTAGACAGGCAGGAATGGCCCAAATTCCCCTTCTAGCCGGTTGTAGTATATCATCTTAAAATGTCCATCAAAGCAGGTGCCAGTTTTTCGTGATATATGTTGCGCCTAGACTTTCGGGGGGGACCTTGGTACAATAAGCCTGTTTTGTGGCCGGACTGGTGGCCCGTTTAGAATAAGCTATTTAGGAGATCCCATGAGGAGGAGAGGAGAGCTGTGAACCTATATTATCTAAGAGGAACCGTTGTTCATGGCAGTCAAAATGGCCATAAATTAGGCTTTCCCACGGCCAACTTAGATCCCGTTACCTGTCTAGCCTTTCCCTGGGAGGGGGGATGGACCCCACTCCTCTGGTCTTATCTCACCCAAGTTGCTACCCTTGACTCCATACGAAAAGAGCCCCTGCCATCAGCAGGAGCCCTCTTGGATCAACTTCTTCCCTTGGCTGGCGTCTATGCCAGCGCCGCCCTCATTTTTCCCTCTTCTGGCCCTTGTGCTGCGGCCTCTCTTTCTGGGGAACCACGATCTACCATTCCCGATGATGCGGATCCTCATTCTTTTGGCTCTCATGCTGTGGGCCCCTTGCATCCTGGGATGACCAACCTCGGTCAGCGCCCCAGTGTCGATGATTCCGCTGCCTATAGCATCGAAACAAATCTCTTTGATTGCTCTCAAGACCTTTATGGGGCCGAGATGGAACTTTTTCTCTTAGATTTTCTCCGCCCTACTCAAAAATTCTCATCTTTTGCTAGTCTCAGTGCTCAGCTAGCAAAAGACCAAGCAAGGGCTGCCGAGCGCCTTGCTATGCTTCAGGAAAACTAGGCCCCACATCCAGCCCTAGTTTTGGGTCTAAATATAGGACCAAGATCAGGATCTTTGATTGCCTCTAGCTCGGGCCTTGGCTATAACCAAGATCTGGCCTAACTTGAGAGATCTCCATCTTCATCGTCCTGATCCTGGGGTTGAAGGCCCGGGGAGGCTGGGGTGTGTACATCAGGCCCCGCACTCACCTTTCCCATGAGGTCGGTCAAACTATCTTCATTAAGCCTGAAATCTGGGACTTTCGGCTGGGCCAAACTCGAGGCATCCCGACTTGCCTTCATGGCAAAGGGCAAATACTCCTGAGCCTGGCCTATTTCTCCGGTGAGGAGCCTGGTCGCATTATCTTTAGCTGCACTCTCCGCCTGTCCCCTGTCGTTGACAAAAGGTGAGGACTCTGAATTCTCAACTGGGTAGGGGGCAAAGGGGTCTAAGGGCTCGGGATGGAGGCTTACTGGTAATACTTGCGTGAAATGCTCCAATTTGAGCTCCGAGGCGATACCCTGCTCTTCATCAAGAGATGCAGGCACAGGATCAGAGAAATTTTCTGCCTCACTTCCCGTTTGGTAACCAGGTTCAAAATCGAGCTCGTTGTTGAAGGTAGAGTTCCCTTGACCTTCTTCCTGCATAGCAGTAGGGGCAGCAGGAGCTATGGTTTGAAATTCAGCAAATTCTTCTGGGCTTTTCAGGTCAAAAAAGCCAGCTTGAGTGAAGAGGCTCGAAGACCCTTGAGATGGCTCAGCATCATCATGGAGAGAAGCATCGTCATGGGCGGTGGCAGCATCGCTGATTTTGGTAGACTTGGGTCCTGCGCTAATATCAGTGTCCTGGGACCAAGCCTCTTCATCAGTCCAGCCATCATCGGGGGCCGAGCGCATAAAGGCATCAAGGGGGTCCGTATGGGGACTGGAATCAAGAGAGTTGGGGAGTTTGCCAAAGTAGCGGCTGGGGTCAACCTTGATGAGGCTATCTCGAGACTCATCCGAGGAGGAACTAACCAGGTTCTTATCCGCACTAGCCCGGACCGAGGCAATTTCGCTGGGGTTATTAAAGAGCTCTGAGCGGTTAGAAAAGGCATCGGTAATAAAAGAAAAGATGAAATCATCGCCTTTTTGGTCGGACTCGTCGCTATCTTCTGCAGCAGGGGCAAAGGGCGAGACGTAAGAGAGCGGGGCTTCCGTGGGGGGACGTTGGACCGTAAGAGTCACATAACTGTTGCGGGCCGCTTGAGCAATTTCCTCCAGAAAAGCCGCAATGGCAACCTGATCTTGGAAGGCAAGATGGATGGGCAGTTCATCATAGATAAAATTTTTTGTGAGAGGATGGGGGGGCAGGGGGGCTTCACCAAGGTAAGCAGCCTCCTCTGGTTTGCGAGACCTTTCCCTTTTTTTACTCTCCAGGGCCAAACTGATGGCTTCGATGTCAGATCGATAAGGGATCATTTTCACAAAATGGTGATCGGGGAAAACTTGGAGCTCAAAGGCCACTAAGAGTTGGGCCAAACTTAAGGTTTCGGGATGAAATAAAATCGAATCTGGGGCAAACAGCCGGTAAGTCGCAGGTTCCTCATGCGGGAGAGTTTGGAGGTAGGTCACGAGGTGGAGGTGGTAATCCTGGAGATTTTCAAGGCGGAGAGGGTTGAGCTGATTAAAGTCCTCTGCAGGTTGAAAGATGGGCTGGATGGTTGCTTTTTTAAGGCGAGAAAAGGGAAAGATGAGAGGATTTCCTCTTTTATAATCCTCCCCAAAGGCAAAATAAAAGAGCTGGTGCTGAAAATCAGCCCGTACAATTCCGTGGCGGTCCAGGGATCTACGATCCTCTGTAAAAACCTCCTCGAAAAGACGGCGATCCTCAGCCCGCCCTTGTAAATGCAAGATAACATCTTCAATTGTTCGACTGGTCCAAGACCCAGAAAAACAACTTATTTCCTGTGCACACCTAGCACACAATTGCCCTTCGGCGAGCAAGAGAGTACCCTGGTCATCAATTGTCCTACCACAATTCTCACATCGCAGTATTTGCTTCTCTTGCATACCGACCCCCTAAGAGAACGAGATTCCCCTAAAAAGGGACCCTACTGTTGGAAGGGATTCTTCTTGTTATCATCTCCTAAACGTAATTCACTTTCGCTACCCTGATTGAGGTCAATCCGACTGCCCGAGATATTACCAGAGATAGCTTCCGTGTCTGGCTGGGGAGTATTTTGGAAAAAATCTGCAAAATTGGAATCTCTAGCCTCCACCTGATTCTTAAATAGGCCCGTATTGCTCCCCTTCACGTCATCAAAACTCATACTAGAGATATCCCCGCTGTCCGTACCAAACTTTAAGTCTTTCGTCGCACCTGCTATGGGGTCTGTGGAATCTTGATGGAGATTAGGACCGGAAGCTTCACTGCTGGAAGGGAAAAAATCATCCTTTGAAGATAGACTATCCTCTGGAATAAACTCATTCTTATGATCTGAAGAGAATGAGGAAGAATCTTCACTGGTAAACCAGCCGGTTTCCTCTGTTTTAATCTCTGATCCCTTATGACCGGCAGGTCCATGTTCGTTGGAAATTGTACCGGTGTTTGTGGACTTAGCAAAAGGGTTTGTCACGCCCTTAAAAAAATCATTGTCGGGGAGAACTCCCGGACCCATGCCTCCTGGCGGCGGGCCTTGTGTGGCTCCTCCCTGGCCTTGGAAGAAGCTACCTTGACTGGGCGCATTGCTTTGGAAAGGAGATCCAGCAAAGGGACTATCAGGCTCCGCTTGTCCCGGCTGACTTGGGTTTGCAAAAGGTGACCCTCCGGGCACGGCAAATGCCGAGCCCCCATCTTGAGAAGAAGTCTGGAAAGGACTGGGGCCAGCTGCAGGGCTTGGAGAAGCCGGTGGATTTTGGAAGAAAGAACTCTGATTACTAGTACTGTTAGCGGCAGAATTGGCAAAAGGATTGAGGTTGGGACTTTGCCCCGGAGTTTCCATCCCGCTTGGGGCGAAGGCATTCGCTGTAGAGGCACCAGGCTGCTGGAAAGGATTCATCGCAGGACCGGGGGCAGGAGCAGGGAAAGCGCCTGGGTTGGGTGATGCTCCTGGTGTTGGCGCAGAAGTTGGGGTTGTAAAAGGCGAAGTAGGAGCACTCGCAAAGGGGCTGGTCCCCATCGTTGGGGCCGGGCTTGCACTAGGCTGTCCAGGCACCTGACTCGGGAAGCCACCAGAAACTTGGTTAGGCATCTGAGCCGGTATTTGTCCGGGGATGGTTCCCATGTTTTGCGTAGGCATAGTCTGGGGTGCAAAAGACCCGCCCATGGGAGCCCCCATGGTGCCAGCAGACGAAAAATTGGGTTGGGTCCGGAAAGGTGAAGAGCCCATGGTTCCCATAGAACCCATGGAAGCGCCGGCATTCATGCCGCCGAAGGCACCCGTACTCTGAGCTCCAGAAGAGATGGACGAAGAAGTTGAGGGGGTGGGTGCAGGAGTATTGGCAGCTTTAGGAGCTGACGATTTCTCTTCTGCGCCTCCCTTGTTCTTCTTTCCAAAACGAGCAAAGAGACCACCACCCTTTTTCTCTTTCTTCTCTTTGGTAGCGGTGGAAGTAGGAGCTTCGTAGGGATCCGAGCTCTCTATACTTCCTTCGGTCTGGAACTGGGCCATCCGATCGGCCCAGGACGTCGTTTTATATTCTTTTTCCGGACCAGAAGCACCCGCTGATCCTCCCGGGTTGTCGTAGGCACTGCTGCCTGCGCCTGGAACATTCGTCATGTCTATTGAACTCCTAGCATTTTGATGGTATACCTCCTGGAAAGTTCCGGGGGTATAGTTGAGGATATCCTCTTGGGTGATCTCCTGATAAGAGGAACCTCTTTTTTGATACGCAAAAGGATCATAGGCCCCTTCACCCAGCTCGAAGGTAATCGATTGAGCTAAGGGAGGAAGGCCTAATTGCATCCGCTCTTCGTCTGTTAATCCTAAACTGCCGCGACTTTGACGGGCCGAGGCTCTGGCTTGATCCATGCCATCATCCATCCCAGCATAAGAGGCACCTGGGGTGGCGTTATAGGCATAGTCTTCTTGGTGGCCCGCTTGACCGGCCCCCGCCGTGAACTGGAATAAGTAAGAGACAGAGGGGTCTTCATAGACGCTATCATAGGTCTGGGCAGGGGTTTGAGCCCCGTAGCTATCACCGTAAACTGGCATCTCTCCAGCCATAGAGGGAGTACCTGATGTGGGCATGTTAGCCCCACCAGGGACAGTTCCTGCCTCGTAAGCAGATCCTGTGGGCGTGGAAGGCATACCAGCACCCTGCATAGAATACATGGCCATCTGGATATTTCGAGTGAAATCCTCAAAGGGGGTCGACAAAACGTTGTCGCCCACAGCCATAGGCTCTGGGTCTTGAAGGGCATTTTGGAACTGAGAATAGGTAAAGGTGGCCGCCTGGTCATCCCGGGGACCTGCAGAAGGATCTATGGTGGCACCAGGTTGCAGGTCCTGAATATCAAAGAGGGGAACCTGCTGGAAATTGGCGTCGTTAAGCTCATGGGCGGGACCGGAGAAACCATCGGTCCGATCCGCCTCGAATTGACTAAAGCTGGTGTCACGTTGACCCAACTCTTCTCGATTTAAGCCTTGAAAGACCTCCACCTGTGAATAATTTTGATTTTGCTCAGCAGGGGGCATAACCGGTTCCATTTCGCCGGTGTAATAAATGTCATTATGGAAAGGGGATTGCTCTTTTTCTTGTGCGGCCATTTCAGCCTTGCTTACAGCAATCAGATTCTCAACAGCATTAGCATTCCCAGTCGGAAAAATAATTCCGAGCGCCTCAGCGATGGCCACCTTGAACATCTTATTCTGGGCTTTGAGGTTCTCAGGTGTCTGAACGACGAGCTGTCCATTGATAAAGGTAAATAGGTGAGTCCAGAAGCCCTGTTCCTCGGCGGTGTTTCGTTCATCATAAGATTGGAAAGCTGAGAGACCACCAAAATTCTTAGAGGAAAGATTGGTGCCACCGGCTCCGACGGCATCTAAAGCATCATTTAAAGAACTGGCAGAAATCAGAAAATTCTTATCAGTCTGTTGGAGGCCCCAAAAGAGGCGAATCATTTCCGCCCGTATGACGGGAGGCATATTCTGGAGAACTTCGTCGAGAAGGTACCAGGGGGCCCCAGACATCAAGCAAGCTACACAATAGATACAAACTTGCTGAGCGTGGTCCATCTCCTTGAAACGCCAACCCTCAGCGTCACCAAGGTGGAGCCGGCGGAGGAGAACATTGGCCCTGGATTGCCATTTCGTAGTAATTTTATTTTTCTTGGCGAATTCTCTTAAAAACTCTGAAACGGTCCGGTCAGGATTTTCATGAATTTCCTCCGGAACCAAGAGGGCGGTGCCAGTAAAATCACTGGAAGTGACTTCGATATCATCCAAGAAGGCCTGGCCACCAAATTCCTTTTTTCCGGCCAGAGCAGCCAAAAAAGCAGACGATTCTGAGCCTGTTGGCGTAACGACGAGACCCACCACCGGCCCCTCTAACTTCAGAGAGGTCTTCGGCAAGGTAGTTGTTTCATTCAGTTGTAGGGTGAAATCTCGTAACTCTAGCATCTCTTGCTCCTCGTGCCTTCCATTCTAACAAATCACCCTCGATAAAGCAACGATTCACCGGGATCTCTCCTTTAAACTTCTGTTTGGCGTACACGTCAGGACGCCAGCAACCTGAAAGCATCCCAATGCTCGACCTTTAGGAAAAGGCTGGATTGTGCTACAATACCCCCACTAATTGAGGAGGGAGTATCGTGGAATGAACGGAGTGTGTCCGAGGCAAGTTTTAGAAGAAAGGCGGCCGGAGTGCCCTATCCAGAAAAAGCAATCGATGCGGGAATTGGTTCCCCGGAGGACTTCTGCCCTCTGCCTGATACTAAGTCTTATTTTTTTGATTGGATCGGCATCCTTGGTGGGTGGGTGTTCCAACTATCAGGATAAGCTGATTATGGGTGAAAAAACGGCAGCAGCCTTTAGTGACCTTTTTAAATACTGCCCGGGCTTAGAGTCTTTGGAACTGGTGGTACCTGACCGCCTCCCCATGGCTGATGCTTTGGATGCGGTTCCCTATGTCTTCCAATTCCAGACCCGGGCCAACCGCAAGAAACAGTCCCTGGAGCTTTATGTATTTTTGGACAAGGAGACCCGGATCGGGGCTGAGGGGAAAATTGCCGCCGATGCCTATTCGGTGGAGGGCTCGAACCTAACGATGTCCTGGGACTCGACGCCAAACATTTATAGCACGGAAAATTTTATTGTCAACTATCTGGGGAATGACGACGGGGTCCTCCGCTACCTAGCAAATAATATTTCCGATCTGAAAAAAGGTGGCCTCTACAAGGGGCCTTTGACCTACCAGTTCAACATTATGCTTTTGACGGGACCTGCCACCAATCCCCTGGCTCAGACAGGAATCGAAGAGCTGAATCGAGAGCCGGGCCCCTACATCAAAGCCTTGCAAAATGGGCATCTTTTGGCCATGGGGATTGGGGAAGATCTCATGAAGACGGAACTCTATGACCTGGGCTACATCGACAGTCCGGCCCTGGAGATCCAAGATGCCCAGGGAGAGAAGATCCTGCCTGCCCAGTTGGGCTTCGGTCAAGTCTATACCTTGCAGTGTAATGGGGAATTGGGCTCAGAGTGGCCGGTGGATATTTTCCCGCCCATGCGTCTGGTCCAACAAAAAGATCCTATGCCGCCGGAGTTCTTCGTGGCGGCCCTATCCCTTCAGCTAGAGATGGAGATGAACGAGGGGATTACCCCACAGATTGAAGAAATCAATGAAGATCCCTTAGGCAAGGCCTTTAAGACCAATGGGACCTATATGCTTCACTTTGGGAATAAGGAAGATGCGAACAAGGCGGTCAAAGTTTTCTTCTATACGGGCAATGCAACCCGGGACCTTGCTCTGACTGGTTTAAATAGTAAGGGTACCCGTCTTTCCTCTCCAAATAATCCCTATTCACCTACTTTCCAGTCTGAGTATTTCTATTATAAGTATGATCATCTAACGGTCCTCTATGAGGGAACCCACCAGCGCCTCATCCGGGCCCTCCAGGCTGTTTGCGGAAAGCCTTTTATCCATGAAAAACCAGCAGAATAGGGCTGAAAAAAGGATGGGATTTTTTTCTCCGGACCAAATGCCAAGAATTGGGGTTTACTGCCTAGACGGGGTGCCAATAGCGAGTAGGAATCTGCAGTCCTGGTTGGGGGGCCTAGCCAAGACCTTGGGGGACTTAGGGGCTGTCAACTGGCCTTTGGCCCCCTTACCCTTTACGGACGAAAGCTATGAAATTGCCCAGGCCAGGCAGGGCCAGCCTTGGGCCTATGTGCCACCGGATTATTTAACCCGGGAGGAAGCTAGGAAGCAGGCCTTTCCTTCTTGGGAGGCCTGTGTGGCAAGCTTGGAAAAGCAGGCGGAGGAGGGCAAGAAGGCCTGGGCGGCCCTGGGCCAAGAAGTCCCGCCACTCAGTTCGGAACATTTTGCTGAAATGTGTAAAGACCTGACCCTAGAGACCTATTGGGATTACGGCCTTACTTTGGGGGCGGTGGATCCCGCCCTAGCCCCCTTGGATGGGCGCCACCCAGTCTGTTACCAGGTCCTTCGCCCCTTGGATTGGCCCCTAGGCTGGCAAATCCTCCAGGATCATTTGAACAACTATGTTCGTAAGGCTAAGACCCAGCTGGCAGGGGTTGACCAGGTGGCTGGGGCTACTCAGGCGACGCTTTTGTCTTGTCTGGGAGACTTGGAAGACCTAGCAACGAGTGCCCGAGAGGACTCGTTGACGGTCCTCTTTTTTTATGAAGGAAGGCTTTTGGGACTTTTGGTCTTGCCCCAGGCGGACTGGGAGGAGGTCAAAGCAGGTGCGGACGGAAGAGCTTTTTTCTTTTATTTTCAAAGGCTTGTTCCTCCTGCCCTCATATTACGAGAGATCCACGCCCAGTATGATGATTTTAGTCGGGGAGTCTATTTGCCTAGGCGGGTGGCCTACGCCGAGGGGCTCAGTGCTGAGCTAGCCCAGCGGGTCCAGCCTGGAAAAGAAAAAGATCTGGCCGCCTATCTACGCTGGCGGGAAGAAAAGCGGCAAAGACGCTTTAGCTACCAGGAAGAAGAAAACCAGCTTGGGGAAGCCCAGAGTAGGGAACTCCAGAGTAAGGAACCCCAGAGCGAGGAGCCGGTAATCACCAGCATCTTTGACCTTGTGGCGGCTTGTACGGAAAAAGAAGTGATCCTGGAAGCAGAAGCACCCCTGGAAGAAGAAGTAACCCTTGAAGAGGAAGCAAACCGTGAGGATGCAGCAACCCTTGAGGAAGAGGAAAAAGTCCTTTGGACCTGGGAGAAAGGGGTCAGGGAATTGTTAGAAACTGTGCCGGGACGGGAGAGGGAAGATTTGTTATTGTATCCGGCTTTTACGCAGAGCTTTATCCAACATCTAGGCCAGGATCCTGGGGCTTTCTGGCCCCTGGCCTTGCAGAAAGATTGGGAGAGGCAGGGCCTTTGCAAGATGCTTACAAAGTTGCCGGAAGGTATCGATCGGGAAACAGATAGGTAACGTATTTCTTGAGTTTTACAAGGAAATCACTTCAAACCTAAAAAAAAACGAAAAAGGACATTTGTCCCAGCAGCTTTCAAAAAAGTGCGCTATGATTGGACCACGACTTAAACAGAAAGTACTTCGCGCAGGGCGGAGCTGAGACGACCAGCTAGTGAAATCATTCACGACGTGTGCAACTCACGAATCTGACCTAAACCAATCGCGGAGTTCAGGAGGACAAATGAAACAACTAAAAAATTATTTAGTAGTACTTCCCCTAGTTCTAATGTTTATGCTCCAGGCACTCCCCGTCGCTGTGGAGGCAGAAGAGAGTAAGCTAGAGAAGGAAGAAAACGACAAAGAAGTAGTGGAGTTGGGCTTGCCAAAAGAAATCACCCTGCGTGCTAACTGCACCTTTTTAGATAAGAGTAACGACTTGGTGATTGAGCATCTGTATAACCCACTTAAATCAGACGATAGTCTGGAGGTTAAATTCAGCTATAAATGGCAAGAGATTAAAGACAACAAAGAACAAACTGACAATAATAAAAAAGCTGCTCGTGCAATAGCTTTAGAAAAAGCCAGCCAGGATGCTAAAGAAAAAGCATTTAAGGAATATTATAACGCTTTATTCGAAGATATGATCAAAGAGCAGGTTCCTGCCTATCTAAAGAGTAGGATTGCTGGATCTTATGAAGTACAGGACTGGGACACAGAGGGCTATGTGCCCGGAAATGCTTACAACAAAGTTAAATTGCTTGTAACCCTAAAGGTTTCCCGCAACAAGGACACCTTCAAGATTCGTGCTATCGATATCCGGAACAAGCAAGAGATTGTTGCACTTGATATTGAGATGACTGAAGTAGCCTCTTCTTTGCACGATGCTGAAACTGCTTTCAGAGAGAAGTTCGAAGGCAATCGACTCAAAGGGATGACTTTCGTCAAAGCCGAGAGAAACAAAGATTTAACCGCTTCTGACCTCTACTATGACAGCAAAGTGACTCCTCTGACCGTTTTGCACATCCTGAAAGGCAGAGCCCCTCTGGGTGAAGTCGTTCCAGTAGGCCTCCTGCCTCGGAATACAGAAGAAGCTAACATTCTCGTCAAAGAGCACAAGGTCATCCAGGGCAGAATCCGTCAGCTAGCTACCAGAGGCTATCAATTCGACAAGATCGTCTATGACGATGGCTATCGGAGAAACCCCCTGGTCAGAGAGTATTATGACATGGATGGCAACAAAGTCGTCGTCGAAGATGCCCTGCCTGTCCTCTACATCTACTATGTTCCGGGCACCCCAGCCGCTGCTAACAAGAAGGTAGAAGCTGCCAAGGCCGAAGACGCTAAACCTAGCGAGAATGCTCCTGTAACGGCAGAATTGCAAGCTCCAGCCCCAGCCGTCCTGGGTGCTGTCACCGCCAATAATCCTGACCCCAACGAAGCCCACCTCCCTGCTACCGGTGAGCAAGATCATATCGTCTTACTGCTTAGCTCTGTTGGCCTGATGGTTGTCGGCCTCTTCCTAAGCAAAAAGAGATAAACGAACTCTGAACGAAGGGTTCGGCTAGACCTTATATAGCAAGATAAGCCAGTACTTAAACACGGTTTTAACCTTGGGCTAAAGTG
>ERZ1673752.2086-NODE-2086-length-23934-cov-20.126429_pt1 | contig 23934 bp, 14 predicted proteins | sample MGYA00580195_ERZ1673752 | MGnify/ENA primary metagenome ERZ1673752 (study PRJEB41218, sample SAMN15661744) | gut metagenome | host: Homo sapiens | place: Canada: London | collected 2015-08-20/2019-03-30 | study: EMG produced TPA metagenomics assembly of...
GGATATCGGACACAGGGGCCGCAAGGGCCCTTACACCAACTTTCTCGACACTACCCGAACCCGGAAATTAGGCGTAAATCGTTTTGCCAGTCGGTGAAAGGAGGGGCCGAGCCCGGCATGGAGTCGCAGGCTACCAAGGGTACGGCGCCAACCAACGACGCATTAGCCCTGGCGCTCTTTAAAGATTCGCAAAGCTTTCTCTAGCTCGGGAATATCATCGACGATTACTTTCCAAGCAAGGGACCGATCGACCTCTCGATAACCGTGCGCTACGAAGTTGCGAAAACCCCTAATATCATTCCAGGGATACTCCGGAAAAGCTGATTGGACTTCTTCAGAAAGATGAAGCGCATCCTCAGCGATTCTATAAACAGGGCTCATGATTGCGTCGTAGGCAAGTTCGCCTTCCTCGCTTCTATCGCAAACAAAGGAATTCTCCGTAGAGCCAAAATGGTCGATACGTTTAGTCAGCGTCTCGCAGTCAGACAGAATGACATCGATGAGCTCAGCGTCTCGCTTACGCCGCTTCATAAAGACGCACCTCATCCTGTTCAATGTTTTTGCGGAAAGCCGGACGCATGTGCTCAGGCGGGTTAGTCACAATCTCAACCTCTCGCCCGAGCTCCTCTTCAAGTTCAAGAGAGATTTCGTATAGCGTGCCAAACGTCATGCTGTCTCCGCAAACGAGGCGCAAATCGATATCACTATCTGGCGTTTGATCACCGCGGGCAAATGAGCCAAATAGGTATGCCTCGCGGACGTCGTAACGAGACAGTACGCGAGAAACAGCGGCGGATATGTCGACGAAAGTAATCATGGTTCAATTTTACTTTTCGATTGTATGGAAGGCAATCGCCATGCGTGGCTCCACGGCTCTTCAGTAAGGTAAGATTCAAAAACCCAGCGTGGATGCAGCTGTCGAGCTAAACCCTAGTCTCCTCTGGCGGTTTGCCAGTTGGGTGTTCGCGGAACGGGAATACTCTTATAAGCGTACACGTCCTTTGCCATGTCGATTAGGTCCTCTTCAAGACCGCCAGCCTCGACTTTTGAATTAATATAAACAACGCATGATTGCTGAACTTTTTGAAGCAGCCTACTCCATTTTAGATGCATTAGAATGACTTTAACAATATCGACTTTACTCGCATTACAGCAGGTGATCACCGCATCGAGCTGCTTGTCGGTCAGGATGGTGCGATCCAGCTTCCATTCACATCTTTGTGCCATGAACGCAATGCAACTCGAGGCGATATCCTCATTTAGAGTCACCATTCTTTTAAGTAGAGGCGCTCCTTGCTCAAAGTTTGGCTCGGTATCAATCAAGTTGAATAGATCATCTTTTGCCCATTCATTCCAGGCTTCTACGATATCTGTTGGGTCGAGACTATTTAAGTAATGAACAATTGCGGAAACAGCCTCTGAGACTAGGGCTGGAGTGCGTCCAAAATGGGAAAGCAGTTTAGAGCGGCTTTCCTTCTCGTCAAAACGAATTGATGAGAATAGGCAGTACTTCCTAATGCGTTCATAAGGCTTGCTGAGCTCCTCACAAGGCGCAACTGAAAACTTAAGCCACACTTCGCTAAGGGAGCGCCATGTTTGGCGATTCGCAATATTCAAATTGCTGAGTCCCCAAACACTTCCGATGTGCCCGGGAACATCGTTGTTTACCAACGCCGACTCCATATGCGACTTATAGAAGGGCATGTGATTCGTTACCCAAAAATTTAGCTGCGAGAATAGCGCTGCAAATATAATGTTTGACGAGACTTCGTCGTTGCATGACGCCTCAATGAGCTGCTCAATTGAGTCGAGCAGCGAGGTGCTTCCGTCATTGAGTTCCAATTCATCGCATCTGGCCAGCAAGTAAATTTGAGCGTTGACGGCTTGCCCCAACGAACTATTGAGCGCCCTGGAAAACCAATCCTCCTTTACGCTATTTGAAATGCCTTCGTGTGAGACGCATGCCAGTATTCTTTCGGGTGCGACCGAGCTGAGAGTAAGCTGGACGCATTCCGCTACATGAGCATTGTCAATTTTTCTGACTAAGTACTCAAGGGCGTGAATCGTTGCCGCGTAGGACTCATGATATGTTGCTGTTATGTTGAAAACGGGAAGTAGCTGTGCAAGTTTATCGGAATCTAATGATTCCCATGGAATGCTAAGCAGCATGAATTTAGCTGCGAGCATTTCAGGCTTGGATTCAATTCTGTTGGCTATGTCTGAAATGACTTTAATCACTGAGTCAGGGTGGGCGTTACAGCTGGCCCTAACTATCTCGTCCGCTTCAAAGTCATCATGACCAACATCGCCTGCCCTTTCAAACAGCTGGATTACATTTTCTGCCGTAAATTCCGATGCGGTCAATGGGATAATTTGCGGAAACCCGCAGGTAGTAAAGGACGATAAGTCCGGAAATTCGGTTAGCTTAAAGTTGGGATGGTCGACTGCGATCTGTTCAAGTTGTTGCTGCAATAGATCGTCCGTTACATTGTTGTCCACAAGCCACTGATATAAGTTGAAACGCGCATACGAACAGTGGTGATCGTCCGCATATTTGGCGAATGTTAAATTAACCCCCTCGATAAACTCTTTCTTAGCCAACTTGCTTGCTTTGGGGTACGCCGTGAGGACAAGATGGTATATCTCAAATTTGGCGGCTGGATCTTTAAGAGCCCCGCACTTAACTGCGAGAGCTAAAGCCTGGTTAGCGTCTGATGGGCTCAGGCAATATAAATAGAGACCCAAGCGTTTTATGAGACTGCACTTTGAATCTATTAAAGCAAGCACCTTATTTGCCTCAAGTATATTTGCCAAGAAGAGTTTGCGACCAACCTCCCTTGCGCAATCGATCATTACGCAAAAAGTGCCCTCCTTAGGCATATCTTGTTCATGATCTTCAATTGCATGGCGAATAAAACTTGATGAGTCTATCCATTCACATAGATCGGTATAGCCAGCTTCAAGATTAGCAATGTCACTCAAACGATTACAGAGCAATGAAAGCAGCCGCACGCCAAGACGATCCGCCCAGGCAACGATTGCTTTGGTGACGGTTTCGACGTTATCGGAAAAATTAAATCTAAATCGAGGGCAAAAACTGCCTTTGGTGCCGGCGAATCCTTTAACCCACTCCGCTTTGTAAGAGAGCATGATTTCAATTAATCTTAGCGCCAGATCTGGACTTGCAATTTTGGACAATAGCTTTGGGAACGTGAACCCCATCCATATATCGTCTGTCTTATCGAGATTTAAAAATGAGAGCCAGAAGGAAATGCTGGCATCCGAAAAATCAGGGGAATCGGCAATGTGCTCAAGCGACTGACAGACATATGTCGATGACAACATTCGACCTTTTCCCGAGGCAATCTGATAGACATCTACGTATTGATCGACTGAAAAAGATTCAACTGACCAATCGAGAAAGGTCCATTCCCAACCATCCAGTTTGTCTTTTGTTAAGAATGAATCGATCCCGCAATCAACGAGGCTCTTCAATGACTCAATACTATTGGCATTTGTACAAAATGCGGTAGCAAGAGCATTTCTTTCTTCATCACCGTCTTCAGGATTGGTAAAGAAAGACGCAAGGTTCTCGTATTCCATATAAGACAGCTGGGATGTTAATTCTGCATACGATGCAACAGCAGAGCGACGTACGCTCAACGACTCATTACTTAATTTTTCCCACCCCATAAATAGAGGTGCCAACTCGTTATAGTCATTAAAATGGACTGGGATGACACCAAGTGAACTCCACTCACTATCTCTACTGTCACCTCGCTCAAGTGCGAAAATGCGCCCATTCATATCTGCCGAAATGGATCGAGTTAGATATTTGACCATCATATCGCTGCAGCTATAGCCAACAAATAGCACGGTATACCGCGTGAACATATCAAGCAGAAAGCGCGATGCCCACGCGTTGGTGATATACGCCTTTCCAAAATCAACATCTGTTAAGACGGTCTGTTCTGGACACAATACGTTTCCGTGCAAATAGACGATCCCTTCAAAATCGTCACCCAGGGGTAATGCGGGGCCAATGTACGTCTGAGATGAAATGCCTATTGATTCGGCGGCACCTTCAAACCTGCGGTCGAAGTTGGTTGTAACTACACGTACTTTTCTTTTGATGCCAAATAACTTTAATATGCCGACATGCAGGTCAGAATACCCTTCAAGTTCTTTTCCAATGGCACGAGCACACGCTTGGTGTATATTCCCCATTTGATCTAAATGACCAAGCGCCGTTTCGCAAGGTTCTTCCAATAGCTCATTTATGTTTGTGGAACCCGGTCGAGCAACAACCTCGGCGATTTGTTTAACAAGTCCCCTAAAATCAGGAAGAGGGCAATCACCTTGCATTGAAACGCCGGAGCCAGCAAATATTACAAGCTCGTGCTTCAAGAGCGCTTGATTTAACCCATCGGGTACTTGAATGTCATTAATGTACATGTCGTAACCTTACTTAAGCGCCAATGGAATAGATAAGCGACGGGCTTCTATTCTTCGTTATTAATGTCAGCGTTAATAACGAAACGGTCCCACTCCTGCACTAGAGTAGCAACGCGGTGATCCGTAACATCGTCTAAATCGTTTTGATTGGGATCCGTTTTGATGTAATGTGCTGCAATAAATTTCTTTGCCAAAGGTTCCAAGGATGAATACCATGGCTTCTGCCAAATTGACGAGACCATTTCATGGGTAATGCTTTCATCTCCACCATGAATAGACCCAAACATGACTTCGCCTGTATTTAATGATCTTCCTATCGACATCTGCTGTGTTCCGAAAAGAATCTTTGCTTCGTCGTTCTCCATAAGAATATTTTCGAAATGATTCCAATTTGAGAAGTTGTTATCGGTGTCTATCGCTTGCCAGATCTTGAACTCAAAGACCGCAGCCCTTCGTAGCAGCTCCATAAAATTGCGATTCATCCAATTTGAGTATTTTTTACAAAGCTCGAGATAGCACTCGTCAATTAGAACAATTTTATCCAAGGCCGCGTTCTCACGATTTAGTCTCTCGTCTCGAATAAAATAAATTAAGCCAGCAAAAAACTCCTCCTTTTCGCGTTCGATTGTTTTGATCAGCCAATTGCTGAATTCAAACTTTCCAATGTGTTTTCCAAGTGCTTCGAATAGCCTCGTGTAAGATTCGATTGGGCTCAAGGACAAGCGAGGAGCCAGAGCGTTGCCCTCTTTGCACATCAGAGTTAAAACTTCTTCAGCTAGATGCAAACAGCGATTCGAATCTATTCCGGCAATACCAATTATTAATCTGCCTGCCAACTCGTTTTTTTCTTCATCTGAACGGAGGTTACTGAATGCATCACTGAGTGATTTGGAATTTGAGGTGTTACAGATTAAATCGAATTCCGTCTTAGAAGAACCGGATTCGAGTTTAGAGCAATAGAAAAGTTTGAATAAAGCGTAAGAACTAACTCGACCCTTAATCCTGGCAGTTTCTTCAATTATCTCGTAACGACGACTGTGCTTTTCCGTCAAATCCAACCCTAAAATGTGCCTAGAAATACTACTAGGCTCCATTAAGCAATCTTTACAGGATCGACGTACGGTGCTTTCGAAATCCTGATTAAACTGAGCAAGTTGATCACTAGTCCAGTTAACGACCTTTTCGCCAAACAAATAATCAGAGTTTTCCCAAAGCCAGATGCTAAGGTTTGGCGCTAGGCACTGGATTGCAGACATGCCTAAGATGTCTGCTGGGCATATCTCATCATCAGTACGCATTTGACTTGTTATGGCACTATTTTTAAGCCTACAGATGTCGCGAGGAACGCGAATTAGGGGAAGCACCACTCGAGATAGAACTGCGTGCGAATGAAGCCTGTCATCCTGATTCATTGAATCGGCAAACCGTGATTTAGCCTGTAGTTCGTGAACTATTGAATCAAGTTGAGGCGCTACGTCAACCTCGAGAAGCTTTGGCATTTCAATGGGGAGTTGAATTATCTTCTCGAGATAGCCAGCTCCATCCCCTATTTGAATTTTATTTAGTGCGCGTTCAACAATAGAGCGATCGTAAGCAAGCAGATATACAACATGAGGAAATGAGGCAGTTAGAGCAACTAGTTTAAATACTAGGCAAATTTCATCATCAGAAAGGCGATCGATATCATCAATGACAACAACAAGATTTGGATGGACTTTCTTCAGTTTTATATCGATGTCATGCTTCTGGTCTTCGAGTGATTTGACATAACTCTGAAGTTGCTTGCCTAAAACCCGCGCTCCAATTTTAATAGCAAATCGACTTCCGACCGATAGGGCGACCCCTAGCGGTGGGTTAGGAGAAAATAATAATGTAGAAAGAGATGCGAGGCTTGGATAGGAAATGCTTGCTGAATAAGCTGACAACGCTTCCCCGATGCTGTTGCAAGTTTCATTTTCTAGGTCAAAAGTGGTGCCCGTAAGTTTGGTTTTTACAGAATTGAAAAATTCTGTAAGCAACTGCTCTTGGGAGTTAAACCTCCAAGGGTTAAACCTAAGCACTTCGGGGGCATTCAAATTATGAGATTTTCTGTCGGATAGTTCAGATTCAACAAGATTGATCAGAGAAGTCTTTCCACTCCCCCACGATCCGCTAATTCCTATTGTAAAAGACGAGTCTTCGGCATTTGCGGAACAAATGCAATCTGCAATTCGTTCGGCTAACCTTGAATAGCTGTACATATCCTTATCGCGATTATTAATAGGCGTATCGTTGGAAAGCCCTTTTGACTCCATAGTATTCCTCCAAATACTAAAGAAATGGCTTGTAGGATATAAAACTGTTTAGGTTTTGCATCGAGTCCGCCTTCCACATTTCTGGTTTACCAGCGCAGTTCACGTCGAAGGTTCATTAGCCCAGGCTTTTGTAGGAACTCCGAAGGAATTGCCTCCATTGTTTTCCCCTTCGCATTATGGCGCCAGTCGGCAATCGGAATATAACAAACCTTTCGTGCTCGCGTAAGCCCGACATAATGCATATTCAGAGATTGTCGATATGCGTCATAGTCTTGATTCTCGTAATTATAAGGAGGCATGAGGAACTTATAGCAATCAAGACAGAACACAACGTCGAACTCAAGCCCCTTCGCCTTATGGTATGTAAGCAGGTTCACCTCATCTTCGCGGGCAGGCCGAAAACCACCCCTAAGCTCATCTACATTGGAAAGAAGCTCACCGAGATCGATATGCGCCTTCGGGTCGTCTGCATCTCCAAGACAGAGCTCTTCCAACTTGCAAAAGGAATCGTAAAGACCATTCCATGAATCATCGGAAGTATCCTTCATGTCCTGCAGAAGATCGTTAGCAGTAAACCTTGCGCGAGACATCTGCTCCGCAGGGATATACGTATCGAGAAATTCACCTACATAACCACCTGAATACAAAAACACCAGTAGATCCCTGAAGAATAAGCGAGAACGGCTGAAGCCGGCGTCAAGCTTTGTGGAAACAACGATCTTTGAAGGAATGCGAAGAAGTCCTGCGTACCGCTCGAGCATCTTGTTTGACGTAGACAAGAGGGCAAACTCGTTGCGGTGGTCAACTCCGTATCGTTCGGCAATCTCATCTAGATGCTCACGAATGGCATTGGCTATATTGCTTTCGTCGCCCGACACCTTAGCTAGTACAACCCTCTTGTCTTGATGGATGTGAGAAGGCGTTTGCGCCCCCAGAAGCCTTAGCGAGTAGTCAACGATGCTTCGATGACACCGGTGGTTTTCAGTAATTTCGAAAGACCTGAAGCGCGAATCAGCAATAAGCTCATTTAGAAAGGCGGAAGATCGACCGTCATATGCGAAGATGGCTTGGTCGATATCCCCGAAAGCCACGCCGCGAATCCCGAGACTGACAAGCTCCATGAACAGCATATGCTGGGCAAGCCCGCAGTCTTGGTACTCGTCAATGAACACCGCTTTATATCGAGCGTGCAAGAAGCTCCTCACGGCGGGAACATGCCTCACCATGCAGTAAGCGACCTCGCTCAAAGCCGAGACTGGAAGCACGCCCAAGGCGAGTGCTTCGCGGACAAGATCCCATCGGTCCTCGTTAGGGCTTGTCCAACGTTCCTTGATCCTCGCAACGGGTAGCGGCCGATCATCATCGGCTATATCAATATTGACTATTCGACCCACGACATGGAAGGCGAACTGCTGGATAATCATGGCCAGACAGAATGAATCAATCGTTCCAAAAAACGAATTTCCGACACGCACCCCTAAACCGGAGCATCTGGTCCTAAGCTCAGCGCTCGCCTTTCTGGTATAAGAAATGGCTACAACGCCCTGATAGCTCAAAAGGCGCTCAGATTCCTTGGCTATCATCCTCGCCATCGTAAACGTCTTGCCGCTGCCCGGTCGCGCCGAAACGACGGCAGACTCATCACAGGCGATAACCTTGGCCTGCTCCTCACTAGGCTTAATCATCGGCGTGGCCCAGAGAAACCAGTAGTTGGAGTCTCCTCAACGGATTGCAGAAGGTGCTTTCCGCAAGACACCCCAGATCGCTTGAATGCTTGGCGATGAACGCATGCATACCCTCGGCCTTTCGCTCAGTCATCGCGGCGTAAAGCTCTTCCTGGCCAACCGTACCATAATGCTCTTCCAGTACTTCGCGGAGATCGCTCGCGATCAGATCATACTCAAGATCGCGATCTGAAAGATATATGCCCTTAAACTCTAGGGCACCGCGCAACTTATTCGTCGCGGCTACAGCTTCAATAGGGATTGCCGGTCCGCCATCCCATGTCAATGAATCCTTGAATTTCAGCCATAACGGCTCAGTGTACGAGGACCCGAGCGATTCAACGATGCCGTATGCGCGAGTAACGCCGGCAAGCCTGTATCTCTCCTTTTTCGGGACCTTGAATACGTCGTTATCGGTGCGTAATACCCAGGGAATCCCAAGCGCCTCGCAGCAAAGCACGTAAGGGCTGAAACCGATGCCATCCACAGAAAGAATTGACAGGTTTTCTCGGTCAAGGTCTATGCCGATTGCTGCTGCAAGGGCCCGGAAGAAGGCGATTTCCGATGGTCCCTCCACCAAGAACACTCCGCGGCTGAAGAACACCTCCGCCACAATAGGGTTAAGACGATAGCCCAAGGCATCGATTTTCCTTCTGAGCTCGATGCCGGAGCACGTGGGTTTGCCCTCGCTGCCCATCTTCACGAGCGCGTCGGAAGCAAACCGCTCGACAATCTGAGGCGAATGGGTCGTCAGAAGAACCTGTCCGTCAATACAGCCGGAAAGGTACTTAGCCAATGCCCGCTGCTGCTGGGGATGAAGGTGCGCCTCAGGCTCTTCTATGGCGACGATGCTTACGTTCTCAACAGGCTTTTTAATATTTCTCTGAGAAAGCCAAGTGGAGAAGAACAGTTGGTTGCTTCGACCCTCGCCGCCAAAAGTTAAGGGGGCATCGTCCGACAGATAGGCGAGCTTGAGATTGTCAAGCAGCTTGCCTGCGTCCGTGTTTCCAGCCACAAGACGGGCCTCGTGCCCTTCGTTCAAGGCTGACATCCTGGCCATTTCATCGTTCACAGATTTAAGGGCATTGGTTATGTAATGGAGCCCGCTAATTCCGTCGTTCAGCGATTCAAGGCTGTTTTGGATTCCTTTGATCGAAACGTCGTCATTATGAGCGTCGTCTTCGTTTCGTGCGTTGCGTGCGGCTTCGAGTAGGGCCGTCTGACTACGCTTGAGGAAACGAGCCGCGTCACGGGTACTGTTGACGTACTCGAGTACCAGATACTTAATATAAAACCGAGACTGCACAGGCTCGATGCCGGTTTTTTCATTTCCGACCAAGAACCTGTAGTCACCTTCTCGGTTGCAGGTATAACCAATAACAGTTCTGCCTTCGGCTAAATTGCCGCCGAATGCGCTGATCAGGCAATCCTCGTGGACGTCGCATAATGTCGCAGTTATCTCCACTCGATCAGGATTGGTTCTACAGTTGAAATCGGACGTAGTAAGCTCGAAATCCCTAGCGGAGAGGCTAGGATCGAAAAGAATCCTCAACGAATGCAAGAAGTTTGTCTTCCCCGAATCGTTAGGCCCGAAAATTAGAGTCTTTTCCCCAAGCTCGACAACAACGTCGTCGAAGTTCCGGAAGCCTTTGATATGGACTTTTTCGATTCTCATGCAAGGACCGCCGCCGTTCTTAAAGTCTTGGTACCAACACATTATTTATTCATAGCTACCTATGCATCGCCGAAGCTTTTCGCCAACGAGCGCCATGCATACGTCGTATTGCTTTATAAGTTCGTTCATCGCGGCATTCAACTGCGACTCGTTTTGTGATTCAAGCGTCATGCGGCGTGTTTTTTCGCGGTACATTATCATCGCATCGTTAAGCCCATTTCCGGGCAAACGCGCGCTAAGCAAAAGGATATCCTCTAAATACTGCCGCTGAGCTTCAGAGTCATCGTCGTCAATAAGCCACTCAGTAGATTTTCTTCCGGTAGCGGCATGTTTCAGCATTTGGGCATAGCACTTCGCGTTGGCGCGCATACTGTGCTGAATCGCTTCTTGAAGACGTGTCAGGTTCTCCCTTTCGTATTGTCGCCAATCGTCCTCTAGCGTTAGTTTTCTTTTCATGTCTTCAAGCTCATTTTGATGCCTGATAGTCATGTGTGTAGCGAGCAGCGTTACGCCTCCGCCGATTAGGGTGCCAACAAGAGAAGAAAGCATCGAAACGAGAATAGATTCATCCAGCAATTTCAGCTCCCTATCAAATCAATAGTTTTCAACTAACTCCGATTTTGTTGATTCTACATCCGGTATAGTCATTGAATGGTTGTCGTTACGAGCTCTAAACGAATCCCAGTGCCTAAGTAAATCACGAGATACTGTTGAGTTCACATATGCGGAGACTGTCGTCGTGGACTTTGCGACTAGGTAAAGATGGGGGGTGTGTCGGCGCTAGCCGATACACCCCCCATCCTCATGTGGGATAATCTTACCGAAGGCTGAGCCCGCCCGGCGCGGCCAGCTCTACCCTAGTCTCGCTTAAACAGATCCCTCGTGTACGCCCTGTCCGCCACATCCGCGAGCTCGTCGCTCCAGCGGTTGGCGACAATGACGTCGAAGCCGGCCTTGAAGGACCCCAGGTCGTTGGTCACCTCGGAGCCGAAGAGCTCCGGCGCGTCCAGCGTGGGCTCCTAGACCACCACGGGCACGTCCTTGGCCTTCACACCATTCATAACACCTTGGATGGAGCTTGCGCGGAAGTTGTTGGAGTTGGTCGTTGTCAGGCAACACGCGCCCATGACCGGTTCTTATTTGCCGTCGTAGACGCGACGACGAACTATTTACACGTTCTGTTTAATCCACTTGAACAATGCCGTTTCCTTTAATTCAAACATGGCACATTTGCCTGTTTTGATCTGGCTCCAAAGCCAATCAAGCTCATCTGCCGCTTTTCGGCCTAGCTCAACTTCATTGTCATCAAGAAGCGTATCGGTCTCAACGCAAATAAACTCTGACGTAATAGAAAACAAAGTAATGAATGAGCTAACGGGAGAATACTCATGCGATGTATCAAGACTAGCGAGATGACAGATCTCCGCGAGTGGAACGTTGACTCCGCCAAGCTGTTCGGCGTAAGCACTCATATCTGAAAGGTACAAACCGCTTGATGGTCTTGCCGAATTACTAAATGCATCAAGCATGCCGGTTATATGAATGGCAATTACTTTCTCTGAGAATAGCGCAGTGAATAAAACAGCCGTCGCCTCATATAACGTTAACTTATCTAGCTCATCAAGAATGTCTTCGATGTTAGACAAATCAATATAGTGCAGGTTTGAGACATTATATGTTGCCTCCTTCAACTGAGGAAATGTTGACTTAATCGCATTCACCCAATTGCGGTAATAATCCGTCTCAATGTAGTGCTTGACAAACTCGTTCCCCAAACAATTATCAATAAAGCTCTGACCGAATTCGAGTGTCATACTATCAGGGAATCTGAATTCGCATTCGGAGTCGCTCAGTAATATGGGGAAAGGATCGACGGCAAGTCGAAAAATTGCACAGACCTTTACAGTAGTCGTGAAATAATCGGTGAAATCCTCTCGAATATGCTTCGCGCTTTCGGGAACCACCTCGTAAGGCTTGGTATAAAAGGATTCGTGGCCTTGTTTGTGAATATACTTGTTCGCCCTCTTATTGAGCTCGCTGATCAGCTCATCAATTTCGGGCATTTGTTCAAGAAGGTCTCGATATTCAATATCTTTTGAACGCAGCATTTTGGACAGTTCACTAAATGAGGGGAACCTGTCGAGCGAGACCCATTTCTCATATTTAGCCTTGCGCTCAGATTCTTCTAGATTCGAAAACAATGTTCCGATAAGGATGACCTCTCCAGCTTGTCTAACTGAATAAAAAGCAGCGTCGAAGTAACCTTGATGAATTAAATCTAGTGAGTTAGCTAAGGGCTGACAGGATTCAAGTAAAAACTGGTTGAAAGATGGCGTAGAGACTAAACCACTAACGGAATCCGCCAATTGGTCTACGTAGCCATAAAGACGACTGTAAGTGAGCTCATCCTCCCTTGCCACGTACCGCAGTGGATGATGTCTCCAGCTTAACATCTGATTATTAATGTATTCGTCCTTAAAGTTCACCTGAGTCAGCTTCCGAGTCTTATTCCAGCAGTGGGTTCTATTCTGATTGGTAATTTTCTTAAACTCGCAGCAATGAAAGCTGGTGGGCCTTGCGTTACTTTATAGCTTAAGAGTTTATACTCATTGGACTAACGGCATTGAGGTTTGGCGCGACATCGACCGTCTTAAGTACCCAATTTAGGTCAGCGCCATATAGGACCCGCTAGTTGTATTTGCCGCTGAATTGCACCCCGCTTGTTTTGCAGGCATAGAGTCTTGTATGAAGCGGCAAGAGCGCTTTCTTTCTCAAAGAGATCTTTCCGCTTATCGGGCTCATGTAAATTTTCATAAGCCTGTTCAAGCGTCCATTGATATTCCTTTGCACTCTCAGACATCTTATTCAATAGAATCTGATACTGATACATTGAAAACAAAAGGGATTGATAAGCTTCTATGAATTCGGCTATTGCGTCTCCACTCTTTCCTTTGAAGCAAAATCTCGCCTCCATGGCGAGCGATTTCATTTCATCAAGCTTTAAATGCAATTTAAGTTGAGGGTCGGCATCTAACACATGATTTATTGAGGCTGAAATTGATTGCAAGTACGTGGTGTTAGTTAGCCAAACAAATAGCCGGTCGATAGCCAGTTGCGGTTCGTCGTTATGCTCCAAGTTCTTCGCGTTTTTTGCGTAAACGCTCATGAGTTTATCGACGGTTATCCAAATATTTAAACGTCGATTAAATAGAGACTGTTTATTACTGAGACGAGCTTGGTAACAAGAAATGAACAACGCGATGATTGCCACAATCGCTGAGATGTACTCAGGTAGATTCGTTAGGTCCATTGTCTCCTCCGCCATTAAAGATCAATTGGCAATACCTTGATTATCACTCTGCGTTTTGGATTCTCTGATTCAGCTTCTAGATGATTCCAAGGCCATTTCGACACCACCTAAATTGCGAATCGGCACCGCCGTCCATCCGGCCGGATATTGCCGTTCGGCACCGCCGTTAAACGCCTCCCCGCGCATCCCCGTTACGCTCAAGCTCCTGCAGGCGAAGTACGCCTGCAGGAGCGCGGAGGCCGGCGCCCCGTCGATGTCCTACAACAGGTTCTGTAAGCGCTACCGGCAGTACACGGCGTCCCGCAACGTGGTGAGCCGACGCTCGACATGAAGCAGGATATATAGCTGCTGTGCCAAGTGCACGCCTTCTCCTTCCTGTTGTCACAGTTCACGCGATTCATGCGGTCATTTCTCAAAAGGTGACAGCATTTTGATAGCCTCGCACATGTCGTATCGATCCTTTATCTGGTCAACATGATTGCTCGACTTCGTGGACCAATAGATGCGACATCCATGTTCTTTTGCGGCTTTCTCCACGAGCTCCTTGTTAAAGACCCACCTCCATAACCGCGGCTGTTGATACTAGACAGAATGACGAAAGCCCTTTTCCACGGGGAAGCAAAATTGTTCGAACCAAGTAACTCGGTTTCCTAATGCATCAACCCAAATTAGAGGATTGTCGATTTTCGGAATGAAACCAAGCATCCTCATAGCACGGGAAGGGAATACCTGGCAATCGCAGAACGTCATGGTTATGCAACCGGCCAGCGCATTGCACAATGATATGCTGTTTCGGGAAAAGGAGGAGGCCATTCCCCCTCCTTTTCCCGACAATAGTCCGTAGCATCCGTACTCCCTATCAATAACGTCGTCTGGGCTTTCGCAATCAAGCGACGCTATGCGAGCGGAGCCATAATACTCGTATTGTTCAGCTTGACTCCCGTATGGGATATACAACTTCCAGCCTAGGCACGCCTCGCCCCCATTTAAATCGATCATGGGCAGTTTGGCCGCGACGTGTTCTGCTTCTTCAATCGCTCCAGCCTCGAATAACTCGATAACCCCTGACACCCCGAATGCCACCGGGTCCTTAAAAAAGGGAAAATGCGAGAAGCACCATACGTCAGCAGGGTCCACAAGGATCGAAGCGGCAACGCAGCCCGGAATGGCCCGCCAACGCCCATGGCACATTTCAGCATAGAGGATCTCTTGGCCGTAATCACTCTGTCCACACGCTGGAAAAACGATCCCGTCATTTTGCATATATCGTTTTACGAACGGTCGGACCTCCCCTTCGCAACACTTTTCTAGGGCACCTTTGACGTCCTCGCAGCTATCACCGCAAAAGACTCTAACTTGCGATAGGAAGGTCGTTATTCTGGACGGAGCCTCGCAGTTGCTGTCTTCGGTCAACTGTGGGCAGTCAATCTCGGGCTTGAGGATAATCCCGGGTGCTCCGGAATAAATTGAGAGAAGGTAAGCCTCATCCGCCCTTTTTACCTTATCGATAAGCTTGGCGAAGCAATCCCGAATCACAACGTCTCCCGGGAAAGCGCGCAACCATCGGCCGAGAACCTTTTCTAGCAAGATGCGCTCATACGGGCGGAGATCTGCCAGCCCTTCGCACACGCGTTCTCTCATGCTATCCAAACGTAAACCGCCCCAGGCAATTCCCCGCACCGCGTTTTCTGTTCTATGCGGGTCCTCAGGGAGGATCGAATCGAGCAGGATGTCCGACACAAGCTCGGGCAACAAATCCGGCTCGGGCAAACCGGATGATTTCTTTTCCAAAGCAGCCAGATCGAACTTTCCATTGCAGGTGACCCACCTTCGTTTGCTGTCACACTCGAGCTCAAATATCACCTCGAAAAGCGCCGGGTTTCTCACCCTCGCTCTGACCATAATTGCATGCATGATATCGTTTGGGGCGGCTCCAAAGCCGTATCTTTCCAACCCTTGGTTCTTCCGCGAAAGCAGTTTGAAAAAGAACTCGTCATCGGAGTAGCTCGCGATGCCGTCAATCAGTTCGGTTATAGATGTGGAGAAATGGACCCATCCCTCTTCGCAAAGAGCAGCACAACGCGCTTCCACAAGGCTGTTAAAAACCTCACATTTATCTTGCCCACGAACGATCAACTCCGAGCAAGCACCGGCAACAGGCTCCCAATTCCAGCGATCAATCTCTTGGCGAAACGCGACGTCCTTAACCTCTTCATCCGATAGGTCACTGAGATCTCGAGGGGCATCTGTGATAGGATTCTCAGCCTCAGATTTAAACGACTCGGTTCTTGGCGCGTCTTTGATGGCTCTCTCTATGTCAGAAACCTCGCTCTCGAAACCATCTCCGTATCCGAGTTCAACCGCCTTATTTCTGCATGTTTTAAGGCAGAAACGGAGTCCCTCTACATCATCGGTCGAGCAACAAGACGAGTTCCCTAGCATGCCAGCAAAAACAGCCTGCACATCGCCTAAACACGCTGCGTTCGCCAGCAAAGACTTGAGTTGATGCTCGATAAGACTATGGTCATACCTATACTCCGGCTGCAGCGAGCGGATTCTTGACAATTGTGCGGGACCTTCACTCGCTGCCCAATCCGCCACCTTCTCCATCAGCACTCTAGACATCCTGTTGTCACCCGATTGTGATGCCGCATTGTCCAACTCGAGCAAGTCAAAAGCTTGAGTTTCAGTTGCCATCCCGAAGTCGGAAAGCGTTCCGAAAGCCTCAACGAGATTGGACAAGGAGTAGTCCTTATGGTCGGTGAACCGAGCCGACCCAAAGAGGATAGCCTCATCGCAATGCATCGCGAGATCTCGATCGTAAGAAGCGAGCAAGGGCCTTAGCATGTCGTGAATCTCTATGGCATCCTGGGATGCAAGCAAAACTGATCCGTCCGGTCCGTATTCTTTCGAGAGATAGCGTCTAGGAATCTCGCTGTCCATCGCCTGGAGATGTTCGAGCATCCTCAACTTTTCGCAGAGGGGCTTTCTAGAAAATATGAAGCCCTCTAGCTCTTTCTCCTCGAACGCTTTTGAACAAAGATCCATGCCTTTCGTGGCAACGAATGCGATGTATGGCACGGCACATGTTTCCAAAGTCAATAAGCCGGGCCAATGCGGAGCCTGTGCCCACTCCTCCAAAACGCGCGCCTCGCCGGTTCCTGGCAATATGGCCGCGTCGTGACCTACGGCATACCCGAGGCAGGCTGAGGCCCGCAACGCTCTAACGAGAGACAGGTACTCCCTGTCGGAGCGATCCATCCAAGCGATCGACTCGTTCATGTCCAGAGCCATGGCATCGAAACCGTCGCAGTCGGATTCATGGCCGAATATGAAGCTCTCTGCAAACAAGCCGAGGGTGAAGCCCTCACTATAGACATTTCCTTCCCTATGGCACAGCAATGGCTTGGATCTGCCGGCACTAGACACGCGCAGCCCCTCTGACAAGCACAAGGCATAGGCCATGGTGCCGATTTCGAGTTTAAACGAGTGAGCCGAAAGCTTTGAGAAGAATGCACGTTGCGCAGCGCGCGATGCCGGAAGTGCTCCGGTCAGTAAATCGCGCATCATGTTCGTAGCTGCCTCTACCGTGATCGAAAGCCCAGCGATCTTAGAGAGGTCGTCGTCTTCCAGTGAAGACTGCATTAATAAACCCCTCACGAAGGCGTCCCGAAAACAGCACTGTAGATCATCCGCATCACCCCCGAGATCATCGGCGAACAGAAAATCGTCAAAATCGAGCCCACGAGTCGCGGCGAGACAGCCCCATGCGGACATCAGCATGGAAGTACCGTCGTCTTGCCTTATGACTCCGTCTTCCTCATTGGGATCCGACAATAAACTCAATGCCGTTAGAGGGGAGAGACCAGAGAACCAGATGCCGTACAGCTCATCGCTCTGCTCCGTGCATCCGGCGTCTTTAAGCAACCAGAGACATCTTTCGAGCGTCGTCGCGTACAGGTTGGCCGTCTCCTTGTTGAGGGGCGGAACCATGTAGTCCATACCCACCAATTCCTCGAGGTGAAGAAAGGGCCTGCGCTCGAGCCAATACTCGAAGTGTTCATTTACCTGCGAAAGGGTTGAAAGGGCAAGTTGGACCCTAAGCACGTTTTCCAGCTTCCCCGATTCACATGCCATTCCATATACCGTCTTCGCCTGCTCGCAGAGAAGACTCCAAGGAACGCCATGGGCGACGGCATCGATGACGTACGACGTGTCAAATAGACTGATGCAGTCCCCAACTCGCCCAGACGCGGCAAGCAAACGAACGGCATAGCAAGATCGGACCACGTCACCCTCCATCCCCAACGCGGCATCGGCGAGACTACCGGACGCAAAACGAAGGTATCCTTCCATACCGGGCTCCAAAGCCTTAGAACTTACGAAGAGCCTGAAATCGTTGTGAATGGGGCGAGTGGACCCGTCGGCGCACTTTCTCAGCAATGGAGAGAGAATAGCGATGTCTCGTGCCACCACATGCTCCCCTGAAAAAACGTCGGGAAACGCATTGCACAGGAGCTTAGGATAGATCGCTCCGTCGAGAAGGTGCATCGACGAAGCGATGAGACTCAGCGCGTTCGATCCACATCCGTGATGTTGCTGAATTTTATCATTGGCTTTCTGCCAGATAGACTCGTAGTATTCCTCGACGTTTTCCGAAAGGCCCAATGACCGCAGCTTTTCAATGGCATAGCCACAATCCGTCTCACCAGCGATTGCGTGAACCGCATACACCACAGACAAGGTGTTCCCATTGGTTATATTGATGATCTCATTGGAGAGGACGAGGGTCTCTCGGTCTGAAAAGTCGGCCCTATCCGACAAGAGGGCGTTAACGTCATCAGCGTCGATATTGGGGAGGCGCTCCATCTCGACACCGACGTGCTCCCCCTTGAGCCATTGCGGGTAGGCGGAGTACAGATTAGCTGGCTGGCCAGAGACGAGAATCTGAACGCCTTCTGGAATCGATTTTGGTGAGGGGAGGTGCTCCAAAAAAGTTAATCTCTCCTTGGCCCGTGCGGCATGATCGATGCCGTCAATCACAAGAATCGTCTTACAGCCTCGCTTGGTTGAAAGCGATTTGGCAAGCCTTAAGACCTCGCTCCGAAGCTCGTTATCGGTGTAAAGTTCATTGAAAATAGGTATTTTAGGCTTCTCCCCGGCAAGTTCGGGTGTATCACGAAGTTGGTTCAGCAAAGTGCCCCACAGTTCCCTGGGAGAGACGATACCGGCATCAGGTGAATAGCTAAAGTCGTCTACATCCAAGGGCTTGAATGCGTAGAACCGGAAGGGACGTGGGCTCATCCACTCGCATAGGCAACTGACCAGTCTCGTTTTACCGGAGCCGGGACTCCCCTGGAGAAAAATGACCATGCTATTGGACGATTGCAATCTGTCGCGCAAAAGTAAGCACTCGCGTTCCCTACTCGGGAAAACTGGTATAGGGACGGGGACCTCAATTGGTCTCTCCATTGGATTTCGGTTAAGCTTGCAGACGCATTTCCGGGCGATTTCCGCACTAACCATATTGTCGCCCGCCGCAGTGGTCCATCTCCGGAGCTCGGCGGCAAGCAGGTCGAATACTCTGGAAGCCAGTTCTTCTGACCCTCCGCACACCTCATCCCTTAATCTACCCATTAGCTTGATCTCTTCGTCGTGAAGCGACGGAGCGCCTGCCCTGATCGTTAGATTTCTCAGGAAAGGCATGATATCAGGTTCCTCAAGCTTTGTTGAGTCGGCGAATTCGTTCCACTGCATATCGAGGTCCGAGTCGGCGAAAGCGAGATCGGAATACGACAAGACAGACTCGAGCTCTACGGACAGCTTGTCCCAGAACTCCCCAAGGGGAAGCCTCTTGTAGGGATTTCCCATATACTCCGCATCTGTCTTATTTTTGCCCAGCGCACGATTCGTGTACAAAATAATTTCAGGGATTGCCTCTTCTTCACGCGAAACCTGCTTCCATCCTGCCGCGAGAGAGGCAAGCAGAGATTTATTGGGACTCTGTTCTTCACCCGATTCACCCTCCGCCACCAACGATCCGAACGTCAGGTTGTTTGCGGTCGCTGTCGAAGCTTTTTTATGCTTCACTTGGACACACACCATGGGAAGCCCATGCGAACGTCGGACAACGACGTCATCAACCCCCTCAAGGCCGACTTCTTGAAAAGTCACGGACTCAATTTGATCTAATCCTGCGAGCATGGAGATCACGTAGTCGAGTCCGACATACCATTCGAACCAATATGGGTCGCCTGCGCCAGGCTGGCAGTATTCCGACGACAATTCTCATCCTTTCATGCATACCCCCATTGAACGCAAATAGCGACATCAGAGGTTTAAAGATTACATTGCAATGCAATCTCAGAAGAGTAAGGATTATTCATATCGTTGGACTTATACCCTCGTCTCTTCGATGGCACGCAATTACGCGTTGAATTTTGTCAGTTCAAACCCATCAGAGCACGCGCTTCGAATAGATTAATATCGATCGTTTTAAAAATTGAAGCCGAAAGTAAAAAGCGGGCGAGTATCGGCGTTAGCCGATACTCGCCCGCTCTCGATGCAGTTAACCTAGCGAATGACTAAAGCAGCCCAACTTGGGAAAGTCCCCTCTCCCCTAGTCCCGCTTAAACAAATCCCTCGTGTACACCTTGTCCGCCACGTCCGCGAGCTCGTCGCTCCAGCGGTTGGCGACGATCACGTCGCAGCCGGCCTTGAACGCCTCCAGGTCGTGGGTCACCTCGGAGCCGAAGAACTCCGGCGCGTCCAGCGTGGGCTCGTAGACCACCACGGGCACGCCCTTGGCCTTCACGCGCTTCATGACGCCCTGGATGGAGCTCGCGCGGAAGTTGTCCGAGTTGGACTTCATCGTCAGGCGGTAGACGCCCACGACCGGCTTCGGCTTGCCCTCGTAGACGCGATCCCACACCATCTGCAGCACCTCGTCGGCGACGAAGTCCTTGCGGGTGCGGTTGGCATCCACGATGGCCTCGATCAGGTTCTGGGGCACGTCCTTGTAGTTGGCCAGCAGCTGCTTGGTGTCCTTGGGCAGGACGCGCTCAGCTACGCCTAATGTTTGACAAACTAGGTGATTTTAATCCGATTGCTTCTTAAACAATTGAATCTAAAACTTAACGATGTCAAAAAAATTTAAGAGTTTAGCTGCATTTCGACATCATTGTTTTCGCTATACAAGAAAAGATAGTGGGTCGTCTGCTAATGAAGGTATCCCTCGGGTCTTGTGATTGTTTTTACAGCCCCCGAACAGCCCGTCATTCTAGGAGCGTCGGCTTTTGCCGAGAAGTTAGTCCAGCAGAAGGCCAGTTTTCATTAACGTGTGAAAACCTGGCCGGAATGCCTACATAAGTCCCGGATCTATCTATATCGCGCACAACGACGGCGCCCGCACCTACCATACAGTCCGAACAGATGGACACATTGTTGGTCACGCAGCTCCCGATTCCGAGCCAAGTGCGCTCATGGATATCCACAGTGCCCGCAACATGTGCCCCCACGGATATATGAACGTAATTGGCTATTCGACAGTCGTGATCAACCGAAGCACAAGTGTTCACAATCACACCCTTGCCGATAACGGTATCGGAATTAACCACGGCACCAGCCATTACGACGGTGCCCTCACCAATTTCTACGCATCGCCCAATTGTGGCTTTAGGATGAACAAGGGTCACCAGTTTGCCATCGATGCTTTCCTGAATCCGTTCTCGCGCCATGGGGTTGCCGATCGCGACAACGTAATCACAGCGGCCTCCGAGCTTTCCGGCCATTGAGGACGTTCCTATAACCGGGAATCCGGCGCATTGCGAAACTGCAGGGTTGTCATCAAGAAAGAGAATGTCCGCGTATCCGCACTTCAGCGCGATGTCGGCGATAACCTTTCCATGCCCACTTGCTCCGATTATTACGAGCTTACGTGTGGGGCTGCAGATCGAATGTGACAAAGACACTTCTTAATCCCTCTTAAACAGATCCCTCGTGTACACCTTGTTCGCCACGTCCGCGAGCTCGTCGCTCCAGCGGTTGGCGACGATCACGTCGCAGCCGGCCTTGAACGCCTCCAGGTCGTGGGTCACCTCGGAGCCGAAGAACTCCGGCGCGTCCAGCGTGGGCTCGTAGACCACCACGGGCACGCCCTTGGCCTTCACGCGCTTCATGACGCCCTGGATGGAGCTCGCGCGGAAGTTGTCCGAGTTGGACTTCATCGTCAGGCGGTAGACGCCCACGACCGGCTTCGGCTTGCCCTCGTAGACGCGATCCCACACCATCTGCAGCACCTCGTCGGCGACGAAGTCCTTGCGGGTGCGGTTGGCCTCGACGATGGCCTCGATCAGGTTCTGCGGCACGTCCTTGTAGTTGGCGAGCAGCTGCTTGGTGTCCTTGGGCAGGCAGTAGCCGCCGTAGCCGAAGCTGGGGTTGTTGTAGTGGGAGCCGATGCGCGGCTCCAGGCAGACGCCGTCGATGACGTCGCGGGTGTTGAGGCCGCGGACCTCGCAGTAGGTGTCGAGCTCGTTAAAGTAGGCCACGCGCAGAGCCAGATAGGTGTTGGCGAAGAGCTTCACGGCCTCGGCCTCGGTGGTGCCCAGCACGAGCTCGGGGATGCCCCTTGAGCCGTCCGCGTTGACACGCTCGAGCTCGACTGGATCGGCGCCCTGAGCGAGCAGGCCGGCGAAACGCTCGGCCGCCGCGACGGCCTCGGCGTCCTCCTTGGGCGCGCCCACCACGATGCGGCTGGGGTGCAGATTGTCGTAGAGCGCCTTGCTCTCACGCAGGAACTCCGGGCTGAAGAAGATCTTGCTGTCGCCCAGCCTCTCGCGCAGGCCCGCCGTGTAGCCGACGGGGATGGTCGACTTGATGACGATCCAGGCGTCCGGGTTAACCGAGCGCACGGCGGCGATGGCGGCCTCGACGGAGCTGGTGTCGAAGAAGTTCCTGTCGGAGTCGTAGTTGGTGGGCGTGGCGATGACGGCGTAGTCGGCGCCCGCGTAGGCCTCGGCCACGTCCACGGTGGCGTGCAGGTCGAGCTGGCGCTCCCCCGCCTTGGCCTCCGCCAGGAAGCGCTCGATCTCGTCGTCCTGGATGGGCGACATATAGTTGTTGATCTTCTCGACCTTCTCGGGAACGATGTCCAGCGCGTGAACCTCGTTGTGCTGCGAGAGCAGGACGGCGAGGGACAGACCGACGTAACCGGTGCCTGCGACAGCAATCTTCATGTCATTCTCCAATTGTCAAAGAGCAATAATCAGCAAGAAAAATGGCCCCTGTTACAGGGCCATGATTTCCTAAATGTTGTAGTAGCGCTTATACCACTTGGCAAAGGCCCTCAGGCCGTCCTCAAGCGGCGTCGCGGGCTTGTAGTCCAGGTCACGTTGGAGCGCCGTGGTGTCGGCGTAGGTGACGGGCACGTCGCCGGGCTGCATGGGCACGAGCTGCTTGTGGGCCTCGAAGTCGTAGTCGGCCGGGAGCACGCCCTCCTCCACCAGCACGCGCTGCAGCGTGTCGACGAAGTCGAGCAGGTTCTCGGGGTGCGAGTTGCCGATGTTGTAGACGCGGTGCGCGGCGAGCGGCAGGCCGTCCTCGCCCATCTTCACCTCGGGCGCGGCGTCCATGACGCGCCTCACGCCCTCGACGATGTCGTCGACGTAGGTGAAGTCGCGGCGGCAGTCGCCCATGTTGAAGATCTTGATGGTGTCGCCTCGGCGCAGCTTCTCGGTGAAGCCGAAGTAGGCCATGTCGGGCCTGCCCATGGGGCCGTACACGGTGAAGAAGCGCAGGCCGGTGGCCGGGATGGAGTAGAGCTTGGAGTAGGCGGCGGCCATCAGCTCGTTGGACTTCTTGGTGGCGGCGTAGAGCGACACCGGCGAGTCGACGCGGTCCTCCTCGGAGAACGGCACCTTCTTGTTGCCGCCGTAAACCGAGCTGGAGCTGGCGTAGACCAGGTGCTTGACCGGATGGTGGCGACATGCCTCGAGGATGTTAAAGAAGCCGACGAGGTTGTTCTCGAGGTAGGCGCGTGGGTTCTCGATGGAGTAGCGGACGCCCGCCTGGGCGGCGAGGTTCACAACGACGTCGAAGCCGTTCTCCGCGAACAGGTGCTCGATGAGGGCGGCGTCGCACAGGTCGCCGCGCACGAAGGTGAAGCGGCCGTCGGCATCGGCCTCGGCGAGCATGCGAAGGCGCGCGTCCTTGATGCCGGGGTCGTAGTAGCTGTTGAGGTTGTCGAGGCCGACGATTGTGTCATCGGTTTCCTCGAGTAGCTTCCTGACGAGGAATGCGCCGATGAAGCCAGCGGCTCCCGTCACGAGTACTTTTTGATTAGTCATAGTTTCTCTTTCATTAATCAAAATAATTCTCCAGGTACTCCCCTAGCTCTTCCTCCCAGTCGGGCATATGGAACCCAGCCGACTCGAGCCTGGAAAGGTCGAGCGCGGAGTGGACCGGGCGCGGCGCGATGGG
>ERZ1673752.2089-NODE-2089-length-23927-cov-7.462634_pt1 | contig 23927 bp, 18 predicted proteins | sample MGYA00580195_ERZ1673752 | MGnify/ENA primary metagenome ERZ1673752 (study PRJEB41218, sample SAMN15661744) | gut metagenome | host: Homo sapiens | place: Canada: London | collected 2015-08-20/2019-03-30 | study: EMG produced TPA metagenomics assembly of...
AAAAATGCTATAAAACTTAAATTTTATGGGCAATACTACTTGCAATTTTCATTTCAGTTTTAAATGCTACTATCATACCTCAGGTCAGGAGCATGAAGAATTTATTTTGCTTTATAGTATGCAAAAATGTTGTTTTCGAAGGTGTTTTGATTATAGAACTCGCTCAAGGAAACACTGATTAATTACCATTTTTACATGACAAAAAAATATAAATGAGTATACTGTAAGGCATGATGAACAATAAAAATCAATTAACTTTTGCAGATACAGAACTAACCGGTGTTAAACGAATTACCAAGAAAGCACAATTTTTAGAAAAGATGAATGATATAATACCTTGGGATGTATTGGAAAAAACTATTGCACCTTAAAACACTGAATTGTTCAGCGTTTTATTAAGAATTAAACCGCGCTGTGCAAAAGTTTGGTAAATTTTTAAAATTTCTCGGCAAATATTTTAAAATATTTGGTAAATAATTTTAATTATTTGGTAAATATTTGGAGGAAATGCGGTAAAAATCGTTGGAGATACACATATCTTTTTTAGCAAATGAGGCAATTTAGCTGCTACAGAAATCAAGTTTGTAGAATAGTTTTAATACTGTATGAAAACGCTGATTAAAGGCTTGCAGCCGTTTACCGGCGTTTTCTCATTGTTTCTCAATATTCAGTATAATAATGTAGAATTCTGGACATTTAATTTCGCTACTGAAATAGCGCGGCTTGTTAAACTGCCAAGTTTTGAAAAACTTGGCAGCCGCTGTACTTTTCAAAACCAATGTATTATGCGGATAAAAAATTTTTCCGGTGGAAATCCTGTGTGGTTCCACCGAAATTGTACTAAAAGGTTTCTTTAATTTCGAGTGAACTTGCCTGCACCCAGCCTTTTTTTTGTTTGCTTTCGATGTAATACCAATCAACCGATTTTCCGCCCTCATCAAGCGAAACTTTTTTATAGGCGACGGCTTTTGTGCCCTCTTTTACGGTTTCCAAAGTTCGCGCATCCGTTGTTGAAGGAATACTGAAAAGAGTCGTGTCGGCATTGAGGACAACTTTTTCTTCGATTTTTTCCACCGGCAGTTTTGCCAAAAAGGCATCCTCTTTGAGGCGTGCTTCAGTCAGTGCTTGTATGTTTGCAATATCATTGCTGTAAATTGAATTCATCTCGATTGCGTTTTGAAAAAGCTCTGATCGTATCGTGTCATTTTTCGACTGGGACGCAATTTGTGCGATCATCATCGCGTTGACATCATTGGGATTCCGCTCAATATTTTCCCGCTTAACAAATTTTCCTTTTACAATCCAGGAAAGTAAATCCGACGAATATGCCGCAATTTTAACAAACTTTTCGTTTTCCGCAGTTAAACTATCCGTGTAAACGGCAACAATCAAATACTGAGGAAGCATTTCATCCGTCGCGCCGGTCAACGAATCGGCTTTGTACAAAATAGTATCAGGCTGTGAAATAAAAGCGGCTTCCGTATTTGGCTCAAAACAATAATCCTGAATCCAATAATCTTCACCTTTGATGCTGATGTGAAAAAAATCCCGCTTTTGCCCGTCGGTTCGGGTTGCCGTCTTTTTTTCACCGAGGTACGTTGCAACATCGCCAAGAACGGCGGATTTTGCCCACTTCATTTTGCCGTCCTCGTTTTCAACGTACAGAGCGGCTTCATTTACGTAGACCACACCGGTAGTGCCGGCATTCGTTTCGGCAATACTTCCTTCCGGTGCCGGTTGTTCGTCACCGCCGTTTTCGGTTGTTTCACCGGCGCTGATCGGATTTCCGTTTTCGGCTCCGTCGATTACTTTGTTTTCGTTTTTTGTGCACGTACATACTAAAAAGACCGTGCATCCCAGTAAGAGTATACATTTCAGTATCAGTTTTTTCATAAAGTTGTTTCCTTAAAAATGTAGTTTTATAAAGTGTATAGAATACTTCCTTTGAAATCAATATTTGCCTTTGGTGAATCAGCTTTCTACCGCGAAACTAATTCACGCAATTTTGCACTTTTCCCGATAAAAACGCTTTTGCATTCGACGCGAGAATATCCAAAAGCCGCGTTCTAGCTTCAAAGGTTTGCCACGCAATATGCGGCGTGAGGATACAATTCGGCAAACCGAAAAGCGGATTCGCAACGTCGGGCGGTTCACTACTCAGCACGTCGGCTCCGTATCCCGCTAATTGTCCCGCTTTCAACGCTGCAGCGACGGCTTCTTCGTTTATGAGCGGACCGCGGGCGGTGTTAATAAGGTACGCCGTTTTTTTAAATCGCTTTAAAGAATCGGCGTTAATAATTTCGCGCGTTTTCTCCGTGAGCGGAGCGTTCAAACTGATAAAATCCGCCGTTGAAAATAAAACTTCGGGACTTACCTGCTTAACATCGGGAAATTCCGGAAAGTTTTTTTCGCTTCGGTTAGAAAAAATCACCTGCATTCCGAAACAGCGTGCAATTTTCATCACTTCATACCCGATATGCCCCGCACCGAAAACGCCCAGGATTTTTCCGCGAAGCTCATGGAGCGGAAATGAGTGATAGCAAAAATGTTCCGATGCCGCCCATTTTCCCGCATGGATTTCGGCGCTATGTTTTCCGATTTGAAAACAAAACTCCAAAATAAACGCAAACACTAATTCCGCAACGCTGTCGGAACTGTAGGAAGGCACATTCGTAACGGTAATATTTTTTTTGCGGGCATATTCAACGTCGACGACATTGTAGCCGGTCGCGATAACGCCGACATAGCGAAGACTCGGCAGCGCATCAATAATCTCTTTAGTGATTTTAACCTTATTGGTAAAAACCAATTCGCAGTCTTTACAGCGTTCAATTACTTCATAGGGAGCAGTTTTATCATATATCGTAACGTCGCATACTGCTTGTAACGGTTTCCAATCCAAGTCGCCCGGATTCAGCGTAAAACCATCAAGAACAACACCTGAAACTTTTTTATTCATACAAAAACCTCTTCCGTTATTTTACCACGATTGATAAAAATTTTCTATGAATAAAATACATAATAGCTGAAAAACAGCGTTATAATTTCCTTATTACACAATGATTATACTATGTGATTGAAAAAAATGAAAATTTCTGTATAATAAAGAGCGGAGCTTGTTTTTGAAAATAGGAATTAATGCATTCGGCTGTAATCATGGGCGTTCAGGTATCGGTGCATACATATACTCGCTTATCCACAATCTGCCTGAAATCGAACATTCCGTTCATGTTTTTGGCCCGCAATTTGACAAATATATTTACACGACTGATTTAGATCCTTCCATATATGAAGGCGTTACCGTTGAAGATAATGATTTTTCCGAAAAGCTTTTTATGAAAACGAATTTAAATCAGTTGATCAATAAATTGCAGTATGATGCCGTGTTGTTTCCCGCCGGTATGCAAAATTTACCGCTTGTTTTTTCAAAGCCGGCTTTTTTGGTGATTCAGGAACCCATAAAAAAGAATAGCGGTTTTTCCTTGTTTGGTTCTTTTAACCAAATGGGGCAAAAAAATATTCTTCAAAAAGCTTCCGGCATTATTGCGGCGAGTGAGTATATCAAGCAAAACTTGATTGAATTCGGTGTTACTAGTAATAAAATCAAGGTAATATACAACGGCATTGATACTGAAATATTTTATCCGAAAGATACCGATAAACCTCAGCTCCCTGACAACGTTCCGTTTGTGATTCGAAAGCCGTATATCATATACGCATCCAGTATTTCCGAACCGGAAAAACGCCACACTGAGTTGATTAAGGGTTTTGGACTTTTTAAGAAAAACACCGGGTTACCGCATCGCTTGGTTATTGCGGGACAGGAAGGAAACGTTGCGGGAGCGGTGCATCAGGCGGTGCTTTCATCTCCGGTTGTTTCCGACATCATTTTAACCGGATTTATTGAGCAGCGGCAGCTTGCCAACTTTTATCGTGATAGCGATATTTGTGTTTTTCCATCCGAAATGGAAGGAGTAGGACTTCCCGTGATTGAAGCGATGGCGTGCGGTATTCCGACGGCATGTGCCGATGCCGGAGCATTGCCGGAAATTGCCGGTGATGCCGCCCTCTATTTTGATGCAAAAAACCCTACGGATATTGCCGCTGTGTTGGAAAAATTGGCGAGTAATCCGAACGGCTCTTCGGATGAAATCCGCGCTTCCCTTATTGAAAAGGGGGCATCGTGGGTTCGCCGCTATGACTGGAAAACAACCGCCGAACAAACGCTTGGCTACATCACGGAAAAACTGGAACAAAAATAAGTGAAACGGTCTTGTGGCGTTTTTATTGTAACCACGCGTGTCCGCCAACCAGAATTAAAAAGCGACCATGTTTTACTTTGAACGAAACTTCCTTTATATCGGTGCGGTTACTGATACTTGCGGCTCTGTTCCAGTGAAGATTATCCAGTTCCCAATGCAGTCCGTTTGAATGAATTTTCGCCGGAAAAATACGGTACCGCCGCGAAATTGCAAAAACGGAAACGATTGTTCCGATCGGGAGACTGAGGGTTAACTCGTTTTTCAATGAATGAGAAAGGCAAAATCCGCATCCCGTATCGAAAAGCCAAACCGCCGGCGGTATGGTACTTTTAAAAACACGCAAAAAATAAATTAAGTGGTCAATGCGTTCCGCTCCGCCGGCTCCGATAATCACGATTTCGTCATTTTTGCCGGTGCTCACTTTTTCTGCCTGCTGCATAGCAAGTTCCGTATCGGTAAAATCTTTATCGCGGGGAAAAACTCGTATATCCGCTTTTGGGTATTTTTTCAACAAAGCGTGGTTTTGTAAGCTATCGAAATCGCCGAGAATACAATCCGGTGCGATGTTGAGCAAGGCTGTCTGTTCTAAGCCTGAGTCCGCCGCAATCACATAATCAGGGATATACCGATTTAAAAATGTCGTGATCAGTTTTTGCTCCGCATGGTTTCCGCCGGTAAATATGACAATTCGCATTTTTTGAGTATATCCGTTCGGTAGATAAACTGCAACACGGTAAAGTATTATAAACGGATAGGTAATTATTTAAAAAGGCACCGATTAATTCGAGCGAAAATTAATCAGCATTTCCTAATCGATTGGTACTGTATTTTGATACCTTATTAAAATTATGCAGAAAAAAGCACTTGACAAAAAAACAATGCACAAGTAAAATAATTAAAGCTTACAATTTTCGTTATGGAGGAAAAACAGTAATGAAAAAATTTTTAAAATCCTGTGCAATCCTTATGATTGCATCTATTTCTGTTGCTTCACTCGTTTCTTGCGGCGGTAAAGATACTGCATCAGCAGGCGGTGAAGTGTATTTGAATACTTTTATGAATGCGCAACCGAATACGCTCGATCCGTCAAAAGGAACGGATATGTATGGAAATTCGGTTCTCTTGAATATTTTGGAACCGTTAGTACGGTACAACGGGCAAGTCGGTGCTATTGTGGCTGCCGGCGCTTCTGACTGGACGATTAGCCCGGACGGTTTGGTGTATACTTTCAAAATCCGTGATATGAAATGGGCGGACGGCAAGAAAGTAACTGCTGCCGATTACGCGTACGGTATTCGCCGCAGTGCAGATCCGGCTACTGCGTGCCCCTATGCAAACTTCATGTATCCGCTGGTAAACGGCGAAGCTGTTGTAAAGGGTGAGAAACCGATTGATGAACTCGGTGTTTCAACTCCCGATGACTCGACCTTGGTTCTCACGTTGAATGTCGCAACGCCGTATTTTTTGGATACTGCAATGCAAAGAACTTATTTCCCGCAGCGCCAAGACTGGGTTGAAAAACACGGTGATAGCTATGCAACTTCACCGGAAACTAGCCCGATGTGCGGTCCTTTCGTTATGAAAAATTGGACGATTAACTCGGTTATGAACTTTGTTCGCAATGAACGTTACTGGAATGCAAAAGAAGTGAAACTTGACCGAATTAAGTGTGCAATTATCAATGACTCTAACGCTATTTACAGTGCATTGCTGGCGGGTGAGCTTGATCTTGCCGGTGTTCCCGATCCGAAATGGCAGGCAAAATTTTCCGATTCTTCAAAATGGAATCACGTTGAAATTGCGAATGCCGATACGGTTTATTGGATGATCAACACTACTACCAAGTACATGGGAAGTGCAAAAATCCGTCGTGCAATCAGTGCTGCATTAAATCGTGAAGATTTAATCAAAACATGTCGTGACGGTATTGGTTTGCCGGCTTATTGGTTTGCTCCGCCGGCAGTAACTTGCCAAGGTTTGACTTTCAACACGATTGAAACCGGTGCAACTCGCACGTTAATGGCTGAAGCTACCGATCCGCGTGCGCTTTTTGAAGAAGGCTTAAAAGAATTGGGATTGAATGAAAAACCGGAAGATGTTGTGATTAAATGGGTTGGCTCCGGCATAGACCAAAAATCCCGAACCGAATCCGAGTATATTCAACAGGTTATGAAAGAAAAGCTTGGTTGTACATTCGATATTTACAACAAAGACTGGAACGAATTTATCAACATGGTTAAAGTCGGCGATTATGATATCGCATCGCTTGCATGGGGTGCCGACTTCAACGACCCGTGTAACTTCCTTGAAACCTGTTGGAGTAAAGCACCTGCATATCCGACCGGCTGGGTAAACGAAGAATTTGACAGCTTAATTGAAAAAGCTCAAAAATCAACCGATGCACAGGAACGCCACGATCTTTTGATGAAAGCGGAAAATATTTTGATCAACACGGATTCGGCGATTATTCCGATTACGACACGTGTTGCACATTCCTATCGTGCCGTGTATGTAAAAAATGCTTCAACCAATTATTTTGATTGGATGGGCTGGCAGTTGATCGATACCTCTTCACGAGGAAAATAATCATAATCGTAAAATGCAAGTCGAGTTTGACTCGACTTGCGCTTTTATGTGTGTCGGGGTGAATTTATTTTTAAGAAATGAATTTACCGCTTTATTGTGAGGTTATGTTTTGTACGTTTGTGCAAGTTCGTACAAAACAACAGCTTTGAGGAGACCCTGATTAATTCAATCAAGAATTGAGGGCATCTCTAAAAATCTATTGTTTCGCAAATGTTCAGAGCCACTTATACTAAACATTGGGAAACAATAAAGGGGATACTTTGCTTCTGCAAAAAACTTTGCTTCTGCAAAAAACTTTGCTTCGCAAAGTTGCTGTTAAACGGCGTCAAGCCTTTAATCAGCGTTTCCTTGAGGCAACTCTAAAGGCTAACGTTTTTAGAATTCCCTATAGAAAAACTTATAAAAATCTTTCTTTCAAGGAGGAAGTATGGGACGCTATATCGTTAAACGTATCGTTTATATGATAATAACGCTTTTTATCATTTCGATAGCAACTTTTTTCCTCATGCATTCGGTCCCCGGTGATCCGCTGACTGCACGCATTCAAAAAGCCTTGCCGGATGAAATTAGAGCAAACTTTGAAAAAAAATACGGATTGGACAAGTCTATTTTTCAACAATACTTGATGTTTTTGAACAACGTAGTTACAAAAGGAGATTTGGGCGAATCCATTACATATCCTGGACTCAGTGTGGGAAAAACAATTGTGCAAAAAGCACCTATCAGTGCGAGTATCGGCGGTCGAGCTTTAGTGATCGGCTTTGTGTTCGGAACCGTTTTTGGAATGATCGCTGCACTGAAACGCGGCAAATGGCCTGACTACGCTGTTATTACCTTGGCGATTTTGGGAACGACGTTGCCGAGCTTTGTTTTAGCCGCGCTTTTGCAGTATTATTTCGGAGTGGTGCTGCATTGTTTGCCGCCGGGAGGCTGGGGCGGAGCTGAAAAATATAAAGTCTTACCGGTTATGGCCTTGACCTTTGGAACGCTGGCAACCTATTCGCGGTATGTACGCAGTTCCGTTTTGGAAGTTCTCGGTTCGGATTATATTTTAACGGCGCGTGCAAAAGGCGTTTCGGAATTCAACGTTTTCAGAAAACACGTGTTCCGAAATGCAATTACGCCGTCACTGACGCTTTTAGGCGGACAGATTGCCGGTATTTTTGTCGGCTCTTTTGTTATTGAAAAAATATTTTCGATTCCCGGACTCGGGGCGTATTTTGTCAACTCAATCGGCGACCGCGACTATCCGATGATTGTCGGAACAACGCTTTTCTTTGCCGCTTTGTTTGTTGTGGCTCAGCTTTTGACCGACATTATGTACGTTATTGCCGATCCGCGAGTTAAATTAACCGAGTAGAGGAGGGTAAGGAATAACACATGGAATTATCAAAAGATTTATTTACCCATATACCGAAAAGTGTTGAAGAAGGCGAACTAATTGCTCGACCTTCCATTACGTTTTGGCAGGACGTTTGGAGACGGTTTAAAAAGAATCCGGCTGCTATGTTTGCCCTCAGCTTACTTGTGGTGATGGTTGTTATGGTTATTATCGGACCGCATATGCGCGGTTTTTCGTATAATAAAATTGACGGTGATTTAAAAGATATTGCTCCGAACGGAACTTACTGGTTCGGTACCGACAGTGCCGGACGTGATATTTTTACCCGTGTTTGGATGGCGGGGCGTACTTCACTGATAATCGGGTTGACGGCTGCTGTTTTGGTTACGATTGTCGGTATCTTATACGGCTGTATTGCCGGCTTTGTCGGCGGCGGTGTCGATACGGTGATGATGCGTATTATCGAAATTCTGTCCGCATTGCCGTATTTGCTTATTGTGATTCTCTTGCAGATTCGGTTAAAGGATCGCACTTTGAAAACGCTATTGCTTGCGCTCGTGATTACCGGTTGGACTGGAACTGCCCGTCTTGTACGCGGTGAAGTTTTAAAAGTAAAGTCGCAGGAATTTGTACTCGCCGCACAAACTTTGGGCGTCAGTACGTGGAAAATTATTCTCAAGCACATTATCCCGAATGTTATGCCGGTGGTGATTGTGAGTTTGAGCTTTGACATTCCCGGATTTATATTTGCGGAATCGTTTTTGTCGTACATGGGAATCGGTTTGGCTCCGCCTGCAACTTCATGGGGTATTATGTGTTCGGAAGCGCAGTTGAATCTCATGTTTTATCCGTACCAGCTCTTTTTTCCGGCGCTGATGATTGCGTTGGTCATGTTGTGTTTTACCCTTTTGGGTGATGGTTTGCGTGATGCATTAGACCCGAAGCTGAGAAAATAGGAGCTGATATGAAAAATCTTTTAGAAGTTGAAAACCTCAGCGTTTCGTTCAATACGTATGCCGGTGAAGTAAAGGCTGTTCGCAATATCAGTTTTCACTTGGGTGAAGGTGAAACCCTCGCGTTTGTTGGGGAGTCCGGTTGCGGAAAAAGTGTTACCGCTAAAGCCTTGATGCGACTTTTACCGGTTGAAAATTCCGTAATCAAGCCTGAGTCGAAAATTATGTTCGGTGATCAGGATGTTACCAAAATGACCAAAAAGGAATTAACCGAACTTCGCGGTGATAAAATTTCCATGGTGTTCCAAGATCCGATGACCAGTTTGAATCCGACAATGCGTGTCGACAGGCAAATTATTGAAGCCTTGATGCTCCATAAAAAGTTGGATAAAAAGGCTGCCGAAGCGGAAGCGTTGCGGTTGATGGAATTGGTACAAATCCCGAATGCGAAAGAACGGCTCAAATCTTTTCCGCATGAGCTTTCGGGCGGTATGCGTCAACGAACGATGATTGCAATCGCTCTTTCGTGTAATCCGAAAATTTTACTTGCCGATGAACCGACAACGGCGTTGGATGTTACGATTCAAGCTCAAATTTTGGACTTGTTGCAAAATTTGAAATCGCAATTAAATACGGCGATTATTTTGGTTACGCACGACTTGGGGGTTGTCGCGAATTTTGCGCAGCGGATTCAAGTTATGTATGCCGGTGAAATTATCGAAGAAGGCACAACGGAAGAAATCTTTTATCAATCGCGGCATCCGTATACGTGGGCGCTGCTGCAGTCAATACCGGATATGAGTAAAACCGGAACGAAACTGAAATCGCTTGCGGGCACCCCGCCCGATTTGCTTTTACCGCTGGAAGGCTGTCCGTTTGCAGCGCGCTGCGATTATGCGATGAAAATTTGCCGCATGCAGCATCCCGAACGCACGGTTCATAGCGACACCCATCATTGCTGGTGCTGGTTGGAACATGAAATGTCGGGAACACACAACTGGGATGCTTTACGCAAGGGGGAAAAAGATGAGTAACGAAAAAGATGTTTTAGTTTCGGTAAACAACCTCGCGAAGTACTTTAAAGTTGGAAGAAATAAGCTGGTAAAGGCCGTTGACCACGTCAGTTTCGATATTTTTCGGGGTGAAACCTTGGGAGTAGTCGGCGAATCCGGGTGCGGAAAAACAACATGCGGACGAACGGTTTTGGGGATGTATAAAGCAACGAGCGGCGCGATTATGTTTGACGGTACGGATATTACCGCGTTGAACAAGCGTGATCTGTTGAATTATAAGAAACGGGCGCAGTATATTTTCCAAGACCCCTATGCCTCCCTTGATCCGCGCTTGACTGTCGCTGAAATTATTGCGGAAGGTATCAAAGTTCATTTTAAAATAAGCAAAGAGGAAATTGCGCATCGGGTAAACAGCTTGCTGGAGAAAGTCGGACTCAATAAGGAACATGCTTTACGATATCCGCACGAACTTTCAGGCGGTCAGCGGCAGCGTGTCGGCATTGCGCGTTCGCTCGCGGTTGAGCCGGAATTTATTGTCTGCGATGAACCGATTTCAGCGTTGGACGTTTCCGTTCAAGCTCAGATTGTCAATTTGCTCAATCAACTGAAAGATGAAATGGGACTTACGTACATGTTTATTTCGCATGATCTTTCGATGGTAAAGCACATGTCCGATCGCATTGCGGTTATGTATCTGGGCTGTATTGTTGAGCTGGCTGATCGTGAAAGTATGTACAATAATCCGCTCCATCCGTATACGCGGGCGTTGTTGTCGGCGATTCCGCTTGCGGACCCGAAAGCAGGTATGAAAAATCGGATTGCACTGAAAGGTGAAATTCCGTCACAAATAAATACGCCGCCCGGTTGTAAATTTGTGAACCGCTGTCCGTATGCGAAGCCGCACTGCCACGAAGAGGCGCCGCCGCTTCAGAAAAAAGCAAATGGACATCTGGTAGCCTGCTACGAAGTGGAATAGCGGCAGCACAATATTTGTACAACAATGAAAAGCAGTCCAAAATATAGAACGGGCTGCTTTTTTATTAGTTTTTCTCCCTCTAGCCGTAAAACACAAAATTCAGTATTATAGGAGCGAAAGTAATGGAGGATTTTGTGAAAATCAAGGTATCAGAGTATTTAGAAAAGAGCAAACCCGAACTGAAAAAAATCATTTCGGATTTGTCCAAAGACTTTTCGTATGTTTCGATTTTAGGTGCGGACAGCACATCAAAAACATATTCGGTTTCTCGTTCGGGCGCTTCCGTGACTGAAGACGGTTTATGCAACGAACGCGGGTTCGTGCTGCGAGTGCATAACGGAGTCGGATATTCGGAATATTCATTTAACGAATTGAATTATGAAAAAGTTATTGCAGAAATAAAGCGCATTGCAGGCGAGGATATCGCGCACTACAAAAAGCAAAACCTTGCGTTGATTTCCTATCCTGTAATTGAAGAAGAGGAAATTGCGAAAACGTTTTCCGCTGAAGTTGAAAAAGCGTTTGACAACATCAGCGACGGTGAAAAAATTGCGCGAATTGTTGCCATACGGGACAAGGGTTTGCAATACTCAAAAAAATTTTTAGACTTTGCGGTGCAGTATCAGCAGGTGAGTGTGCGGAAAATATTCCTTTCAACGAAAAAAGATTTAACCCAAAGTTACGCATATTCCATCGGGTACTTTATGCCGATTGCGAAAGACGGTGAAAAAATCGTCAATCCCTATTCGAGTTTTTCCGGTGCAGCGGGCTTGGAGCTTTTGGACGAAATGGAGCAATCGCTTGAAACGGAAGCGAAAAAAGCACTTGACTATTTAATCGGCGAACGCGTAGTTCCCGGTCGCTATGAAGTTATTTGCTCGCCGGATGTCACGGGCTTAATCGCCCACGAAGCGTTCGGGCACGGCGTTGAAATGGATATGTTTGTGAAGGACCGTGCAAAAGCCCGCGACTACGTGAAAAAGCAAGTTGCGTCTGAAATCACCGATATGCATGACGGAGCCGCAACGAATACCAAGCAAGTGTCTTCGTACTTTTTTGACGATGAAGGCGTACTTGCGCAGGATACGTTAATTATCAAAAATGGAATTTTACAACAAGGAATTTGCGACACGCTTTCCGCCCTTGCACTTGGAGTAAAACCCACCGGAAACGGAAAGCGCCAATCCTACGAACGCAAAGCCTACACTCGCATGACCAACACCTTTTTTTCAGCCGGTAAAAAAAACTTCGACGAAATGCTTAAAAGCGTTAAACACGGCTATCTCCTTGAAGACTACATGAGCGGCATGGAAGACCCGAAAAACTGGGGCATTCAATGCTGTTTGGGCAAGGGGTACGAAATCAAAGACGGCAAACTCACCGGCAAAGTCGTGTCTCCCGTGTACTTAACCGGCTACGTTCCCGACTTGCTCAAATCCTTTTCGGAAATTTCATGTGACGGAGATTTTAAACTTTCGGGTTCCGGCTATTGCGGAAAGGGCTACAAAGAATACGTGCGCACTTCCTGCGGAGGCACGTACATAAAAGCGATCGCGAATTTATCGTAAGGAGATTGGTATGAATTTTGAAAAAATGATTATTGATGTTTTGAAAAAGCATCGGGAACTTTCGGGGTATAAATTGATTTCAAGTAAAAATAAATCCCGTGAGCTTTTTTTGATTAAAGATAAAATTGATATTAACCGCGGCAAAGAGGTAAGCGGCTATAATGTAACCGTCTATGTCGATTTTGAAGAAAACGGAACCAAGTACCGCGGTTCGGCACAGTTGACGTTAGCGCCGACTTTGTCGCAAGCGGAACTCGAGCAAAAAATTTCCGAAGGAGCGTTTTCGGCAAAGTTTGTAAAAACCAAATGGTATCCATTGAGCAAACCCGAAAAAACGGATTTGATTGTTCCGCAGTTTGACATTGATGAAAACAAGCTGGGGGAGCAAACCGAAAAAATAGCCGAAGCAATTTTAGCGGAAAAATCACCGCACGCAATTATGAACAGCGCAGAGGTTTTTTTAACGACTTCCGATATTCATTTCCAAAACTCGGAAGGAGTTGATGTGTGTTACAAAACCGCTTCCAATAAAATTGAAGTGATTACGAGCTGCAAAGCCGATCCCGACGATGTTGAAGTGTACGGCGATGCAAGCTATGCGAACCTTTCAACTACGGAGATTCGCGAACTGGTAAAAAATCAATTACAGGAAACGGAAGAGCGCAGCACCGCAAAAAGAGCAAAGCGCATCCCGTCCATCAACGTGATTTTACGCAATTCCGCCGTGCCGAATTTTTTCGATTTTTTTGTGTCGCAAACGAGCGGTGCCGAAGTTTTTGCAAAAGCCTCGCGGGCGGAAATCGGCAAAAACTTTCAAGGCGATTCCATTTCGGGCGACCTTTTGACGATTACGCTCAAACCCTTCATTGAAAATTCGGCAAGTTCGGCACCGTTTGACGCGGACGGTATTATCCTGCATCCGGTTACCGTAATTGAAAACGGCACGGTGAAACAGCTGCACAGCAATTTGAAATTTGCGCAATACCTGAACATCGCTCCGACCGGAATGTTGCCCAACGTTGAAGTCGCCAGCGGCAGCCGCTCATACGCCGAAATGCAAAAAGAACCCTACGTTGAAATTTTACGCTTTTCCGACTTTTTGTGCGACACGGTTACCGGCGATTTTGGCGGCGAATTCCGCTTGGCAAAATATTTTGACGGTGAAAAACTGCACGTCATCAACAACGGTGCGATTTCCGCAAACATCTTTGACATTCAGCGGAATATGTTTTTTTCAAAAGAGCGGATGCAGCATAAATCCTACCTCGGACCGAAAGCGATTTTAATTCCGAACCTTGAAATTTCCGGCGACTGATTATCCGGTGACGTAAAAATATTCACCAAATAATTTTTGCATATTACACAGTCGGCGGCTTTGTATGAAGCCGCCGGCTTAATTTTTTGCGATGGGTTTTTCGACCCAAGCAAAATCGTTTGGTCAAAATTTTTTTCAAAAAAAATTTTGACCGTAATTCTGCGCTTGGTACCATAGTACGCTTTTTGCGTAAACCGCTCGCAATATTTCGTCCGCACAAAAATTGAATACACATCAGTGCTGAGTCCGCAAATCGGTTTAACCGCCTGTATTTTTTGCCGATAATATGAGAAGGAATTTTTATGAAAAAGCTTTTTAATACAATGATAGCTGTGGTTTTTATCTATTTGTTTTTTGCGTGCAGCACGGTCGCTGAAAATAAAACGCCGGTACCGTTGCAACAGGAAGCCGCAGAGAAAAATGCGGAAATAAAAACAGACTCTTTCGTTGAAAAAGACAGACAAGAATCCGAAATCGAAACTACTGTTGCAGAACACCATGATGCATTAAACCGTGATGTAACCGATAGCGAAAGCGATACGATTATATTCCAAAATCAAAATACGCTTGTTATTAAAGAGCGTTCAGATTACCGCACATACATAAACGGAAAATATTCCGGGTTGACGTACCGCGAAAGTGAAACTTATTTACAACGGCAGCCTGCAGAAAATGCGGAAAAATTTTCCGGTCAAACTTTTGTCGTGCAAGACACACGGCGCAATATGGTTTCGCAAGTAAAAAAAGTCGATGAAGTGCTGCCGGTTTCATTTACCAAGCGTGCAGGCAGCGGTGATATTTTTTTCGTTGATAACGGGTTTCCGCTCCTTCGCAGTTTTTTTGATTCACTCAATCAAGATTATGCAAAGCTTGCTGTCGGAACATATTGGGATGACACCGCCGCTGTGTCGATTTTTCCGCTCAAAGAAAAAGGAGCCGTTATGTTCCCTGTGATTGTGCGGTATGAGTACGCAGGACATGCAAACTACTTAGGTGAAGATGTGTATAAAGTAAAAGCGAAATACGCGCTCCGCAACGAAGCTCCTCAAACCTTCAAAGCGGTAAACGGAAGCCGTGATATGGAAATTTTTATTTCGGTAAAAACGAATGCGGTGATTTTTGTGCGTGAAAAAACGCTGGAGCAGTTCACGTACACGGACAGTATAACCGTAAAAAATGACGGAACCTTGCTCCACTTTTTAAATTATACCGCCGCGCGAAAAAAGATAACCGTTAATGCTGACAATACGGTAAAATCCATTGAAACGCAAACAACGGGCGTTGAAAAAGCAGCCGCAAAAATTGAATTTGAAAAAAGCAAAAACTACACGGTTGAACATACCGATCTCGGTTTAAAATTACGGCTGGAAAATTTACGATTCGTTGCCGACAAAGATACACTGCTTGCCGGTGAGGACGTAAAGCTCGACGAAATCGCTGCCGTGTTGAAAAAATTTCCCGACAAAAAGTTCTTTGTGGAAGGGCATACGGCAAGCACCGGTCAGCCTGTCGATGAAAAAAAACTTTCCGAAGCGCGTGCGTTTGTTGTAGTTTCCGAACTGATTAAACGCGGCATTGCTGAAAACAAGTTTTTGTATTCCGGTGCAGGGGCGTCAAAACCGCTTGCTTCGAATAATACGCCGCAAGGTATGGCGCAAAACCGCCGCGTTGAAATCACCGTATTGGAGCAGTAGTTGGTTTACCTTTTTGTTTTGTTCGTTTCTTTTTTTCGGTTTGTGAGAAACATCACCAAAAAAGCGACGAACACGATGCACATCCCGATGACGCTCAAAATGCCGGGAATTTGGGATAAAAATACGATTCCGAAAATAATAGAAAACACCACCGTTGAATAATCAAAGATGGAAATTTTACTCGGGGTAGAAAACTTATATGCAAGTGTTAAACCGTATTGACCGACAAAGGCAGAGCAGCCGGTAGCAAAAATCATCAACAGCTGATAAGTCGTCATTGGTTTAAAATTGATAAGCACAAGCGGTAAAATGAGTAACATGGATAGTCCGTGAAACACACAAACCAAAAATGCCGGATGCATTTTTCTGCCGGTTAAATAATGTACGCATGTGTATGCCGCTCCGGCTGATATGCCGCCCAAAGTGCCGCTCATAAACGGTCGTATATAATTAAAAGTATCCGCCCCGGGTTGTGCGATACATGCCACGCCGAAAAATGCGAGCAAAATGCACAACAGCTGTGTTGCGGTAATTTCTTCTTTGAGGAACAGCGCGGAGAAAATAACGGTGAAAAAAGGCGATAGCTTATTTAAAACACTTGCACTTGCAATGGGCATATTTGAAGCTGCATAAAAATTACCCACAACAGCGAGTGTACCGAGAACAGTGCGTAAAAGTAAAAATGCAAGATTACGGTTATTTTTGAACTGGTTTGCAATTTCGCGCCGATCTAATTGATGAAACAAAAATACGAGCGATACGCAAAATACAACGATATTACGAAAAAAAACTTTTTGTATCGCGGGTATCGGACCGGTTAAGTTGACGAAAAGTCCCATCGCAGCAAAACCGAGACTTGAAAAAATCATAAAAACAAATGCAAGGGTAAAATTGTCCTTCTGCTGTTCCATGATGCGCATTGTAGCATAATGCAAAAAAAATGTGAATAGACCGCATGGTGCGAGATACAATTTCAGCGGTATACAAAGACTATTCATCAATATCCTCTATTACATGTTTTATAAAATTATTCTTGCAAAAAGACGAAAAATAATTTTACACGGATCGTAGAAAAATATGTCGAAAATAATTTTCAGCGCATGGTTTGAAACTTGATACGTTTTTGCGCATTGCATAAAAATGCAAAAAGCATATAATCGGAAAGCTATGGATTTAGAAGCAGAACTGAACGGAGAACAATTAAAAGCGGTTACGGCGATTGACGGAGCGGTGTTGATTATTGCAGGGGCGGGATCCGGAAAAACACGGGTGATTACGTTTCGCATTGCGAATATGCTGGCGCACGGTATTTTGCAGTCGCAGATTTTGGCACTCACTTTTACGAACAAAGCTGCCCGCGAAATGAAAACGCGCATCAAGGAATTAACGCAGCTTAAACTGCAAAATCTCACGATAAGTACTTTTCACGCATTTGGGGTGCAGCTTTTACGGAAATATATTCATCTGTTGGGTTGGCGTGAAAACTTCAGTATTTACGATGAAAGCGACAAGGGGCAACTCATCAAAGAATGCGGACGCGAGTTGAAGTTTTCTCCCGATGCATTGAATATTTACGATTTGAGTACTTTATTTTCACAAATTAAAGGTGGCGTAAAAGATTGGGATGCAACGTCGGTGATGTACAAACCGATTTTTGATGAATACCAAAACAATCTTAAGCTGTATAACGCCGTTGACTTTGATGATTTAATTTTGCTGCCAATTCAAATTTTGCAAGATAATCCTGATGCGTTGCAAGAAGTGAAATCGCGCTATAAGTATATTATGGTTGACGAATTTCAGGACACCAGTTTGCAGCAATACCATTTTATGAAATTGCTTGCGGATAAAAACGTGTGCGTCGTCGGTGATGATGATCAATCAATTTATTCATGGCGCGGTGCGAACTATGAAAATATAAAAATGTTTGAATCGGATTTCCCCGATCATTTGGAAATTAAGTTGGAGCAAAATTATCGTTCAACGGAAACGATTTTAGCAGCGGCGAACGGTGTGATTTCGCACAACAAAATGCGGAAAGAAAAAGCGCTGTGGTCGGGTAACGGTTCGGGTAAACCGATTGAAATTTATATCCCCGATGATGAAGGTCAGGAAGCATCTTTCATTGCGGATAAAATTGTAGTTGAACGCGCAGACTTGGGATTGAAGTATTCCGATTTTTGCGTGCTGGTGCGGGCGAATCATTTAACGCGTGCATTGGAAGAAGCTTTTTTGGATGTGAATCTGCCGTACCATGTTGCAGGCGGCATGAGCTTTTTTCAACGGAAAGAAATTAAGGATGTTATTAGTTATCTTCGTGTGATTGCAAATCCCGATGATGACGTCAATTTGCTGCGCATTATTAACACGCCGCGTCGTGGTATCGGGAAAAAAGCGATTGAAACGATTTCTGCAATTGCAACGGAACAGTCATGCACGCTACGGTTTGCAATTAAAAAACTCTTACATGAAGCGGGTGACGGCGGTGAAAAAAAATATAATGAGTTAAAACTTTTTGCGGAGTTTATTGGCGAGCAGCGAAAGATTTTTTTGTCGGGTACGGGACTTGCAAAAAAGGTGCGAAAACTGGTTGACACTATTCGGTACTTTGATTACTTGTTGGCGGATAATCAAAAAAATGAAAAAGCAGCCCGTTTTAAGTTTTTGAACATTGAGCGGCTCATTCAGTCGATTGACGAATGGGAACAAAATCCCGATAATCTTTCGCCGAATCTTTTTGCGTATTTAAATCGAATTACACTTTTAACGCGCGATGATGGCGAAGAAGAAGATAAAGGCGAAGTGCAGATTTTAACGATTCATGCAGCGAAAGGACTGGAGTTTCCCGTAGTGTTTATCGCAGGCGTTGAAGAAGGCATTATTCCGCACGAGCGCAGCGTTGAAGAAAATCACGGCGATGTCGAAGAAGAACGGCGCCTTTTTTATGTTGCAATTACTCGGGCGCAAAAAAAACTTTTTCTTACGAGTTGTAAAAAGCGGCGCCACTTAAAAGACTTTATCGATTGTGAACCGTCTCGTTTTATCGATGAAATTCCGGCGGAGCTGGTAACCTTTCATGAACCGAAAATTGAATCAGACGACGAACAAAAAGAAAAATTTTTTGCCGCTTGGCGCACAAAGTTCGGCAATGATGCGTGAGGAACTGCCGGTAAAGTTTGATAACGGAAAATTTTCCCTTGCTATTTTTTTTGTTTTGAGTACAATCACGGTATGAGAAAATTGATTACTTCGGCGTTGCCGTATGTGAATAATGTTCCGCATTTGGGAAATTTAATTCAAGTATTATCGGCGGATGTGTTCGCGCGGTTTTGCCGTTTACGCGGGTATGAAACTTTGTATGTGTGCGGTACCGACGAATACGGTACGGCAACGGAAACGAAAGCGCAGCAAGAAGGCGTTACACCGCGCGAGTTGTGCGACCGCTTCCACGCCTTACATGCAAAAAACTACAACTGGTTTCATATTGCGTTTGATTATTTCGGACGCACGTCCGATCCTTGTCATACAAAAATAACCCAGGAGATTTTTCAAAAACTCGATGAAAACGGTTTTATAACGGAAGAAGAATCGGAGCAGCTCTATTGCGATTCGTGCGAACGTTTTTTAGCCGATCGTTTTGTGTCGGGAACGTGTCCGCATTGCGGCTATGTTGATGCGCGTGGCGATCAATGCGAACATTGCGGAAAACTTTTGGAGCCTTCCGAGCTGATAACGCCGCGTTGTTCGGTTTGCGGGAATACGCCGCATCCGAAAAAAACAAAACACTTGTACATTAACTTGCCGGCGATTTTGCCGCTCTATGAAACGTGGATGGAGCAAGCGAGCGTTGCGGGATTTTGGTCAAATAATGCAATTCAAATGACCAAAAGCTGGATACGCGACGGGCTTCGCGAGCGGGCGATTACCCGTGATTTAAAGTGGGGAATTGCCGTCCCGAAAGAAGGCTACGAACATAAAGTTTTTTACGTGTGGTTTGATGCTCCCATCGGCTATTTATCGATTACTCAAAAGTGCGGTGAACTGAACGGCTTTGATTGGAAATCCTGGTGGCTTAATCAAAACGATGTGGAGCTATTTCAATTTATCGGCAAAGATAATATTCCGTTTCACACGGTGATTTTTCCGTCAACGCTTTTGGGAACAAAACAACCATGGACAAAACTTTTTCACATGTCGAGCACCGAATACTTAAATTATGAAAACGGAAAGTTTTCCAAGTCGAAGGGGATCGGGGTATTCGGAACCGATGCCGAAGAGTCGGGAATTCCTGCGGATATTTGGCGCTTTTATATTTTCTATAATCGTCCCGAAAAATCGGATACAACATTTACATGGAAAGATTTTCAGGAAAAAGTAAACAGCGAGCTTATCGGAAATTTATGCAATTTGGTAAACCGTACGCTTTCGTTTATGACCCGTTCGTTTGCGGGAAAAATTGCTGCCGTTGATGACGCAGAACTTGCAAAGCTGCAAAATCAAACAGTCGTCAATGCGATCAAAAATCTGCGCATGGCGGAAAACGAATCGGTAAAAAAAATTACAAACATTTTAGATCGCGCCGATTTGAAAGAAGCGTTCCAAAGTATTTTTGCATTGTCAAGTGTCGCGAATAAAGCGTTTCAGGATCTTGAACCGTGGAAGTTGATAAAAACCGACAGCGAAGCAACTCGTGTTTTTATCTCGGAGCTTTGTTATTTTATCAAAGATTTGATGATTATGGCGCATCCGTACATGCCTGCATACTGCGATGAAGTTGCACGCTTCCTCGGTGTCAAAATTTGGTCGGGAAATATTTTCGATGAAGCACATCCGGTGCAGCCGAAAGCGACGGACGGATTACGCTGGGCGGATATCGGAAAGCGAGAGGGCTTGAAGGCTATCAACGAAACGAAAATTATTTTTAAAACATTCGACAATAAAACAATCGATGAATTTAGAAAGAGGTATTCAGGTATGCAAAACGAATGCACCGATGAAAAAAATAAACCGCTTTCCACTGTGAATACAGAGACGGCTGCTTCGGCTAAACCGAAACTTGCGCCTGCGGAGATTTTTAACACAAAGATTCAACTCAAGGTAGCAAAGATCATCGCAATAGAAAAACATCCCGATGCGGATAAACTTTACATCGAAAAAATAGATGACGGCTCGGGGATGGAACGTACGATTATTTCGGGGCTGGTGCCGTTTTATGAAGTGGACGAACTTTTGGGAAAGCACGTGATTATTGCGGCAAACTTGAAACCGCGAAAAATGCGGGGCGTCATGTCCGCCGGAATGCTGTTAGCCGCTTCAAAGGAAACCGCTGACGGCGAAATCGTTGAAGTGCTGACCGCCCCTGACTGCGCGCCCGGTACGGATGTGGTGCTGGAAGGAAGTGCCGTAACGGAAAAACCTGCGGAAATTTCCGCTGATGATTTTTTCTCGGTTGACATTGTTGTGCGCGATTTTACGTTTCAGCTTGACGGAACGAATTTCACTGCCGGCGGTAACCTAATTAAGACAGAAAAAATCAAAGACGGTAGCGTCGACTAATTTGCGGAAATAAATGTTGAATATTACTTGTTTTTTCAGCTAATTTTTAGTAAACTTATTTATAGGTACAGGGAGAAAAACGTATGGATTCACGATTTGTTAAATTATTAACATCAATTGCTTTTGTATTTTTAGGTATTATGTTTTTTATGCATCCGGGTTCAATTACTACCTTACTCACGGTTGCGCTTGGCGTTCTTGCCTTGAGTTATGCAGCAATGTGTGCTTCGAAGTATTTTAAAACAAAAGATTTGTTTTTACTTATCCTTGCCATTATTTTGGTGATTGCGGGTATTATTTTGATTTTACAGCCGGCATTAAAATGGCAAATTTTTGATAAAATATTCGGTGTCGTGTTAGCCTTGCTGCTCATCGTCAGCGGTGTTTTTTCACTCAAGGACAGTCGCAGCAGTTCACAGCCGCGAAAGTATGTTGAAATCATACTGGGCGTGATTGTTATTATTATCGGATTGGTTACCCTGTTTAGACCGAGCTTAAATTTTCTTTCGGTGTTACTCGGTATTGCGTGTGTTGCAGTCGGCGGATTTCACATCTATGAATTTATCCGTGAGGGAATCTAAAATTGCATTTTCAGCGCACTCGGTGATTTAGTTTATTGAATTGCGGAAAGTCTCGATGAGGACAAAATAGCTCATTCGGGGCTTTTTGCATTTAAAAATACCGCAATGAAAATCTTATTGTTGCTTCATGGATTTTTTTAACGTCCGCCAATCGGGACAGTATCGGGTCATTAAATTTTTAAATCGCTCATTGTGGTAAAATTCTTTGAAGTGTACCATTTCGTGAATGAGAACCATGCGCACGCAGTCGGAAGCATAGCACGCGAGGCGGGTGTTCAGTGTGATTTTTCGTTCAACCGGATTGCATGAGCCGAGTTTTGTTTTCATGGTGCGGTAATTTATCCCTGCAACTTTTTCTTTCATCAGCGCTTCCAACTCCGGCAATTGGGATTCAACGAATGCGTTCAGTTCTTTTGCGTACATTAAATTGCAGCACCGCGTGATTTCTTCGTTTGTAAAATTTCGCACGTTCAGGATAATTTCATTTTCGTATACTTTGTAGGAAAAGCGGCTAGCTTTATGCTTGGTGAGTAAATATGTTTTTCCGAAAAGCAGTACCGTATTTTCTGCTTCCGCAGTGCGGGGTTTTTTGTTTTTTTCTAAAACTGCTTGCTGATTTTTTTCAATCCAATCAAGATGTGCTTCAATGAATGCGGATACTTTTTCAAGCGACATCGATTCGGGAACGCTACAGAAAAGTTCTGCCGTCTTCGGATCGATTTTCAATCGAAGTGTTTTTACTTTTTTGCGCTGCGCATTTACGCTTTTGCCGCATACGGAAATATTGAAAACATCTTCAGCCCGTTTCACGATTGCCTTCCTTCATCTTGGGTTTTTGTATCCGATGCAGGCGGCGCCGATTTCCGTGTCGGCGGTTTTCGTGTCTTTGACGTTTTCGCGGTGCGGTTGCGGTTTGTTCCGGGACGGAAATAACCGAAAAGACTTCCGCATGCGCCGCCGACTAAATGCGCAAATTGTGAAAACTCGGCATGCTCAACCATCGTTGAAATATCCTTTACCACATAGAGAATAAACACCGTCAAAAAGGTAAGAGGAATTTCACCTTTTGTTGTGTTCGTAAACGAACTGAGCAAAATCATCATAAATGCAATACCTGAGGAACCCATTAAACTTTGCGGTAAAAAGCACACGTTGAGTACGCCCGTTACAAATGCAGTGGTAAAGCACATCACAAAAAGCATAAACGACCCGTAGGTTTCTTCCAAGAGCGGACCGAGCAGTAAAATAAAAGCGAGATTTCCCAATAAATGTTCCCAATTTGCATGACCGAACACGTGGGAAACTAAAAGCAAATAACTCGTAGGATTCGACGGATTAAAATTTGCATGTGCGGGAACCGTAAAAAAATCTTCAATGAGATATGGAAAGAGTAATATTTTTAAAACAAGCACCGCAATACATAAAAACGCAAACGTTAAAGTTACCGGTGCATTATATTTTATTTTCATGATGATCTATTCTGCGCATTAAACGGGGCAATGTCAAGAACTTTTTCGGCGGGTTCATTGCCATAAATTATACCGATGAATGGAACGTATATAAAAAATGCAGCCAATGGTAAATAAAAAATTTGCTGCAATAAAAGAGAGTAAACACGATTTTCCAAGCATAAAAAAATATCCGATAAGCAAGGTAAGCATGCCCAACGCCGCGTTCATGTATTCATGTGCAGCGAGTGTTTGCCCTGCAGCAACATAGGTCAATACGGTTGCGATGCTAAAAAACCAAAATGCTCCGTTCGTTAGTAACGGTAATCCGTCTGTCAATATAAAATGAGGCGTGATAATCGATGTGTTAAACGGTGTCAACGCGGTAATTGTCAATGCTAAAAAACACACGGTAAATAAAATAGGAACAATTCGCCGTGTAAATGATGTTACAATAAAAATTGCACCGACCAAAAGCAGCAATACGGCGGTTAAGCGAAAACAGTAGAGCACCTGTGAAATGAGCAGTACGAGCAGCGGCGCAAAATGCCATAAGTTTAAAAGCGGAATGAGTAATTTAATGCTTTCAAAACTCAAAAGAAATGCAAAAAAAATAAAAAACGAAATTTCAAT
>ERZ1673752.2090-NODE-2090-length-23912-cov-12.639142_pt1 | contig 23912 bp, 20 predicted proteins | sample MGYA00580195_ERZ1673752 | MGnify/ENA primary metagenome ERZ1673752 (study PRJEB41218, sample SAMN15661744) | gut metagenome | host: Homo sapiens | place: Canada: London | collected 2015-08-20/2019-03-30 | study: EMG produced TPA metagenomics assembly of...
AGCTGCCGCACCTCGCTCGCCGTATCGGCACTTAGAATTATGCGGTATTGCCCTATAAAAAGTCAGCCTTCCTATTATAAAGGGCAGAGCACGGAGCGTCAACCGATAAAAAGCAACAAAAAGCCCCCTCCTTCGAGGGGGCAAAATCGTCACAAACTTACAGACTGGAATAGCCGAAGCTGTTGACAAGGGCATCAATTTTCTTGCCCTGCCTGCACCAAGGGCAGTTGTGGGCGTCATAGGTCTCATAGTCGGGCAGGTCATGGGGGTCAAAGATGCTTGCCACCGGATAGCCCGCGCACTCCTTGACCGAGGCAAAAATTGCCGCAATGCCGGCCGGGTCACCGCCGTAGTAGCGGATGGCCTCGACCGCGCCCTGCACCGTATAGCCGGTGGTGACCGAGGCTGCCAGCACAAGTACATGTTTGCCCGCGATCATAGGGGCCGTGTTCTCGCGGAAAAGAAGCTGGCTGCCGGTGGTATGCTCCGGCGTGACCACATAGATCGTCTGGTGCGCGTTCATATTCGTATAGCCGGCCTTGGTCAGTTCGCTTGCCATGCAGGCACCGATGACCTCGGTACCGTCCAGACAAAGGATAGTATCCACGATGGTCGTCGATTTATAGGCCCGCACCAGTTCCGCTGCGGCCGCGCGTGCCTCCGAGAGGCGGAACTTTGTCAGCGTGACATCAATATAATAGTTGATATGGCTGTGGCTGGTGGCATAATGCCCCTTGCTGACGCGCAGCTGCAGGTTCGGCTTACCGGTGGGCAGTTTTACAAGATTCATCGCCATAGTGGAATCCCCCTTAATGCTTAAACTGTTTATGGTATTATTGTACAAATTTTTGCATCAAAAAACAAGAAACGCATTACCCAAAATCACAGTCTGATTTTTGGGCAGTTTTTCGGGCAAAAGTGGACAAATCGGCTGCCGCGTGGTATAATTATTAAATTATTAAAGTGGGGAGGTTTGCGGATATGGGCTACCGATTGACGGACAACACCGGCGATACCCTTGCGGTGCCGCAGCTTGTGCTGACACACCTGTGCCAGACTGACGGCGATACAATCCGGGCGGCGCTGTATATTTTGCAGACCCGCGACACCGACCCCCGCACAATGGCCCGGGCGCTGGCGCTGCCCAGCATCGAGGCCGCCAAGCGCGCGCTGCAGTACTGGGCGGGTGCCGGGCTGCTGGTGAACGAGCGCGGCACAGCCCCCGCCCCAGCCGAGCCTGCCCATGTAGACTTGGCCAGCGCGATCAACGACCCCTATGTAGCGGTGCTGTGTCAGGAGGCGCAGAACGCCTTCGGCAAGACGCTGAGCCGGAGCGAGCTGCAGCGGCTTGTTGACCTATATCTGGCTGACGGCTGGAAGCCAGATGTGATTCTGCTCTGCTGCGCCGAGGTAACGCGCATCGGCCGGCGCACCGTTGCCGCCGTGGCGCATCTTCTGGCCCGCTGGCGTGAGGACGGTGTGGAAAACGGCGAGGACGCCGAGCGCTGGCTCAAGCGCGCCAAGCAGCGCGAGGACTGGTGTGCTGACGCAGCCGCCCAGTTTGGTGTTGAGCCGCGCGCCCTGACAAATTGGGAGCGCCGCGCGATCGCCCGCTGGCATGAGGAAATGGGCATCGGCCACGAGATGATCGACGAGGCACTGCTGCGGGCCAACGGCAAAAACACCGTGCGGTATGTTGACGGCATCCTGCGCGCATGGCGCGCGCAGGGCATCACGACCATTGACGCCGCCCGCAAGCAGGGCCAGCTGGAGGGCAGCAACATTGTCATGACCGAGCGCCCCGGCGCCCAGCCGCCCGCCGCCAGCGCCCAGAAGGACCTGTTCAACCGCGACTGGGCCGCGATGTTTGACGAGGAGGGATGATCCATGCGCACAAAAGACGAACTGTTCCGCGCCGCACAGCGCGAGGTAGCCGCCCGCCGTCAGCAGGCTGTCATGCAGGCCGAGACGGCCCGCCGCGCCGCCTATGCCGCCCACCCGGCACTGGCCGAGGCTGACAACGCCCATATGCGGGCCGGGCTGGGCCTTGCCAAGGCCGCCGCGCTGGGGGGCAGCATCGAGGCCGCCCGCGCCGCGCTGACCCGCGCGGACGAGGCACTGGCCGCCGCTGTAAGGGAGGCCGGCTATGAGGAGAACGCCTTTACCCCCGCCTACCGCTGCCCCCTGTGTGAGGACACCGGCATGCGGGGCGGTATCCCCTGCAGCTGCGTGGCCGAGACAGCCCGCCGCCTGCGCCGCGAGGAGATCAACGCCGCCAGTCCGCTCGGGCTTTGCCAGTTTGCCAGCTTTGAGGTTGCACGCTACAGCAACACCGTAGAGCCGGAGCTTGGCATCTCCCCGCGCGAGTATATGGGCAAGCTGCTGAATTACTGCCAGACCTACGCCGCACGGTTCAGCCAGAACAGCCCGAACCTGCTTTTTATGGGGCACACGGGACTTGGCAAAACGCATCTGGCATTGGCCATTGCCGATGCTGTGCTGGAGGGCGGCCACGATGTACTGTACACCAGCGCCGCTGCACTGGCAGCCCAGCTGGGCCGGGAGCATTTCGACTATTCCACCAAGGATGAATGGCTGGCCGCCTGCCAGGAGGCCGACCTGCTGATCCTTGATGATCTGGGCACAGAGTACATCACGCCGCTGACCATCAGTGTACTGTATGAGCTGATCAACACCCGTATGCTGACCCACCGCCCCACGATCTACACGACCAACATCACGGATCAGACCGTTTTTATGGCCCGTTACACCGAAAAGGTCGCCAGCCGTATGCTGGGCGGCTGCAAGATGTTCAAATTCTTCGGTGCTGACCAGCGATTGAAATAAACAAAAAGGATGCGAACCGCTGCGGCTCGCATCCTTTTATTTTATTGCCGTATCGTCAAAATCTTGCATAAAGGAAGCTGCCGCCGCCGAGGAAGCGCCCCATAAAGAGAAAGGCAAAAACAGCCATCTCATAAACCGCCCAGCGGGCCGGAACGGGCAGCGCGGCGATTTTTTTCCGCAGCGAGATACCGCGCTCATGCAGCATATCCACCGCCAACAGGCAGACAATGCCCGCGTAGAGAGTCAGCTGCTCCTGCATGCTGGTCAGGCCCAGCTCCCAATAGTTGCTGAACACGGCATGCCCGCCGTTGCAGAGTATGCCGCGGAAGATCTGTGCGGCATTGCTAAGACTGCTGGCGCGGAAGATGACAAACGCCCCCACCAGAACACCGAAAGCCCCCGCCATGCGCAAGGCATGCCGGATACGCCCGCCGCGCCGGGGCGGGAGGTGATTTTCCGCCGCCTGACACAGACCGTGCAGCCCGCCCCAGACAAGGTAGGTCCACCCTGCACCGTGCCACAGGCCGCTGACCAAAAAGGTGAGCAGCAGGTTGCGGTCCTTTTGTGCTTTGGTGCAACGGCTGCCGCCCAGTGGGATATAGACATAATCCCGCAGCCAGCGGGAGAGGCTGATATGCCACCGCGCCCAGATATCCTTGACTGAATCCGCAAAGAAGGGCTGGCGGAAGTTTTCGGGCAGCGTCAGGCCCAGCACCTCACCGACGCCGAGAACGATGTCCGTATAGCCGGAGAAATCCGCGTAGAGCTGCACTGTAAACAGCACAGATCCCAGCAAAAGCTGGGTGCGGTCATAGGCGGCGGGGTTCGCAAACACCGCATCCACCACAACTGCGGCACGGTCAGCCACCGCCAGCTTTTTGAAGTATCCCCATGCACTGCGCTGCACGCCGCGCCAAGCGCGGGCGGTGTCCCATCGTGCAGGGCGGTCCATCTGGGGCATCAGCTCATCATAGCGGTTGAAGGGGCCCTGCGTGATAGAAAGAAAAAACGAGGCATAGCACAGCAGCCGCGCATACTGTTCCTCCGGCAGAAGCTTGCCGCGGCGCACGTCACAGAGATAGCTTATAAGCTGCAGCGTAAAGTAGCCGATGCCCAGCGCATTGGCCAGCTTGCCCTGCCACCCGAAGGCCGCAGGCAGATATTTGAGCAGCAGCAGCGGAAAAAGCGCAGCCGCCAGCCCTGCATAAAAGGTGCCCTTCGCAGCCGTTCTGCGCCCGCACCACCAGACCAGAAAGGTACAGGCCAGCAGCACCGGCAATGCCTGCCAGCACAGCACGGCATAAAAGACAAGGTTTGCCCCCAGCATCAGCTGCCAACGGCGCGGCGGCGGGCAGACATACCAAAGCCCCGCCAACAGCGCTGCAAACAGCACAAAGCCGGGTGATGTCACAGCAATCATGGCGGGGCCTCCTTCGTATCAGTGTACATCCTTCATCAGGATGGATTCATCCGGCGTCAGCGTCAGCTTATCTTCGACCGTATCATAAAACAGGTCGGCGACATTCTCCCCTGCCGCATCGCGGCGGATAGTATCACAGAGAACAGCGGTAAATTTATCCGCACCTGCACCGTTCAGGTGGTGTGCATCGGAATAATCGCCCACCGTAAGGTGCAGCGTATCCCAGTCGCGCCAGAGGGAGAAATCCCAGTAGACAAGTCCGTCCCGCGCTGCGCAGAAGGTATTGAGGGCATCAACATAGGACTGATAATTGTCGGTGTTATATAGATAACCACTGGGCAGCGGCGCCGTAAAGAGGACGAGCCGTATACCGTTTTCCTCGCAGAAATCCGCGATTTTGTTCAGATACTCCCAGCCGAAGTCGGACAGCGGCGCATCGGCGTCCAGATTCAGCAGCGTGCCGAAGCCGTCCTTCGGCACACCCTGTGTGTAAACAAAGCCGCGGCCGCGGTAGGCCTCCCCGCTGTCGGGATAGCTGACATAGGCATAACGGCCCTGTTCGTAGCCGTCCGTCAGCTTGGCCCGCCACAGGGCGGGCATCGCCCTTGGCGAGGCAATGCCGTGCCGCGCCGGCAGCAGCAGGTCGGCAAAGCCCGCAAGGCCGCCCATCTCCCACAGGTATTCATACCGGTTGGGGGAGGCAGCGCTCATGTAGTCCGTAAGCAGGTAGCAGGCCATCGGCACATTGGCGGACCGGCTCTCGTTATAACCGGTGTAGAACATCTCAAGGTAGACCGTTTTAAGGTCGTTTTCGGCAGCAGCCTCGCGCAGCATGTAGTAGGAGCCATCCGGCAGCTGCTGAGATGAGCCGGCGTTGAAGCTGTGGGTGCCGAGTGCTGCGTCCACGGCGGCCGGGTCTACGCTGCGGTAGCAGTGAGACGAGCCGAGGAACAGAGTGTCGATATTGCCCGCGTCCGCATACAGCTCCTGCAGCATGACCCGGGAGTAGGAATGTACATCGTCCACCAGCAGAAAATCCGCAGCCGCCAGCAGTGCCGCCGTCAGCAGCACAAACAGCGCGGCAGCCGCCGCTTTTTGCAGGATGGTTCGTTTCATAGCATCTTCCCTGTCGTATCAGCGTTCGATCTTCATGTGGGGGTGCTTCGGCTCATAGCCGGAGACCTCCAGTCTCCACTCGGTGTTGCCCTCGGCATCCTCTGCCGTTTTTGCAAAGCCGAACTGTGCGTAAAAATCACGCACCATAGCATTTTTGGCTGTAGGGTAATAGTGGCCCACAACGGTTTTCACACCGGCGGCGGCAGCCTGCGCCATGAGGGTGTCCATCATGGCATCCTCCATACCGCGCTTAAGCACGCGGCAGCTCATGAGCCAGAGCGTCAGGTCGAGCAGATCACCCTGACGCTTGCCCGCCACCACCGTGACAATGCCGTTGTCGCCGAATTTATCCACCAGCTTGCCGCACAGGCAGAGCGCATCGGCATCCGCCGCCATTGCGCGGATGTCATCCTCGCTGCAGCGCAGCGTTGTGAGGTTGAACTGGTTGGATTTGTTGGTCAACTGGGCGATGCGCTGGATGTAAAGCGGCTCAAAGCCGCGGATCGTGGCCGTCATCTCCAGACTGTCCAGATATTGGCCGTAATCGGTAAAGGCCGCCTGTGCTTTGGCCCGCTCGGCATTCTGGTGGTAAAGCTCGGTCTTTTTCAGATCCTCTTTGGAGAGGGCCGTGACCTCAAAATAACCGCCGTGGTCCAGCGTCTTGATATAGTTCTCGGCACCGTCGAGCGCGGGCACTGCCACGCCCGGCACCTGCGCAGCCACGATGGCGCGCTCGGCCGGGTTGTCATCGGCAAAGACGAAGCTGTCCGCACCAAGGCTCAGCTCTGCGGCGATCGCCTTCAGATTGAGATCCTTCGGCTCCCAGTTGGCCTTGATGGCCACAAAGTCATCGGGACGCAGCACGCCGTCCGGGTGGTTGAGGCCCGCAATCGCGTTGGCCTCCTCGTTTTTGGAATCGACCGCCAGAATCACGCCGATGGATTTCAGCGCCTTGCAGTAACTTTGGAACTCGGCAAAGACCTGCCCCTCCGGCACCTCGGGTCCGATGGCAAGGCCGTCCACACCATCGTCCCCCACGATGCCGCCCCAGAGCGTATTGTCCAGATCGAGAACAAGCGCCTTTTTGTTGCGGCCGTACAAAGACTTGATGATATTGGCCACACTGTTGGCCAGTGACGGGATCGCGTCCAGACACATGGCATATTTGTACATATGCCAGAAGAAGGCATCGCCCCAGGCGGTCAGTCCGTAGTCTGCCGACAGATAATCGATGTCATTGATGTAAAAATGCTCATGTGCGGCCGCGTAGGCATAGAACCGCTGGTTCAGGCGGCTGATAAAGTTGGAGCGGCCGTGGGGGTCCCAGATGTCGCGGTTGCCCATCAGGCGGTAGTTGGGCCGGTCAAAGTTGTTTTGGATGACCGGGCAGGCAAATTTCTGCTCCAGCGCCTGCCACATGGTTTCAAAGTGAGCATACTGCTCGTCCAGCATGGCGTCAATGTCCGCCTCGCTGTCGGCAGTCGTGGGCAGCGCGGTCAGGTTGCGCCAGCTTGTGTGGATATAGATAATATCCGGGTGGAACTCGTCCAGCTCCGGCGTGCCGAACATGGCGTCCTGCCAGTATTGGGCGTATTCACTTTGGTAAAATTCCGCTTCGATGCCGTACTGCAGCAGAAACAGCCCCAGCTGGTCGGCCACCTCGTTGGTGGTAGAACCGCCGAGGATGGCGATTTTTTTGTGCAGCGGGTGCGGGTTCTGGGCCAGCAGCTCGCGGCGCAGTCTGCGTTTTTTGCGCAGCAGGGTCTCGGTATCAAGCGGATACTGGAAGCAGTCCATGGGAAGCTCCTTTCAACGTCAAAAGGCTTCCCCATCGGGGGAAGCTGTCTGCGAAGCAGACTGATGAGGGCAAAGCCTGCCGGCACCACCTGTCTGCGGGGGATGCTGCCGAAAAGTCTGCCCTCATCCGGCCTCGCCAGCTCGGCCACCTTCCCCCCGCGGGGGAAGGCTTTTACTGCATCTCCGCCAGCGCGCCCTTGAGCGCCTGGGCGATCTGGTCGGGGCAGCTGGTGGGCTTGCGGCCGCAGGTCGTGCCCTCCATGCGGGCGATGGCGTCCTCGGCCTTCATGCCGGGCAGCAGCTTGGCGATGCCCTTCAGGTTGCCGTCACAGCCGCCCATGACCTGCACACTCTTGATGGTGTGGTCATCGTTCAGCTCAACGATGGTGCGGACGGAACAGGTGCCTTTATTGTTGTAGGTGTATGTCATGATATTGCTCCTTACTTTGACTTTTTTCGTGTTGCCTTGCGCGCCTTGGCAATATCGCCGATGCGCGCGATCATCTCATCCTGTGTGGAAAACGCGCCCACAGGGCGGGGTGTCACGGTGTTCAGGCCGTGGTAGTCGGTGCCGCCGGTGATGATGAGCCCGTTTTCACGCGCCAGACGGATCAGCTCTGCCTTATCCTCCGGCGTGTTGCGGGGGTGGTCGATCTCCACACCGTCCAACCGCCCGGCTGCGATCAGCTCCCGGGCCAGCTCCATGCTGTGGTAGACGCTGGGGTGGGCCAGCACGACCACCGCACGGCTTGCCTTGATGACATCCAGCACCGTGTCGACCGGCTCATACCGCGGCGTGTGCAGGATGCGCCCGCGTACAGGCTTCAGCCCGAACAGCGACTTATAGACGGTATTGTACATGCCGTCCGCCAAGCCGTACTGCCACAGCACCCGCATAACATGGGCCTTGAACAGCGTACCGCTGTCCTTGGCAAGGGCAAGCGCCTCCTCGGTGCAAAACTGCGGGCAAATCGCTTCCAGCTCCTTGCAGCTCTGCAGCATGGCGGTCAGACGGCGCTCGGCCATCATGGCGGAAAAGTCCGCCAGTGCGGCGCAGTCGTCCGGCCAATAGCAGAGCAGATGGACGCGGTGGGCGCGCTCATAGTCGTAGGCGGTCAGCTCGGTGGCCGGGATGAGGTGGACGCCGTTCTGCACCGGATGGGCGTAGGCGTACCGCACGCTCTCGATCGAGTCGTGGTCAGAGATTGCCAGATGCGTCATTCCCGCGCAGGCCGCCAGAAACGGCAGCTTGTCCGCCGGGGTAGAGCCATCGGAAAATGTCGTATGCGTATGCAGGTCACCGGGCATAAGCGTCACCTCACTTGCGAATGCGGATACTATGGGACATATTATTATACTACAAGTCGAGGGAGGATTGCAAGTAGGGGCGGGCAGTGCCCGCCCGCAAACCCGGTGCAACCAGCAAGGCTCCCGGGCGGATATAGAATCCGCCCCTACGCTGTAGGGATCGATGCTCGTCATCGACCCTGGAACCATGCAGAGACCGGGACATTTGCGGGCGAGCAATGCTCGCCCCTACAAATTTTACGCTATTTTCGCTCTTTTTTGAGTTCCTCCAAGTATTTCGCCAACTCGTCTATATCCGCATCGGTCAGGGCATCGGTTTCTGCCAGAGCCGCCATGAAACTGCGGGGGGGGTTGCCACACGCTTTTGCTCTCGGCGGGCAGATACTCGTTCCGCGTCAGAGCGACTCCTTTTTAAGACAGGCTGCGGCCCGACACGCAAACGGTGCGGGCATCAAATTCCAATTTGGCGTCACCGTTGTAGACATTGAATACATATTCCTGTACACCCGGCCACTCGGCAAACAGATACGCACCCTCTCGTGTAAAGCTCCAGACGCCGGGGTCATCGCTTTCGAGGCTTTCCGGCGATGGGAAGCCCGGTATGGCGGCTGTCTTTGGTTCCGAAAAGTCCAGCGCGTTCAGTTCGTCATAGGTCAGATAGACCGGCAGGCGGTTCCAGTCCATTGTATCGCTGAAATCCGTATTCAGCATCAGCAGGGCGTCGGCCTCGCCGTAAAAATACCGGTTGCGGTAATAAAGGTAGGTTTCCAGCTCGTCCTGCGGCCAATCGCCGGGGTTAAAAAAGTTCTGCGCCCCCGCTTGGGCCAGCGTGTTGCACTGGTGCAGCAGCATACGGTACTGGTTGTTGGTCAGGTCCAGCTCCCGTGCCATCGGCAGAATCTCAAAATGCGCCGATTGGTTCGGGTCGTCGGCAGACTGCCAGCCGCTGATGACCTCACAGGGCTGCGATTCGTCGAACGGTGCAATCAGATAGACATGAAAGCGTCCCTCGCCGTACTGTTTGCCCAGATACCAGGCTTCGGGCGTCAGCTCGGCTTCAAAGGTCGCTTTGACCAGCGCACCCTGGCCGTCGTTCAGGTAGTCGCGCCAAGTTGTGCCGTCGTCGCGCCGGGTTTCCTCCAGCAGGGCGGAAATATATTCCGTGTCGTAATCCTCGGGCTCTACAAGGCCGCACGCGCCGCTGTGGTAGTAGTAGCCGTTTCCGTCGGTCAGGTACTCACTCCAAAGGAAGTCCGCACCGCGGCGAACGGCTGTGGCCCCCGCCTCCATCGAAACAGGCGGCGGCTCCGGTGTCACAACGGGGGTGTCCGTTTCGGACGGTGCCGACACGGCGGTTGTTGGTTCCTCCGGGAGCGGTTCCACCGTCTTGCAGGCCACCATACCGCCCGCGCAGCAGACGGTCAGGGCCAGCACAGCCAGTTTGGTCCACAGCCGGCAGAAACACTGCGGGCCGTACCGCTTTTGCAGCCTGAGCGCGGCAGCCAGCAGCGCCAGCGCGGCCAGACCGAGCAGCAGACCTTGTGTTAAGTAGGCGATAAAAACAGCTTGATACACAGGTAAGCCCCCTTTTTATTCTACAGATGTAGAGGATAGTTTTATCCTACAAGTGTAGAATTTCGTTGTCAAGTGGCGCAGGTAACGAATTTTGCGGGGAGTTTTTAGGGAAAGTGCGCGGTGGCGGAGAGCCGCCAAAGCCCCTCAGGCCTCGCAAGCTCGGCCAGCTCCCCTGAAAGGGGCGCCTTTTTACGCGGGCAGTGCCCGCGAGGATGCCTCCCCATTCTGGGGAGGTGGTCGAGCGCCAGCGATGACCGGAGGGGCTTTTCCCGTTTGCCGTCAGGATAAACAAAAAGACGCACCGCATCCAAAAGCGGACACGGTGCGTTTGCTTATGCTATGCTATATTTTACGCCAGCAGCGGCTTGCAGGCCTCGGCCAGCTTTTCCTTCTGGGCTTCGGCCTCGGCGAGGTCCTTGCCCTTGGTGGTAAAGTAGGTCTTGATCTTCGGCTCAGTGCCGGAGGGACGCACGACAACCGTCGCGCCGCTTTCCAGCGTGTAAATCAGGACATTGGCGGAAGGCAGGCCGGTCTCCTCGGGCTTCTTGTAGTCCACGACCTTGACGACCTTGTCACCGGCAAAGTCCTTCGGCGGGTTGACGCGCAGGTTCTGCATGATGCCGGCCATCTTATCCATGCCGGACAGGCCCGGGAACTCAAAGCTGTCCACCTTGTTCAGGTAGCGGCCATATTCGGTGTAGATACGCTCCAGCTCTTCCTTGATGGAGGAGCCCTTGGCGCGGTAGTAGGCGGCCATCTCGCAGATCAGCATCGAGCCGATGATGGCGTCCTTATCGCGGACATAGGGGCCGGCCAGATAGCCGTAGCTTTCCTCAAAGCCGAAGATGAAGCGGTCAACCTCGCCGTCAGCCTCCAGCTTGGCGATCTGGTCGCCGATCCATTTGAAGCCGGTCAGCACATTGCGGCACTCGACACCGTAATGCTCGGCCACCTTGTCGGCCAGCGGCGTGGAGACGATAGACTTGCACATGACGGGATTCTTCGGCATAGTGCCCTGCTCGATGCGGCCTGCGCAGATGTAGTCCAGCAGCAGAACGCCGACCTCATTGCCGGAGAGCAGCTCATAGCTGCCGTCCTTGCACTTGACGGCGATGCCGACGCGGTCCGCATCGGGGTCGGTGGCCAGCATCAGATCCGCGCCGGACTTTTCGGCCAGCTCAAGGCCGAGGCGCAGTGCCTCGAAGATCTCGGGGTTGGGGTACGGGCAGGTCGGGAAGTTGCCGTCCGGGTCCTTCTGCTCGGGCACAATGGTGATGTCGGTGATGCCGATGTCGCCCAGAACATGGGTGACGGGCACAAGGCCGGAACCGTTCAGCGGGCTGTAGACCAGCTTGAGGCCGGCAGTCTTGCAGATACCCGGGCGGATGGAGCGTGCCTCGATGGCGGCATAGAGGGCGTTGATGCAGTCCTCGCCGACATACTCGATCAGGCCCTGTGTCAGACCGTCCTCAAAGGAGATAAGCTTGGCGCCGGTCAGGATATCGGTTTTCTGAATTTCGGCGTAAACGATGTCGGCAGCCTCATCGGTCATCTGGCAGCCGTCCGGGCCGTAGGCCTTGTAGCCGTTGTACTTGGCAGGGTTGTGGCTGGCGGTGACCATGATACCCGCGTTGCAGTTGTAATAGCGGGTGGCAAAGCTCAGCGCGGGAACAGGCATCAGAGCCTTGTAGATGCGGACCTTAATGCCGTTTGCGGCCAGCACCTCGGCGGCCGTTTTGGCAAACAAATCGCTCTTGATGCGGCTGTCATAGCTGATGGCAACGGTCTGGCTGCCGCCCTGCGTCTTGACCCAGTTGGCAAGGCCCTGTGTTGCCTGACGGACAACATAAATATTCATGCGGTTGGTGCCCGCGCCGATGACGCCGCGCAGACCGGCGGTGCCGAACTTCAGGGCCACGGCAAAGCGGTCCTGAATGGCGGCATCGTCCCCCTTAACGCTTTCCAGCTCGGGCTTGAGGTCTGCGTCATCCAGCTCGGCAGCCAGCCAACGCTCATACATATCCTGATACATAAGTAAAACACCTTCACTTTCCATAGGAAATACTAACTAGGCATACTCTAAATATACCAACTTTGCCGTAGCCTGTCAATCGAATTTTGTTTATTTTTGCCTGATTTTTACAGTTTCTTTCGCCTTTTGCCCTTGCCAAACGGCGTTTTCCAGTGTATAGTGAAGGTATCTGCTCTGCACCTCGATGATCGTATCCAAGGAAAGCCGTGGACCTATATGAAACATACGCCTGAACTCATCGTCATGCTGACTCACAACGACGTCACTGTGCCCGATGCCGCCGCAGTCTTTGCCCGGTGTCAGCACACCCGCGCCCGGTATTGGGGCTTTAAAGAGGAAGGGCTTCCCTTCGCCGAGATGCAGGCCCTGTTTGCCCAGATGAAAGCCTGCGGCAAGACAACCTGTTTGGAGGTCGTCGCCTACACCGAGCCTGAATGCCTGCACGGAGCCGAAATGGCCGCTGCCTGCGGGTGTGATATCCTGATGGGTACGGTCTACTCTGACGCCATCCATGCTTATTGCCGCGCCCATGGGCTGCGGTATATGCCCTTCGTTGGGCAAATTTCTGGCCGTCCCTCTATCCTGCACGGCACCCCGGCGGGGATGATCTGCGAGGCCGAGGGCTATTTAGCCAAGGGCGTGGACGGCATTGATCTGCTGGGCTACCGCTATACCGGCGACGCGGCGGCGCTGAACCGTGCGTTCATCGCGGCGGTCCATGCGCCGATCTGCCTGGCGGGCAGTGTGAACAGCTTTGCCCGGTTGGATGAAATCAAAGCTGCCGGGGCCGCGTATTTCACCATCGGCAGTGCCTTTTTTGCGCACGCTTTTGGCGGGGATATCGCCGACCAGATCAACACCGTCTGCGACTATATGGAGGCCCCGCATGCTTGAGCGTTGGTACCCCACGGCCCATGTTCCCAGTGTATTTGCCATCGACTATGAAAATCTGGCCGCGCTGGGCTACAAAGGCATTCTGTTTGACATTGACAACACGCTTGTCCACCACGGCGATGATTCCACGCCCGAGGTGGATGCGCTGTTCCGCCATATCCACAGTCTGGGGCTGAAAACACTCCTGCTTTCCGACAATTCTGCCGTGCGCATTGAGCGATTCAGCCGCAATATCCGCACGCTTTTTATTGCCGAGGCGGGCAAGCCCGACCCCGCTGCCTACCGCCGGGCCTGCGCCCTGCTGGGCCTGCCGCCCGAGCAGGTCGTCTGCGTCGGCGACCAGGTGTTCCGGGATATCCGCGGCGCGAACCGCGCCGGGCTGGACAGCATCCTGGTGGATTTCATCCGGCTGCCCGGCGAGACGCACTATGGCAAAAAGCGTGTGCTGGAAAAAGTCATCCTCTGGTTTTACCACCGTGACCCGCGCCGCCGGGGCCGTTTGGACGGCATAGGAAAGTGAGGCAGTTTCATGTTCTGCGATATCAGCCCGACCTGTTACAAAATTGCGCTGCAAAAGGAAATCTGCAAGCGCCATATCAAGAATTTTTTCGCGCAGGAAAACTATGCCGACACGCAGGATACCGCGCCTCTGCCCTGCATAGTGGCGCAGTACAGTTCGCACCTCATCAAGCACGGCAAGGGCATCGACCCAGTCTTGCAGGAGAACAAGGCCGTCAACATCCGCCTTGCCAATGAAAGGCTCAACGGCATTCTCATCCGCCCGGGTGAGACATTTTCCTTCTGGCATCGGGTGGGCAAGGCGACCAAGCGCAAGGGCTACCGGGATGGGCGGATTTTGGTGCGTAATCATATTCTGCCGGGCATCGGCGGCGGGCTGTGCAATCTGGCAAACACAATTCACCGCGTTGTGCTGGTAAGCCCTCTGACCGTGACCGAGTTCCACAAGCACTCCGACGCGCTGGCCCCCGACGAGGGGCCGCGGGTGCCGTTCAGTTCCGGCACGTCGGTGTTTTACAATAACGGCGACTACCGCTTTAAAAATGAGACGGACCAGACATTCCAGCTGCTGTTGTGGTGCGATGAGGACAACCTCTACGCCGAGCTGCGCTGTGAGCGCCCCCTGCCCTGCCGCTACCGCATTGTGGAGGAAGGGCACCACTTCCAAAAAGAGGGCGGCAAATATTACCGTGTGTCAAAGATTTACAAGGAGACACTGGACGCACAGACCGGGCAGCTGCTGCACCGGGAGCTTGTGCTGGACAACCATTCCGAAGTCATGTATGACCCCGCGCTGATTCCCGGCGTGGAAAAACTGTAAAGGGAGCCGCCTATGTATGCAAAAGTGACAAGCCTTGGTGTGACCGGGCTGGCGGGATATCTTGTGCAGGTCGAGGCTGATCTTGCGGGCGGGCTGCCGCAGTTCAATCTGGTCGGCCTGCCGGACTCCGCCGTCAAGGAGAGCAGCGAGCGGGTACGCAGCGCCGTGAAAAACCTGCACTATGCGTGGCCCGCCAGCCGCATCACGATCAATCTGGCCCCCGCCGATGTGCGCAAGACCGGGCCGGTATATGACCTGCCGGTGTTTGTGGGCATACTGGCCGCGCAGGGCAAGCTGCCCGCCCCCGGCGCTGAGCGGGCATTTCTGGGTGAGCTGGGGCTGGACGGCACACTGCGCCCCGTGACCGGTGTACTGCCGATGGCCCTTGCCGCGGCGCAAAATGGCGTAAAGGAGCTGTTTTTGCCCGCCGAGAACGCCGCCGAGGCTGCCGTAGCGGAGGGGCTGATCGTCTACCCCGCGCGCAGTGCGCAGGATGTTGTGCTGCACCTCTGCGGCGCGGAACCCATCACCCCCGCCACACCCGATGGGTACGATGAAAACGGCGTCTGGCTCGGGCCTGACATGGCCGATGTGCGCGGCCAGAGCGAGGCCCGCCGTGCCATGGAGGTTGCAGCGGCCGGCGGGCATAATCTTTTACTGGTAGGCCCGCCGGGAACCGGAAAATCGATGCTTGCCAAGCGGCTGCCGGGTATTCTGCCGCCGCTGAGCTATGAGGAAGCGTTGGAAACAAGCGCGATTTATTCAGTGGCCGGGCTTTTGCGGGGCGGCGCCGGGCTTATCCGGGAGCGGCCGTTCCGCAGCCCGCACCACAGTGTCAGCTCCACGGCCATCGTGGGCGGTGGGTCCGTACCCCGCCCCGGCGAGGTCAGTCTGGCCCACAACGGTGTGCTGTTCTTGGATGAGCTGCCGGAGTTTGCCCGCGACACACTGGAGGTGCTGCGCCAACCGCTGGAGGATGGCAAGGTCACCGTCAGCCGCGTACACGGCAGTGCGTCCTACCCCTGCAAGTTTATGCTGGTGGCCGCCATGAACCCCTGCAAATGCGGGTATCTCGGCCACCCGACACGGGAGTGCACCTGCACACCCAGCGCCGTGGACGCCTACCGGCGGCGCATTTCTGGGCCGCTGCTGGACCGCATCGACCTTCATGTGGAGGCACTTCCGGTAGAATATGACGATCTCGCGTCTGAGCAGGGCGGCGAGTCCAGCGCCGATGTGCGCGCCCGGGTCATCGATGCCCGCGCCCTGCAGCGGGAGCGCTACCAAGCCCTGCCCGGCGTGCGGTGCAATGCGCAGCTGCCCTCGGCCGCGCTGCGGCGGTACTGCCGCATGACTCCCGCCGCCGAAAAGATCCTGCGCGGCGCGTTTGAGCGCTTGGGCTACAGTGCCCGCGCCTACGACCGCATTTTGCGGGTGGCCCGCACCGTGGCCGATTTGGACGGCAGTGAGCTGCTTGACGCCGCCCATCTTTCGGAGGCACTGCAGTACCGGAGCCTTGACCGGAAATTTGGGATGCGATAAAACCGATACCGCCCGCAGCTTTCCAGTGGAAAGCTGCGGGCGGCCTTTTGCTGCGCGGGGCAGCGTTTGGAACAGTGTGGTTACGCCGTAAGGATCTGCAGCAACTTTTCCGCACTGCGGTCCCAGCTGTAGCGGGCCAGCACGGCGGCAGCGGGTGCCTGTGCGGGGGTGATGCTGTCAACATCGCCGTGGTTGACGGCAAGATCGATATAGGCGGCACTGGGGCCGTAGACCTCGCGCATACAGGGGGTATCGCTGACGATGATCTCGGGCGCACCGCAGGCGGCAGCCTCAAGCGGGGGGATGCCGAAGCCCTCATACAGGGTCGGGAACAAAAATGCACGGCAGCGAGCCATCAACGCCTTGGCCGCACCGTCCGACACATAGCCCAGATACAGCACATTCGGCAGATCGGCAAGCCCGAGGCGCTCTGCCTGGGCCGCAAGGCTGCCGCCGCCTGCAATGGCAAACACCGCATCGGGCCGGGCCTTGGCTGCACGCAGCACCCACGGGAAATTCTTGTTCTTGAGCAGATTCGCCATGCTGAAATAATACGCGCCTGCTTTCAGCTGCGGGTAGGCTGCAAAGATGCTGTCATCGGGCGTGATGCGCTCCATCTGCTGCCAGGCGTTGTAGACGACCTCTATTTCGGACGCAGGCACGCCGTAATATTTGGTGATCTCGCTTTTGGAGAACTCCGATACCGTGATGATGCGCTCGGCCATTTTGGCAATGCGGCGATACTGCAGGCGGTGCCACGCCGCACTCAGCCGGCCGCGCGGATCGGTATAGAAGTCCGGGCGGGCGCGGTAGCAAACATCGTGTACGACCGCAATGCCCCGAAAGCCGAACAGCGGAATGACATTGCAGGTGGCAAGCCCTTTGGCACCGCGCTGCTTCAGATAACGCGGATAATCCAGTTGCTGCCATACGCCGCCCTTGTGCGTGCCGAAGGGCACAGTCTTTATATTTGTATACGGCGGTGTCTCAACCCCCTGCGGGGTGACGATCTCCACAAGGCCGGGCGGCACAATGCGGTCGAGTGCTGCGAGCAGCTCGATGGAATAGCGCTGGATCCCGGAAAGGCGCTGGGCAAAAAAGGAGCCGTCAACGGCCCAGACAGTTTCAGACATGAGTAAATACCTCTTTATAGCGCAGAATTTTGTTGACGCTTTGGTCAAGGCGCTCCTGCGTGATCGTGCCGTTTTGTACGGCCTCCAGCACGGCAGCGTAGGCCTCCGGCAGGGAGTTTGGCATCAAAAGTACATCACAGCCCGCCTGCAGGGCCAGCACAGCAGCCTCACCGGGGGTGTAGGCATCGGCGATGGCATCCATCGCCAGCGAATCGGTGATGATCAGCGTGTCTTCGGCGTTCGGAATCATTGCGACCAGCTGCGGCGAGAGTGTGGCCGGGGTATCGCTGCCTGTCACATTCGGCGCAGCAATATGCCCCACCATAACGGCGTGCAGACCGGTGTCCGCCCCAAAGGGCAGCAGCTCGCAGCTTGCCAGTTCCTCCTGCGTTTTGTAGGTCACGGCCAGCGCTGTGTGGCTGTCCTCGGCGGTGTCGCCGTGGCCGGGGAAATGCTTGAGGGTCGGCAGAATGCTGTTCTGCCGCAGTCCGTCTGCCATAGCGGCGGCCATGGCAGCAGCGGTACCGGCATCGGACGAGAAGGCGCGGGTGCCGATAATCGGGTTATCCGGGTTGGTGTTCACATCGGCATCGGGCGCAAAGTCCATAGTAAAGCCGTATTCCTTCAGATAAGCACCGATGGTCTGCCCCATGGCGCGGGCATCCTCGGGGTCGCCGCTTGCGCCCACGGCTGCGGCGCTGGCGTAGCGGGGCAGCGTAAACGCATCGTTATTCGCCAGACGGGCGATAAGGCCGCCCTCCTCATCCACCGCGATAAACAGCGGCGTGGCGCTTGCGTCCTGCAACTCTTTATTAAAACGCGCCAGCTGGGACGGCGATTCGATGTTTTTGCCAAACTGGCAGATGCCGCCCACGGGGTATTGCTGCAGCGTCCTGCGCATATCGTTCGTCACAGTGGTCACGCCATCGGCCTTGGCATCGTTGATCGTTTCCTGCGAAAGGCTCAGATCGAGCGCATCCGGGCGGACGATGAAAAGCTGACCGACCTTTTCTTCCAGCGTCAGCGCATCGGCGGGCTGCTCTTCTACAGCTGGTGTTGCTGCCGGGGCGGGCGTCGGGGCAGGCGTTGGCACAGCCGCATTGCAGGCGCAGAGAGCCGCCAGCAGAACGGGCAGAAAAAAGCGCTTTTTCATGGAATACCACCTTTCCGAGTGCGTGGGCGAGCAATGCTCGCCCCTACAAGAGTTTTTTGACAGCCTGATTATATAGTAGCATATTTCCCGGCCGCGGGCAAGAAAAATGCGCTGCCCGGCGCAGGGCAGCGCATTGTATCATCATTCCGGCAAACTGTCGGCGTAGTCATCCTCCCCGCCGACGGGGTACTGCGCCACCGGGTCGCTGGCGGCGGTCTCGGCGGTGGCCGTTTCCTCGTATAAGCTTTCCTTTGTCACCGCGTAGGCAAGCTTGGAATCGGCGTTGACCTCATACACAACAGTCGGTGCGGCATCGCTGGCAAGATAGCACAGGCTGTCCCCGTCACTTCCGTCCGCAGCAGCAGCCACCGCATTGCCGAACCGCACGGTCAGGCTTGTGCCGTCCGTGAAGGTCAGCACGGCCGTGACATCGGGGCTGTCCAGACCGTAGGCGGTATCGGCCTCGGGCGCGGTGACGGTCCACGCCGTCTGCATCTGCAAAATCGTGCTGGCCATCTTTTTGATGCTGCTCTGACTCACGGGATAGTCCGGGTCATCGGTCAGCGTCCAGCTGCCGTCCGTCTGGGTAAACTGCAGGTCGTTCACCTGCATGGCCGCCACATCGTTCAGCGTCTTGTCGGTCAGCGTCTGCGCCTTGTAGAGATCCCGCGGGGACTTGCTCAGGGTCGCAAGGTCGCTGCGCATAACGGTATACGCTGCACCGCTTTCATCGTAGACATAGTAGACATCGGCAACGGTGTTCAGCTGGTCCACCGTCAGGGCAAGGGTCTTTTCCCCCGCGCCGATGGTAATAGTCATCTGGGGTGCAGCGCTCTTTTCGGGCAGCTCGGCAAGGTCGCTGCCCTCCAGCTTGCGCAGCGCCGCCAGCGCGGCATACTGCTCCACAAGGCTTGTGACCTTTGCCTGATCCAGCGGCAGGGCCGGGTCGGAATCCAGCATCCAGTCCCCTGTGCTGCCCTTGAGCAGCGTCACATCCATATTATTGCCGGAGTAGGCCAGCCGGTCGATCTCCTCTGCCGTAAAGCCGCACAGCGGGATCGTTGTATCTGCGGCATCCGTGCTGCTGCGGGTCAGCACCGCCAGCAGGATGCCCAGCAGGGCGGCTGCGGCAAGCAGCACGGCCAGCGGCAGCAGCTTTTTTGCTTTTTTTGCGTTGTTCTTCATGGCTCTCCTTTATCTGCGGCGGCGCACCACGCAAATCACCGCACCCGCGATCAGACAGACGATGGGCAGCACCAGCGTAAACAGCACGCCCAGCGGCACAGCTGCCGAGACCGGCACATTCAGCGAGGCAGCACTCATGCTCTTGGCATTGATGACTGCCGTGGTCTGCGCGCCGTTCAGCCAGTTGATGGCACTGCCCAGCAGCTGTGCATTGCCGCCCGACACCTGCTGGTTGATGCTGCTCAGCAGCAGGTTCGGGCAGTTGACCCAGACGACACGCGCCCCGGTCGCGGCATTCTCAGCCGCAACGGCCACGGCAAAACTGCCTTCTGGGTCGGTGTCAGCCTTCTGGGCGGTCTCGGCAGTGGCGTAGTTTTCCATCGCGTAGGCTGTATCACCGGTGGTCAACAGCTGGGTAAAGGTAAATTCGCTGTCCTCATCGGTGGTGATGCCCTGCGCGATGGGGGTGTAGACCATCATGCTCTGCGACACGCCCGCCGTGATCTCATTGTTGACCACCGTGGGCAGCAGGTAGGTCTGCGGGTAACCGTAGGGGTAATGGTCGGCGTCCGTTTCGATCAGCAGACCGGGCTGGCGGTTCATGCCGCAGGCGGCCAGCACAGAATCCAGCTTCGGCGTTGCGGTCGTAAAGTCGGTGGTCACAAACAGCTTGCCGCCGTTTGCAACATACTCGTTCAGCAGCGCTGCCTCGGCATCGGTCAGGTCTGCCCCCGGCGCGTTGATGAGCAGTGCGCCGGCGTCGGCCGGGATGCTGCCACTCGTCACAAGGTTCAGCTCTGTCACCGTGACGCCGGCGTTGTTCAGAGTCTCGGTAAAATCGCTGGTCAGAGCCGTCTCCCCATGGCCGGTCAGTTCATACAGCTGGTAAGCCTCGGTGCGGGTGACCTTGGCGATGCCGGAGGTTATGGCGTTTTCCGCCTGAAAGCTGTAGTTTGCCGTGCCGGTGGTGTAGTAGCTTTCAAGGTCCATCTCATACATGTCATTGTAGGAAAGGACGGTGTTGTTTTCCCCGCTGACCAGCACAACACTGCCGGTGGAGGCACCGTCATACTGCTGGGCAAAGGTCGGGTAAAGCACCGGGTCCCGCTGCTGCCAGCTAAAGTGGCTGCTCTCGCCCGCATAGCGGTCAAGCAGGCGGGTGATGTTGGCATCCTCCTGCCCGCTCTCGGCCAGATAGTAGGCGGTCACATCGGTGTTCAGCTCATGCAGCAGGTTCTCGGTCGTATCGCTCAGGGTAAAGAGCGCGGTCGTGGAGATGTCATACTGCGTGTATTTGGTAGGCAGTGCGCGGACGACAAGATTCAGCAGCACGACCACCGCCAGCACGACCGCTGCCAGCACACTGGCGTACAGGCCGCTGTGCAGGGTGCGCTTGCTGCCGCCCTGCCAAATACCATTCTGTTTTTTCATGCTCAGTGTACCTCCTCAGTTCCAACGGCGGCGTGCGAGCGCCTGCCCGGTCAAAAAGAGGAACAGCCCCATGACCGACAGATAGTAGACAATGGCCGGGATACTGAACATCCCGCCCACAATGTCCTTGAACGGCTCAAACAGGGCCAGCGCGGACAGCACCGCATTGAAGGCCGTCAAAAGCCATGCCGGGCGCAGCTGAAACAGCACAAACAGCACCACCGCGCCCGCACAGAATACTACAGCGCCCGCCGCCAGCCGTTTGCAGATGACGCCCACCATAACAGACGCCACCAGCAGAACGATCATAAAGACAATAAACGCCAGCAGGTTGCCGGTCGTGAACATCGTCTGGATGCCGTTCATCAGGTAGGCCACCAGCAGCGCGCCGAAGGTAGCAAGATAGGCCAGTATCTGGTTTTCGGTCAGAGCGGAGATCCAGGTGCCCACAGCCAGACAGGCGCCGCCCAGCAGCAGATAGCCCAGCAGGGCGCTGTAGGCCGCCACCAGCGACACCGTGCCGAATGCCTGCAGCAGCAGGGGCATTACCACAGCCGCCGCCAGCGGCAGCGCAAAAACAGCGAGTTCTGCCAGAAACTTACCCGTCACAATGGCCGGAATGCTGACCGGGCTGGTCAAAAGCAGCTGGTCGGTCTTGTTTTTGCGTTCCTCGGCAAAGCTGCGCATGCTGATGGCCGGCAGCAGGAACAGCAGGATCATCGTCATGGTGTAGAGCACCGAGGCGAAATCAGACGAAGCATAGAGAAGATTTCGATTTGTAAAGTACAAGCCCAGAAAGAAAAGGCTGACGGCGGCAATGACCCAGCCGATCATACCGGTAAAGCAGCTCTTGAATTCGCGCTTGAAAATAGCTGTCATTGCTCGTCACCCTCCTTTGTATGGTCCTGCTGCGGGGTCTGCGGGGTCTCGGTCAGCTGCAGGAATACATCCTCCAGACTCATCGTCTCAGCGCGCAGGTCCAGCACCGGGCAGCCTGCCCCGGCCAACGCCTGTGAAAGCGCACCGCGCAGGTCGGTGCCCTCGGTGCTGACGGCAGTAAAGCTGACCTCGCCGTCCTTTTCCTCGGTCACGGTCAGGTTCGTCAGGCCCGGCACGGTGCCCGCCGCCGCAAGGATTTCCTCCCGGCTGCCTTGAGCTGTAGCGGTGATGGTTCCCTTCGCGGTCAGCCTGGCGGCCAGCTCCTCCGGTGTGCCCTGCGCTACCAGCCTGCCGTGGGCAATGATCAGCACCCGATCACAAACGGACTGCACCTCGCTCAAAATATGGCTGGACAAAATGACTGTGTGGGTTTTGCCCAGATCCCGGATCAGGGAGCGGATCTCGATCATCTGCGCGGGGTCAAGGCCGACGGTCGGCTCGTCCAGAATGATGACCTTGGGTGTGCCCAGCAGCGCGGCGGCAATGCCGACACGCTGGCGGTAGCCCTTGGAAAGGTTGCGGATGAGCCGCTGCTCCATCCCCTGCAGACCCGCGCGGGCAGCGGCATGCTCTACCGCCGCAATGCGGTCTGCCTTTTTGCGGGTGCCCTTCAGCTCGGCCACAAAAAGCAGATACTCCCGCGTGGTCATCTCCGGATAGAGCGGCGGCAGCTCCGGCAGGTAGCCGATGCAGGCCTTGGCCTCAGCGGGTTCCTCTGCAATATCATGGCCGTCGATTCGCACGGTGCCGTCTGTGGCGGAAATATAGCCGGTTATGATATTCATCGTGGTGGACTTGCCTGCCCCGTTGGGACCCAGCAGCCCATAAATGCAGCCGTCCTCCACGGTGAAGCTGATATCCTCCACCGCGGTGTGGCCGCCGTAGCGCTTTGTCAGATGCTCTACCTCAATCAAAGTGCGCACTCTCCTTTATCACTTGGGTTCAAGGGCATTGCTGCAGTGCAGAAATTGTGCAGGGATGCCCAGGCTTTTATTATAATTTGAAAATGTGAAAAAATTGCGTGAATGGTTTGAAGAAGTGTGAAATCCTGCGCGCCGATACAGCAAAAAACGCCGCGAAATACAGGCAGCTGCCCGTTTTCGCGGCGTTTCCTAATCAAGATCAGAAGGTATCGTGGCGCACAAAGCCGCCCAGCTCATCGGTGGTGGTCATGCCTGCAGCCAGCGCCTTGCTGCGCATAGCGGCATAAAACTCCGCATAGGTGGCCTGCATGTACGGCTCCAGAAAGAAGCCGCCGATGCCGAAGGTGAACACGCAGAGCAGCAGCCAGCCAAAGAAGGACAGCTTGAGGATGAAGAAGTTCCACTTCTCGCCCTCCATCATCTCCTTGCTCAGTTCCATAGCGCGGGTGGCGGACATATAGGGGTTTTCGGCCAGCAGGTAGGGCACCAGCTCATAGCAATACTCCCAGTAAATGCCCGGCACAATGAGCAACAGGAAGCCCAGCGCGATTTTCAGGTTGGTAAGCAACTGCACCACGATAGGGTTGCCGTAGGGGCGGCGGAAGGTGCTGACGACGGTGGAGACGGGCGTCAGGGACTGGCGGCTCTCCATAAAATAGCGGCAGCGACCGACGTTGAGCGGGTAGACGACAAACAGTGCCCAGCAAAGCGCGGCAATAGAGCCGATGAGCATACCGACGAGGATTGCCCCCAGCATACTGTCGGGGATACTGTTGATGATGTCATAGGCCGTCGTGTCGTCCGTAACAGTGCTGACAGCCTGATGCGCCGCATTGCCGCTGTTGGCACTGGCCCCGCCCAACCCGACAAAGCTCAGCACAAGGCAGACCCAAAAGCTGCGCCAGTACCGTCCCTGCAGTGCCTGCTTGGCGTTGGATTTTAAAAGTTCGCGTGTCCACATAAGCGTTTACCTCCCTATTTCATACAGTATATTCCCTGCGTTGTAAGAACCACAAGGCGGGAATTGTACAGAATATTGTATTTATATTATAGCAGTTTATGGCGCAAAAGCAAGTATTGCGCCGCATCACTTTGTCGATTCAGCGTCATCTTTTGAGTTTGTTCACAAAAATATAAAAAAGTTCTGTTTTTTTGCAAAAAGCGCTTGACATTTACCGGGTGTTTAGCTATAATAATACCTGTCGTCAGGCCAACGGCCAAGACGAAAACAAAATATGCGGATGTGGCGGAACTGGCAGACGCGCTAGATTCAGGTTC
>ERZ1673752.2093-NODE-2093-length-23880-cov-38.010871_pt1 | contig 23880 bp, 13 predicted proteins | sample MGYA00580195_ERZ1673752 | MGnify/ENA primary metagenome ERZ1673752 (study PRJEB41218, sample SAMN15661744) | gut metagenome | host: Homo sapiens | place: Canada: London | collected 2015-08-20/2019-03-30 | study: EMG produced TPA metagenomics assembly of...
CCCTCGGGAGGGCAAAGATGGGGAAGGTGTGGTGGTGATTGGAGAAAGCCCTCACATCGTCCATCCCACCGATGTGGTCGTAGTGCTCGTGTGTGATGAAGATTGCATCCAGGTGATCCAGCCCCTCACGAAGCCCCTGCTGCCGGAAGTCCGGACCCACGTCGATCATAATCAGTCGCCCGCCCGATCGGAGGAGGACAGCGGAGCGCAGACGCTTGTTATGCGGATCGGCAGACCGGCAGACCGGACAGCAGCACCCAAGCTGAGGCACCCCGCGGGAGGTGCCGGTGCCGAGGAAGGTGAGCGTACTCTTATCCATATCTCTTTACTCCTCCATCATCTGATTGACCGAGCGCATCAGTATGCTTCGTACATACCGTACCTCGGGGCGTATATCTATGCCAAAGTGCTCATTCACCTTGGCGATGATCAGGTCGGCGAGTCGTCTGATGTCGGCGGACTCGCCGTGGCTGTGGTTGATCAGCACGAGGGGCTGCTTGTCGTAGGTCCCCACCTTCTCATTTCGGTACCCCTTCATCCCCACCTGCTGTATCAGCCAGGCGGCGGGGATCTTGTGCCGTGTGCCGTCCTCGCTGTCGTAGTGCGGCACGTCGGGGTAGTCACTCTGCAGCTCCTCCAGCTTCTCTGTGGAGACGAAGGGGTTCATAAAGAATGATCCGGCATTGGGCAGCTCGGCCGGGTCGGGGAGCTTGGACTGCCGAATGGCGGTCACCTCCTCGGCGACACGGGCGGGGGTGAGACCCTGCTCCTCTCTCAGACCGCTGAGCCCCTTGTACTCCAGACGGGGGTTGGGGACCTTGGAGAGGGTCAGCTCGATCGCCGTGACGACGGCAGAGACCATGCTCTCCTCCTTAAAGATTGAGTGGCGATAGCTGTACTTCGCCTCCGTAGCGGGGAGGTCGTGTGTGGAGCCGTCCCTCAGGTCGACATAGTGGATCGTGTCGAGTACGTCACAGATCTCAGCCCCGTAGGCGCCGATGTTTTGCACCGCTGCCGCCCCGCTGTCTCCGGGGATGAGGGCAAGGTTCTCAATGCCCCACCAGCCTCTCTTCGTCGTCTCCGTGACCAGCTCGTGCCACCTCTTCCCCGCCTCCACACGGAGCCGGACAGACTGGTCATCCTCTGAGACGATGGTGACATCGGATCCGGTATAGCGTAGGACGGCGCCCTTGAAGTCGCCGTTAAAGAGGAGGTTGCTCCCCCCTCCTATGGTGATGAAGGGCATGGTGCGGAAGTACTCGTCTCGAGCCAGTGTCCGGACATCCTCCTCACTCTCCAGAGTGATGAAGAAAGCGGCTCGGACATCGAGACCGAAGGTGTTATGCTCCTTAAGCGGTTGATCCTGCGTTATGCGCATAATTGTGGTGGTATTTACTTGCCGTGATAAAATGGACCACTGCTGTGATCCTCCTCAAAGGTACCCAAATTCTTCGCTGTTGATGCGCCTTGGGTGTTGCCGATCCATAGACAACACGCTTGGCAGGTCGACCTCCGGGCTCTGAAGGATTGGGATTGAGTCTAAAGTGCTACCTTTGCGGGACAATACTCCTTTGTTTTTGTCTTGACAATATAACTTGCTTTACCGAAATGGGTGTCCGAAGGATACGCAATAGGTGGGTCGCCATGCTGGCCCACACCGGTCTGGCAGTGGTGCTGATGACACTCTGCAGGCTGCTTTACTACTTCTTCAATAAGAGTCTCTTCAGCTTCATTGCGATGCCTCATCTGCTGACGCTCCTCGCCGGAGGGCTTCACTACGATGTGGCAGTGATCCTCTATGGCTGTATCATCTACTATCTGATGATGATAGTGGGGGCATTCTTGCCGCCACGAGTGGAGCAGCGTCGCTGGTGGCAGGTGGTGAGGGCGGTCGGCTTCCTCCTGCCGATGAGCCTGATGCTGGTGATGAATATCTGCGATACAGGCTACTATCCCTATATCCTGAGCCGTGCCTCGAGACACCTCTTCTACGAGTTTGGCGAGGAGGATATGGTTGGTCTCGCAGGAGGCTTCATAGTCCAGTTTTGGCCACTCACCTTGGCTTTCTTCGCCCTGTTGTCTCTGCTGGTCTACGGCTTTCTCCACTTCTCCTACGCCCCCGTGGTGGAGCAAAAAAGGAGTTCGCTCGGGCGCCGGATGGCAGCTGCTCTCGTCGCTGTCTGTCTCATCGTGGTCGGGATGCGCGGCACCCTCCGATCCCATGAGCGTCCACTCAGTGAGACCATTGCCGACAGATATATAGAGGACTATCGGGAGGTGGCACTGGTGCTGAATACCCCTTACTCGCTCTCCCGAAGCTCTGGTGCGCGCTTCGTCCGGTACCGGTTTTACGACCCGAACGAGCTCAGGCGGATCTTTGACCCCGTCTATAAGGCTGAGCCGCTCGAGCCGGGAGATACCCTCTTCGGATCGCTTCGGGGATACAATGTGATGATCGTCCTGATGGAGAGTATGGGCCGGGAGTACATCGGTGCGCTCAATACGGATATCCCCGGCTACGAGAGCTATACCCCGTTCCTCGACTCGCTCATCCCTCATACGCTCTACGCAAAGTACGGCTATGCCAATGGGAAGCGCTCCGTCGAGTCTTTCCCATCGATCTACGCATCGCTCCCAACCTTTGGCGCTACCTTCAATGACAAGGAATTTCAGATGAATAGCTATCAGCAGTGTCACGCCTTCACATCGGGGCTGCCGCTGATGCTGAGGGACGAGGGGTATGACCTGAAGTTTTACCACGGTGATGAGCCGGGGGCGATGGGCTTCTATGACTTCCTCCACCGGATGGGGCTTGAGCGCCAGTACACGGCGGAGGACTTCCGTCAGGAGGTGCCGGATGCCGATCGGTACTTCATGAATTCGTGGGGCGTCTTTGACGATCCCTTTGAGCAGGCGATGGCGCGGGACATGAAGCGCTCTCTCAGAGAGCCCTTCGGAGCCTTCTTCTTCTCACTCACCAATCACCACCCCTTCCAGCTCCCTCGGGGGGATGAGAAGAGGTATAAGCCGGGTACGCTCCCGATCCATCGTACAGCGCAGTATGCCGATGAGGCGCTGCGAGACTTCTTTGACTCGATCAAGGATGAGCCGTGGTACGACCATACGATCTTCGTCATCACGGGCGACCACACCAATCAGAGTGACCGCCCCGAGTACGACTGCCCTGCCGGTAGGTCGATGGTGCCGGTCTGCTTCTATGTCCCCGACGGATCCCTTCGGGGGGAGATCTCCGATCGTGTAGTCCAGCATCTCGACATCTATCCCACACTGCTCTACCTGCTGGGGATTGACCGAGCGATCTACTCCTATGGTCACAATATCTTTGATGACCGGGTGGATCACTATGCACTCAACAACTTCTTTGACCGGTACTTCCTCTTCACAAAGGAGCTGACCGTGGTGATGCGGCGTGACGGGGAGGTCTCTATTGAGGCTCCTCACGCACCGGTGCAGACGGATCATCCCGACCCGACATTGCCGAGCGACTCCGTCCGGGACCACTACAGCCACCTACTGAGAGCGATTGCGCAGGACTATAGCGAGCGGCTCTTCTCCTCGGGCTTTGTGCTGACCGACCCTGTCGCCTCTGCGGCGAGCGCACAGCATTAGTCCCCCCCTCATAAGGCTGAAGTCTAATACCGATATTAGATCGATCTAATATCGGTATTAGACTTCACTAATATCGGTATTAGGTATCCGCTTGTAGGGCTGGGCTCTAATGCGCTTGGTCTGAGGTGGTGGATAGGTGGGCTATTTGTCGTATCTTTGTGATCAATGGTGTGGCATCGCTACCGGCTTGCCGGGAGCTGTCGCCACCCTGACTTTTACCCTATTAAGAGCCTTGTATGAGCGAGATAGTAGAACCAGTAAAAAGCGGCGAGGAGAAGTCGCTCAACTTTATACAGCAGATCGTGGAGCGTGACCTCAGGGAGGGGCTCCACAACGGACGCATCCAGACGCGCTTCCCACCGGAGCCTAATGGCTACCTCCACATCGGCCACGCCAAGGCGGTTTGTATGGACTTCGGCATCGCCGAGAAGTATGGCGGTGTCTGCAACATCCGCTTCGATGACACCAATCCCGTCAAGGAGGATCAGGAGTATGTCGATGCGATCCTGCGGGATATTGAGTGGCTGGGCTTCCACTGGGGCAGCGTCTACCACGCCAGTGACTACTTCGATAAGCTCTATGACTTTGCCGTCGATCTGATCAAGCGGGGCCTCGCCTACGTCGATGAGCAGACGTCCGAGCAGATCGCTGCTCAGAAGGGGACGCTCACTGAGCCCGGGACAGCCAGCCCCTACAGGGATCGCCCTGTGGAGGAGAATCTCCGGCTCTTCGAGGAAATGCGTCACGGCAAGCACGCCGAGGGGTCGATGACCCTCCGGGCGAAGATTGATATGGCTCACCCCAACCTCCTCTTCCGCGACCCGATCATCTACCGCATCATCAAGAAGCCGCACGCTCGCACCGGGACCGACTGGTCGGTCTACCCGATGTACGACTTTGCGCATGGGCAGAGTGACTACTTCGAGGGAGTGACCCACTCGATCTGTACGCTCGAGTTTGTCCCCCACCGCCCCCTTTACGATTACTTCATTGACCTCCTCAAGCCTGAGGATAGCGAGTATCGCCCGCGCCAGTATGAGTTTAATAGGCTCAATCTCACCCACACGGTGATGAGTAAGCGAAAGCTGCTGGAGCTGGTGCAGCGCGGTCTCGTCCACGGCTGGGATGACCCCCGGATGCCCACCCTCGTCGGTATGCGCCGGAGGGGCTACACCCCTCAGAGCATCCGATACTTCATCGGGGCCATCGGCTACACGAAGTACGATGGCACCATCGAGGAGGAGCACCTGGAGCACTATGTCCGGGAGGATCTGAATAAGGTCGCCACCCGGGCCGCTGTGGTCCTCGACCCGATCAAGCTGGTGATCACCAATTACCCCGAGGGAGAGACGGAGGAGATGGAGTGCGTCAATAATCCGGAGGACCCGGATGCCGGTACACACACGCAGACCTTCGGTCGAGAGCTCTGGATCGAGCGGGAGGACTTTATGGAGGATGCGCCCAAGAAGTACTTCCGTCTCACGCCGGGGCGCGAGACTCGGCTCCGCTCCGCCTACATCGTCACCTGCACCGGCTGCGAGAAGGACTCCACCGGACAGGTCACCACGGTCTATGCCGAGTATGACCCGGATAGCAAGACCGGTGGCGCCACCGCCAATCGCAAGGTGAAGGGGACCATCCACTGGGTCTATGCTGCCGGAGCACAGCCGGTCGAGGTTCGTATGTACGACCACCTCTTCTCGGCTGAGGATCCGATGGCGGAAGAGTACGAGGATATCAGCGAGCTGATCAATCCTGAGAGTGAGACGATCCTTTACCCCTGCTATGCTGAGAAGTTTATCACGGAGGCTCAGGTGGAGGACCACTACCAATTTGTCCGCAAGGGCTACTTCACCAAGGACAAGGACAGCACAGACGAGCTGCCGGTATTCAATCAGACGGTCTCCCTCCGCGACTCGTGGAAGAAGATGGTCAGTAACGACAAAGCCAATAAGTAATAGGTCATGCTAATGAGTACGCAACCCCATACCCAGTCCCACCAGCGGCAGATCCTGAGTGCCCTCTGCCTGCTCTTCCTCGCACCGCTCACGATGCTCGCCCAGAGCCGCAAGAATGTGGTGGATGAGGTGGCCTGGGTAGTGGGTGATGAGCCGATCCTGCTCTCCGACATCGAGCGGCAGAGGATGTACTACGAGAGCATGGGGCAACCCTTCCATGGAGATCCTCGCTGCATCATCCCCGAGCAGATGGCGATCTCTAAGCTCTTCCTCAATCAAGCTAAGATCGACAGCATCGAGCCCAATCAGCAGATGATCAATGCCAACGTCAATCAGTGGCTGGAGCAGGTGACCAATCAGCTGGGGAGCAAGGAGAAGCTCGAGGAGTACCTCGGTCAGAAGTACTCTCAGATACGGGATGAGCGCCGTAAGGTGGTGGCTGAGCAGTACACCGTCATGCAGATGCAGCAGAAGATCGTCGGCGAGGTGATGGTCGCTCCATCGGAGGTCAATCGCTTCTATGAGCAGATCAATAAGGACTCCCTGCCCTTTGTCCCCACGACGGTGGAGGTGCAGATACTCACCCTGCAGCCCAAGATCTCGGTCAAGGAGGTCGATGCGGTGAAGCAGCGCTTGGTAGACTTCACGGAGCAGATCAATAGCGGTAAGTCCGACTTTGAGACCCTGGCTCGCCTCTACTCCAAGGACAATGAGACCGCCCTCAGGGGTGGCGAGATCGGCTTTGTCGGTCGTGCGGAGCTGGAGCCGGAGTTTGCCAACGTCGCCTTTAGCCTCAATGACCCGAAGAAAGTATCACGCATTGTGGAGACGAAGCGCGGCTACCACATCATCCAGCTGATCGAGAAGCGCGGCGACCTGATCAATGTCCGGCACATTATGCTCAGTCCGGAGGTCAATCAGGAGGAGCTCCTCGCAACGAATAGCCGGATGGACTCCATCGCCGGCATCATCACGAAGGACAGTATCCCCTTTGCCACCGCGGCACTCTACTACTCCTCGGATGAGGATACCCGGCTGAGTAATGGACAGATGGTGAATGCCAATCAGCAGAGCTCTCTCTTCGGCACCTCTCGCTTCCAGATGTCTGACCTACCGCAGGAGATGTCCCCTCTCGTGGCAGAGCTGAGTGAGGGCGAGATCACCAAGCCCTTTACCATGACGGACAAGAATAACCACCTCGTCGTGGCGATTGCTCGCCTCAAGAGCCGCAAGCCGGGTCACCGCGCCAATGTCGTCGACGACTATCAGGTGATCAAGGATATGGTGGAGGGGAAGAAGCGTGAGGAGCTGCTCGACGAGTGGATCCGCGAGAAGCAGAAGACCACCTACGTCAGCATTGCTCCCGCCTATCGTCAGTGCACCTTTCAGTACCCGGGCTGGGTGCTTCGTGAGGGTACGGAGAAGGAGTGAGCTTGTCCCACAACCGGAAGAGTAGGCCCCTATGAACGAAGGTGACTCTCGTCATCCCATTCTCATAGCTCTGGCACTGACGCTCCTGTCGGTGGCAGGGCTTCTGGCTACTCAGGCACGGTCATCTGCACCGGGTACTGCCGGCTTGCTCTCCTCCCTACAGAAGGCGCCTGCCGACACGACCGGCAAGGAGCGGATCATCATAGAGCACGTGGACCTGTGGCGCTTTGATAAGGAGGTCAATCCCGATGCGCAGATCCTGACGGGGAACGTTGTCTTCAAGCACGACAACGCACTGATGTACTGCGACAGTGCGCTCCTCTATAGGGAGACCAACCGCTTTGAGGCTTTTGGTAACGTCCACATCCACCAGGCTCAGGATACGGTCGATATCTACTGCAACTACTTGGACTACGACGGCTATACGAAGCTGGCACGGCTCCGAGAGCTGGTACAGATGGAGCAGGGGGAGAATACCCTCCTTACCGACAGTCTGGACTACGACCGTATGTCGGGGATCGCCTACTACTTCGACTACGGCTCGGTCGCCGACAGCCTCAATGTGCTCTCGAGCGTCTATGCGGAGTACTCTACGGTGGATAAGACGGCGGTCTTCTACAACGACGTCGTGCTGCAGAATGACAACTTCACCCTCTACTCCGATACACTGCACTACGACACCAATACCAAGATCGCTACCATCCTCGGTCCCACTACGATCGAGGGCGACAGCGGTATCATCTACGCTACTCGTGGCATCTACCGGACGGAGGAGGACGTGGCGACACTCCTTGACCGCGCCGAGATCGTCTCCGGCAGCCGGTGGATGACGGGTGACTCCCTCATCTACGATCGCCCCGCACACTTTGCCGACCTCTATGGTTGTGTCATCCTCAGGGATACGGCTGAGAGAATGGAGCTGAGGGGCAATCATGTGATGTACAACGACTCCACGGAGTGTGGTGAGGCGATAGACCATGCTTACATCTACGAGTACTCCGACTCCGACCACCTCTTTACCGGCGCTGATCGGATGCAGCTGATCAAGGTCGACTCTGTCAATAATATCGCTAAGGGGATAGGCAATGTACGTACCTGGCGCAGGGACGCACAGGCAGTCGCTGACTCGATGGTCTACCTCACTCGGGACTCGGTGATGAAGATGTATGGTCGCCCCTTCGTCTGGAGCGGTCTCTCACAGGTCACCGGTGACTCGATCCGCCTTTTTATGAAAAATGGTTCCGTAGAGCGCGCCCTGATCGGAGAGAATGCCTACATGTCCCAGCATCTGCGGAAAAAGTACTACAATCAGATGCGAGGCCGGGAGGTGGAGGCCTACTTCCACGAGGGCGAGATGGACTCCGTATGGACGCGGGGCAATGCGGAGACGATCTACTTCAGCGAGAATAAGGACTCCATCCAGACTGAGCAGACACACACGCAGAGCAGTGAGATACTGACGCAGCTGGAGAATCGCGAGGTGGTGCGGATCCTCCTCCTTGGCCAGACGAAGGGACGTACCAAGCCGATCTTCCTCGTTGAGGAGAGTGATCTGGTCTATCCCGACTTTGTCTGGTTCCCCGAGGGGCGTCCGGTCGACTCGCTGGACATCTTCCGCCGCACCCCGACGCCGGGCGAGGGTGGAGGCGACTTGGTCCCTCGTCCACCAACGACAGGTCTCCTGCAGGACCTCCCGACACCTAAGGAGGAGCAGCCACGGCAAGCGGCACAGTCCACTCTCCCCTCTGACTCGCTCGTGACAGCGCTGACCGACTCGATCATCCGGACGATGGCAGACACCACCGGCATCTCCATCGACTCAATCAGGAGTCATGTGATGGACTCCCTTGCTGTCTCCCTGCCTCAGGCGGGTCGTGAAATCCTGCAGGGCGCAGCCGACAGCACTCTCAGAGCCACCTCCGGGCAGCGACTCACTGACTTCCTTGACGGGAGACAGCGCCCCGCCGAGGTGACCGACTCCCTCCGCCGTGTGGGGGCTGCTCAGCTTGACTCCCTCGGGCTGACCCCTAAGTCAATGACCGACAAGGCTGAGACGATGGCGCGTCAGGCGATCACGGGACTCAAGAAGGAGGCGCAGCAAGCCACGATCCGTAAGGAGGACGAAGCGACACAACCTAAGAAGAAGTGACCGTACTATGGGATGGGGAAGTTTTTATAAGTCTAAGAAGCCAAGAGGATTTAGGTACACCTACCTCACCTTTGACCCTAAGAAGAAGGAGCTGGAGCGGAAGATCCGGCTCTCCAAGCATAGGGTCGATCCGGAGGCGAATCCCCTCACGGAGGAGGACTTAAAGGAAAACCTCAGAGGGCACTTCCGGCGCAACTCCGAGCGCCTTGCCAAGTATGGCGACCCGGAGGACTTCTCGGAGAGCATCGGGAAGAAGAATAGGCAGCTTGTCTTTGTCCTCGCCATTCTTTTCGCCTTCACCTACTGGATCTTTGAGAGCTTAGGCATCACCACCTGGGCTGACTTTGCACAGCTTTTCATCTTCTGGTAAGCGATCAAGTGGATAGCAGAGTACATCTATTACCGGATAATATTGCCAATCAGATCGCTGCCGGTGAGGTGATCCAGCGCCCCGCTTCTGTCGTCAAGGAGCTGGTTGAGAATGCCATTGACGCCGGAGCCAACGACATCCAGATCATCATCAAGGATGCCGGCAAGACCTTGATCCAGATCATCGACAACGGATCTGGTATGGGGGCTGTGGATGCCCGGATGGCCTTTGAGCGGCATGCGACGAGCAAGATCCGCGAGGCGGCAGACCTCTTCTCCATCGTCACCATGGGCTTCCGGGGAGAGGCGCTCCCCTCCATCGCTGCAGTGGCACACGTCTCTCTCCAGACGCGTATGGAAGATGCGGAGCAGGGGACGAAGCTTGAGATCGAGGGCTCTAAGGTGATCTCTCAAGAGCCGATCGCCTGCCCTGTGGGGTCCAATTTCCAGATCCGTCATCTTTTCTTCAATGTCCCGGCGCGGCGGAAGTTCCTCAAGGCGGATACAACCGAGTTTGCCCACATCCTCACCGAGCTGCAGAATATTGCCGCAGTACGGCACCGGGTCGCCTTTACCCTTGTCCACAATGACAAGATCCAGCTCCAGCTCTCTGCCGCACCGCAGAAGCAGCGGCTCCTCGACCTCTTTGGCAGCCGGCTCTCCAAGCACCTCCTTCCACTTCATATCGAGACGCCCTTGGTGACCATCGAGGGCTTTGTCACAGAGACGAGGTATACCCGCAAGCGAGGAGCGTGTCAGTACTTCTTCGTCAACGATCGCTTCATGCGGCACCCCTACTTCCACCGGATGGTGCTCAATGCCTATGGTGAGATGATACCTAAGGGGGAGAAGCCGGAGTACTTTCTCTTCCTCTCCTGCGACCCCGGCTCCATAGATGTCAATATTTCGCCCACGAAGACGGAGGTCAAGTTTGAGGCCGAGAATGACATCGGCACCATCCTCTTCTCCGCCATCCGTGAGGTGCTGATGAAGGGGGCAGCCATGCCGACGCTCGACTTTGACGAGGATCGTATGGAGATCCCCATCGCTGATACCAGCAGACGCGATGCCCCCGAGCCGCCGACGTCGGGCAACTTCTTTGAGGTGGGGAGTCGGCTCAATGACAGTGACGAACTGATGCTGACGCCCAAGATCGGCGACACCTTCCCTGCCGTGGGGGGTGAGACGGCTATGCCCGATATAGCAGACTGGGATAGCTTCTACGAGGACTTCCAGAAGAGTCGTGAGCAAATGCCGAGGCAGGTTCCTCTCTCCGATAGTGAGGATCCTGTGCAGACCATGCCCTCCTCGCTCACAGAGGAGATGCCCGAGGTGAGAAGCGGGTACGATGTCCCACCGCTCATCTATGGCGACTATGGCATCGCTCTACGTCCTGAGGGCATCGCCGTGGTCAGTCTCTCACGGGCAAGGGAGAGGGTCCTCTTCGAGCAGTACATGACCTCCTTTAGGAGCGGGCATGTGGTCTCATCGCGCCTGCTCTTCCCGGCACTTCTTGAGCTCTCCTCCGAGGATACTGCCCTCTTGAGGGAGTACCGGCAGGATCTGACCGAGATAGGCTTTGACATCTCCGATATGGGGCAAAATGCGATCGGCATCAACGCTGTACCCGAGGGGCTTCCCGCAGGCGGAGAGGAGGAGATCCTGCATGAGCTCCTCCGTGAGTGCGAGCAGACCGGTCGCTCAGGTGGGGAGGTCTTGTCGAATAGGCTTGTGCGGACCATCACCACCTCGCGCCTACGGTCCCTTCCTCGCCAGATGACCCCGGCGCAGGCGCAGCAGCTCCTTGAGCAGCTCTTTGCTCTCCCGGAGTATCGGGTCACCCCCTCCGGTCGGCAGATCCTCTTCTTCCTCACCCCTCGGGAGCTCGCCAAGCACCTTCCCTGATACAAAAAAAGAAGTCCCGTCTCACATCGTGAGACGGGACTCCTTTTTCTCTCAGACTGATATCTCCCAAAGACCTTTGCAAAGGTCTCCCCAGTTGTATCAGTTACTTAGCCACTCTACCCGCAGGTCGGAGAGGGAGCCGGTGAAGTGGCCCGTTCGCTCCAGAGGGAAGACCAGTGTCTGTACCCAGTAGCGTGGTCCCTTCAGCTCACGGTCTTCCGGGTGGATGATGATGTCGAGCGTCTCCTGCAGCCGACCATCGATGTAGAGCCGGGTCTCCCGATTGGTCCCCTCGATCGTCACCTTCGTCTCGCGACCTATCGGCAGGCGGTAGTCCCAGTGGTATCGGTATCCGTCCCGCTCAAAACCCAGTAGCCCCTCCTCCGGGGTGGATAGGTAGACCACTGCATCTTTAGAGGAAAAGAGGATCGTGCCACGGGGATTATCTCCCGGCGTGATGCGAAATGAGACCCGGTAGTCATTGCCAATCTCCGTGATCGGCAGCCCCAGCTCGGAGTCCGCCTTAGGCGACGAGACGAAGTAGGTGCGCCTGTCTTTCTCCGGTCTCGCAAGCAGGTTTACTCCCGGTGCCTCGGATAGACCTCGACGCTTTTGATCAAAGGTGTCGTAGGGCACCGTTCCGCTCCTTCCCTGCCAAGTCTTGGCTGCGAGGGTCTGCACAGCGGGGAAGATCCGGTGGTAGACATCCTGCTGACTGATACCGTTTCCGCAGTGGTCGTTCCAGACAGCGAACATCCCTCCCTTGATCTGTGGGTGATGCTCCTCCAGCGTCTCGCTATTCATCGTCGCCGGGGTCCACTCCTTGTAGAGCTTCTCAATATCGAGGTAGTCGTAGTAATAGCCGGCTGCCGGCACGATATAGACCCACCGGTCCGGCATGCTCACCACATCGTACCCCAGGTCGATCATCTCTCTTGCGAGCGAGTAGTCCATACTCCAGCAGTAGAGAAGGACATCGTCCACCTTCACCGGCGTCTCGCCTCGTGCATGGGTGAGCGATCCCCAGACGGCGGCGCGCTTCCCATACGACTCCACTTTGCGGATGTAGCGGTCGGTGAAGGCGCGGAATTGCTCCACCACCTTCTGGTCTTTATTGCTGTACTCGTCCGTCCCGATATGGACATAAGGGGAGATGAAGGTGGGGTCGGCCGGGTCCAGATACTCCCCGAGCAGATCGTCCAGCACGCGATAGGTGTCGGGACTGAAGAGATCCATATGGTCTGCGCCATACTCCTTGCTCCCTATCGACGGCATATAGTGGGTAAAAGCGAGTGTATGCGCCGGCACATCGATCTCCGGGATGATCGTCACCCCGAGCGATGCCGCCTCCAACTGTAGTTGCTTGAAGTCGGCCTTGCTGTAGTGCCCATCCGTTGCTGTCAGCCCCGGATGGGTCTCGCTCTCGAGACGGAAGGCAGCGTAGGTCTTGTCCCAGTCGTCGCTGTAGAATTTCTTGAAGCCGTTGTCGTTGAGATGAATGTGGAAGGCATTCATCTTGTAGTACGCCATCAGCTTCACGGTAGCGCGGAGGAAGTCGAGGGAGAAAAACTTTCGTCCCACATCCAGCATAATGCCACGTATCGGGTAGTCCGGGTAGTCCTCTATCACGCCGCAGGAGAGCTCCTGTCCCTGCTCAAGCAGCTGGAGCAGCGTTCGCGTCGCCCAGTAGAGTCCCTGACGGGAGTTGCCGGTGAGAGCGATGCGATCCGGTAGGATCTCTATCCGATAGGCTTCGCTCCCCTTGTCGGAGAGTAGGGTGGGGCGGATCGCAAGGGAGATGGTTCCCGGGGATCCTGCCTTGGCGGTGTCGCCGAGTAGCTCTCGGAGGTCCTGCCTAAGCAAAACAGCGACCTCCGTCGCCTCCTCCCCCTCGGGAGTGAGACGACAGAGGTCGCTGTAGTGGAAGGATCCCTCCGCCCCGCTCCAGCTCTTGACCTCAGGGATGGTGAAGGGCTTGTCGCTCTGAGCGAGCCCCAGCACCGGGCTGAGGAGGATAGAGAGAAGGAGGGGGATTAGGAGTCCATGCTTCATTTAGAGTGCTGCGATAGCCTTGTCGTAATTAGGCTCGTGGGTGATCTCCTCCACCTGCTCGGTGTAGAGTACCTTTCCCTCCTCATCGAGGACGATGACGCAGCGGGACATCAGCCCCTTCAGTGCACCGGAGGTCAGCAGGCAGCCGTAGTCCTTGCCGAAGTCAGGGCTCTTGAAGGTGGAGAGCGTCACGACGTTCTCCAGACCCTCAGCACCGCAGAAGCGTCCCTGCGCAAAGGGAAGGTCTGCGCTGATGCAGAGGACGACGGTATTGTCGAGCGAGGAAGCCTTCTTATTGAAGGTCCTGACGCTCTGAGCGCAGACACCCGTATCGATCGACGGGAAGATATTCAGCACGACCCGCTTACCCTTGTAGTCGGATAGCTTTGCATCTGATAGGTCGCCCTTCGTCAGGCAGAAGTCAGGTGCCTTGCTACCCACCTCAGGCAGCTTACCGATCGTCTCTACAGTCTCTCCCGAAAACTTTACTTTAGCCATAGTTTCTTGTGATTGTTGTTGTGTGTGATATATGAAAAAAATAGATTTGTCTCTTACTCACCCCTGCGGATCGTCAGTGACCCTCCGGCGCTATTGCCCGCATACTCCGGAGCGTAGAAGCTCTGCACTTCGGCCGGACCGTAGCTGAAGTGTCCCGCCACGTTGGCGGTCGCCTCCAGTTCGATCACATGCTTCCCCCTCTGGAGGTAGTCGATGAAGATGTAGTCGGCCGTCTCTCGTCGGCTGTAGCCGTACCACGTGCGGTCCGACATGCCGTAGCCGGCAAAGTCATAGCCCGGCTCGGCGCCTGCCGCCCGGTCATCCCGTATCGTCACGAGGCTCAGATCCTGCTTCGTCTCGATCAGGTAGCGCACCACCAGCTGCTCGCCGGCCACCGCCTCCCGCTCATCCGTCAGTCGAACGAGTGACGAGGTGCCGTCGACGATACGTCGGGCGTAGACCTCTTTGCCGATCGTCAGCTTCTCACCTGTGGGTGTCGCCTTTGCCGCCGGCTCCGTCACCCGATACCGGATGCCACCGAAGGCAAAGTCCGTCGTCACTCCCTCCCACCGGATCACCATCTTGCTCTCCGGCTCCGGCAGGCCGAGGACGACGTGTCCCGTCGCCTTATCAAGTGCCGTGGGGCGGTAGGTCACCTCTCCGAGATGGAGCGTCGCATCGGGCGCAAAGCGCGTCGGCGTCACCGTGCGCAGCAGAGGCTCCACCGCCTCTAGCGTCATTGGGTTGCGCCACAGCGTCCCCTGCTTGAGGCTTAGCATAAAGCGTGTCACCTCTGGCGAGAGCGCCTCGTCCTGCTGATCGTGGTGGAGGAAGAGGGTCAGCGCCAGCAGCTCAGCATCGCTCTGAGTGTAGCTGCTTCGGTCGCGGATGAAGTCCCGCACCTCGCTGTACGCCGCCTTGGTGTCAAAGGCACGCGAGTACTCCCCAAAGTTGAGCAGGTATGAGGTCGATGCCGTTCGGTAGCTCTCTCGAGCGCCCTTCACCTGCTTCTCGAGCAGCTCCTTCACCTCTCCGGTGAGGGAGGGATCCTTTCGTCCCAGCTTATGGACCAGTAGGCGATACTCCATCGCCGCCTTGTAGTAGCTCCGCTCCTTGGCGAGCTGACCCTGTAGGTACTTCAGCGACCGGTCGATCGCATCATCCAGCTTTGCCGACCGGGTGGGGGTAAAGGCAAGATTCTCCAGCACCACATGGGTCAGCCAGGGAGAGGGCTCCGGCAGTAGAGCATCGTAGCGGAAGCCTCCGGAGGGGAAGGTAAAGGCAAGGATCCTCTTCTCCAGCCCGCCCAGCAAGTCGCTCATCCGCTTCTCGCTCAGGAGTAGGTCGTAGAAGTCTGCCAGCGTCCTCGGATCGGCCTGCCTATTGAAGGATGATCTCGGCTCCGACTCCCGATCACGTATCGCAGCCCGCAGTTGTGTGCGAGACATTGAGAGGCTTCGCCTCAGCTCCGGTGTGGAGGCGATCAGCGTCCTCAGGCGACTGTAGACCGCATACTTCGTGCTAGCCTCGAGGAGAGAGAGCTCCTCTGCCGGTGCCTCTGTGGCGTAAGTGTCGGCGAGGGTGGTGAGGAGGAGGTGGATCGGAGAGAAGTAGATCTCCGCCACAGCCTGGCTCCCACCGAGGTCCGCCTTGGGCAATGTCAGGCTCACCTGCGACTGCTTATAGGAAGAGAAGGGGACCGCAACCGTATACTCTGCTAGGTCGCTCCGGAGAGGGATCACCCGCTCCAGCGCATCGGTATAGTGCGCCCCCGCTGCCGTGGCACGCAATATCAGCGAGTCGCCATCGGTACGTTTCGCCTCCACGACGAAGGGCATCGTGCCTGTCTGACCACCGGCCACCGATAGCTCCGCCTCGGATAGCTGCGCCTGACCCTCCGTGACGGTTGTACGGATGGTTGCGGGCGACTGCTCCGCATTCTGCACCCGGGCGAGACCCTCCAACCTGTCGCCCCATCTCAGGTATCGGGGCAAGGACAGCTCCACGGAGAGTGGGGCAAAGACGCGGAAGCTATGATCCTCCAGCAGCTCCTCCTCAAAGTCGGGGGCAAAGGAGTAGACCTTCAGCACATACTCCGTCTGTGTATCGGGCAGCTTAAAGTCCAGCTGCACCTGTCCCTCCCTGTCGCTCCTGAGGAGCGCGCTGAAGTATGCGGTCTCGGCAAAGTTTTGCCTCAGCCTCGGCTGCCCGTCTGATCCGGCACCCTCAGCCACAACCATTACCTCATCATTGACGACGTTGCTCTGCTTCATCATCGCCCTTGGGGATGCCACTGCACTCTCCATCAGGACAGCGCCATACAGATTGCCACCCAGAGCTTGGTATAGTACCGGTGAGTCGCCGATCTTGCTCCAGTGCTGCTCGTTGCCCGAGGCCTCGGTGAGGGCCTTGTCAAAGACCGCCACAAGTACCGGCACCTCAGAGAGTGGCTTGCCTGCGCGACTCACGATGGTGAATCGTCGAGAGAAATCCGCTCCCGGCACGAAGCGACCCTCTCCCTCCTTCATCTCCAGTCCATCGGTGTGGGTCTTCTCCTTATCGCCCGACTCCTCACCATACTCTGTCAGGTCAATGCGTCTGGAGGTCTCCTCTCCTCTGTAGTAGGCGGAGAGTACCACGGATAGCGTCCCCTCCATCGGGCGTAGGCGATAGAGCTTACCCGGCTCCACCGAGAGGAACTGGTGCACACTTCCCTTTCTCTCTCGGACCATCAGCAGAGAGAGCGTCCCGCCATGGCTTGAGCCGTAGAGGATCTCTCCCTCCTTCGTCATAGTGGTAAAGAGGGGTACCTCGCCCTGGAGCCGGTCATCGGTCGGGCTGTAGAGGTAGAGTGGGTCGCTCTCGTCCCTCACCACCTGACCCCAGTAGTCGGTCGTCTCTATCCTCAGTCGGTAGCTCCCGCTGGGCAGACTTGCCAGGCTCAGCTTCCGCTTCCCCTTCATCGGTAGCTTGATCGGCTCTCCGACCTGCTTTCCCTTCGCATCGATCCAGGTGGCTGTGAGCTGGTACCTCGACAGATCCCCCAGTCTCATCCGCTGGTAGGGCTGGCTCTCAGTGCTCAGCGTCAGGTCGAGGCGATTGAGTATATGCTTACCGCCCAGCAGTAGGTTGGCCGACAGGGGGAGGTTGGTCGTATCCTTCTCCATCGCCAGAGACTCATCCGCTACATCTCCTATCGCATCAGCGGCAGAGAGAGTGAGCGGGTGATTCCAGTAGTAGCCGGCCGTCGCAGACTTCGTCAGCGGCTCCGTCTCCAGCACAAAGTGTCCATCCGAGCCGCTCCGACCCGTCATCCGCTTCCCGTCCACATCGTACTGGAGTGTTAGTCGTGCCGCCACGGGGTGACCATTCAGATCCTCTGTCCTACCATAGATCCGCATCGGTCGACCGGAGACATAGCCGGTCGGTATGCTGTCGATGGTAAGCGACAGGTGCATCAGCTTATAGTCCTCTACTCGTAGAGACTCATCGCCATAGGGCGTGTCGAGGGTAAAGTCCGATAGATGCTCGTCCTTGGGGAGGGTAAAAGTGGTCTCCGCCACCCCATGATCGTCGGTGGTGATCGTCTGCGTCTCGATCACCTCCTCCACGCCATCCCTCAGGGCGGTCAGCTTCACCTTCTGAAGCGTATTTGGCTCAGCCTTCACCACCTCCCCCTTTCGGGTCACGGTGACGATGCCGACCTTCACCGTCTGACCCCTCCTATAGATCGGTCTATCGGTGTAGAAGTGTGTCTCTGTCTGTCTCTTCGGCTCAGCCGGCCCGGCAGGCCACTTTTGCGCCCCATAAATGGTGAAGAACCGCTCCTCAAGCATACGGGGATCCTTGACGCTGATGAAGAGGTACCCCCCTCTCGGCGGGGTCTGGCGAACCACCACCTCGCCCCCTTCACCGGTGTAGAGGGTGGCGATGGGGCGTCTCCGCTCATCACCGCGGAAGACCTTCACCTCCACGCCGGAGACCGGACTGCCGTCCTGTCGGTCAAGGGCGTAGGTGATCTGATCATACTGATGCACCGTGATCTTGTCCAGCAGAGCATTGCCCTGGCGGACCACCCCCTCGTGCTCGTTGTAGAGTGCCAGTTTATAGTACCCCACTCTCGGCAGGCGGAGGGATACCTTGTCGCTGATCCAGCGCGCCTTGCCTTCCTCAACTGTGTAGGAGGCCAACTTCGTCGCACGACCCTTGCGGATCTGCTGCTCCACCCTACGGTCACCGCTGATGAGGTAGAGGTCGAGCGCCTGTCGCGTCGGACCCTCAATCTCGACGGTCGCCTCCCCCGTGTGGAGGTCAATGTAGGTTACATCGCCGATGGAGGGGCTATGCCCAAAGAGCTGCTTGCCCATCTCCCTCAGCCGCTTCTCGTAGGGGTTCCCGGTTATTGACGGCTCTATCCTGAGGTACTCGGCGTAGAGCTTACCCTCCTCACGGATCCACTCCTCAGTCTTGTGCGCCGACTTGAGGGGGTCGAGCAGGCGTGAGCTCCGCTCCCGGAGGTCCAGCATCCGGACCACCGGCTGCTCGGGGCGACCGGCAAAGCGCTCTATATAGGTCGGGTAGATATTCTCCTCCGACCGTCTTGCTTCCCACTCCAGCATGGAGAGGGCTTGGTCGCTGTAGCCTGCCTCCAGAGCTTGCCCCAGCTCCCGCTGATGAAGCTCGCGGAGAGCATCAAAGCCCTTGTCCGCCAGCTGCTCCATCAGCTGAGCCAGCAGGGAGTAACCGTTTCCCTCAGAGGGCACCCCCAGCCTCCAGCGGCGGACCTGCCACTGATAGCGAAGTCCGCTCAGGTCGGTGGTGGCGCGCCACAGCTCCCGTCGCTCCAGCTCTCGGGAGATCATCCGGACCAGCTCCTCCTCGGTCCGCTCCTTGCTCCAGAGGAGTGTGTCGGGCGACTCGTCGGAGGTGTCGTACTCCTCGATGGTGCGACCGGCATTGGCTGCCAGCCGACTTAGGTGATCGAGGAGAGAGAGCATCTCCTCCTCGGGGATCTTCTGTTCCTCTGCCATGGCTACTTTATCTATGGATCGGTGACCGGCGATACCGGTCCCGGTCAGCAGACCTGCGCCGACAAGTGCCGGCAGTAGCAGTGCTGCGAGTCGGGTCCCGAGGGCCGTATGAGTGTTATGCTTCATGGTATTTTATTTATGATTTTTTCTTGATCTGATATACTTCCTCCCTCGCCTGCGCCACCATAGAGGGTGTCGCTCCCGCCTCTACCGCACGGGCGAAGTCTCTCTCTGCCTCCTCTTCCTCCCCATAGAGCAGCCAGATCTCTCCCCTCAGGAGATACTCCTCCGCATCGACCCGCTCGCCGCTGCGGCGGATGATCTCACGCACATCGGCAAGGGCGTCCGTCTTACGCCCCTGACGCATCAGGAGCCGAGCCCTCGCCCGGTAGGCCGGTGCCATCGCCGGCTGCTGCTCGATGAGGTAGCTCAGCAGCTTCTCTGCCTCAAGAGGGCGTCCCTCCCGCTCATACACCTCGGCGAGCTTGACTCGAGGGAGGTAGGCGTCTGGATTGTGCGCAAGGATCCGCCTCAGGTCCTCTTCGGCGGCACTCCAGAGTCTCAGTTTCTCGTAGGTGAGTACCCGCTTATACCGGTAGATCTCGCTCGAGGGGGTCAGGGAGACCAGCTCATCATAGTCAGTGAGGGCGCTCTGCAGTTGCCCCAGGTCGCTGAGCAGGTCTGCCCGTCGCTCTCTCAGCTCCGGCACAGCCGGCTGACGGCTCAGCGCCTCGGAGAGGAGCTCCACCGCCTCGAGAGAGTCGCCTCGCGCCACCACCAGCTCCGCCAGATTGCCGAGGAGGAGGAAGTTTCCCTCCGCCTCCGGACTCAGCTCCAGAGCCTGCCTAAGCATAAGCTCAGCGCTGTCTGGTTTGCCTGCCTCGTAGTAGTCAAAGTAGCGCTCCACGCAGCCGGCATATGCCACCTCTGGCTCCCTGTCCGACTGAGCGGAAGCAAGAAGCAGGGGCATCAGGGCTACGATGATCGCTGCTAAGGGTCTGACGAGGACATTCATTGGTGTACTTCTTCCATGCTTTAGATTATGAAAGGTACCCATTTTCCCCCACCTGACCAATCCCGATTGTTAAAGAATGTGGAGACCTCAGCTCCGTAGATTATTGGGGAAAAAAGGAAGAGACGACTCGTCCTGCCTCCGAAGTGCAGGGGGAGACTCCGCAGTCTCACCATACTTGGCCGAACCTGGATGACAATGGCGGATATCCGAAGGACGCGAACAGAACTGTATACGAGTCGTCTCAGTAAAGATTCTTGCGACAAAGATACGACAATCCCAAGACCCCGCTGTCTCTTATCTGCACCATCCCAGAGCTTACGAATTTGAGAAGTTCGGCTAAGAAGCAATGATCCCCCTAAGGCTTCACCCCCTGCAGTATTGACACAGGGTGGGAGTACCTCCTAAGAGAGTATCAGGTATCTCTTGTGCTGTCCGACTCGTCCGATATGATGGCGCAGTTAGCGGTGTGGCACCCCGGCAGGGGCGCTCGCTCCATAGGCATCGGTTATCCGCAATGCGGTGACCGATGTGCCGAGACCCGCCCCTACCTCCCGACCCCTTGTGGGTCGCCGAGCAGAAATCCCCCTTTCCAGCGCCCCCCGCAAGGGTGTCGTGCTTCTCTGTCAGTCAGTGTGACACTCTTGTCTTGACACGATCAGGCTTGGTAGCTCACCGTTGTAAAATCGATGTCTGAAGGGGAGTATCGGGTCATAGCTCTGATAGAAGATATCTACCCGATCGGGCAACTGCTTCCGGACCTCCTTTGATAGCCTCCAGCCCATCGTCCAGAGCTCCTCAGGTGTGTGGGTGCCGTCCGCTCTGTCGCATAGGTCGGTCCACTCCTCGAGCCCCGGCACATGGAGCTCGTGGTCCTCATAGCCCACACCTTCTCCGTAGATTATCTCGGAATTACCTGTCCCACACTTCTCTGTGTCCCAGAAGATACAGTCCTGACAGTCCTGGTAGATGACGTAGGTCTCGTCCACAAAGGTCATCCCCTCATCGGTCGTGGGACCCTCTCCGGTGATGTAGTGTTCGATGACGAAGGACTTGACATCGTTGTAGGGCATCCATAGGCGATGACGCTCCTCGCCCGTGGGGTAGGGTTCAGCTATCCCGTAGAGGAAAAACCCAAGCTGACTAAGGAGGGTCAGATAGAGTCCCTTGACGAAGACTCTTGTATCTACATAGGCAAGCAGCTGTAGGCTGTTGGTCTCAACCTCCTCTACACTAAGTAGTCCTACGGGACTCTCCGGTCCCAGGATCTCTCTGTGGAGGAGTAGCTTGTGATGACCCACGCACAGGGGCTTGTGGGGATCCCTCCCCTCTGCGATACCCTTAAGCCAGTCTCTCACGGACTTGAGCTCGCTGTGAGGGATGGCTATCTCCACCTCCCACTCGTGACTCCCGATCCGTATGATCACCTGCCCCTCCCCTTGCTCGCCGGTGATGCCAAGGTGCTCTACCGGTGGCGTAGGGGTGCGCTGTGCGGCTTGGTCGGCGGAGGATAGGTAGTCGATCACCCTCATCCCCTCATCGTCAATCACGATAGGGTCGTAGGGTAAGGTCCCGCTCCAGTCCTCGTAGGGGGCGCAATAGATCAGGGTATAGCTTGCCGGTAGCTGTCGTCTAAGCTCTCTCGCAAAGCCGAGCCCCTCAAGGTGCCACTGCCTCCAGTCAAAGGGCCGATAGGCTGCCGAGGGTCCGAAGCAACCCTTCTCATAGCGCTTGTGCCACGCCTCAATCCCGGGGAGGACCGTCTTAAAGGGCGGACCGATAGAGAGGTATTCTCTGCTGATCTCGTCATACTCGCAGGAGGCGCAGGTCCCCATGCTGTCTTGGTAGACCACATCGGCGTCCGGACTTATATAGAGTGCATACTTCTTCTCCATCATCGTACTCTTATTCGGTAGGAGTGATGCGTCGAGACTCGCTGAGGTACATTATGTGGTGACTCTTGCACCAGGGGAACCACTGTATCTCTAGCTCATCCCCGTAGGGGTAGTGCAGGGCAACGCTCTCGGGAAGCACTCTCGCCACCTCTCGAGCAAGGGCAAGGCCGCGCTTATTCCACCCGTCTCGGTCAAAGTCCTCCTCCTCACAGCAGCTGCGGTACTCTGCGTGCCACTGTCTCAGCCCCTCGATAGCCTCAAGGCTGATGGTGGTCTGATGAAGCATCTCATCCTCTATCGTGAGGTGGTCCGCATCCCCTATGCCGTAGCCGCTGTTGTCAAAGAATAGGTTCTCCTCATCCTCGTCCGGCTCTATCCGCACATAGTATCGACCGATGTGGATCCGCCGCTGGGGATCATAGTCCCAGTCGTACAGGCGACCACCATAGGCACGTATCATCTCGGTCACCTCCTTATCATCCTTGTATGCCTCGTAGCTCTCGCCCCAGTGTCCCCAGATGAGGTCAAGAATGGTGCATCGTGTGGAGTCCTCCGACTGATAGGCTACGTCTTCAGACCGGTAGCTATTGTAATTGGGGTCTGACCCCAGCTCCAGCAGGTGCTTTATCGTAGCCGGGCTGTGCTCGTAGTAGGCACAGGTGATGGGCTGCATCCCCTCGACCCCAAAGAGGTCTACATCTGCTCCATGGCTGACAAGCAGGTCCACGATCGCAAGAGATCTCTCCTCGTCGCTGTAGCTCTTGTCCCGACCTATCGCATAGTAGTAGAAGTACTCCACCGTCTTCTGTAGGGCAGACTCGCCCTTCTTGTCCAGCGCATTGACATTTGCGCCCCTGCTGATGGCAAGTTTTACCCCCTGGATATCAAGGGCGCTACAGGCCCGGAAGAGATCCTCATCGATATCCGAATGCTTATGGAGTAGCTCAAGATTCATAAGGCTGAGTTGCTTAAGCGAGAGCTCTGTGAAGAGGTCTCGGATCTCCTCCCAGCGGTAGGACCTTGGCTCCCGGTTGTAGGGGTAGGCCATGACGTCGCTGATTTCATCGAAGCAGCCTTTCGCTTCATCCCGATCGAGGACGACATCAAAGGCTATCGATGGGCTCTTTTTGATGCCAAAGCTGTCCAAGCCTTTATTGATGAGACTGTACCCCTCGCAGACCTTCACTGAGCCGGAGTTGGCGATGGTCTCCAAGAGGTCCCAGAAGTGGGAGGCAAGCACCTCGGGCGTCACCCCGTCCGGAAGGTCCATATAGGCAAGCTCCCTGAAGGAGGTCTCGTTGTCTCGGTATTGTAGACTCCAGTAGTTAGATAGTTCGCTTGTATATCCACTTGACACAAGCATGGCTCTAGTCCACACCTGAGTGGCGTAGGCTAACTTTAGTGTCCGGATGGTGACGAGGGCGGTATCTGCGCTCTCGTCGCCGATCACATCGGTATGGACCGAGGCGTGATGCTTCGGTGCTGAGAGATAGATAGGCGAGAGCCCACAGCAAAAGGTCTCCTGCGCCTCGCACGCCCTCTTGTAGTCCTCAAAGGAGTAGAGATCCTGAAAGTTTGGGTACTTCTTTATCCTCTTGCTCATAGCGTGTGCATTTCATTGTATCCGGGAGGGCCCCCCGGGCGAGACCCTGTTACTATCCCATCCGACTATATAAGAAGAAAAGAGAGACTGTCACGTCTTTACCCGCATTAGGACATACCATAGTCACCGGTGGTATGGAGTTGAGCGCATAACAATGGGTGACAGCAGGAGCGGGAACTCTCCGTAGACAATCTCTCTGAGACAAAGGTAGCAAATAATTAGACAATAGCCCCCTCTCTATTCACAATCAGCAGGGGTAACGCATTAGAGACTCGTCCATCATCAGCGCAACTGCATCCGCAAGGATGCCCGCTCCCTAGGCATCGGTCGAGCCACGAAGTGGCGAAG
>ERZ1673752.2095-NODE-2095-length-23875-cov-12.054198_pt1 | contig 23875 bp, 22 predicted proteins | sample MGYA00580195_ERZ1673752 | MGnify/ENA primary metagenome ERZ1673752 (study PRJEB41218, sample SAMN15661744) | gut metagenome | host: Homo sapiens | place: Canada: London | collected 2015-08-20/2019-03-30 | study: EMG produced TPA metagenomics assembly of...
CCCGTAACTACCTCATCACCGAGCGTCCCGACGCGATCCTGAACATCGTCGACGGCACGAACCTCGAGCGTAACCTCTACCTCACCACCCAGCTGACGGAGCTCGGCATCCCGGTCGTCATCGCCATCAACATGATGGATATCGTCAAGAAGAACGGCGACCAGATCAACATCAAGGAGCTGTCCCGTCAGCTCGGCTGCCCGGTCATGGAGATCTCCGCTCTGAAGGGCACCGGCATCATGGAAGCCGCGGAAGCAGCCGTCACGGCTGCCGCAGGCCCGCACACTGAGCCGCAGCACACCTTCTCTGGCCCGGTCGAGCACGCGATCGCTCACATCGAAGAGGCTGTCCTGCATGACAAGCCCATCGAGCAGCAGCGCTGGTTCGCAATCAAGATCTTCGAGCGCGACGACAAGGTCCTCGAGCAGCTGAAGATCCCCGCAGACGTCATGCAGCACATCGAAGCGGACATCAAGGACGCCGAGAAAGAGCTGGACGACGATGCAGAGTCCATCATCACCAACGAGCGTTATGTGTACATCGCGCAGGTCATCAAGAGCTGCTACAAGAAGAAGAGCGCCGGTAAGCTCTCCACCTCCGACAAGATCGATAAGATCGTGACGAACCGCTGGCTGGGCCTGCCCATCTTCGCGGCTGTCATGTTCATCGTTTACTGGGTCGCCATGGTCGGCGTCGGCGCACCGGCAACGGACTGGGCGAACGACGGCCTGTTCGGCGACGGCTGGCACCTGTTCGGCATCGGCTCCTCCGCTTACTCCGATGCAGCTGACGAATACGCTGCCGCAAGCGACGCGATCAGCGGCTACTATGAGCTCGACACCGAAGCCGAAGACTTCGATGCAGACGCGGCTCTGGCTGAGATGAAGGCCGTGACCGCCGATTCCGAGAGCACGACCATTGAGGTCGAGGACGAAGAGACCCTCGCCATCAATGACATGACTGTCTACTACGATTCCATCCCCGACGACGCAGACGAAGAGACCACGATCGGCATGAGCTATGTCGACGCTGTCAGCTACTTCGAAGAGAACGGCTTTGACGAGCCGGATCCCGCCGACTACGGCGTCTGGGTCCCCGGCGTTCCTGTTCTGATCGGCAATCTGCTTGACGCGTGCAGCGTTCCCGAAGACGGCTGGCTGCACGGCCTGATCCTCGACGGCATCGTCGCCGGTGTCGGCGCGGTCCTCGGCTTCGTGCCGCAGATGCTCGTTCTGTTCCTTATGCTGGCCTTCCTCGAAGCGTGCGGCTACATGGCCCGTATCGCCTTCGTTCTTGACCGTATCTTCCGTAAATTCGGCCTGTCCGGCAAGTCCTTCATCCCGATGCTCATCGGCACTGGCTGCGGCATCCCGGGCGTTATGGCTTCGCGTACCATTGAAAACGAACGTGACCGCCGTATGACGATCATGACCACCACCTTCATCCCCTGCGGCGCAAAGATCCCGTTCATCGCCATGATCGCCGGCGCTCTCTTTGGCGGCAGCGCATGGGTCTCCACCTCCGCATACTTCATCGGCATGGCCGCCATCATCATTTCCGGCATCATGCTGAAGAAGACCAAGATGTTCTCCGGCGAGCCTGCTCCGTTCGTCATGGAGCTGCCGGCTTACCACTGGCCGACCCTCGGCAACGTCCTGCGCAGCATGTGGGAGCGCGGCTGGTCCTTCATCAAGAAGGCCGGCACGATCATCCTGCTGTCCACCATCTTTGTCTGGTTCACCACCTACTTCGGCTGGGCCGAAGACGGCTTCCGGATGCTCTCTGAAGAAGAGATCAACTACTCCATCCTCGCCAAGATCGGCGGCGCGATCGCCTGGATCTTCGCTCCGCTCGGCTGGGGCAACTGGCAGGCAGTCGTTGCTTCCATCACCGGCCTTGTCGCCAAGGAGAACATCGTCGGCACGCTCGGCATCCTCTATGGCGGCGGCGACGGCACGGTCTATCAGAACCTTGCTGGCGCGTTCAACGGCATCACCGGCTACTCCTTCCTGGTCTTCAACCTCCTGTGCGCTCCGTGCTTCGCAGCCATCGGCGCTATCAAGCGTGAGATGAACAGCCAGAAGTGGACCTGGTTCGCCATCGGCTATCAGTGCGGCTTCGCGTATGCGATCGCTCTCATGGTCAACCAGTTCGGCGCTCTGTTCACCGGCAACGGCAACGTCCTCGGCGTGATCGTCGGCGTCATCCTGCTCGCAGGTATCGTCTACATGCTCGCCAAGCCGTATAAGGAAGCGACCAAGCTGACCACAAAGATCAAGTAATTCCCCTGTACAGACAACAGAAAAGGAGTTGAGTTTCATGTTTGCCTGGCTTGCACAGAACATTGGAACGATCGTCATTTCCGCGATCCTGCTGGCGATCGTCGTGGCAATTGTGAGATACCTGATTCGCCAGAAGAAACAGGGAAAAAACTCCTGCGGTGCGAACTGCGCACACTGCGCAAACGCATGCAGCTGCCACCATCATGAATAAGGAGGTCTCATCATGTATAAGACAACGCTGAAGATCGACGGCATGATGTGCGGCATGTGCGAATCGCACATCAACGACACCATTCGTAAGGCTGCTGCCGTCAAAAAGGTCTCGTCGTCGCACGTGAAGGGCGAAGCCGTGGTCATCACGGAAGAGCCCCTCGACGTGGACGCCGTCAAGGCGGCGATCCATGCCACCGGCTACGAGGTCACAGACGCGGCCAGCGAGCCGTATGAAAAAAAGCGCTTCTCCCTTTTCAAGTAAGTTTTCCTCTTACAGCGAACCGCCCTGCTCCCATGCCGGCAGGGCGGTTTGCCTGTCCAAAAATCTGCGGATTTTTGGACAAAGGGGCTTGCGAGACCCTGACAAACAAAAGCCGCCCCATGGACGTAAGTCCATGGGGCGGCTGTACGGTTCTCAGAACGTTGCGACGTTTTGGGCCGCCGGTGCGGCGGGCTGGATGTTTGTGGCTGTCAGGATCGGGCCGACGCCCTTGTAGAGGGAATGGTACTTGACCTCGACGGTCGCCGTGACCATGACCCAGCTGCGCGCGGCAAGACCGGCTGCACCGGCGAACCGGCAGGGAAGACCCATGAACGTGATATCTGCCTCGCAGCAGGTCATCACGAACCGGCCGGGGGCAAACATGCCCTCCTTCTCGCGGCGCAGGCGCGCCACCTGACCCTTGAATTTCACGGTCTTGCCCGCGTACTTCTTCGGCTCCTCCGTGATATCGCGGTAGAAGAGGGCATAGTCCTCGTCTGCGATCTCAATGACAGGCGCATTGATGTCAAACGGGAGCGGATCCTGAATGTCGTCAAAGTGCGTCGAGTCGTCGGTATATTCATACAGAATATCGATTTTCCGGTTGACGGCGCGCGCGATCTTGTGGTACGGCATGACGTCGGTGCCCGGCGCCATGCGGTTGAGAACCAGCATCTCCGCTCCGGCCAGCTTGTCGACGACGAGCTGGCGCATGTTGGCGTTGTAGCTGAGGAACGTCGTCGCGTCGGCAAACATGATCTCCTGTGCGATCTTCCAGTGCTCCGGCGTCTTGAGATAGAAGTCCGAAGCCAGATGCATGCCGTTCAGCTCGACGACCACGCGCTCGGCGCGGTATTTTTCCTGCAGGCCGGTCAGCATCTCGGGGCTCAGGTCCTCGTATTCCAGCTCCTGCACATAGACCTCCTTGTGCGGGTAGGTGGAAATGTCATATTCCTCCACACCCTCTTCAAAGCACAGCAGGAGCGTGCGCTCGCCGGTGTTGAACCGCGGGTCCTCCAGCGTTTCCTGAATGAACTTCGTCTTGCCGGACTCCAGAAAGCCCGTGAAGACGTACATGGGGATATCGGGCATAGCCATGTCGGTGACTCCTTACTGCTTTTCTACGCCGAAGAGCTTTGCAACGGCTTCTTCGTTCAGCTTCGAGCCGATCACGCAGATGCGGCCCGTGACCATCGCGCCGCCGTCGCGGATATCCGGCTCGCCGGGGACATAGTCGAAGTGGATCCACTTCTCGCCCTCGGCATTGGCGACATAGCCCTTGGCACGCAGGATGATGCCGTAGGTCTCAGCGTCCTCAAGCGCCTTCAGGATGCGTTCGATCTCGGCCTTGGTGAACTTCTTGTGGGTCTCTTCGCCCCAGCTGATGAAGACCTCGTCGGCGTCATGGCCGTGGTGGTGATGATGGTGATGGTGGTGCTCGTGCTCGTCTTCGTCGTCATCGTCGTGGTGATGGTGGCAGGAGCACTCCGGATCGTCGCACTCGTCATCGTCATCATGGTCATGGTGATGATGGTGGTGTTCATGCTCGGCTTCATCGTTATCATCATGGTGGTGATGGTGCTCGTGCTCATCCTCATCGTTGTCATCATGGTGATGGTGGTGATGCTCGTCCTCGTCATCATCATCGTGGTGATGGTGATGGCAGCTGCAGTCCGGGTCGTCGCATTCATCGTCGTCATCGTCATGGTCATGATGGTGATGCGCTTCCTCCTCCAGCTTGGCCAGCTCGATGGCGATGGTGCTGCGGCGATCCATGGCCTCCATCAGCTGCTCGCCCGTCAGCTCCGGCCACGGGGTCGTGACGATAATGGCATCCTTGTTGTGTTCGCGGATCATGCTGACGCACTGGTCGAGCTTCTCCTCCGTCATGCCGTCGGTGCGGCTGAGGATGATGGTGTTGGCTGTCTCGATCTGGTTGTTGTAGAACTCGCCAAAGTTCTTCATATACATCTTGCACTTCGTCGCGTCTGCCACAGTCACAAAGTTGCCGAGCTGCACGTCGTCGGACGTGACCTTGCGCACCGCGCCGATGACATCGGACAGCTTGCCGACGCCGGACGGCTCGATCAGGATGCGGTCCGGCGCATAGTCCGCGATGACCTTCCTGAGCGCGCGGCCGAAATCGCCGACCAGCGAGCAGCAGATGCAGCCGGAGTTCATCTCGGTGATCTGGATGCCGGCCTCCTGCAGGAAGCCACCGTCAATGCCGATCTCACCAAATTCGTTCTCGATGAGCACCAGCTTCTGACCGTGGTAGGCTTCCTTGATCATCTTTTTGATGAGCGTCGTCTTGCCTGCACCGAGAAAACCGGAATAAATATCAATTTTTGTCATACAAAAACACCTTCCAGTAACAATTTTCGTTCCAATAGTATAGCACTTTCCTACAGGAACATCAAGGTTTCTTCATCAAATATTCACAGTTTCGGCCAAAAGGAATTGACAAACCCGGAACGATATGATAATATAATTCTCGGCTTTGGAGGCCGGCATTCGGAGAGATGTCCGAGCGGTTTAAGGAGCTGGTCTTGAAAACCAGTGACACAGCAATGTGCCGTGGGTTCGAATCCCACTCTCTCCGCCATTTCTTTCCTATATATCGGCTGAACCGACCTGCGGAAGTACCCAAGTGGCCGAAGGGGCTCCCCTGCTAAGGGAGTAGGCGTCTAAAAAGCGCGCGAGAGTTCAAATCTCTCCTTCCGCGCCAGAAACACAGGAGATAACTCCTGTGTTTCTTTTTCTATATTTTCGGGTAAAAAGCAGGTGTTGGTCGGATGAAAATGGTCAGAATAGAATCAGGCGGATACAGACAGACTGAACATATTCCAGGAATGACCAGCCCGAAAATACATGGGTATGAACACAGAAACCGACACAGGCGGCTGAAAAAAACCCTCTTGACATACGTAATATTACGTATTACAATGAGAGCAGGGGGAGGGGAACGCATGAAGTACAGTGAGCTATACCAGATCCTGCGAAAAGCAAAATGTCAGATCGAGCGGGAGGGCGCGGGCCACACGATATGGTTCAGCCCGCTTTCCGGAAAGAAATTCACGGTTCCCCGGCACAAGAATGAAGACGTTCCGAAGGGCACGCTGGACTCGATCCTGAAAGCGGCAGGACTCAAGGAGGGATGATCATGGCGAAATACGTATATCCGGCAATTTTTACGGAAGATGAGGACGGCTACAGCGTCCGCTTCCCGGACGTGGACGGCTGCTTTACCAGCGGCAGGAGCCTGCAGGAAGCGCTGGAAATGGCGGAGGATGCACTGTGTCTGATGCTGTATGATATGGAGGAAAGCGGAGAAGCGATCCCGGCGGCGTCCGGCGTGAATAACGTGCAGACAGAGCCGGGCGAGTTTGTTTCGCTGATCGGCTGCGACACGCTGGCCTATCGGAAGCGTTATGGCTCGAAGGCTGTCAAGAAAACGCTGTCTATTCCGTCGTGGCTGAACGAAGCGGCGGAAAAGGCAGGCGTGAACTTTTCCAATGTTCTGCAGGATGCGCTGAAGCAGCAGCTTCATCTGGGATAACAAGACAAAGAAAGCCGCCGGAACGGATCTCCGTTCCGACGGCTGTTTCTTTTTGCGTATCCGTTACTTCTTATCCGGGATCAGGAACATGAACACGAGCGAGCTGAGGAGCAGCAGGTACGGGTAGAACAGGCAGGGGATGATCTGGAAGGCGGTCAGCGTCTCGCCGAGCTCCGCGCAGGCGGAGATGGCCAGCAGCATCTGCGCGCCGTAGGGGATGATGCCCTGGAAGATGCAGGAGAACGTGTCGAGCAGCGACGCGCTCTTTCTGGCGCTGATGCCGTATTCCTCACTCATCTGGCGGGCGATGGGACCGGCCATGACGATGGCGACGGTGTTGTTGGCCGTGGCAATATCCATTGCGCCGACGAGCAGGCCGATGCCCAGCTGGCCGCCCTTCTGCCCGTGGAAGATGCGCCCGATAAAGCCCAGCAGCGCCTCAAAGCCGCCGTATTCGCGGATCAGGCCGCACATGGCAGATACAAGGACCGTGACCATGATCGTCTCAAACATGCCGGATGCGCCGCTGCCCATATTGCCGAGCAGCTCGGTCGGATGCGTCGCGCCGGTGGCGAGCATGATGATTGTGCCGGAGGCGATGCCGGTCAGAAGCACGACGAACACGTTGATGCCCGCCACGCCGCCGATGAGCACCAGAACGTACGGGATCGTCTGCAGCAGGTTATACTCCGGGATCTGCACCGCACCGATATCGCTGTGCAGGGAGAAGACGATGATCAGCACCAGCGTGGCCAGCGCGGCCGGAAGGGCGATGCGGAAATTTGTGCGGAACTTATCCTTCATCTCGCAGCCCTGCGTGTTGCAGGCGGCGATGGTCGTGTCGGAAATGAACGAAAGATTGTCGCCGAACATCGCGCCGCCCATGACGGAGCCGATGCACAGCGGCAGGCTGAAGCCCGACGCCTTTGCCACGGCGACCGCGATCGGGACGATCAGCGTGATGGTGCCGCAGGAGGTCCCCATGGCCGTCGAGACGAAGCAGGCGACCACGAACAAAACCGCCACGGCAAACCGCGCCGGGATATGCGAGAGCATGAAATAAGCGACGCTCTCTGCGCTGCTGCGGCCGACGACGCCGACAAATACGCCCGCGGCCAGGAAGATCAGGATCATCGTCATGATGTTCTTATCGCCGACGCCCTTGGCCATGACCTCCAGCTTGTCGTCGAACGAAAGGCTCCGGTTCTGCAGGCAGGCGACCAGGATCGCCGCCAGGAATGCCACGACGATGGGGATGTTGTAAAAGCCCATCTCGATATGCAGGCCGTATTCAAAAACAAGACCAAGCCCCAGATACAGGACCAGAAAGACGCCGATCGGCAGCAGCGCGATCGCGCGTGCGGGTTTCTTTTCCATATGCTTTTTCTCTCTTTTCAAAAAATTGACCCTGACTGCAAAGGGGCAGCCGGGGTCTTCGTGTATGAACTGTAGTATTGTATCGACTTTTCATTCTTCCGTCAAGTAAAGCGGTGAATCTTTGGTGATTCTGCATAAAAATACAGTGGGGATGGATGGGGGAGACTCTCACGCGGAAAGTTAACAGCTTTTTTACAGTTTCGCCCTGTTCAGGCAGACAGTTTTATGATAAAATAAGAATAATTCTCGAAAAGGAGTGAGCCTTTGTACCAAAAACAGGTCCTGTTTGAAAAACTGCGGGAGGCTGCGGCCTCCGTCCTGCCGATCAGCCTGATCGTATTGCTTATCTGCTTTGTCCTTGTGCCGGTCGACACGGGGCTGATGCTCTCGTTCCTGCTGGCAACGGCCATGCTGATCGTCGGCATGGGGCTTTTTACGCTGGGTGCGGAGATGTCCATGAGCAAGATCGGCAACTATATCGGCTCCAAGCTGACAAAATCACGCAAGCTTGGGCTGATCCTCGTGGTGAGCTTTCTGCTCGGCGTCGCCATCACCGTGGCGGAGCCGGATCTGCAGGTGCTGGCCGCGAATGTCCCGGATATCGACAAGACGGTCCTCATCCTGACGGTCTCCGTCGGCGTCGGCATTTTCCTGATGCTGTGCATGGTGCGTATCCTGTTCGGCATCTCGCTGCGGCTGCTGCTGATCGTGTTTTACGTGCTGGTGTTTGTGGCGGCATTTCTGTCCGATCAGGGGATCCTCGCCGTGGCGTTTGATTCCGGCGGCGTGACGACGGGGCCGATGACGGTGCCGTTTATCATGGCGCTCGGCGTCGGCGTTGCGTCCATCCGTTCCGACGAAAATGCAAAGGCGGACTCGTTCGGCCTTGTCGGCCTGTGCTCCATCGGGCCGATCGCATCCGTTCTGCTGCTGGGCGCGATCTACCGGACGCAGCCCGCGCAGGCCGGGACGCAGACGGTCACCGCGATCACCGATACGGTCCTGCTCGGCCGCGACTATCTGCACGCCATTCCGGAATATCTGAAGGAGGTCACCGTTGCGCTGCTGCCGATCGTCGTGTTCTTCCTGATCTTCCAGTTCATCTCGCTGCGGCTGCGGAAGCTGCCGTTTTTGCGGGTCATGGTCGGCATTCTGTATACATACCTTGGCCTTGTCCTGTTCCTCACGGGCGTGAACGTCGGCTTCTCGCCGCTGGGCTATGTGCTGGGCGCGGCGCTGACGGAGGGCTGGCGCATCTGGCTGCTGATCCCGCTGGCGATGCTCATGGGCTGGTTCATCATCAATGCGGAGCCTGCCGTCCATATCCTCAATAAGCAGGTCGAGGATCTGAGCGCGGGCGCCATTTCGGCCAAGGCGATGGGCATGAGCCTTTCCATCGCGGTCTCGGCCGCGGGCGGGCTTGCCATGCTGCGCGTCATCACCGGCATCCCGATCCTGTATTTCCTCGTTCCGGGCTATTTTATCGCGCTGGCGCTGTCGTTCTTCGTGCCGCGCACGTTTACGGCCATCGCGTTCGACTCCGGCGGCGTCGCCTCCGGCCCGCTGACGGCGACGTTCATGCTGCCGTTCGCCATGGGCGCGTGTCAGGCGCTGGGCGGGAACGTCATGACGGACGCCTTCGGTCTTGTCGCGCTGGTCGCCATGATGCCGCTCATCACGGTGCAGGTCATGGGCGCGATCTACGTCGTCAAATCCCGCCGGGCCGCAGCCGAGCCTGCGCTTCCGGCGTTCGGCGACAACGAAATCATCGAACTGTGGGAGGCGTGCTGATATGGAGCTGTATTATACCATTGCCGTGACCGACGCGGACCGCGGCGAAGCCATGGGCGCCCTGTACCGCGATGCCGGGCTGCCGATGATTCTCAGCATGCCGGGCCGCGGAACGGCAAAGAGCGAGCATCTGGCCGTCTACGGTCTGGATGCCGCGCCGAAGACCATCATCAGCGCTGTGACCGGCGCGCAGGAGGCCGCGCAGCTGATGAAGGCTGCCAAGCGCCGCCTTTTTATCGACATTCCCGGCAACGGCATCATGCTGAACGTTCCGCTCAAGAGCGTTGCGGGCGGCAGGACCCTTGCCTATCTTACCAACAATCCCAAAACAGGAGGAGCGCCGAGTATGGAGTTTCAGCACGAGCTTATCGTTGTGATCTTGAATGAGGGCTGCGCCGATTACGTCATGGATGCGGCGCGCGAAGCGGGCGCAGGCGGCGGCACGGTGCTGCATGCCAAGGGTACCGGCTCGACGCGCGGCGAAAAATTCTTCGGCGTGAGCCTTGCCGACGAAAAGGACATGGTCTATATCATCGCCCACGCGGATGAAAAGGCCGCGATCATGCGCGCGATCAGCGAAAAGGCAGGCCCCGGCACCAAGGCCGGTGCGATCTGCTTCTCGCTGCCCATCTCCTCTGTCGCCGGCCTGCGCGAGCGGGAGGAAAGCTGACGCACTGCCCAAAAAGCTGCGGCTTTTTGGGCAAAGGGGCTGCGCCGGCTGCAGCGCAAAGTTTTGTGCGCCGCAGGCGCACAAAATTCACGTTTGCCGGCGTAAAGTATTTTTTCCGAGAGCAGGGGCTCCCGGAAAAAATAAATCTACATTATTTTGCGCCTGCGGGCGCAAACTCTACGAGGTTATGACAGACAAAACAGCCGCTGCTTTCATTTGAAAGCAGCGGCTGTTTGATCAAAGCTCTATTTAGTACGCAATGCCCCAGTAGATCATCTTCTTGGCGGGCTTGCCGCAGATCGGGCAGGTATCGCCGAGGTGCTCCTGCTTAAGCGGCATGCAGCGGGAGGACATGCCGCCCTCTTCCTTCATCTTCAGCTCGCATTCCAGCTCGCCGCACCACATGGTTTTGATGAAGCCGCCGTGCTCGGCCTGCAGCTTCTTGGCCTCTTCGAGCGAGTGTGCTTCGAAAATGTGGCTGTCGAGGTTCTGCTTGGCCTTTTCGTACATGCCCTTCTGCACCAGCTCCAGCTGCGCCTTGACGGCAGCCTCAAGGTCCTCGAGGGCGACAACGGTCTTCTCGCCGTCATTGCGGCGGACGAGGACGCACTGACCGGCCTCAATGTCGCGCGGGCCGATCTCAACGCGCACGGGCACGCCCTTCATCTCATACTGCGCGCACTTCCAGCCCATCGAATTGTCGGAATCGTCCATCTTGACGCGCAGGCCTGCGGCGGCCAGACGGTCGCGCAGCTCGGCCGCCTTTTCCAGGACGCCTGCCTTATGCATGGCGACGGGCAGGACGATGACCTGCACGGGCGCGATCTTCGGCGGCAGGACGAGGCCGTTATTGTCGCCGTGCGCCATGATGACGGCGCCGATCATGCGCGTGGTGGAGCCCCAGGAGGTCTGGAACGGATACTGGAGCTTGTTGTCGCGGCCAGTGAAGGTCACGTTGTAGGCGCGGGAGAACTTGTCGCCGAAGTAGTGGCTGGTCGCGCCCTGCAGCGCCTTGTGATCCTTCATAAGGCACTCGACGGTGTAGGTGGCTTCCGCACCGGCGAACTTCTCCTTCTCGGTCTTCTGGCCGGGAACGACGGGGATGGCGAGGACGTTCTCAAAGAAATCGGCGTAGCACTTCAGCTGCTGCTCGGTCTCGTGGATGGCCTCCTCGGCGGTCTCGTGGATGGTATGACCCTCCTGCCACCAGAACTCGCGGCTGCGCAGGAACGGGCGGGTCGTCTTTTCCCAGCGGATGACGGAGCACCACTGGTTATAGAGCATCGGCAGCTCGCGGTAGGTCTGCAGAACGCGGGACCAGTGATCGCAGAACATCGTCTCGGACGTCGGGCGGAAGGCCAGACGCTCTTCGAGCTTTTCGCTGCCGCCCATCGTGACCCACGCGACCTCCGGCGCGAAGCCGTTGACCAGCTCGCCCTCTTTTTTAAGAAGGCTCTCGGGGATCAGGACCGGCATGGCCACGTTCTCATGGCCAGTCTTTTTGAACTCGCCGTCCATGATGCGCTGGATGTTCTCCCAGATCGCATAGCCATACGGCCGCAGGATCGTAAAGCCCTTGACGGACGCGTATTCGACCAGCTCCGCCTTGCGGCAGATATCGGTGTACCACTGGGCAAAATCGACCTCCATATCGGTGATCTGCTCCACTTTCTTCTCTTTTGCCATATCCATTCATCCTTTCGGAATTACTTTTCCAGTCAATGCTACTATTTTATCACACTTGTCAAGCGTCTGTACATAAGATGAAGTACCTGATTGGAGGAGCGTTTGCCATGTCTGTTTTTTGTATTCCGCTCGACGAGGCGACGGAGCAGTTCTATCGCTCCGTCGCGCGTGCAGTAGGCCTGCCGCTGGAGCAGGTGCTGCACGACGCCCTGTTCAAGCTCGCGGGGGAACTGTCCCTTGAGGCGCTGGCCCGCAGCAATTCCGGCACGAAATAAGGTTGTATTTTGCGCATTTCTCTGCTATAGTTACACTGAAAAAGTTTTGGGATTTTTTCAGAACCAGAAACCGGAGGAATGCATCATGAAATCCATTCGTGATTTGTATAAAGTAGGAAAAGGCCCGTCCAGCTCGCATACCATGGGGCCGGAGCGCGCCGCAAAAATTTTCAAGCAGGAAAATCCGGACGCGGACCGGTACGAGGTCACGCTCTACGGTTCGCTGTCGCTGACCGGCGTCGGCCACGGCACGGACCGCGTGCTGTCCGAGGTCCTGTCTCCCACGCCGACGGAGATCATTTTCTCCGACAAGAACCCGGACGATCTCAAGCACCCGAATACGCTGGACTTCGCCGCGTTCAAGGACGGCGCGCAGACGGCCGCCATGCGTGTGGAGTCCATCGGCGGCGGCGATATCGTCATCGAGGGCCGCGAGGCGCAGGGCGCCGACGAGACTTACCCGGAAAACTCCTTCGCGGAGATCGCCCAGTACTGTAAGTGGCGCTACATCTCCCTGCGCGAGTATGTGGAGCTGAACGAGGGCGCGGAGATCTGGTCGTTTCTGGAGGAGATCTGGCGCACCATGCGCGCAGAAGTGGAAGCGGGGCTGGAGGCGACCGGCGTTCTGCCGGGCGGCCTGAACGTGCAGCGCAAGGCAAAATATCTGTACGACCGGCAGCACACGCAGGAGATCCCGCAGGTGCGCGAGCTGCAGCTGGTCTGCGCCTACGCCTTTGCCGCCGCCGAGCAGAACGCGGACAACGGCACCATCGTCACCGCGCCGACCTGCGGCAGCTGCGGCGTCCTTCCGGCCGTGCTCATGTACCTGCAGGGCAAATATCACTATTCCGACCTGCGCATGGCGCACGCGCTTGGCGTGGCCGGGATCATCGGCAATCTCATCCGGCGCAACGCGTCCATTTCCGGTGCGGAATGCGGCTGTCAGGCGGAGGTCGGCTCGGCCTGTTCCATGGCGGCGGCCGCCATGTGCGAGCTGATGGAGTTCCCAATCGAGCAGATCGAATACGCCGCCGAGATCGCCATGGAGCACCATCTGGGCCTCACCTGCGACCCCATCTGCGGTCTTGTGCAGATCCCCTGCATCGAGCGCAACGCCGTCGCCGCCAAGCGCGCCATCGACTCTGCGAACCTCGCGCACATGCTGGTCGGCACGAGAACGATCTCCTTTGACATGGTCGTGCGCACGATGTATGAGACCGGCATCAGCATGAACCGCGCCTTCCGCGAAACGAGCGAGGGCGGCCTCGCCCGCCTCTACAGCCGCCGCGCCGGCTCGACCGCCCCGGCCACAAAATAAAAAATGACCGTCCGGCAGAAAACGGGAAGCTCCCGAAAGGCCGGACGGTTTTTGCTACCTTTTATCCGTATCTGAAAGTTCTTGTTGAATTTTGAACTTTATCAGTTATAACTTACAAAATTGGAATTTCGGTGTTGAGATTCACATGTAACTGTGGTACACTATCTATGGTCAGATGCGGAAAGGAGGACATAACGCATGATCAAACGCGAACTGTATATGAGCCGCATCCGTCCGTTTATCGGAACAGAGCTGATCAAGGTCATGACCGGTATCCGCCGCTGTGGAAAGTCGGTCATGCTGGAGCTGATCCAGCAGGAACTTACGGAATCCGGCGTCAGCCCGGCGCAGTTTATCTCCATTAACTTTGAAGATATGCGCTATTCCTGCCTGCAGACCGCACAGGCTCTGCATGACGAGATCACCGCAAGAGCAGCAGAAATAGAGGGCAAGGTCTATTTGTTTTTTGATGAAGTACAGGAGGTCAAGGACTGGGAGAAGTGCATCAACTCTCTCCGCGTTTCGTTGGATTGCGACATCTACATTACCGGTTCTAATGCAAAGCTGCTGTCCGGTGAGCTTGCAACTTATTTGGGCGGTCGGTATGTGGAGTTTGTGATCTATCCGTTTTCCTTCGGAGAGTTCATGGAGCTGTACCGTTCGATTGCTCCCGATGCGTCCGTCCAGCAGTGTTTCCAAAAGTACCTGCTTGCCGGAGGCATGCCCTACCTCGCAAACCTCCGCTATGCGGATGCGCCGTCCAGGCAATATCTTCACGATTTGTTCAACTCGGTCCAGCTCAAGGACATCGTGAAGCGGAATAAGATCCGGGATGTTGACTTGCTGGAACGGATCATTGCCTATGTGATCGCCAATGTGGGAACGACCTTCTCTGCGACCTCGCTTGCGAAGTTCCTGAAAAATGAGCAGCGCACCGTTGCCCCGGAAACGATCCTGAACTATATCAGATACTGCTGCGAGGCGTACCTGTTCTATCAGGTGAAGCGGGAGGATTTGCAGGGGAAACAGATCCTTGCGTCCAATGAAAAGTATTATATTGCTGATCACGGTATCCGCGAGGCTGTTTTCGGCGGCAATACGCGCAACATCAATCTCATTTTGGAGAATATCGTGTATCTGGAACTGCTGCGCCGGGGCTATGAAGTGACTGTTGGCAGAACTGGCGATCAGGAAATTGATTTTGTATGCGACAAGCGCGGCGAAAAGCTGTATGTGCAGGTCACGTACCTGCTGGCATCGGAAGAAACGGTCAACCGTGAGTTTGGCGCATATGACAGCATCCGCGACAACTTCCCGAAGTACGTTGTTTCCCTCGATGAGTTCGATATGAGCCGAAACGGGATCAAGCACCGGAATATCCGCGATTTCCTTCTGGCCGAGGAATGGAATTAAGCACGCCGGAGAGAGGAAAAGCCGGCCGTATGCCGGCAAAAGATAATTTGAAAAACAGCTTGAGGGCAAGGCGGTTATCTGGTATAATTATGTGAATCAAGCAGGGCTTCTGATAGAAAGGTCCATGCGGAAACGGCGTAAAAATGGCGCAAACCAGGAGCGCCGGATCGCAGAGACCATTGATAAATCAGGACTTTTTAAGGAGAGGCAGATAAATATGAAATTAGGTATCGTCGGGCTTCCCAATGTGGGAAAATCCACGCTGTTCAATGCCATTACCAACGCCGGGGTCGCGGCGGATAATTATGCGTTCTGCACCATCGATCCGAATGTCGGCGTCGTGTCTGTGCCGGACAAGCGGCTCGAGTGGCTGCGCGACCAGCATAACCCCAAGAAGTTCACGCCGGCTGTTATCGAGTTCGTCGATATCGCGGGTCTCGTCAAGGGCGCGTCCAAGGGCGAGGGTCTCGGCAACAAGTTCCTGTCCAACATCCGCGGCTGTGACGCGATCGTCCATGTCGTGCGCTGCTTTGACGATTCCAACGTTACCCACGTCGAGGGCTCGACCGATCCGCTGCGCGACATTGACATCATCAACACCGAGCTCATCATGGCTGACCTTGAGATGATCGACCGCCGCATCGACAAGGCGCAGAAGAACGCCAAGGGCGGCGACAAGCGCTTCAACCACGAGGTCGAGGTCTTCACGGCCCTGCGCGACTATATGAACGAGGGCAATCTGGCCCGCACGTTTGAATGCTCCGAGGATGACGCTGCCATGATCGCGACCAGCGACCTGCTGACGCTCCGCAAGACGATCTATGCCGCAAACCTCAGTGAAAACGATGTGAACGCGCCGGAGAGCTGCGGCTATTTCGCGCAGGTGCAGGCGCTGGCCGCGAAGGAGGGCAGCGAGGTGCTGCCGATCTGCGCGAAGCTTGAGGCCGATATTGCCGAGCTGGACGACCCGGATGAAAAGGCCATGTTTATGGAAGAGCTTGGCCTGCAGCAGTCCGGCCTCGACCGGCTGATCCAGTGCAGCTACGAACTGCTGGGCCTCATTTCCTTCCTGACGGCGGGCAGCGACGAGTGCCGCGCGTGGACGATCAAAAAGGGAACGAAAGCCCCGCAGGCCGCCGGCAAGATCCACTCCGATTTTGAGCGCGGCTTCATCCGCGCCGAGGTCATCGCCTTTGACGATCTCAAGGCCTGCGGTACGCTGGCCAACGCGAAGGCAAAGGGTTTGCTTCGCAGCGAGGGTAAGGAGTACGTCATGCACGACGGCGACGTTGTGAACTTCCTGTTCAACGTGTAAGGACCAACAGAATAAGAAAACCGCTCTGCCTTTATGGCAGGGCGGTTATTTTTCTGTCTGTTCGGGCGGCATCTGCGCGTCGATGGCGTCATTGATGAAGCGGTTCATGCTCTTTCCCTGAGAAGCGGCATAGTCGGCGATGCGTTTGCGCTTGCCTTTGGGCACAACGACGCTGATGAAATCATATGCTTTTTTGTTATATCGCGCCGTTGCTTCCTTCTGTGCATCCGAATATGCCATGCTCTCACCTCATGCATATACTACTGTAAGTATGAGGTGGAATGTATAATTCTATAAGTATATTTTGTTGAAATGAGACAATTTACATACTTCAATAAGTATAATATAATGGATATATCAGGAAATTAAAACAAAAAAGGAGATGCGATATGGAATACAACAAGCTTTATGCGGCGATGGTAGCCGCTGCGGAGGCTGCGATCGCGGCGATCGATGAGGCCAATTATGGACAGGCGAAGCAGAGCCTGATCGAGGCGGAGCAGAGCTGCGAGGAGGAATATATACAGGCAGGTGCAGCTGAATAAGACAGACCCCGCCGCTCGCATGAGCGGCGGGGATGTTGCGTTTATGGAAACTGGCATAAGGCTGATGTTCTTCTGCAAATCTGCGACTGCCGACCTACTTTTTCTTTTGCTTCTCCAAAAGAAAAAGTGGCGCGTCAGAAATGACCACGACGGAACGAGCCGCCGCGAGCGACGTCTCTTATCCTCTGTGCTCATTTCTTCCTTTCCAAACCGCAAACGCTGCGCTGGTTTGCGGTTTGGTGAGGGGATTTCGATTTCCCCTCAGACTCCCTTGAACCGACCAAGAAAACCGCTTCGGTTTTCTTGGATCTTTCCTGCGCGGACTGACAGATTTGCGCCAAGAATTTCCTTTCCATGTACCCCCCTCTTGCCTCTCCCTTTGGGAGAGGTGTCTGAGCGAAGCGAAGACTGAGAGGGTACGCCGTGACTGCCAATACCCTCTCAGTCGCCTGCGGCGACAGCTCTCCCAGAGGGAGAGCCAAGGGCTTATGCGAATACGGATAATTCAGCAAGTTTCGAAAGCGCCTTCTATTGACTGCACCTATTCAAAGGCACCAGCCCAACAAATCTGACGCTTACCTAACGGGCGGTGCGTACCAAAGCGCTCGTGAGGTAACTTGGTGCGAATGTCAAAGCTTTCAATTAAGGTTTTCGCCTAAATTACACCGCAGGATGCACCCAACGCGTCCAGCGCTCCTTTTCTCCCCAATCTTTTCCGGCAAGGCGGAAAAGATTGGGCCGCTGGAGGCGCGTCGGAAGTGACCACGGCGGAACGAGCCGCCGCGAGCGACGTCTCTTATCCTCTGTGCTCACTTCCTCCTTTCCGATCCGCAAACGCTTCGCTGGTTTGTGGATCGGTTTTGGCGAAACGGACCATCAAGCTCTTATTTTTTCCTCCACGTACTCGGCATCAGCAGTACCAGCATGGGATACAGCTCCAGACGGCCGAGCAGCATGTCGATGCACAGAACGACCTTCGCCAGCGGCGAGAAGAACGCAAAATTGCCCGCCGGGCCGCACAGGCCGAGACCGGGGCCAATGTTGTTGAACGTCGCCATGACCGCCGTGAGCGTGGTAGAACCGTCATAGCCGTCCAGCGAGACGAGCAGGACCGATGCGGCGGCGATGAGGACATACAGGATGAAATACGTGCTGACGGCGCGCACCGTCTCGCCGGAGACGGGCTTATCGTCGACGGTGATGACCTTGACGGTGTGCGGCCGCAGAATTTTCCGCAGCTCCGCCTTGGCCGCGCGCATGAGGATGACCACGCGCGAGACCTTCAGTCCGCCACCGGTCGAACCGGCACACGCACCCACGATCATGAGAAGCACCAGAATGACGCGCGAGAACTCCGGCCAGAGGTCAAAGTTTTCCGTGCCGAAGCCCGTGGTCGTGATAATGGAGGAGACGGTAAAGGCCGCGTGATGCAGCGAATAGCCAAAGTCGCCGCCGTAGAGCTTCAGAATGTTGAAGGTGATGAGAAGCGTCGAGCCAACAATGATCGACACATACCAGCGCAGCTCCGTATTTTTCCACGCCAGATCGAACTTCCTGCGCAGCAGGAAGAAGTAAATGGAGAAGTTCACGCCGAACAGCGCCATGAAAATGGTCGTGACCGTCTGCGCGTAGGCGCTGTACGAGGCGAAGGAATCATTCCGGATGGCGAAGCCGCCCGTGCCGGCCGTGCCGAACGCATTGCAGAGCGAATCGAACAGCGGCTCGCCGCTGGCCAGATACAGAATGACCTGCAGAACGGTGAGGCCAAAATAGATCCCGTAGAGGATCTTGGACGAATCCGCCATCCGCGGCACCATCTTGGAGACGGTCGGCCCCGGGCTTTCCGCGCGCAGCAGGTGAATGGCCTGCCCGCCGTCCAGCCGGACGATCGTCAGCATGAAGACCAGAATGCCCATGCCGCCGATCCAGTGCGAAAGACTGCGCCAGAAGACCATGCAGCGGTCAAGCGCCTCGACCGCGGGCAGAATGCTCGAGCCAGTCGTCGTAAAGCCGGAGATCATCTCGAACACCGCGTCCAGATACGACGGGATCTGCCCCGAGAGCGTAAACGGCAGCGCCCCGGCAAGAGACAGCGCGATCCAGCTCAATGAGACCGTGATCAGGCCCTCCTTGGCGTACATGACGCGCCGGTGCGACCGCGTCAGCCAGATGGCCGCCGCGCCGACCGCCGCCGTGCCGAGCAGCGTCCAGAGGAAGAAAAAGCCGGTTTTTTCGCGGTAGATGATCGCCACGAGCAGCGGCAGCAGCATCAGCGCGGATTCGATGAGCAGCACCGCGCCGACGACATAGATGATGACCCGCTTATTCATGGCCGGTCCCTCTGGCGAGAATGTCCTCCAGCTTGCCGAGACCCGCGCTGCACGTGACGACGATCACGCTGTCGCCCGGCTCGATGGTGTCCTGACCACTGGGGATGAGAATTTTTCCGCCGCGGCCGATGCAGCCGATCAGCAGATTTTCCCGCAGCTGCAGCTGCTGCAGCGGGATGCCGCAGAGCCGGGAGCTGCCGGACACGCGGAACTCCAGCGCCTCGGCCTTGCCGCCGACGAGCTTGTAGAGCGTCTCGATCTGCGAGCTGCCCTCCGAGTTCTGCATGGTGCGGACATAGCGGCAGATGAGGTTCGAGGCGGAATTGCGCGGATTAAAGACGCTGCCGAGATCCATGCTGTTCAGGATGGACTGGAACGAGGTGCGGTTGACCTTGGTGATGACCTTGATCTTCGGCCATGTCTTGCGGATGTACATGCCAATGAGGACGTTTTCCTCATCGATGCCCGTAAGGGCCGCGACGGCGTCGATGGATTCGATGCCGCACTCGCGCAAAAATGCTTCGTTCGTGCCGTCGCCGCAGAGGATCTCCGCTTTGGGCAGGGCGATGGAAAGCTCCTCGCAGCGGCTCTGGTCGGAGTCGATCACCTTGACGTCCAGCCCGGCCTCAAGGAGCTGGCGGGCGAGATAATACGCGATGCGTCCGCCGCCGATGAGCATGGCGCTGCGCACGCGGCCGGAGGCCAGCTTCATCTGGCGGAAAAACTGCTGCGCGCCGCCGTAGGACGCGACGAACGAAATGCGGTCGCCCGCCTGCAGGCGGAACTGGCCGGAGGGGATATGGATCTCCTGCTCGCCGCGCTCGACCGCGCAGACGAGCACCTTCGCCTTCGTGACGGTGGGCAGCTCCATGAGCGTCTTGCCCGCCAGCGGCGAATCCGCCGGGAGCTGGAACTTGAGAAGCTCGACCTTGCCACCGAAGAACGTGTCGGTCTTAATGGCCGACGGTGTGCGGAGCGTACGCGCCATCTCGGTTGCGCAGATGAGTTCCGGATTGACCGACAGACTCAGCCCAAGATCGTCGGAGATGAGCGAAAGCTCGCCCGCGTATTCGGGATTGCGCACGCGGGCGATGGTGTGCCGGGCGCCGATCTTCTTTGCGATCAGGCAGCACAGCAGGTTCAGCTCGTCCTGCGCCGTGACGGCGATGACAAGATCAGCCTCGTCCACGCCGGCCTCCATCTGCGTGGCATAGGTCGCGCCGTTGCCTTCGACGCTCAGAATGTCAAGATCCTCGACGGTCTGCTGCAGCGGCGCGCCGCTGCGGTCAACGATGGTGATCTCGTGCCCTTCGCGGGAAAGCTGCTCAGCCAGCGCACTGCCGATTTTTCCGTCGCCCACGATGACGATTCGCATTCGATCAGCTCCTTTTCTGCCGGAAAACTTCTGTTTTGCCGCCATTGTACCACGCTTCCCGCCTTTTTGCAACCAAGCCGCCGGCAAAGCCCCTGTTCAGGAATGTTCCCTCTTGCCCGCATGGGAAAAACACGATATAATAAATTGATAAATCAAAGTTCCCGCCCAACAGACCGATGCGAATACGTACAAGCCTGTAAGTTTCGATTGCAGTTTCTATTGACTGCACACATTCAAAGGCACTTGGAAACAAATCCGATGCCCACACCAACGTGCGGCGCGTACCAAAGCACCCGTAAGGTGACTGCATGCGATTGCAGCGGCGCTCAAATCTGGTTCCTGCCTGAATCGCACCGCAGTATGCACCCAACGCGTCCCAGCACTCTTTTCTCCCCTATCTTTTCTCTTGCGAGAGAAAAGATAGGGCTGTCAGGGACAAAACCGATTGTCTTCAAATCATCACGGAGGTTCCCAATGAAACAGCAATATCTGCAAACCGGAAAGATCGTCAGCACGCATGGCGTGCATGGAGAGGTCAAGTTGCTGCCGTGGGCGGACAGCCCGGAGTTTCTGCTGCAGTTCCATACCCTGTATCTGGACGGCAAGCCGTTCCGGGTCGAGCAGTCGCGCGTACAGAAGACCTGCGTGCTCGTAAAGCTCGCAGGCGTCGATACCGTCGAGGCCGGCGCCGCCCTGCGGGACAAGATCGTCTCGATCGACCGCGCAGACGCAAAGCTCCCGGAGGGCTCTGTATTCATTGCGGATCTTCTGGGGCTGCCGGTCTATGACGGGCAGACGCTCCTCGGCAAGCTGACCGAGGTCATGCCCACGCCTGCCAACGATGTCTATGTCGTAAAAGGCGAGGACGGGCAGGAGCATCTGATCCCTGCCGTGCCGGACTTTATTCTGGAGCGGAATCTGGACGAGGGCTATATCAAAGTCCGGCTGATCGAGGGGATGTAACGCCATGCGCTTTGACATTATGACGCTCTTTCCCGAGGCCGTCCTGCCCATGCTGAACGCCAGCATCCTCGGCCGGGCGCAGAAAAAGGGCCTGATCGAGATCCACGCCCATCAGATCCGCGACTATACCTGCAACAAGCAGAATCAGGTCGACGATTATCCCTATGGCGGCGGGCGCGGCGCGATCATGCAGTGCGATCCGCTGTGGCGCTGCTGGTGCGCGGTCTGCGATGAGATCGGCGCGCCGGTGCACACCGTCTTCCTGTCACCCTGCGGCCCCAGCTTCGATCAGGCCAAGGCCCGGCAGCTGCAAGCGGATTATGACAATCTCATCCTCGTCTGCGGCCACTATGAGGGCGTCGACCAGCGGTTTCTGGACGAGTGCGTGGACGAGGAAATTTCAATGGGCGATTTCGTGCTGACCGGCGGCGAGATCCCGGCCATGGCCATTGTCGACGCCGTCTCCCGCCTCATCCCCGGCGTTCTCGGCGACGATATCTGCTTTACGGACGAGAGCCACTGGTCGGGGCTTCTTGAATACCCGCAGTATTCAAGACCGGAGGACTGGCACGGGCTGACGGTGCCGGAGGTCCTGCGCTCCGGCGACCATGCAAAGGTCGCAAGATGGCAGAAAAAGCAGTCGATCCTGCGCACGCTCCACCGGCGGCCGGATCTGTTCTACAAGCTGCGCTTCCCGTACAAGACGCGGGCAGAGCGCAAATTTATCGCGGAATTGGAGGCAGAGGACGATGCATTCCGAGATCGAGACCCTAAAAACCTGGATTACAGAAAGTGATAATATCGTGTTCTTTGGCGGCGCAGGCGTGTCGACCGAGTCCGGCATCCCGGACTTCCGCAGCACGGACGGCCTGTATCACCAGAAATTCGACTATCCGCCGGAGATGATCCTGAGCCATACCTTTTTCTATCGGAACCCGGAATATTTCTTCCGGTTTTACCGGGAAAAGATGCTCCCGCTCGACTATCAGCCGAACGCCGCGCACAAAAAGCTTGCCGAGCTGGAGAAGGCCGGGAAGCTCCGCGCCATCGTGACGCAGAACATCGACGGCCTGCACCAGAAGGCGGGGAGCAAGAATGTCTATGAGCTGCACGGCTCCGTCTACCGCAATTACTGCGAAAAATGCGGCAAATTCTATCCGCCGGAGTATATCCGCGACACCGAGGGCGTCCCGCGCTGCACCTGCGGCGGGCGGATCAAGCCGGACGTCGTTTTATATGAGGAAAGCCTCAACGAGGCCGTGATCGAGGGCGCCGTGCGCGCGATCGCGGACGCGGAGGTGCTGATCGTCGGCGGAACATCGTTGACGGTCTATCCGGCGGCGGGGCTTATCCGCTACTACCGCGGAAACAAACTCGTGCTCATCAACCGCGATGAGACGCAGTACGATACATACGCAAATCTGATCTTCCGTGACCCGATCGGCACGGTTCTGGGTGCAATTTAATGACAATGACACAGACTGAATTTTCCGCCTGGTGCAGCCGGGGCGTTCATTTTCTGGACGGCGCGACGGGCAGCATGCTGCGCGCCGCAGGTATGCCCGCGGGCGTCTGCTCTGAGACATGGGTGCTGGCGCATCCGCAGACGCTTCTTGACCTGCAGAAGGCGTATCTCGCCGCGGGCAGCGAGATCATCTATGCGCCGACCTTCGGCGCAAACCGCGTGCTTCTGGGGCACCATGACCTGCAGAAGGAGGTGCGGAGCCTCAACCGTGAGCTGGTGCAGCTCGGCCGCGAAGCGGTCGGCACAGGCGCACTGCTGGCGGGCGACATGACCACGACCGGCCAGCCCGTCACGCCGGGCGACGACGACGCGTACGCGGAGCTTCTGGACATTTACCGCGAGCAGGCGGAGGCGCTGCTGCTCGCGGGCGTCGATCTGTTTGCCGTGGAGACGATGATGGGTGTGACAGAGTGCATGGCGGCCATCGAGGCCATCCGGAGCCTGTGCGATACGGCGATTTTGTGCACGCTTTCTGTTTACTCCGACGGCAAATGCTACTTTGACGGTTCCGCCGAAGAAGCGGCGGAGATCCTGCCCGGTCTCGGCGCGGACGCGGTCGGCATCAACTGCTCGTCCGGGCCGGATCAGATGGGATCTGTTGTGCGCATGATGAAGTCCGCCGCGCCGCAGACGCCCATCGCGGCTAAGCCGAACGCGGGGCTGCCCACGATCACGGAGACGGGCAAGGCCGTCTACAGCATGGGGCCGGAGGACTTTGTCCGGCACATGCGGGCGCTCAAGGAAGACGGCGCAAGCCTGCTTGGCGGCTGCTGCGGCACGACGCCGGAGTTTATCCGGGGACTGCAGGCGCTGCGGTGAATTTTTTGTCCGGAGGAGGGAAGTCTGCAGAAGGCTGAGACCCTTCTGCAGATTTGCGACTGCCGACCCACTTTTTCTTTTGCTTCTCCAAAAGAAAAAGTGGCAAAAAGAAAACGAGCCCGGAGGGATTTCGATTTCCCTCCGGACCTCCTTGAAC